>Ga0116219_10001043_pt1 | contig 27019 bp, 18 predicted proteins | sample Sb_taG_4_FD_91019 | JGI IMG/M metagenome (GOLD analysis project Ga0116219, IMG submission 91019) | Peat soil microbial communities from Weissenstadt, Germany - Sb_50d_6_BS metaG | ecosystem: Environmental > Terrestrial > Soil > Wetlands > Peat | place: Germany: Weissenstadt | collected 2010-09-21 | reverse complement strand
GAACAGCGACGGTGGCGCCGGCACGGTCTACCTGAAGAAGACGGGGGACGCCTACGGGACGCTGATCATCGACGCCGGCGCAGGCGGCAGCGGCACGACTCCCTTCGGGTTGCCGGGGGAGACCAGCCACACGTTCCCTGATGCCGTGGTCATCCGCGGCGGCAACACGAACGTGACTCCAGCGGCGCCGGGTCTGGCCTTGGACTTTCAGAATACGCTGACCATCACCAACTCAGGTCATTTGCAGGTGCCGAGCAATCTAACGATTACGGGCACCCTCACATGGAACAATGGTGCAGCGCTGAACGCGGGCACCTTCGATGACACTGGCAGCGTCGTGGTCGATGCCGGCACACTCAATCTGACGAGTGGTTCGGTCAGCATCAACGGCTACGGCCGGCTCGCGAGTCAGCCCGGGACCACCATCGCCATCACTGGCAACCTCCTCGGCAACACCCTCCAGGCGGATAAGTTCAGCCCGCTCGGCTCCGTGCTGCTCGATGGCTCCGGCACTGCGGCCGCGCCGCAGCAACTGGAAGTCATGAGCCAGGACCTCGGTGCCGTCGCCTCCGCGTTCACCAACAACTTCGACTACGGCAACCTGACCCTCGGCAACGGCACTTATGTCCGCCTCGTGGACACCGTCCGCAACTCCCCCGGCACCGGGCCAGAGGCGCTCTACGTCGATTCGCTGAGTGTGCCCTCGGGCACCACTGTGGACCTTAACGGGCTCCACGTCTACGCTCGCGGAGCGCAGATCAACGGCCGCCTGCTCAACGGGTCCATCGCGTACCTCCCCGATGCCGGCCCGATCACTTGGAACAGGCCGACCCTGGGCTCCCTCGCGGTAGCGAACCAGGTGGACGACTGGACCTTCTACGGCCGGGCCGGGCAGGCCGTCACGACAGTGGTCGGCACCGGCGCCAGCGGAAACGTGCCACTGTCGCCGTCCCTCAACTACGGCCAGGTCACCCTCCTGGACCCGAGGGGCAACGTCCTCGGCACGGCGAGCAACAACCAGAGTGGAGCCAACACCGTTCTGGCGAACGTCGCGCTGCCGGCCGACGGCACTTACCACGTCCGCGTCCAGGCTCCGGCTCCGCATCCCAGCAGCACGGGGTTCTACGTCCTCACGGTGGCCGACGCCACCATCCACCAGGCGCCCCTTATCGTCAACCAGACCGTCACGGGCCAGCTGGCTGACCAGTACAGCACCGACCGCTGGACCTTCTCCGTCTCCGCCAACCAGCAAGTGCAGTTCAACCTGCTGAACGCCGACAACCCCAACATCGAGTTCGATCTGACCGGCCCGAACGGCTACACGGCATTCAGCGGGGTGAACGCCAGCTCCGGCCTGATCAACCTGCCCGCCGCGGGCGCCTACCTGCTCACGGTCCACAGCACCGGCCTGGGGGGCGGCTACGCCTTCCGGCTCCAGCAGACTTCTCAGACCGTCCTGGCGCTGAACACCCCCTACCAGGGCACACTCGCTGCCGGCGGCCAGGCGCAATTGTTCACCGCAACGCTCAGCAACCCCACAACGCTCAACGTCCTCTTGGCCGATGCCAACAGCAACGACCAGAACGAAGTGTACGTTTCCCGCGGCTCCGCCCCGACACGCGACAGCTACCAATTCCGCTACACCAGCACGGGAGCCAACCAGACGCTGGCTTTGGCCGGGCAGCCGGGGACATACTACATCCTGGTCTACGACAACCTGGTAACCTCGCCGGGTAGCCAGTACACGCTTGAGGTAGAGGGAACTCCGTTCAGCGTGACTGGCCTCACCCCTGGGCAGGTCGGCAACGGGCAGGCCGCCACGCTGCTCGTCTCGGGGGTTTTTCCGCTGGCGTATCAATCAGCCAACGTCTATCAAATCCAGTTCATCTCGGCCGGCGGCGTCTATCCCGCTTCGTCGCTGTATCTCGCGCCGTCCAGCCTCGGCATCAACTCGGGCAGCAATCAGAGCGTCAATGGGACGATGACCATGTCGGCCACGCTCCCGGTCAACACGCTCCCTGCCGGCATCTACTCGGTGCGCGTCACCGATACACAGGGCAACACGCAGACCTTGACCAACGGCCTGACGGTGACCGCTGGCGGCACCGGTGTCTTGAAGACCAGCCTGAGCGCCCCCAACCCGATCGGCAACCACCAGTCCGCCATCATTTACGTGAAGTACACTAACGCAGGCACGGCGCCCATGCACGCCCCGCTGCTGGTGCTGACCGCGACGCGGAACGGCCAGCAGGGGGCCTTCCTGTCCCTGGACTCCTCCCTGGCCGGCCTCGGCTACTACTCCAATACCATGCCCGCCGGGTTCAGCAATACCGTGCAATTCCTGGCGAGCGGAGCGATTCCCGGCATCCTCGAACCCGGTGAGAGCGTCACTGTTCCCGTCTACTACGGCGGCTGGCTGTCGTCGCAGTGGGGTCCGCCCATCATCTTCAGCGTCGGCGAACTCGACACCAGCAACGATCAGGCCATTGACTGGAGTTCCGTCGAAGCTGGCCTGCGCCCCGGCTCCATCAACCAGGCCGCCTGGAACGCCATCGTCCCCACCGTGACGACCCAGCTCGGCTCCACCTGGGGCCAGTACGTCCAGACGCTCGATGCCGACGCCGTCTACCTCGCCGGCATCGGCCAGCCGACCAACGACCTGAGTCAGCTGCTCTCCTTCGAGATCGAAAAGGCCAACGCCGCCTACACCGCCCAGACGCTCACTAGCATCACCGCCGACAGCTTGCCGGCCCCCGGCATGGACCTGTCCTTCGTGCAATCGTTCCAGCAGTCGATCTCTGGACGGTATACCGCCGGCATCCTTGGCTACGGCTGGACCACGAACTGGGACATCTCCGCCGTCCCCATGACCAACGGCGACGTCGTCATCAAGAACGACGGCGTTTCCCTGTACTTCAGCCTGCAACCGAACGGCACCTTCAAGCCCGAGTCCGGCGACCAGGGCACGACGTTGACCGTCAGCGCCGGCGCCTACCAGCTCACCGAGCCCGACGGCACCGTCTACGAGTTCAACGCCAACGGCACCTTGAACTACGTCGCGGACACGCACGGCAACACCATCACGGCCGGCTACAACGCCCAGAACCAGCTCGTCTCTCTGACCGCCTCGAACGGCGAGTACCTCGACCTGGCCTATAACGCCCAGAGCCACCTGTCCCAGCTGACCGACTCGAACGGCCAAAGCGAAACCTACGGCTACGACCCCACCGGCCAGTTCCTGACCACGTACGCCGACCTGTACGGCACCACGAACTACAGCTACGTCACCGGCCAATCGCCGGCGCAGAACAACGCCCTGCAAGAGATCGCTTATGCCGACAACACGCACGTTTACTTCGGCTACGATGGGCAGGGACGGCTCATCGATCAGCACCGCGACAACGGGCAGGAAGACCAGACCTGGACGTATCTCAATCCTGGAGGCTACGTCATCACCGATGCCCTCGGCCACAGCAGCACCGTCTACTTCAACCTCTTCGGCGCAACCGCCGAGACCATCGACTCCCTGGGCAACGTCACGCGCTCGTACTACGACAGCAACCTCGACCTGACCAAGGTGATCGGCCCCGGCGGCGCCACCTACAACTACAACTACGACGCCAACGGCAATCTCACCAGCCAGACCGACCCCCTCGGCCTGACGACGAACTTTACCTACGATTCCCACAACGACCTGACCAGCTACACCGACGCGAAGGGCAACACGACCGGCTACGCCTACAACTCCAAGAACGACCTGCTCTCCATCACCTACGCCAATGGCACCCAGCAGCAATACAGCTACAACCCGCTCGGCGAGGCGACACAGTACCTCAACGCCCGCGGTCAAGCCATCGGCTACACCTACAATGCGCATGGCCTGGTCACGACCGAGAGTTTCGCCAACGGCACGTCCTACTCCTACACATACAGCGTTCAGGGCAACCTCACCAGCGCCACCGACGGCCAAGGGAACGTCACCAAGTTCCTCTACACCAATGCGAACAACCCCGACCTGCTCACCGAGGTCGATTACCCGGACGGCACCTGGCTGAAGTTCAGCTACAATACGGTTGGCCAGCGCACCCAGAGCGTCGATCAAACGAACTTCGTCGTCAACTACTCCTACGACTCCCTGGGCCGCCTGTCGGAATTGACGGACGGCAGCGGCAAGCTGATCGTCCAGTACAGCTACGACAAGGCCGGCAACCTGATCCAGAAGGACAACGGCAACGGCACGCGCACGGTCTACGCCTATGACGGCGACGGCAACGTGCTGTCGATCACCAACCTCGCCCCCGACCACGTCAAGGTCAACTCATTCGATGACTACACCTACGACACCCTGGGCAACGTGAAGACCGACACGAACCAGGAGGGCGAATGGGTCTACACCTACGACGCCGACAGCCAGCTGATCCACGCGATCTTTACGCCCAACAGCACCAATCCGGACGGACTGACGGCCCAGGATCTTCAATACGTCTACGACGCGGCCGGCAACCGGATGTCGGAGATGGTCAACGGCGTGACGACGACTTACGTCACGAACAACGTCAACGAGTACACCAGTTCCACGACCAGCGGCGTCACCACGAGCTACGGGTACGACGCCGATGGCAACCTGATCGCCCAGACTACAGGTAGTAGCACGACCAACTACACGTTCAACGTCTTGAATCAACTGACTGCCGTCAACGGGCCGGGCGTGGCGGCCACCTATAGCTACGATCCGCTTGGCAACCGCGTCTCGCAGACGGTGAACGGCGCGACAATGCATTTCCAGATTGACCCGACCGGCTTAGGAAATGCGGTTGCCACCATTGACGGGACGGGCGCATTGACCGCCCACTATACCTACGGACTCGGCCTGGTCAGTCAGGTTAGCGCGTCCGCCGCCGTGGGATACTACGACTTCAACAACCTGGGCTCCACGGTCGGGCTTACTGGATCCACAGGCGGCTACCTAAACCGGTACAGTTACCTTCCTTTTGGGCAACGAGGGACCGCGAGTGAATCGGTCGCAACTCCGTTCGGCTTTGTGGGAGAATGGGGAGTTACGACAGAAGGTAACGGGTTGGACTTCATGCGAGCGCGTTATTATTCGCCCTTTGCCGGAGATTTCCTGAGTAAGGACCCTTCTGGAGCAGCAGGCGGACTCAATGTCTACGGTTATGCTCAGAATAACCCCATTGCGTCGGTTGATCCTTCGGGGCAGGGCCCCATAAAGTCATACAGTTGTAACATACTCTTCAAGCTCCAATTTGGGCCTCATCAACGCCCAAACGTCACTATTACCGCCACGGTCAACCTATCTGGGAAACTTGACCTCCTTGGTCGGACGTTTCCCTTCAGCGTGAGCCCGACTCATACCTTTCACATTGGACCACAGCCAAACCAGCAACCCAGTATGCCGCAGCTTCCCCCGTGGGTCATTCAGAACCTGGGCGGGGGTGGTGATCCTGGCAACTCTTCGGCTGGCGCCGATGCCGGTGAAGCCTGCCCGTGCCACTGCCCGCCCCCCAACCCGCCCACTCCACCCAACAAGGTGACGAAAACGACGAATACAACTGGGGTCGGATCTCACGATCCGAACTCCATGGATGGTCCCGCCGGATACGGGGCTGCCAATTTCGAGTCGGACGCTAGCGTGTTAGTCTACCTAATCAATTTCGAGAACGACCCGAGTGCCACCGCCCCGGCGCAGCGCGTGGACATCACCGACCAACTCTCCCCCGACCTCAACTGGACCACATTCCAGCTGACCGGTGTCGGCTTCGGCAGCACCTACCTTACGATTCCCACCGGTCTCCAGCATTACGATACGTCCGTCAACATGACCGAGAATGGTCAATCTTTCGAGGTGGTCATCACCCTGAACCTGAGCCCGGCCACCGGCGTTTTCACCGCTTCGCTCCAGTCGATCGACCCGACGACCGATCTGCCGCCCAACATCTTGACCGGCTTCTTGCCGCCGGAGGACGGCAGCGGCCGCGGCATCGGCTTCGTCAGCTTCACCATCAGCCCGAAAGCCGGCCTGTCCACCGGCACCCAGATCACCAACATTGCCGACATCACGTTCGACCTCGGTCAGGCCATCGCCACGGACCAGATCAACGATCAGGATCCCACCCAGGGCATCGATCCGTCCAAGCAGGCCCTCGTCACCATCGACGGCGGCGCCCCGACGACTAGCGTCAACGCCCTGCCGACCTTCAGTCCGGGGAACTTCACCGTGAGCTGGGCGGGCCAGGACGACGCCGGCGGCTCCGGCATCGCCACCTACGATATCTACGTCTCGGACAACGGCGGATCCTTCACGCCCTGGCTGACCGGCACGACGCAGACCGCGGCGACCTACACCGGCATGAACGGCCACACCTACGGCTTCTACAGCATCGCGACGGACAACGTCGGCAACGTCCAACCCACGCCGGCCGCCGTCCAGGCGACGACTACCGTCGATACTGTGGCGCCGACCAGCAGCGTGAACGCCCTGCCGGTCGTCACCAACGCCACCAGCTTCACCGTCGCCTGGAGCGGCCAGGACAACGCCGGCGGGTCCGGCATCGCCACCTACACCATTTACGTCTCCGACGACGGCGGCGCCTACACGCCCTTCATCACCGGCACAACGCAGACGTCGGCGACCTTCACCGGCACCGTGGGCCACACCTACGCCTTCTACAGCATCGCCACCGATCAGGTTGGCAACGTCGAGGCCGCGCCTGGCTCCCCCGAAGCGACGACAACCATCCAACTCGCCCCCACCCTCACCATCACGTCGTCCTCGGCGAACAACACCTCGACCTACGGCGACCAGGTCACGTTCACGGCGGTGCTGGCCGTGTCCGGCTTCAGCATCGCCCCCGCGGCCGGGGAAAGCATCACCTTCATGGACGGCTCGACCACCCTGGGTACCGGCACCCTGTCCAGCACCGGCGTGGCCACCTTCACCACCGGCGCCAGCCAGCTGACCGCCGGCAGCCACACGATCACCGCGGTCTACGGCGGCGACGCCGACTTCGTCGGCACGAACGGCACTCTCGAAGGCGGCCAGACGGTCAACAAGGCCGGCACCACCACGTCGATCATCTCGTCGTCGCCGAACAACACCTCGGCGCAGGGGACGGCAGTAACCTTCACCGCGACGGTGGCGACCAGCAGCGCGGGTGCCGGCACGCCGACCGGTACCGTCAGCTTCTACAACGGCAGCACCTTCCTGGGCCGCGGCACCCTCAACGCCAACGGCCAGGCCACCTTCACCACGTCGTCGCTGCCGGTCGGCCAGGACACCATCAAGGCGGTCTACGACGATGCCACCGACCCGGGCGCCACCCTCGACGCCAATTTCGCCAGCACCTCCGGCACGCTGACCCAGACGGTGAATCCCTCCGGCCCGACCGACATCACCAGCAAGACGACGTTCACGCACACCGGCGGCAGCCTGGTCCGCGCCCGCGGCGGCAACTACTGGGCCCAGGGTGCGACGCTGACGAACACCAGCAAGACGACCTACCAGGGTCCGGTATCGATCGTGTTCAACGGCCTGGCCGCCGGCACGGTCGTCAAGGGCGCCACCATCAACGGCGTCTTCGTTGCCGCGAAGAAGACGAGTGACGGCCGCTACTACATCGACGTCGTGGACGCCGCCAGTACATTTGCCCCTGGGCAGGTCGTGAACATCGCCCTGCAATTCAACCAGTTCCCGGGCGGCGCCTACACCGTGCAGGTGCTGGCCGGCCCGGGGACGAGGTGACACGGGAAGGAGAACGCTCCGCCATGACGACCGCACTGCGCTCCGCCGCTGCAGCGCTCCTGGCTGCGGCTGGCCTGATCCTGCTGCCGGCGACCGGCCGCGCCGACGTCTTCAACGTCACCCTGGATACGTCCGGGCTGTCGTCCTCGTACACCTACGCGCTCGACTTCTCGCTCGCGGCCGGCGGCCCGAACATGAACAACACCGCGACCGTCAGCGGCCTGACCCTGGGCGGCGGCAGCGCCGGGGCCTTGCTCGCCGGCGAGCCGATGGGCGACGTCAGCGGCGACCTGCAACACCTGCCGATCAACTTGTTCGAGGACGCGGGTGGATTCAGCGACCTGGCGCAGCAGTTCACGCCCGGCAGCCAGGTTCAGTTCCGCGTGGACCTGACGAACAACCCGCAGCCCAACGGCGGTCAGGACCAGTTCACATTTGCCATCCTTTACCTGGACCCCGCCGGCAGCGGCCACTTCTTCAACATCCCGACGGACAACCCGAACTTCAACAACGCCTTTGTGGAGATCGATACCAACGCCTCGGGGGCGCCGACCTTCATCGGGTCGCAGAGCACGGACCCGACCGATTTCCCCGTTCCCCGGGCCGTGGACGTGCCCGAGCCGGCGACGCTGGCCCTGTTCGCCCTCGCGTTGGGTGGGTTGGCAGTGCCTATCTGCTGGCAGGGGCGCTTCCGCGCGAGGCTGGACCACATTCGATGACGAACCTTGGGCCGGGTCGTGGCGGCAGTCATCCGCCGCCTCAACGGCAGCATCCTGCTCAACCTGTCGAGCGTCCTGCTGAGCGGCGTCGTCGATCAGCTCTTCGCCGCCAGCGCGTCGGACTGGTTGTGGTTCGCCGACAACGCCAAGGGGGTCGATCAGGTCAACAACCTCCCCAGCGGCGGCATCGCGACGTTCGAGTAAGCGGTGCCTGGCCCCGTGGCCTCACGTTTTACGGCGCTTGGCCAACCGACCCGACCTCCGGTTCGCCGTTGCGCCATTTTTTTCCGAACTTCTGGGGTTGACTTCTTCTCGGAAGAGACGATACTACTTTTACGACTCCCCGGCTCAAAGCCGGTTCGGCCAGCCTACATGGCTGGCCACTTTTTTTTCAACAGCCTATGGCCGCCCCTCCCCCGAAACCGAAGCCAAGAACCATCGTCACCATCGATGGCTTCAACTTCTCCTACGGGGCCGTGAAGGGCGGGCCGTACAAGTGGCTGAACCTGGAGCGGTTCTTCACCCTGCTTCGGCCCCACGACGACATTTGCCAGATCCACTACTTTACAGCGATGGTCACCGGCCCGGCGCTACCCGACCAGCAGGTTTACCTGCGGGCACTGGACACGCTTCCGCTCGTCAACATCATCCTCGGCAATTACAAGGCGAAGCAGGTCACCTGCAAGGTTCCCGCATGCACCCACGCGGGCCCGAGGCGATTCACCACGGTCGAGGAGAAGCGAACGGACGTGAATATCGCCGTGCAGATGATGGAAGACGCTTACAAGGACCGCTGCGACCAGTTCGTCCTGGTCAGTGGTGACTCGGATCTGGTGCCGCTGGGTCGCAGCGCGCAGGGGGAAGCGCGTTGCGTGTCATGCCCGCGCCGCTGCCCCGGCCTCAACACGGCAGGGGGCGGCTGCTACTCGCGTCAGCGCTCGGCGTGGGAAAACTCTTCCCTGTATTTCACGGAAACGACGTCACCCCGGACCAGCTGGGACACCGCCTGCTCCGAATCGACTTCCAGCTCCAGGTACGAAACCTCCGTCCCATCGCCCGGCCGTCGTTCTGGGTCTTCACAGAGCGTCAGTTTCCGGACGCCCGCGAAGACCCAGCGAGCGGGTTTCCCCCCCCAGCGGAACGACCCGTCATCGTCGCCCTCGTCTTCCTGGCCACGTCGGGCCGCTTTCGCGAACGCCTCCTCCTCCGTCGGGGCCTTGATGAGCACGATGTTCTCCCAGATCGTGTAGCTCTGCTGTGGCTGATCCTTCAGTTTCACGTACAGGATGAGATGAGCCGCGTACCAGTTGTTCATGGCTTCCCTCGCTTGCGCCTGTTCCGGCATCCCAGGAACTTCTGGGCACGCTTGATCTTCCGCTCGCGGTTGTTGTCCTTGGCCGCTTTCGCCTTCTTCAGCATCGCCTTCAGGACATCGCAAACGTCCTTCCCCGTGCGCGCGGCCTCCTTACTTAGCCTCTTCGGTGATCTCGTTTTCGCCTTTTTCGGGTGCTTTCGTCACACCGCACCTGTGACATCGACACTTTCCCCACCACCTGGTCGGTCAGTGTATCGACGTCTGTCGAAGTGACCAAGCTGGACGTCGAAAAAAGGTCGGGAGTCGTTTCCGACAATTCGGCGTGGAAACGACTTCTAATCCCTCGACCCCTTTCCCGGCTGCCTTATTCCTTCCCGCGCGCCCGTCGCCGGCCTGTGACGAGGGCAAGACTTACGCGCCCTGGACGTTCAACTCCTCCGCGAGGAGTCTCCGAGCCACTTCGATGGCGGCCGCGGGGACCGCCGCAGTCAGGCCGGGCACCGACAGCCCATGCACCGCGCCCGTGCGATAGCGCATCGTCTCGTCCAGGCGGTCAAATTCCTCGCGGCTCAGCAGCCCTTGCGAGTAGAGGGAGCGGATCAGGAACGTGGGCGCGGTCGTCTTGATCTTGAGCCCCGCGTTCCGGGCGGTGCGCCGCATCGTAGCTTCCAGCGCGGACCAGGCGAGGACGCAGGACACCAGCAACTCCCCGACCTCGGCCATTGTCTCCGCATGCCGGAGTTGCTCTTCGATCTGGTCCCTGCGGAGTTCGGCACCGTTCTCGATCTTCGCGAGGGGGTCTGTCGCGCCCAGCACCATCAGATCGACCCGCCAACCCCCCTGGGTCGCAGCCTCGACGAGGCGAATGAGGTCCCGATCCTTGGCAAGGTCCTCCCGGGTCTCCTTCACCTGCACGATGACCCGTTCGTCTCCTTGCGTCGCGATCAGGTCCACGGGGTATCCCCCCACGAACGAAGGGAGTTGGTCGCCGGTCGGCCGGACAAGCACCCGGTACCCTTCTGCCTCGTAGGTCTGAGCGGCCGGCAACAGAGCTTCTTCTGGGATCATGGCTGTCACTTCGGCAATTGGGTTTCGGCCGGTGCGTCCTCGATCCTGACGTAGACGAATTCGTCACCGGCATTGAACGCTTCCAGCAGTACCATCGACACCCATCGGATGTGAAAGCGGTCGTCGATGCTGGACTGCACGTGATGCGAATGGCGGATCTGCTTGTCGTCCGCGTAGACCAGGCCGTTCAGGGCGTCACGGATCGGCTTGACCATGTTGTCGTCGTCCAGCGGTGGAGCCGCACCGGCGTAGAAATTCATGATCGTGCATTTGATGAGCGTGGTGAGGGGCGGTTGCGTCCACACCTTCGCGGCCTCCGCCTGCACTTGCGCCTTCCAGCTCTGGAGAAGGGCCTTGTTGCCCGACTGATGCGAGATGGGGGGGCCCGGCACCGTGAACTCGACGACAGGCATCCCCATTGACTCCTGTGGCCCCCCTCCCGTCGGCTCAGCACGACGGCGGTCTGTAACTCGGTATGTTATCGCAGGACAGCGGCAGCGACAAGGCGGGTGCTCGAATCGCGCCTGCTTCTCCCGCCCGCTGCCCCTCACCGTCGAAGAAGAAAAGCTGTTGGATGGGCAAACCGAGCGCTTCCGCTGGCCGTCCCAGACGCGGGTGCCGGGGCGCGACAGTAGTGTCACGCGAGGCGTGTCGGGGGTGCAACTCCCGCGTCGGGGAGTACGGCGTGGCATGATAATTCGCCACGGGCCAATTGTAGCTCACAACCGCGAGCGATGGGGGGCAGCCGGACGATCCCGAGGTTAGAACATCTCGATACGCGTCACGGCGATGTGGCCACGGAAACAGACGTCCACGTCGGCGCCGGGGGCGCGGCGGCGGTTGTGGTAGTCGCCGGCGTAGTGCCACAGGTCGCCGTCGCGGCGGAAGTCGAGCGGCAGCGGCGCCGGGTCGAGGGGACAGAAGACCACGTCGGGATCCGCCGCGCCCGGCTCCGGGTGAGGCAGGTTGACGTTCCAGAAGAGGCCTGGTTGCCGGGGGCGAGTCGTCAGGTCGCGCAGCAGCGCTTCGACCCAGCGGGCGGCGCGCGGCCAGTCGAACTCCTGGCCGCGCTTCTTGTAGTGCGAGACGGCGATACCGGGGACGCCGTGCAGGACCGCCTCGCGCACGGCGGCGACGGTGCCGGAGTGGTAGACGTCGGCGCCGAGGTTGCCGCCGGCGTTGATGCCCGCGAGGACCCAGGCCGCGTCGGCGGCGAGGTCGTGCAGGGCGACCCGGACACAGTCGGCGGGGGTGCCCTCGACGGCGAAGCCCGACGGCCGCCGCCACACCCGGATCGGCCCGTCCGTGGTGACGCGATGGCCGCAGCCGGAATGGCCGACGGCGGGGGCGACGACCACCGGCTCGCCGAGCGGTTGCGCTGCGGCGAGCAGGGCCTGGAGGCCGGGGGCGTCGATGCCGTCGTCGTTGGTCAGGAGGAGTCGCATCGTGTTCCGAAGCCTGTTTCTCGGTTACCAGGGGATAATCTCACCCCGACCCCGATCGATCTTTTCTCCCGGCAACTCATAACAGGCCATCTCGTTGTGATTCCGCACCAAGACGAACCCTTGCGAGAGGGCCGGCGGGTTCCACGTCTTTCCTTCGAGGGCCGGGAACTTACCCAGCTCACGATGACCCTCCGGCGTCGCCTCGACCAGGACGAGATCCCCCGACTCCGAGAGAACGAGGATGTGCCTGTCGGCCATGAGGATCTGGCCGTGGCCGTAGCGGCCGTCCTTCCATTTGCGCTCACCGGTCTTTGCGTCGAGGCAAACGAGAATGCCCTCGTCCAGCCCGTACAGGTAGCCTTCGCGATACACTGGGCTGGTGAACTTGCAGCGCATCAGCTTGTTCTGCCACAACACTTCGGGCTTGTCGTCCTTTTTGATGCGGAGCATGGCGCAGCCGACGTCGTAGCCCGACGAGATGAAGACCCGGTCCTCGTCGAGGACGAGCGGCTGAGCGACGTTGATGAGCTGGGGCGGCATCGCGACCCAGGGGTGGTGCCAGAATTCCTTGCCCGCCTTCGGGTCGTAGCCGGTCAGCCCGTCGCCGTCGAAGACCAGGAGTTGCTCGGTGCCGCACAACATCCCGATCACCGGGGAACTGTACGCGCCGCGGTGGTCGCCGAAGGCCCGCAGCTCCTTGCCGCTCCGGGCGTCGTAGACAATGACGGCACGCCCCTTCGCCCCTTCCGCCTGAACGCCGGGGGCAACGATGACCTCGCTGTGAAACTGCTCCACGTCTTGGGCAACAAAGTTAGAGAACCACAGAGGCGATGCCGCCATCCCCCAGGGCAAATTGGCGTTGTCCTTGAGGACGTCGATCACCCCGGGCCAATCCAGCTGGCCGGTCTCGAGGTCAACGGACAGGAGTTTGCCGGTGGCGCCCAGGGTGACGACGTGGGGGCGGGTCCGTTTTTCCTGATCCCAATAAGAACAGATTAGGGGCGTGGCGCGCGGGCCGGGCCCCCCGAGTGTCTCCTTGAAGTGGGCCGGGTAGGAATGGACCCACAACTCGCGTCCGGTCTCCACGTCGTAGCAAGCCACCACCTCCTTACCGCGACGCTGTTCGATAGTGGCGGCGCGCTTCCCGTCCACCACGAAGCCCGCGTAGCCGCCGCCGACCGGCTGGCGCCAGAGCATCTTCGGCGGCTCGGCTTGCCAGTCCTCCCGCAGTTTCACGTCGTCTACCAGGCCATTTCGGCGGTTGCCGAAGAACCCCGAGAACCAAGGGGGGTAGGCGTCAGGAGCGGATGAGTCCGGAGTGCGCGCCGGAGTCGCCGCCTGCTTCTGCCGATGCTCCTCCAGAAGATCGTCGTGCGTCTTGTCCCACCAGAAGGTGAAGACCGGGAACATGTCGCCGCTGTAGTTGACTTCGCGGACGCTGAGGGCAAGGAAGGCAATCACGGCGGCGAACAGGGTCACGGGGGCGAAGCGCACCCAGCGCGGCAAGCGCGACAGGAACAGCAGCCAGAACGCCAGCAGCACCAGCGCGCCCCCCGTCAGCGGCACCAGCGTCAAGAAGCGATGGCCGTGGTCCCAGTCCGAGGGCCAGTACCACACGGCGGCAGCGGCCAGCGGGGCGGCGATCAGCACCAGCAGCGGGAACCAGAGGCGAGAGGAGGGGCGCGGCACGGCGGCGGTAGACATCAGCGGTCTCCTGCGAAGGCGGACGCGATCATTATAGGGTCGCAGGATCGATTCATGTCATTCTTCCGATACCGCGAGCGCGAAACGGCCAGCGGCGCGGGACGAACTGGTCTTGGCGATGGGCGCGCCTGCGGTTTACACTCGGCGTACATAGAAGGGAGGCGCCATGCGTCGGATCATCCTCACCGTGCTGCCCGTGCTGAGCCTGCTGGCCCCTGCCTGCGACGACTACCGCGGCCCGCGCCTGGCCATGGCCACCAACCCGGGCGGCACTGCCGCGGCGGTTCGGGCCCCCGGAGGGGCGCCGGTCGCGCGCAAGGGGCCGACCGTCTACGGCGGCAAAACGGCGGACCAGTGGGCTCAGCTCCTTCAGGGCCACAACCGCGAGGAGGCCGTCGAGGCTGCCCGCGCCCTGCACGTGCTGGGCCGCGAAGGGCGGGAGCACCTCTTCCGGGGGCTCGATTGCCCTCACTGCGAGACACGGCGGCTGTGCCTGGAGACCTTGACCATCGCCGATTTCAAGAAGATGAGCGAGCCCGGGCGGCAGAAGCTCGTTGCGCTCGCCGGCGATCGGGACGACGTGCGCATCCGCGAGCGCGCCGCCTTTCTCCTGACGCAGTGGCACGGCTCCATCCCGGCCCCGTGACGTCACTCCCGGGCGCCGTCCGGCCAGAAGCCGAACAGGACGAGGGCCCCGACAAGGGCGGCGATCCCCGCGGCGACCGCGAAGACCGGCGGCAGCGCCCCGTCCGTGGCGGAGCGAATCCATCCCGCCAACACGTTGCCGGCGAGCATTCCCAGGGCGTTGGTGGCCGTCAGCAGGGCCTGGGAGCTGGTGCGCAGGTCGCCGCGCGCCCGGCTGTTGACGTATACCTGCCCCGCCACGAGGTAACAGCACACCACCACGCCCCACCCCCCCAGCGCCGGCACCGCCAGGGCGACCGACCGGGCCAGTGTCAATGCGCTCAGGCTGGCGGACCAGACCGCCAGCCCGAGGAGCATCGTCCGCCGCGTCTCCAGCCGCGTCAGCAGCATCGGCAGCAGGGCGAGCGAGAGCACCTCCGTGCTCTGCGAGACTGTCTGGGCGGGGGCGATCCAGCGGTCGGGGACGCCGAGGTCCGCCAGGCGCAGCGGCGCCACCTGCGAGAAGACGGCACCCGTGAGCGACGCCCCCAGGCTGCCGGCGGCGAAGACGAGGAAATTGCGGTCGCCAAGGAGGCGGGCCGCGGCGAGCGGAGCCAGGGGGGCGCCGAGGCGGTGCTGCGGCGGCGTGTGCGGGAGCGTCAGGGCGTACCCGGCCAGGGCGAAGGAAAGGGCCGCCGCCAGGCGGATCGAGTCGTCTAATTGGCCCTCCGGCGAGTCGGGCCGCAGCCAGGCTCGCAGGGGATCCGCCCAGGACGGGTTGGCCAGCCAGTAGCCGAACATCCAGCTCGCCGCCACCCAGCCGAGCGTGCCCCACAGGCGCACCCGGCCGTAGCCGCGCTCCAGGTCGGCCAGGTGGGTGAGAGTGATCGTGGTGCCGAGCGTGATCGCCGGGGCCATCAGCAGCCAGACGGCCAAAGTGACGACGAAGACGGCTGCCGGCGTCGCGAGGCCGGCCAGGAGCCACAGCAGTAGGCCCGAAGCAACGGCGCAGACGAAGAGGCAGCGCTCGGCCGAGGCCCAGCGATCCGCGACCTGCCCCGCGATCAGGGAGCCGATCAGGTTGCCGAGCGCCGGCGTGGCGCAAACCCAGGCGACTTCGGAGGGTGAGAATTTCAGGTGGTCGAGGTGGCGGCTGAACATCGGCAGCATCGCCCCGGCCGGGGCGTACTGCAGGAACATCAGCAGGGACAGGCGCCAGCGCATGGGAGATGTTTAGCCGCCGCCCTCGGTGCGGCGCTCTTGCGTGCCGAGCGCACCTAGTGACCGCATTTATGCGGTCGCGGGCCGGTGGGACCCGATAAATCGGGTCACTACCAGCGCCGCACCGTGGGCGGCGGCTAAACGGGGGCGGCCCGTTACTTCGCCTTCGGCGTGATCTTGACGTTGCGGAAGGCGACGGGGCCGTGATCGCCCTGGAACAGTAGCGGGCCGGTTTCGACTTCCTTGCTGCTCAACTCGCTGCCGGTCGGCTTCGGCGCCTCGACGTCCTCGTGGATCACCTCGTCGTTGAGCGTCACCTTGAGGAACTTGGCGTTGGCGGTCTTCTTGCCGTCCTCGAAGCGCGGCGCCTGGAAATTGATGACGAACTTCTGCCACTCGCCGGCCTTCTTGCAGGCGTTCTTTTTCGGGGCGGCGGTGTTGTAGATGCCGCCCATGTCGCTGGCGCTGACCTTGTCCTTGCCGAAGCTGTCGAGCACTTGCACCTCGTACTCGCCCATGAGGTAGACGCCGGAGTTGGACCCCTTGGGGATCATCAGTTCGACCTCGACGGTGCAGTCGCCGAACTTCTCTTCGGTGTAGATGTCGCAACCGTGCTCGCCGACCTTGAGGTCGTTGACCAGCTCGTGCGGCTTTTTATCCTCGGGAATCAGCACGCTCAGCTGGCGCGGTTCCTTCTCGTCGAGAGAGGCCACGCCGACGATCCAGTGACTGTTCTTCTCGTTGCGGAGTTTCCAGCCCTTAAGGTCCAGACCATTGAAGGGCTTGACGGTCTTGCCCTTGTCCTCCTCGGCGGCGTTGCCGGGGACGAAGGCGGCCAGCGCCAGGGCCAGCCCGGCGAGGGCGCAGGTTGCGACGCGCGGCATGACGGTCCTCCTACAGGCGAGCCAGGTGAGCGCGGGAACGGGGCCGGGGGTCGGCTCGGGAGGGAAGGAAGTTCCCGCGGCGGGGCAATTCTAGCGGGGCGACCGGGCGCGCGGCCACCTAAAAAAGGACTCCGTCAAGTATCAGGATGCCCGCGAGGATACCCGGACATCCAGGGTTTGGTACACTGGTCCTTGTCGGTTTCGGGCCGAAACTCGCGCGGCAGGGCGCAGCCTGTCCTGCGCGCGGACCCTTCTTCGCGGGAGCTGCTGATGTCGCGTCAACTCCTCATCCCCCTTCTCCTGGTGCTGGCGGGTTGTACCGGCACGACGATCAACTCGGGGCCGGCGACGAGCGCCCCCGAGAAGTCCGGCTCCGGCAAAAGTACGGCCGCGGAGGGGGCCACGCCGAAGTCGTCCCCCAAGGACAGCGGGCCCCGCGGCCCCGAGCAGCTCCAGGCGCTCATCGCCGACCTGCGCGACCCCGACGACGCCCGGCGCGTGCGCGCGGCGAAGGAGCTGCGGCAGTGGGGGAAGGCGGCCGAGGCGGCGGCCCGGCCGCTCGCCGCGGTCATCGCCACGCCCGGGGCGGAGCCGCGCGAGGCGGCCCTCGAGGCGCTCGCGGCCATTTTCCCCGACCTCGCCGCCGACCTGCACGCCCTGGTCGCCGACGAGGACCCGGCGACGCGAATTGCCGCCGAAAAACACCTGGCGGGGCGGGCCCCCGAGGCCGGCAAGCCGCACCCGGCCACGCCGTTCGTCCCGATCATCGACTGGCGCATCGCGGGGCTCCCCACGGAGGCGCGAAAGCCGAACGTGGGTTACGCCCTCGCCGGGGAGGAGTACGCCGCCCTGGTTCCGCTCCTCCTCAAGGCGGGGATAGACCCCGAAGGCTTCAAGGCGATTGTGGCCTGTGCGAAGGTCAACCCGGAAGGGGGAAAGGCCCTGTGGGAGCCGGCGCAGTTGACCCTCTGCGAACTCGCCAAGGACGCGGCGCTGCGCAAGGAGGCCCTGACCGCCCTCGACTCGTCCCTCTCCAGCCGGACGTCGGTCGCCACCCTCCGCGCCGTCGGCGACCTCGGCGCGGACGCGAAAAGCCTGGCCCCCTTGCTGGAGACGCTAACGGCCGACCGAGACGAGAACGTCCGCAAGGCGGCCGCCGAGGCGCTGAAGAAGGTCAAGGGGTAGGGCGCGGAATGGAGTTAATGAATCTCCTCTAAGAGGTATTTTCGGGTCAGGGCGCCCACGGGACACGGGCCGGAGCTGTGGCGGTCGGTCATGCCCGGCGCCCCATCACCTCCCCTTCGCCAGTTCGGCCAGCGTCACCCGGGCCATCCGCTCACGCACCATCGCCGCCACGTCGTCGCACACGGCCTGCAACCGCTTGTCCAGCGGCGTCACACCGGCTTTGCCCACGGGCTCCGCCAGGCTGCGCACCGAACCGTCCACGGCCTCGACGACTTCGAGCAGGGTGATGTCCTTCGGCGCGCGGCCGAGGCGGTAGCCGCCGTTCGGACCTTTGAGGGAGCGCAGCACGCCGCTGTCCACCAGGGGCTTGAGGACCTTGAGCAGGAACCGCTCGGGGATGCCCTCGGCCTTGGCGATTTCGTGCGAGGGGACGGGGTCGGCCGGTTTCTCGCGGGCGAGGTAGGCGAGGGTAGTCAGGGCGTAACTGCTGGCGCGGGTCAACTTCATCGGGTCACCTTTGGTCGGGGGATGATGCGGCACGGCTGCGCTGACAGGCCGCGCGGCGGGTCGCTTCACTTCGTTTTACTGACCGTCCCGGATTGGGGCTGGTTCAAACGCGGGTCGCGCTCTGCCCGTGCCCGGTCTGGAATCGGGCACGGGCACGGGCACGGGCACGGGCAGAGCGCGACCCGCGTTTGAACCAGCCCGGCATGACTCTCGAATACATCGCCCTGCCGGTCGATCACCCGATCAATCGAGAGAATGGGACGTGCCTGGCCGCGAGGATCGAGGGAAGGAGCAGCATCGCGAGGTGTGGCCTCCTCGTCCACTTCACGGCTCCCGCCGACCCACATCTGCGAGTGGCAGTTCATGCAGATCTCGGTCGAGGGGAAGCCGGCGAAGTCCGGCTCCGCGCAACTCGGTCCCCGGAGGCCGCCACGTCTTTCGCCTGGCCGCGACCCCATCGGCCATTACACTGACAAGACTCTCCCGAGGACGATCCGAGTCATCCCACCGGGTTCATCCATGCTGAAGTACGCATTCAAGGAATGGGCGGTGATCTGCCGGGCGCTGGCCGAAGGGCGACAGGCGCTGATCCTGCGCAAAGGGGGCGTCGCCGAGAAGGGCGGCGACTTCGCGGTGGAGCACACGCGCTTCTGGCTTTTCCCGACCTACCTGCACCAGAAGGCGGAGGCGCTCAAGCCGGAGGCGCTGCCGCTGCTGCAAGCGGTCGAGGCCGACCGGCCGCTCGCCGGCACGGTGCGGCTGTCGCACTTCGCCGAGGTCGGCGGGGTCTATCACGTCCACGACGTCGTCGGCGCCCTGAAGATCGACCCGCTGCACCTGTGGTCGCCCGAGACGGTCACGGCGCGCTTCGAGTATCGGGCGCCCGGGCTGTTCGTGCTGCCGCTGCGCGTCTACCGCATACCGGAGACGTTGGAGATTCCCGACACGGCTTATTACGCGGGCTGCAAGAGCTGGGTGGAGCTGGAGAAAGAGCTGCCGACGGCGGGGGCGGCGCCGGTGCTCGACGACGACGCCTTCCGCGACGTGATGCGGATGCTCGACCTGCTGCTGCAGCCGACGGCGTTGGTTTAGAAACTGTAACACAAAGGACTTCGCCGCTTGCGGCTTCGCAAACTTTCCTGCGAAGCCGCAAGCGGCAAGAGAGTTTTTGATACAGTTTCTTAGCCGTTGGCGGCCCCTCCCGCGCGCGCTCGAAGTTGCTCGGCGACCCAGGCCGCGTCTTCGGCGCCGAGCGGTGGGGTGAGGGTTTTGGAGTAGTTGATGCTCTGGTCGTAACTCGCGCGCTGGTAGACCGCTTCGATCATCGGCTGGAGGTCGAGAGGAATGTCTGGGTGCGGATCGTCCAGGGGGATCGAGATCGGCGGCAACGGGTGCCGGAAGCCAGCGGGCCAGACCGAGCAATAGGGCGCCCGCCTCCTGCGAGAAACCAGGAGATAGTAGGGACTCTTGGGCCAGGGGGTGACCATCGGCATGCGCCGGCCGCCGCGCAGCAGGTCAATCTCGACGAAGTGGGCCGACCCCAGCAACAGTGCTTGCCTCTTCCGCAGATACAGGTCCCAGCCCTCGGTGCCCGGTCGCTTGTTCGACGGGGACAGGACCTCCACGCACGTCACCAGCCGCTCTTCTGACTCGGCGTCGAAGATCTCGATGAAGTTCTCCCGGAAGCGCTCGTCGATGAAGGCGAGCATCTGGATGGGGCCGCTGCCCGTCGCTGGCTCGGCCAGCGCTGTCGCGGCCGCAGCGGACTGCGCCGGGGCTGGGGTAGACGAACGAACGTTGACGTCGGGGAGGAAGGGGCTGGTTTCCTTCCCCTCCGTCCCCGCCAGCACGACGTAGCTGCGTACCTCCGTTCGCACGAAGTAACTAGCCGGCAGGGCGGCGGCGACGGCGCGCTTGATCTCGCTGATCAGGTCGTCATGAAAGTCGGGCCACAGGCCGCGCTCCTCGATGTACGGGTCCATGCCGGGGAACGGCGACTTCATCGGCGGCTCCTCCGCGAGGTACGGGCGCATCTCGGCTGGAGATTACCGCCGAGGCGGTCGGGTGACCAGCGCAGTTTCCGTCAACTCCGCGTGGCGCGCGCACCGGAGAGTTCGCCCTCCCGTTCGCAGGTCCGGTCGGATTGTAGCAACCCGGACGGGGCTCACGACCGGCACCGCGGGGCGTCGGAAGAAAATTCCACTCTGCCTCTTGCAACGGAGGCGCCGTCCTGTCACACTTTAGCAGTTTTCGCGGGAAGAATACCCCTGACGTTCGGCCGCGACTTGGCGTGCGGGACGGATTCTGCTGTCCCCCCTTCCGAGCGGGACCTATAGTTGCTAAGTTGAGTCATTGGCACTAACGCGGCATGCCCTTCCGCGGCCGCGAAAGGCGGGCCGATGCCGGCACCGACTACCACCGACGAATTCCTCGACCTGGTGCGCAAGAGCGGGGTCGTCGAGGACAAGCGCCTCGACGCCTACCTGGCCAGACTGCGCGCCGCCGGCCCCATTACCCCCGAGCCGGCCAAGTTCGCCGGCTTCCTGGTCCGCGACGGCATCCTCACCCACTTCCAGGCCGAACAGGTCCTCCAGGGCAAGTGGCGCCGCTTCACCATCGGCAAGTACAAGGTCCTCGAGCGCCTCGGCTCCGGCGGCATGGGCAGCGTCTACCTGTGCGAACACAAGCTCATGCGGCGGCGCGTCGCCGTCAAGGTGCTGCCGACCGCCAAGGCCGACGACCCCTCTTCGCTGGAGCGTTTCTACCGCGAAGCCCGCGCCGTCGCCGCCCTCGATCACCCCAACATCGTCCGCGCGTACGACATCGACCAGGACGACAAGCTGCACTTCCTGGTCATGGAGTACGTGGACGGCAGCAGCCTGCAGGAGATCATCAAGAAGGTCGGGCCGATGGACGTCACCCGTGCCGCCCACTACATGCGGCAGTCGGCCCTCGGGTTGCAGCACGCCCACGAGAGCGCCGGGCTGGTCCACCGCGACATCAAGCCGGGCAACATTCTCGTTGATCGCACCGGCGTCGTGAAGATCCTCGACATGGGCCTGGCCCGCTTCTTCCACGACGAGGAAGACATCCTCACCAAGAAATATGACGAGAACGTCCTGGGCACCGCCGACTACCTCGCCCCCGAGCAGGCCCTGGACAGCCACGGCGTGGACATCCGTGCCGACATCTACAGCCTGGGAGCCACCTTTTACTTCTGCCTGACCGGGCGCACGCCGTTCACCGAGGGCACGGTGGCCCAGAAGCTCATCTGGCACCAGACGCGGCAGCCCAAGTCGATCAAGCAGACGCGGCCCGAGGTGCCCGATGGCCTGGCGGCCCTGATCGAGCGCATGATGGCCAAGGATCCGGCGCAGCGACCGCAGACGCCGCAACAGATCGCCGATGCCCTGGCCCCGTTCACCCAGAGCGCCATCGGCCCGCCGCCCGACCAGGAGATGCCGCACCTGAGTCCCGCCGCGCTCGGCCTGCCCGGCACCGAGGCGGCCCCAGCCCCGTCCACGCCGGCAGCCGCGCCCGGCCCGCCGTCGTCGGGACAGCGCAAGAACTGGCAGGTGCCGACGACATCCGGCCCGCGGCCCCCAACCGCTGTCGGCCCCCCGCCTCGGCCGGCCGGCAGTTCGGGACCCGCGGCGCCACCCCCCGCCCCGCCGAAGCCGCCCCGGCCCAACCCGCCGGCCCCGTCCGGCCGTGTGGCCGCCGTCCCTCTCGCCGCCGCCCAGCAACAGGCCGCCGCGCCCCAGGTGCAACGCGCGCCGGCGGCGCCCGCCACCCCATCCCCCGCGGAGGAGGGGGCGCCGTGGGAACACCTGGCCCCGGACACGGAGGAAATCGCCGCCCGTGCCGACACCCCGCCGCGCCGCAGCCGCAACTCGTCGGCGACCTCGACCCGGCGCGTCGGCGGCCCCAAGAGCGGCATCGCCCTCGACACCAAGCGCGTCATCATCGTCGTGGCCGTCGTCGCGGTCGTCCTTCTGGGCGGCCTCGCCGCCGCCGTCTTCTGGCTCCTGTCCGGTGACAAGACGCCGCCCGTGGTCCCGACCGAGAGGCAGGCCAAGCAGCCACTCCGCGTCGGGAAGGGGCCGAAGAACTACCCGACGGTGTTGCGGGCGATCCAGGCCGCCATCCCCGGCGATCACATCGTCGTACAGGGGCCCGAGCACGAGGAAGCGCTGAACTTCGAGAACGCCGAGCTGAAGAACCTCACTATCGAATCCGAGGGCGAACAGGTCGTCTGGCGCGTCCCGAAAGCGGTGAAGGATCCGCCTCCCTTGATCGTCCTGCGCGGCATCGAGGGACTCAAGTTGCGCGGCTTCAAGCTCGAGGGCGACAACCGCTGCAACACCGTCATCCAACTCAGCGGGAAGTGTCCGGGAACGACGCTGGAGGACTTGAGGATCCAGGGATTCACCCGCAGCGGCCTGACGTTCCTGAACTGCGACGGCGAGAAGGGACGGCCTGTGACCGTCACGAAGGTCACGATCGCCACCGCGGCCGAGAAGGACAAGGGCGCCAACGCCGCCGTCGAATTTGTCCTCGACCCCCAGGAGAAGGACTCGAACCACTTTATTCAATTCAGCCAGCTGACGCTGGAGGGGGCCTTCAAGACGCCGGTCCAGAACCGTCAGATGGCCAAGGACGACGTGACCGGCCTGCCGCCGAAGTGAGCCGCTTGCGGCTTGGCGCGTGCGAAGCCGCAAGCGGCTTTCCGATCACGCCGCGCTAGACACCCCGACCAGCGTCAGCATCAAGCCGATTGTCGCCTTCGCGTCGCCGGCCTTCACCTCGACGGGCCGCGTCAGGATCCAGTCGCTCATGGCGTCCTTTTCCAGCTTCGGCGTGTCGGGGGCCTGCGCTTTCGGCGGGAAGAGGAGCAGCACCGCGGGGTGGCTGCCGCCGGCGACCTTGGCGCTGGTTTCGTGCAGCGCCTTGGGCTTCATCAGCTCGGCGTCCTTGTCGTCGTCGGCCAAGACCGGCAGGCAGAACTCGTTGTTCGGCGCCGTGCCCATGTGGTCGCCGTCGGACGGTTGGTAGGCCAGGCGCAGCGTGTACACGCCCGCCTTGATCTTCTGCTTGCGGTAATCGGTCATCGTCTTGTGGACGCGCAACGCCCCCAGGAGCGTCGTCTCGGGGATCTCGCGGAGGGTGATGCCATTTTTGACCTGTTCCGGCGTCGCCTTGACCGGCACCTCCTTGCGGAACCACACCTCGCAGATCAGGGTGTCCTTGCCGTCGAGCAGCTGCACGGCGTTGTCGTCGAGCAACTTGGCCACGGCCGGCTTCAGCTCCTTGGGCAGTTCCGTCTTCGCTTCCTTGATGGAGTACTTGGCCTGAGCGTGGGCGGTGCTTGCGACGGCCAGCAGCGCCAGGACGGCCGCGCCGCGCAGGGGACGGGATAGCATCGGTGGCTCTCCATGAAAACGGGGTGACGGGACAGCGCGTGCGGAGCACTCAGTACTCAGTACTCAGTACTCGGTACTCGCCGTCCCGCCACCCCGGCGGGTGAAGGTCGGCCGACTACTTGATCTCGAACGAGCCGACGTAAGCGCCGCGGCGCTCGCTCTCCTTCCAGGTGTGCTTGAGGCCCTTGCCGCTGTAGCCGTGCTCGACGGCGACGGCCGCCGTGGCGCTGACGTTCTTCGCCAGCGGCGGGTAGTAGGCGTACTCGTTGCCGCACTTCTTGTCGTGGTGGCTGTTCAGGCAGCGCGTCTCGACCTTGGCCGACCCGGCGCTCAGCTTGGCGCAGCCGTTCTCCTGGCACAGGCAGGCGTCGAAGGTGATCGGCGCCGTCTCGACCTTGACGACGTTCTTGAGCAGGTCGCCGCCCTGCCCCTTGGCGAGTTTCACCAGGGCGTCGCGCTGGGCGGCGCTGGCCTTCTCGTCCACGATCAGGATGGCCCTGGCCGGGCCGGTCTGTTCGAGGCCGAGGGTTTCGGCGGCGTCGATGACGGCGACGACCGACAGGCCGTCGAGCTTGGCCCCGTCGAAGACGCCCTTCTCGACCTTCCAACCCACGACGGCGTTGTGGCCGGCGGTCATCTCGGCGTTGGCGAAGCAAGGACCGGTCCAGACGTCGCAGGTGCGGCACTCGACGTACTGCCCGGTGAGGCCGGCGGCGCTCGCCGGCAGGACCACGACGACCAGGGCAACGGCGGCCATGGCAAAGCAGCGCATCATGAGAAGAACCTCCCTTGTGGGAATGCGTGGGGTGAGGGCAACGCCCATTGTTGAACGGAAGCGCGGGGCCGTCAAGGGGTTATTAGCCGCTTGCGGCTTAGCGTTCGCTGCCTCCCTCGATGAAGCGAACGCTAAGCCGCAAGCGGCCCTCAGTCGAACTCCTCGGGGTGCAGCTTCTGCCGCAGCACCTCGTCGGGGGCGGGGGCGAAGGAGTGCGGCTCCATCACCGGATCGGCCCGCCCCTGCGAGAGGCTGCGCACCTTCTCCGAGTAGTCGAAGACCTTGGCCAGCGGCACCAGCGCCTCGACGACGCGCAGCTTGCCGCGGGCGTGGACCTCGTGGATCTCCGCCCGGCGGGCGTTCAGGTCCGCCGTCACGGGGCCGAGGTACTCCTCCGGGACCGTGACCTCCAGCTTCATCACCGGTTCGAGCAGCACGATGTTGTCGCGCATGGCCTTGTGGACCGCGTCGGCGGCGGCCGCCTGGAAGGCCACCTCGTTAGAGAACTGCGGATCCAGTTCGGCGTCGAGCAGGGTCGCCCTGACGTCCATCACCGGGTAGCCCAACTCGCCCGACGACAGCGCCCCGCGCAACCCCTGCTCGGCCGCGGCCAGGAACAGCGGCGGCACGTCCTTGTCGGCCGGGAGACGGTTCACCACCGCGATCGGCTGACTCCCCTTGTACGGCTCGAACGCCACCTTGAGCTTGGCGAACAGCCCCGAGGCGCCCGCCTGGCGGACGCATTCGCCGACGACGGTCGCCCGATTACGGATCGTCTCGCGGTAGCTCACCAGCGGCTGGCCGACGCGCACCTCGAGGTGGAAGTCGCGCTCCATGCGGTGCTGCTTGACCTCCAGGTGCAGCACGCCCATGCCGGTCATCAGCGTTTGGCCCGTTTCGGGATCCACCTTCCAGTCGAACGTCGGGTCCTCGCGCTTCAGCACCTTGAGGCTGTCGAGCAGCTTCTGCTTGTCGGCCGACGACTGCGGCTCGATCGATTTGCTGACGACGCCCTGGGCGAAGGTGATCGTCTCCAGCAAGATCGGGTGGTTGATGTCGCAGATGGTGTCGCCGGTGATGGCTTCCTTCATGCCGATGATCGCCACGATGTCGCCGGCGTAGCCGGCCGGGACCTCGGTGCGGTCGCGCGGGTCGGCGTGGGTGTGGTACAGCTTGCTGGCGAACTCCTTGAGGTCGCGCGTGGCGTTGTACGGCCGGCTGTTCGCCTTGAGGATTCCGGAGTAGACACGGAGATAGAACAGGTCGCCGTGCGCGCCGGCGACGATCTTGAAGACCAGGGCGGCGAGCGGCTCCTTCGGATCCGGCTTGCGCTTCTCCTCCTTGTCCTTCTTCTTCGGGTTGGTGCCGGTGACCGGCGGCCGGTCGAGCGGGCACGGCAGGTACCAGCAGATGGCGTCGAGCAGCGGCTGGATGCCGATGTGCTCGCGGCCCGACCCGCACAGCACCGGATGGATGTATTCCTTGAGCGTCTGCTCGCGCAGGGCGGCGCGGACGTTCTCCGCTGGGGGTTGGCCCCCTTCGAGGAGGGTGCTCGTCAGCCGGTCCTGCTCGTCGTGCTCGGTCAGTACGTCGAAGAGCCGCTCACGGTAGCGCCGCGCCTCGTCGCACAATTCCTCGGGGACCTCCTCGGCGCGGAACTTCTTGCCGTCCGGCGCCTCGTAATAGAGCGCCTTCATCTCGATCAGGTCGATGATGCCCGCGAACGGGGTCGTGCTGTCCTTGAGCGAGCCGCTGCCGATGGGGATGCTGATCGCGACCGGCTTGCCTTCGAGGCGGTCTTTGATCTCGTCGAGGACGTTGGCGAAGTTGGCGCCGACGACGTCCATCTTGTTGACGAAGACCAGGCGCGGGACGTGGTACTTGTTGGCCTGCCGCCAGACGGTTTCCGACTGCGCCTCGACGCCCTTCTGGGCGTCGAAGACGACCACGGCGCCGTCGAGGACGCGCAGGGAGCGCTCGACCTCCGCGGTGAAATCGACGTGGCCGGGCGTGTCGATCAGGTTGATGGTGCAGTCGCGCCACTGGAACGGCACGCAGGCGCTGTAGATGGTGATGCCGCGCTCCTGTTCTTCGGGGTCGTAATCGGTGTCGGTGGTGCCCTCATCGACGCCGCCGAGCTTGTGCTTGGCCCCGGCGTAAAAGAGGACGTGCTCCGTGGTCGTGGTCTTGCCCGCGTCGATGTGCGCAATGATGCCGAGGTTGCGGATTTTGGTTAAGTCGGGGGTGGCCATGCTTACCACGCGAAGTGGGCAAACGCCTTGTTCGACTCGGCCATTTTGATCGTGTTTTCCCGTTTGGTCATGGCCTCGCCTTCACGCCGGTAGGCGGCCATCAGCTCGTCGGCCAAACGCAGAAACATCGCCCGACCG
>Ga0116219_10001042_pt1 | contig 27021 bp, 18 predicted proteins | sample Sb_taG_4_FD_91019 | JGI IMG/M metagenome (GOLD analysis project Ga0116219, IMG submission 91019) | Peat soil microbial communities from Weissenstadt, Germany - Sb_50d_6_BS metaG | ecosystem: Environmental > Terrestrial > Soil > Wetlands > Peat | place: Germany: Weissenstadt | collected 2010-09-21 | reverse complement strand
CGGGGTCCTTCACCCACGCGTTGCCGTCGCGGCTGACGGCCCGGAAGCAGCTGCGCCGCGGGAAGTCAGCGTCCCGAAGCTGGGGTAGTCGGCGTGGCCGGGGTTGATGAGGGTGCTGTCGGTCGGGTACGGCCGGCCGACGACGGACCAGTACATCCCGGAGTTAGGCCCGCTGTGACGGTGGTTCACAGTCCGGACGATGGCGTAAAGGCTCGCGCGCCGGGCGAGCTGCGGCAAGAGTTCCGAGACTCGGACTCCGGGCACGGCGGTGGCGACGGGCCGGATCGGCCCGCGGACGCTTTCCGGGGCGTCCGGCTTGGGGTTCCAGAGGTCGAGATGGCTTGGCGCCCCGCAGTTGAAGATGAGGATGACGGAGCGGGCCTTGCCCGGGCCGCGGGACGCCCCGGCGGCCGCCGCGCGGAGCCAGTCCGCCCAGAAGAGGCTCACCGCCCCCGCGGCGCCCTTTTGCAAGAACCGGCGGCGAGTCGGCGGGGCGCACGGGCCGGCGGAGGAACCGGAAACGGGCGTGGAGCGCGGCATGGGTGTGGTCCTCCGGGGTCATGCCAGGATGTCATTCACCACCCGGCCATGCACGTCGGTCAGCCGGAAGTCGCGGCCCGCGTGGCGGTAGGTGAGCCGCTCGTGGTCGAGGCCCAGCAGGTAGAGGATCTCGTACTGCGATGGGCCGCCGGCGAGGAAGAGGAACAGCAGGTTTTTCGCCCGGCCGAAGGTGCGGTCCAGCGCAGATTCGGGCGCGGCCTGGGCCGACTCGCGAACGAGGTCGGCGAGTCCCAGTCCGGCGAAACCGAGGCTACCGGCTCGCAGCCAATCGCGGCGGCTGAGCCCGTGGGGCACGGAGGCGGATTCGTCGAAGCGAAGCATGGCGGCTCACCTGACTTCCCGACCGCGTTCGGAACGTTCCCGTTCAATTGCCGACGAACTGGATGATCCGCGCCGCGCTCCCCGAACTCGCCTTGTTGTGCTGGTCCGCGAGGCGCAACTTCAGCGTGTGTGGAGCCGGTTTCAGATCCGCCGCGAACATCACCGTCCGGGGATAGTGGAGTCCACGGCTAAACGCGTGGAACAGGTCCGCCTTCGTCAACGGTCCGTCATCGATCGAAAACTCCACGATCCCGGCGTCCGGACCTGCGAGCAGGTACGCTCCGATCGCCCGACCCTCGAACGCGAGCGTCAGTTCCGCTCCAGCCTTCGTCGCACACAGCAGCGGAACCTCACGGAAGCGTTCCCGCCACTGCCCCGGGATCTTCTTCCAGTCCGGCGTCTCCCGTTTCCAACCCTCCACGAGTGTGGCCTTTTTCGGGTCGATGAACCGACCGGAGCCGTAGTGGTTGGCATCAAGGGGAGCATCAGGGAGGCGATGTTTCTCGGCCACGGCGTCGGCCGGGAGCGGCTCCTTCCAGGCGCGAGTCAACAATTCTTCGATCAACGCAGCACACAGTTCGTTGCCGGGACGACCGGGGTGGACGCCGCCGTAACGCTCCCAGGTCAATGTGCCGGCCCGAATGCAGTCCGCCACTTCCTCCGCCAGGTTGACGACCGAGACGGCGTAATGCCTGGCCACCTCTTCGTGGCTGGCGATCGTGAGTGGTACTTTTCCCTCCTGAATGGTCTTCAGCATCGCGGGGTTGACGAAATAGGTGAGAACGATATCGGCGTTCGGGTTGTGCGTCCGGACGTGGCGGATGATGCCCTCCATGCCGCGGATGCACTCGCGGCGAGCGTGGCCGGCGTCCTGGTCGTCGTTGACCGCAAACTCGATGAAGAACAGGTCCACGGGGCCTTTGTCCAGCACGTCCGCGGCCAGCCGGAAGGCGCCGGTCGTGGAACACGTCGAGGCAATCCCGGCGTCGGTGTAGGTGAATTTCGTCTCCGGGAACCGGCGCTTCAACAGGTCGCACACCAGGGGACGATAACCGTTCATCTCGGTGATCGAGCCGCCCATGAACGCGACGTGTCCGGTCTTTTTTTTCTCAAAGTGGATGCGCGAATTGGTCAAGCTCCCACGCAGGGTCACGTTCGATTTCTTGCCCTCGCCGGGCTTTTCCTTGACCCTGTCCAGATGGGCGCCGACCTTCTCGGCCCACAGCCGACCGTGTGCTTGCAGCCCCTTGGCGTTGAAGTGAACGCCGTCCCGGAACTCCTTCCCCAGGGAGTCGGTGTCGGGGCCTTCGAGCGCGGGGCCTTCTTCCCAGAGGGTTTTCTGAGCGGTACGGAACTCGTCGTCCGACGGGTCTTTCTCGCTGTGGTAGGTGGCCTGGGCGACGAACCACGGCACCTCCCAGCCGGCGCTCTTCCGTGAAGCGCGGATGAGCTTCTCCATGAACTCGATGTACTGCTTGCCCGTGATCTGCCGGTCGGCCGGATAGCCGCTACGAGCCTGGCCCGCGTCGGATTCGCCCTGGTGCCACAGCACCGCCCGGCAGCCGCGCGGGCCGAGGGCTTCGATCCGCTTCATCAGGCCGTCGTACAGCTTTCCCGTACACTCCCACTCACCGGTGGCGACCGGGCGCACATTCGCCCCGGTCGTCGGCTGATTCCTCAGGCGCTCGCCCCGGGGCAACCACTCGCGCACACTGGTCGCGCCGGCCCCGGTGGACGCGACGCCGACCGGCACCTTGTATTTCTCATACAGGGCGTCGCCGAACGCCGGCAGGAAACTGCCGCCCCTGCTGCCGTCCTGAACGCCCGGTTGTGGATCGTTGGCCAGAACCCACCTGGTGCCGTCGAACGAGGCGACCATGCCGCTGATCGTCCTTTGCTTCTCGGAGCCGTAGTTGGTCGAGTTCGACTGGCCGGCGACGACGAACACTTCGCCGACGCCCACGTGTTCGATGGCGGTCTCCGCGAGGCCTTCGCCGTCGCGCTCCAGCCGCAGTTCGACACGATACCAGCCACCCGCGGGGGCCGTGATCTCGGCATCGAAGCGGCCCTTGACGAGGTCCGCGACGACGGGTTGCCAGTCGCGCACCACGGCGGGCGTTTTTCCTTCCGCGGCCGTGCGGACGAGACGACAGCGCAACTGCCCCGCCTCCACCACGAGCCGGCCGCGCAGACGGATCTGTCCAACGTACCGACTCTGACGTTGAAACACGCGATAGTCGGACGGCGACTCCGGCAGGATGAGGGCGGCGGACCCGCCTATGGTGTGCTTCAGCACGAAGGCCACGATCGGCCCCGGATTCTCCAGGCTGTGCGGATGATGGCCGACGCCGGGTTTGGCGATGACCGTGATCGGACCGCCGAGTTTCTGGTAGCGTTTCTCGACGAGCCGCGTGTTCTCGTCGATCGGCACGACATCGTCCGCGTCGCCGCAGACGTGCAGGAGCGGCACTTTCGCCCTGGCCAGCCCCTCCAGGTTGTCGACCGGGTTCAGCTTGTACTCCAGCCCCTGCGGCTCGGTCAGGCCGTACACCTTGAGACACCGCTGCCAGTCGCCCGGGGAGCCCTTGCCCTTACCCTTCCCGGCGGGCCAACTCTTGAAATCGCACACGGGCGCATCGTTGTAGACGCAGGCGACCTTGTCGGGGTGGCGCGCCGCCCAGTTGAGCGCGAACAACCCGCCGCGGCTGAAACCCTCCAGGACCGTCTTCGGCGCCAGGCCGCGGACTCGGGTGAGGTGTTCGTGGAACTTGTCCATGTGATCGAGCGCGACCGGCGCTCCGTACATGTTCTGCACGTCCATGTAGGCGACGTGGAATCCCTTGTGGAGCAGCGCGACATCCGCCTGCGGTTGATGGCCGAAGAACTCGGTGCGCCAGATCCACGGCTTTCCCTTGGCGGGAGACGCCAGAACCACCAGCAAGCAATTGCGGCCGTCGATTTTGAAATCGCGCCGTTCAAATCCTTCCCAGGTGCTCAGCTTGTCCGGCTCGGCTCTGGCCTGCTGCACCTCGCCGGCGCGGGCGTCGGCAAGCAGCGACAGCCACACGGCGACGCCGACGAATGCTGTCACGGCCGTTTCGCGAGGTGTCTTCATATCGCCTCCTTGAGGTGTCCGCCGAATCGCAGCGCGTGCGTCAGTCGCCGAGCGCCCAGAGCAGACCGGCTGACTACCGCGCGAAGAATGGTCCGTGCAGTCGGCCACGCAGCAGAGTATCACGGGCTTGTCCGGTTCGCCGGCGCCAGTACCGGCAACCACCGACAACAAGCCGGCGAGGGCGATGAACGCCGGGACCGTTTTCTGTTATAGGCATGCTCCCGGATCGCCTCCACGCCGGCCGCGCTCAACCCCATCGTCCCGAACGGGTTGACGACCGCCTCCAGGCGGGGGAAGCAATCCCGATCATCCAGCATTTGGCCGGGAGTCTCCCGAAAAAATCGGCGCGGATTAGTGAACCTTCGGGCGGGTGGTCGCGTCAAGAAGATGTCCGCGACGGAGACGCCGAGCAGCGACGACAAAAACCTGGCCACGGGCGGACGAAATAGAGGGCATGATGGCACCCACTCACGCGAACTTCTGTGGTAACCGGACGCCGGCAACGGCCCGGGCCCAGCGCCTGGGCTCCGCGCTGGCCGTCTCCCCTCTGCGACAGTGACACCCGACCCTTTCTGGGCGAAGCCCTTGCAGGCCAGGTGTCACACGACCCCTGGCTTTTTTCATTGGGCGGGGTGAGACCGAAATGCTCTGGATGTAGGAGAGCCTGGCATCATCCGCCGGCGTCGGAAGCCGGACCACGCTGGTTCAAATCCAGCCATCCAGACTGACAGACGGAAGGGCAAGCCGACTGGCGACGGCACCCGGCCCGAACCCGGACGGCGACGAGCCTTGAGGGTTCGACTCCCGCCGGCCACCCTATGCCAGTGCAGCTCGACGGGACGAGCACCCCTCCTGTAAAGGGGCGCGTGCGGGTTCGAGTCCCGCCGCTGGCCCTGGATCGTCTTCTGGCCAGGCCCTCGGGAGGGGACCGAGGCTCTGAACCTCGGTCGAGTTGGCTCGACACCAGCACTGGCTGCTTCCAAAAGCCGGCGATGCTCGACGGGCCGGGCACCGCCCTCGTAGCGCGGACCAAGTGGGTTCGAGTCCCACCGCCGGCTCTTGTTCCTCGATGACGCCGGGGCCGGACGGCCAGGCGGTCGGCTGCAACCCGACTATCAAGCAGGTTCGACTCCTGCCGGCGTCTCTGATTCATTCCGGTGTAGCTCAGGTGGTGAGAGCGCCGCGCTGAAAACGCGGAGGCCGCTGATTCGATCCCAGGCGCTGGAACTGCCTCGCTCAGGATGTGGGAAAGCCTGGCAATCCGCCAGCCTGGGGTGCTGGAGAACTCCGGTTCAAATCCGGCCATCCTGACTGACTTTGTTGCCTTGTAGCTCAAACGGTAGAGCGGCGCCCTGTTAACGGGATGGTTGCAGGTTCGAGTCCTGCCTGGGCAGCTTGTTCGACAAGGGCGTGCTCCTGGGAGAGCAATGCGGCTCCAACCCGCACGCAGAGGGTTCGACTCCTTCCGCCCTTGCTGTTCGTGTCTGACATGCGCCTGTGGCCGAGCGGTCCAGGCACCACTTTGCCAAGGTGGACAGGCGGGTTCGACTCCCGCCAGGCGCTCTCGTTGCCCTGTGATTAAGCTGGCGTGCCAGCCTGTCTGCCTAACAGGTGAGACGGGTTCGATTCCGGTACAGGGCGCTCGCATCGGGACGAAGCCGAGCGGCGAGGCAACCGTCTGATACGCGGTGAAAGGCAGGTTCGACTCCTGCCGGCCCGACTGACTGGGGAATGGACTGGAGCGGTTCCAGCAGGGTTTCATGTGCCCTACGAGGTGGGTTCGACTCCCGCTTCCCCGAGTGACATGGTTCCGTGGAGCAGCCCGGAGTGCTCACCGCGCTCACATCGCGGAGGTCGCTGGTTCAAATCCAGCCGGGACTACTGGACGTTTACCCCCGTAGCCAAGCGGCCACGGCACCTCCCTGACGGGGAGGGAAGCGCAGGTTCGAGTCCTGCCGGGGGTACTGACTGCGGAGTGGACTGGAGCCTGGATGCCAGCACGGTCTCATAAGCCGTCCCACGCCGGTTCAAATCCGGCTTCCGCAATTGACTGGTTGATGCGAGAAGGGGGCAAGCTGCCTTGCGAACGGAATTGCGGGTGCCACGCCTGGCCCAACCAGGCGCCGGCGGGGTGCGACGGGATATGTCGGGGCGTGGTTTCGCCCTGGTGGACACGCCGCCGTTTTTCGATGATGACCTGCTCCTCCGGTTGAACCGGAGCAGGACGGTACTGCGGTTCCACACCAAGCGCTGGTGGCAGTTCCCGCAGCTGGCCCGGTACGGCTGCTGGCTGGAAGGGCTGCTTGGCGAGGCGTTGCCCGAAGAGGGGGTATCGCTCGCCTCCCTGGAGTTCCGCCACGAACCGGCCGGCTCCGAGGACCAGGAGGTGGATCGGTTGCACGCGGACGGCTCGTACCTCCGCTCGGTATGCACGCTGTACGGCCCGGCCACCGTCTCCCGCGACGCGGGGATAGAACGGCCGATACCGGACGGGCAAACCTTGCTGATGACGGCGATGGACCGTGCCAGGGCAGTCCGCGTGCCGTGTACCCTCCATCGGCGTCCTGGTGCCGGACCTGAGCGGGCCGTGGTCGTGTGCTCGTTCGAGCCGCGCCTGCAACAGCCATTGCTGGCAAACGTCTACCGCGAGGTCGCCCAGGTGCATAGTCGGCGCAGCAGGGTGCGGCAGACGTGGCAGAAGGTGCTGTCGGCCTCGGGATCGTGAACGTTGCCCACGTAAGCGTAACGCACGCCATTCTTGCAGGCGATCTGCGGGGCCCGCCGCAGGGTTTCTGGCGGCGTCGGCGGGCGATCGCGCAGGCGGTCTTGATGCCCCTTTCGGGGCAGGCCGCGGCCAGGCAGCCCACCGCGCATGTGAAGGTTAGCCAGCCAGTTCGCGAGAGCATGGGTGGTGTCTCCCTCAGGAGTAAGCGCCTGGCGCCCATGCTGTCCTCCTGTACCGACCGCGACCTCGAGAAGTTCAACCGTTCTGACTCGTAGGATAGGGTATGGATGCACCGGACTTGATCCCAGCAGCCCGGCGTGGGTGGCGGGGTTTGGACGCGCTCTATCGGGGAGGCGCACTCGACGTGGCACCCGCACGCAGACTCTGGACGGCCGTGGTCGTCGAGGTCGTCCTCGCGGTTCTGGCCTGGGCCGTTCCCGCGCGGGCCGATGGCGACTTTGCGGCTGCCGAGCACGAGCGGCGAACCATCTATCGCTCGGCCCAGAAGGCCGGCTTCACGAGCTGGGCCGGCGCCTGGACGATGCCCGACGGCGACCTGATGGTGAGCTTCACCCAGGCGACTGGTCCGCTCGAGGGCCGCCCGCGTGCGCCCATTGACGTGCAAAAGAAGTTGGCATGGCCCCCGGAGGGGGAGTCGGGTTACGACATGACCGGGCTCGACCTGAGGAACGTCCACCTGCGCTCGTCCGACGCGGGCAAGACCTGGAAGCAGGTCAGCGCCGACAGGTTCCGGTCGTGCATGAACGGGGTGACCGGCGAGGCCGAGACCGCCCTGCCGGACGGGACCGTGCTGCGGGGCGTCTGGGGGTTCTACCTGCCGTATGACAGGGAACTGCCGAAGACGGGCTACCTGGAGCGATCCGCCGACGGCACGAAGACCTGGGGCGGGCCCGAGGTTCTGCTCGACCCGAAGCAGTACTCGGCCTGGCCGCGGCGAATCCGGGTGCTGCGCGACGGCCGGCTGGTCGTGCTGCTGGGCGTGGCCCCCGTCCCGGCGGGCAGCCACACGCGCACGGAGTTCGCCAGCCAGGTCGAGCCGATGCTGGTCGTCTCCTCGGACAACGGCAAGACCTGGAAGGGGCCGATCCCCGCGGTTCCCAGGGACCAGCGGGGCGGCTGGACCGAGGAGTTCGACGTGGCGGAGCTCCCCAGCGGGGATTTGCTGTGCGTCTTCCGGCGTGCCAGGGATGAGAAGCGCTGGCAGGGGTTGCTCAAGAAAACCGGCGAGACCTGGGTGGCCCAGAAGGCCGGCCCTTCGGTCCTGCCACACAGCGGACAGCCGGAGCTGCTCGCCACCCGCGAGGGGCCGATCCTGCACGTCGCGACCAGCGGCATCCACTGGACCATCAACGCCGGCAAGACCTGGCAGCAACTGAAGGTCAAGGGCGCGAACTATTATCCCCGCGCCATCCAGGCCGGGAACGGCCGGATCTTCGTCTTCGGACACGTCGGCGGCGACGACCCCTACGGCAAGGTCGATCAGTCTGTCGTCATGGACTCCTTCCGGCTGCGCGAGTCGGTCGCCGTCGTCAGCTGCCAAGCGCTCTCCGCAGACCGGGTCGAGGTCGAACGGGTCGCGCTGGGTGAGCCGGACGACTACAAGCCCTGCGTCGCCTTGTTGCCCGGCGGCGAGCTGCTGCTGACCGCCTTCCATCAGCACAAGAAGGACAACGGCAAGGTGCTGGAGCAGACCTTGTTCTTTCGCTCCAGGGACGGCGGCCGGACCTGGTCAAAGCCCCAGAAGCTCGATCTACTTGGCCGCGAGCCATACCTGACCGTGCTCGCGGACGGCACGCTCTTCCTCACAGGCCACCTGCTGGCGAATGACGTGCGCAACAGGCACGGTTACACCCACGGCTACCTGCACCGCTCGACCGACGCGGGCAAGACGTGGGACTCGATCCGCATCGAGTCGGAAGGAGTCAGGCCGAAGGCGTCCAACCACTCGACGCGCAACGTCCTTCAGCTCGACGACGGCACGCTGCTTTTGGGCGTCGATTACGACGGCGGCGACGGACCGTATCTGATGTGGCGCTCCCGGGACAACGGCAAAACCTGGGACAGGACCGGGAAGTGCCAACCGAGGGACTTCAAGAGCCAGTACGGTTTCTTCGGCGGCGAGACGTGGCTGTGGCAGGCGCGCTCGGGCAAGATCTGGGCGCTGGTCCGCGTCAATAGCAACGAGCTACCCATCAAGGGCCGGCCGATCAAGGCGGGGAACGATCAGGCCGACCACTTCCTCCTGTTCTCGTCCGCCGACGGCGGCAAGACGTTCGACCGCATCGGCGACCTCGGCGACTACGGCGAGATGTACCTGTCGATCCTGCGGCTGCAGGACAAACGGCTCATGCTGACCTTCACCGTCCGCGATCTCGCGCCGCCCCTGGGGGTGCGCGCCGTCCCTGGGGTGGAAACGAAGGACGGCTTCGCGTTCGATCTCAGCAAGGACCGGGTGATGCTCGACACCCGCACGCCGCCCGGCAGGTCGCAAGGCGGCGGCTTCGGCCCGACGGTGCAGCTGAAGGACGGGACGCTGGTCACTTCCTATTCGTACCGCGGCACCGACGACAGTACGCATCTCGAAGTGGTTCGCTGGAAGCTCCCGCCGGAGGGGGCGAACGTCCCCGAATACGCCTGGGAACGGGTAACGGACAAGGCCGCGTTCGCCCCGCGCGACGGGGCCGGGGCGCTAACCTTCCAGGGCCGGATGTGGCTGCTCGGCGGCTGGAACCCCGGCGACAAGAAGCACTTCCCGCGGATCTGCGGCAACGAGGTCTGGAGCTCGGTTGACGGCAAGGAGTGGCGGCGCGACAAGCCCAACACCTTCCTCGACAAGACCTTCGACCCGGCCCGGGACTGGGAAGGTCGGCATACCGCCGGCTACGTCGTCTACAAGGACCGGATGTGGATCGTCGGCGGCGACGTCAACCAGGGGCATTATCACTTCGACGTCTGGAACTCGGCTGACGGCAAGGAATGGACCTTGGTCAACAAGGACAAGCCCGTTCCTTGGGGCCCGCGCGCCTTGCACTACACCGTGGTCCACGACGGCAAAATCTGGGTGATCGGGGGCCAGACCATCCCCTCCATCGCCAAGGAGAAGGAGACCTTCTACCGCGACGTCTGGAACACAACCGATGGCGTTCACTGGACTCAGGTCAAGCCGGAAGAGCCGTTCTGGCCGCAGCGGGGCCTGATCGGCGGCAGCGCCGTCTTTGGCGGCCGCATCTGGATTCTCGGCGGCGGGACGTACGACACCCCGAACCGCCCCAAGCGACAGTTCTTCAACGACGTTCGGGGACTGGATGAAATACGCCGCCACAAAGGGTGCCGTCGCGCCGCCGACCTGGGCCGACGTGCTGATCAGCGCCTGCGCCGGCCCGCGCCGCCCGGGGGAGGCGTAATCCCCGAACCACACCCCGGCCAGCCTGGCGACGGTCTTGATCCCGGCCACCGCCCCGTGCGGCCGCCCCTGGTTGTCTTTGAGCGGCAGATGAATAGGAATCAGGTACGTGCAGAACCCCTTTGCAACTGTCGCGCCGGCGGCCTGTTCACATGGGCGCGAGCGGGCGGCGGCCCCGGCGACTTGGCCCGGGCGTCCGGCAGCATTCGGACCTCCCACGGCGAACCCACCCCTGTTCAAGATATGACCGCCGCACGACGATTCCCAGGGCCGGCACTCGAGGAGCTTGCCAAAGCCAAGATCCTCGGCGTCCGTGCCGGGACCGAGCACCGCTACACCGGCGTGTGGGTCGTTGTCGTCGAGGGCAGGGTCTTCGTGCGGTCCTGGAATGACAAGCCGACGGGCTGGTACCGTGCCTTTCAGGCTAAGCCACTGGGCAGTATTCAGCTTGCGGGCCGGGAGATCGCCGTCCGGGCCAGGCAACTCCGGGGCGAGCGCCTCCGGGACGCCGTCACGCGGGCCTACGCGGGGAAGTACCACACGAAGGCGTCCGAGAAGTGGGTGCGTGGTTTCGCGGAGCCGCGCCGCGCCGCCGCCACGTTGGAGCTGTTGCCCGTGCAGCCGTCGCCGGCCCCAGAAGTGTCAAGCTAGGCCTTCCTTACCGCCGCCAGAACTCGTAAGGGAGCGGTCCATTTCTTCCGCGCCGCCCCGGCTCCCACCCGGATTGGAACTCTGCCATCGTCGGTGAAGATGCCGCTGCGACTCATTCGCAGGAAGCGATGAGGCCGGGGCTTGGGCAGTCGCGATCGACCTACCCGAAAGCGTCTTCACGGAGCGAGCGGGCTACAATGCCTGGCAGAGATGATCGCAACCGACACGGCCTTCCCGGCTCAAGAAACGTGGGTCGCTCCAGGCCGCCGGCCCCTGCCGAGGGCGCACCATGAAAGGCGCAGCCTGCCTCGCCGCCACCCTGCTCGCTGCCGGCCTCTCCGTCGGCCCCCTCGCCACACGAGGTCTGGCCGGGGGCGGGACAGAGCCCGTTACGCGCCTGGGCACCGACGGGACGCGCTTCACCGTCAACGACAGGCCGGCCTTCCTGTTCGGTGTCAGCTACTACGGGGCGCTCGGCGCCTCCGACGAGACCGTCCGGCGTGACCTCGCGGACCTCAAGAAGCACGGCTTCAACTGGGTCCGCGTCTGGGCGACCTGGGCGTCGTTCGGCGAGGACGTCTCGGCCGTTGACGGGGAGGGCAAGCCCCGCGAACTGTCCTTGAAGAGGCTCGAGCGCCTGGTGGCCGCCTGCGACGAGCAAGGCATCGTGGTCGATGTGACTCTCTCGCGCGGGAACGGCTCGACCGGCCCCGCCCGGCTCCAGACCCTGGAGGCCCACCGCCGGGCCGTCGAAACGCTCGTCACGGCCCTGAAAGCCCACCGCAACTGGTACCTGGACCTGGCCAACGAAAGGAACATTAAGGACAAGCGCTTCACGAGCTTCGCCGACCTCAAGGAACTCCGCGAGTGGGTCCGCACGCTCGACCCGCACCGCCTGGTCACCGCCTCGCACGCGGGCGACGTCAGCCGTGCCGACCTCAGCGAGTACCTCCAGACCGTGCGCGTAGACTTCCTCAGCCCGCACCGCCCGCGCACCGCCGACTTGGCCGGGCAGACCGAAGCCAGGTCGAAGGAGTACCTGGCCTGGATGAAGGAACTCGGGCGCCAGGTGCCGCTCCACTACCAGGAGCCGTTCCGGCGGGACTTCGGCAAATGGCAACCGCGGGCGGAGGATTACGTCACCGACCTCAAGGGCGCGCTCGCCGGTGGTGCCGCGGGCTGGTGTTGGCACAACGGCGACAACCGTGCTGCGAAGGATGGGCAACCGCGACGCTCCTTTGACCTCCGCGAGAAGCGCCTCTTCGCGCAGCTGGACGAGGAAGAGGGGAGGGCCCTGCCCCTCCTGTCCAAAGTCATCGCCGAGGTGGCCAAGGGCGCCGGCGCGAAGGAGCCCGCGGCCGGCCCCCTGCGGGGCGACGATTGGCCGCAGTGGCGCGGGCCCAACCGCGACGGCGTGTGCCGTGAAACCGGCCTTCTGGAATCGCTCCCGGCCGGGGGTTTGAAGGTCCGCTGGCGCGCCCCGGCGGGGTGGGGCTTCTCCAGCCCGGTGGTGGCCCGAGGCCGGGTCTTCCTTGCCGACTCCGTGGTGGTGAAGCCCCAGGCCAAGGAACGCGTCCGCTGTTTTGACGAAACGAACGGCAAGGTGCTTTGGGCCCACGACTATGAGGTCGCCTACGAGGACTGGGCCTTCGACCCCAAGCAGGAGGTCGGCCCCGTCGCCACCCCGATCGTCCAGGATGACAAGGTGTACACGGTGGGGAGGCTCGGCCACCTCTTCTGCCTCGACGCCAAGAAGGGCGACGTGCTCTGGCGGAGGGACCTCGGGAAGGATTACCAGGTGGCGTTTGCCCCGGGCGCGCCGTCCCCTCTGATCGACGGCGACCTCCTAATCCTGTTCATCGGCGGCAAACCGGGCGCCTGCCTCGTCGCTCTGCACAAGGACACCGGCAAGGAGGCCTGGAGGGCGCTCGATGAATCGCTGACGTTCAGCTCGCCGATCGTCATTTCCTCCGGGGGGAAAAAACAACTGATCGTCTGGACGCAAGAGTCGGTGACGTCGTTGGACCCGGCGACGGGCAAGACCTACTGGCGGCAGGGGCTTGCCACCAGCGGCGAGTACGCGGTGTCCACCCCGGCCTTCCGCGACGGCCGGTTGCTGGTCGGCGGCTTGATGTTCCAGCTGGACCCCGACAAGCCCGCTGCCCAGGTGCTCTGGCCGGAGTCGAAGGCTCCCTCCCGGAGGATCTTCAGCCATACCTCGACCGCGCTGTTCCGGGGCGGCCACCTGTTCACGGCCAAATCGTCGGGCGAATTGATCTGCGTGGAGGCGGGCACCGGCAAGCAGGTCTGGGAGTCGGCCAAGGTGACCGACCTGAAAAATGGGGCGAGCATCCACCTGACTCAAAACGGCGACTCGGTGCTGCTCTACACGGACAGGGGGGAGCTGATTCGTGCCCGGCTCACTCCCGAGGGTTACCAGGAGGTCAGCCGCGTCGCCCTGCTGGAGCCGACGTTCCCGTTCGGGGGCAGGAAGGTCACCTGGTCACCCCCGGCCTTCGCCAACCGTCACGTCTTCGCCCGCAACGGCAAGGAACTGATCTGCGCCTCCTTGGCGGGGGCGGCGGCCGGGGTGGAAGGCCCGGACAGGCCGGCCACGCCGGCGGAGCAGTACCAGGCGATCCTCAAGGATTATCAGACGGCCTCGAGCGGAGGAGACGGCACCGACGAGGGGCGAAGGAAGCTCATCGAGGTGGCGGAGGCAGACCAGAAGAAAGCGCCGAAGTGACGCTGCCGAAGGCGCTGCCGCTGCGGGGCGGTCACCACGGCTCGAAGCAGTCGTATTGTTTCTGCCAGCAGGTGCGTGGCATGGCCGGCGACACCCTCGACATCGACCTCGCCTCGCAGGCGTTCATGCGGGACCCGTTCCCGACGCTGTCCCGACTGCGCGAGGCCGGCCCGGTCGTCCGCGTCAAGTTGCCGTTCCTCGGCAAGACCTGGGTCGCGACCACGCACGAAGCCGTCAGCGCGGTGCTGAAGGACGACAGCACGTTCGTCAGGAGCCCGAAGAACGCGGGGAAGAACCAGTTCGCCGGGATGCGCTGGTGGATGCCGCGCACGCTCCGCGTCCTGGCCGAGAACATGCTCGGCTACGACGACCCCGACCACCGCCGCCTCCGCAAGCTCGTCGATCAGGCGTTCAACCGCCAGAGCGTCGAGGGCCTGCGCGGGCGCATCGGCGGCCTCTGCGACGGCCTGCTGGATCGGCTGGCGGGCGCGGGCCCGGTGGACCTCATGGAAGGGCTGGCGCGGCCGCTGCCGCTGGCGGTCATCGGCGAACTGCTGGGCCTGCCCGAGGAGGATCGGCCCGAATTCCGGCGGTGGGTCCAGGCACTGATGTCCGTCACTTCCCTGTGGGGGGCGGTCCGGTTCTTGCCGGGCCTGTTCCGGCTGGTGGGGTATTTCAAGCGCCACTTCGCCCAGTGCCGGCGCCAGCCCCGGCCGGGGCTGATGACCGCCCTGGTCCAGGCCGAGCAGGACGGCGACAAGCTGAGCGAGAACGAGCTCTTGGCGATGGCGTTCCTGCTCCTGGTCGCCGGCCATGAAACGACGGTACACCTGATCGGAGGGGGCGTCCGGGCCCTGCTGGAGGCCCCCGAGCAGAAGGCGCGTCTGTTGGCCGACTGGTCGCTGGCGCCGTCGGCGGTCGAAGAGCTGCTCCGCTTCGTCAGCCCGGTCCAGGTCTCTAAGCCGCGCTACGTCCGCCGCGAGCTGGAGTTCCACGGCCGGATGCTGCGGCGCGGGGACATCCTCATCCCGATGCTGGCGTCGGCGAACGCCGACCCGGGCCGCTTCGACAGCCCCGAGCGGATGGACCTCAGCCGCGCGCCCAACCCCCACGTGGCGTTCGGCACCGGCATGCACTTCTGCCTGGGCGCGCAGCTGGCCCGCGTCGAGGCGCAGGTCGTCCTCGAGAAGTTGTTCACCCGCTTCCCGAACCTGTCGCTCGCCGTGCCCGGTGCCACACTTAGGTACACCGGGAGACTCGGCCTGCGCGCGTTGACAGCGCTCCCCGTGCGGGTGACGTGAGGGGCACTGTAAGCAAGGACCGCTGGCGGAGTTCCGAAGTTACCGGCTTCAACTCCCGCTCCACACCCGGCGTGCGGCGCGACGGGGGTGGCCGGCGTCTGCCGCGCCCGGCCGCCGTAGTAGCGGAACCGGCGGCCGCCCGTTACCGCTGGTCCGTGTCGGTCTTAACCAGGACGCTCCTGCGCCGCGCCGGCTCGGCCTGAACGAGTTCATGCGGGCGAGTGTCCACTATTACAACCTCGCGGAGGAGGTCGAGGAGTTCGGCCAAGCGAGTCGCGACCCCACGTCGGCCTAGCGGCCCCGCCGCGGGGGGAGGAGAGGAACGAGCCATGAGTTTGCAGAAACCGTTCTCCGTCCGCCGGGCCACCCCGGAGGACGCGGCCGCGGTTCTGGAATGTCTGCGGGAGGCGTTTGAACCGTACCGGGGGCAGTACACGCCCGCGGCGTTCGAGGACACGGTGCTCACGCCGCGCACCGTCGGCGGGCGCCTCGCCACCATGGCCGTCTTCGTCGCGGCGACTCCCGGCGGCGAGGTCGTCGGGACGGTCGCGTGCAGCGTCGTGGGCGACGGGGAAGGTCACCTCCGGGGGATGGCGGTCCGCCCCAGCTGGCAGGGCCGCGGCGTAGTGGAGGAACTGCTCGCCGCCGCCGAGTCGGAGCTTTGCCGCGCCGGGTGCAGCCGGGTCAGCCTGGACACGACCCGGCATCTCGGCCGGGCCGTCCGCTTCTACGAGGCGCACGGCTTCCGCGCCACGGGCCGGGTGAGCGACTTCTTCGGGATGGAGCTGTTTGAGTTTGTCAAGACCCTGGGACCCACCGACATGGAACCCACACGCAACGACGTCGGCCAGCCGGTCGGCTTCCCGCTACCGGGCTGGGCGCCCCCGCCCGCCCCGCGGCGCGAGCCGATGGAGGGGCGGTTCTGTCGACTGGAGCCCCTCGACCCCGACCGCCACGCGGCGGACCTCTTCGCCGCGAACGCGGCGGATGCGAACGGGCGGAGCTGGACCTACCTCGCCTACGGCCCGTTCCGCACGCTCTCGGACTACCGCGACTGGATGGGCGCGACTTGCCTCGGCAACGACCCGCTGTTCTTCGCGATCCTCGACAAGGCCGATGGGAAGGCCGCGGGGGTCGCGAGCTACCTCCGGATCACCCCGGCCGGCGGCTCGATCGAGGTGGGCCACATCCACTACTCCCCGCGTCTGCAGCGGAGCCCGGCCGCCACCGAGGCGATGTACCTGCTGATGAAGAGGGCGTTCGAGCTCGGCTACCGGCGTTACGAGTGGAAGTGCGACGCGCTGAACGCGGCCTCCCGTGCAGCGGCCCAGCGCCTGGGCCTTTCGTTCGAAGGGGTCTTCCGGCAGGCGACGGTGTACAAGGGCCGCAACCGCGACACGGCCTGGTACGCCGCCATAGACCCCGAGTGGCCGGCGCTGCGCGAGGCGTTCCGGACGTGGCTCGCCCCCGGCAACTTCGACGGCGCGGGCCGGCAGCGAGCCCGGTTGACCGATTTGACCAGGCCGATCCTCAAGCAGCCCGGCTGAGGCCACTACGCCCGGGGTGGGGAGGGCGGTGGGTCCGCGATCTTGCTGGCGAGATCGGCATGCCGTGGCAGACTTTGTGGGAATGGGCCGTCAACGGTTGCCTTCACGCACGGCAGGCAATCGTTGAACAGCTGTTGATCTTGTGGGCCGACCGCGCCGAGATCAAGCGGCTGCGCAAGCTTCGTCGCGCCAACTGGCGAGGCATACTCGGCGAGCCATCGGGGTTGACGACGCCGAAGTCACGGCCAAGGGCCAGCACCCGATCCGGCAACCGGCGTTGAAGGCTGTGCGCGTGTAGAGTTACGCTGACTCCCCTCGCATTGAATCGGCATCGCCGCCGCGTACTCTGGCCGCAGGTTATCGTCTGAGGGTTCGGGCCATGCCCATCTCGATTCACAAGGAACTGCGCCATCGCGGGGAACCGCTGGTCGCGTATCCCGGCGCGGATCTCTGGAAAGTGGTGGGCGGCAGCGACGGCGTGGCGGCGCTGATCGAGGACCTCTACCGCCGCATCGAGCAGGACGAACTGCTGCGCGTGGCGTTTCCGCACTTCAACAGCGGAGAGGCGACACCCTTCTTCCTGCAGTGGTTCGGCGGTAGCCGCGGCTATTCGGACGATTTTGCCGGAGGCCTCCTGCGGCGGCACCAGCACCGCTACGTCAGCCCCAAAGCGGCCGCGGCGTGGCTGCGCTGCATGCGCGAGGCGCTCGTCGCCCGCGGTCTCGACGCGGAGCCGATCCTGCGGCCGCTGGCACGCATCGCCAAGGCTATGATTCACAGTCCCGAGACGCGGAACCCAAAGACCTTCGCAGGAGCTGCGACGCCGTCCAGGATGCGGCGCAGGTGCAGTTCGAGACGCTGCTGGACGACGCCGCCAAGGGACGCACGGAACATGTCCGCAAGGCGCTGGAGAAGGCCCCGGCGCTCGCCAGCCGGCGCGGCATGCACAACCGCACACTGGCCTGGGTCGGCACGCACGCCGCCTTCCTGTTGCGTGAAGCCGGTCAGCTCCGTGTCCCACTCGACGGCGTGGCCGGCCGCGCGGAGGCGGTCCATCAAGAGCCGCTTGTGGTCGTCCTGGGGGAAGCTAAGGGCGAACGGGTAGGGGCTCAGGCCCTTGCCGACGTCCCCGAGGGGGACGGCCGCAATCTCGCGCGACTCGTTGCGGAGGTGCAGGCGGTCGAGCCGGAAGCCGCCGGCGATCACGTCGTCGGCGACGCCGAGCTGGCGGTAGAACTCGAGGGTCCGGGCCTGGACGGCCATCGCCCGGGACCCCTCGTCGGGCCCCCCCTTGCGGTCGATCAGGCGGAACGGCGTCCCAGACGTGGCCAGCCAGAGGGCGAGGGCCAGGCCGGTCGGGCCGGCCCCGACGATCAGCACCTGGGGTTCGCCCATCGCATCCCTCCCCGGTCGTGAACTTTTGCCCCCGATGTTAGTGGCTTGTTTCGTCGAGGCAGCAGGCTGACGGCGAGTTCCTGATGAGCCTCCGAGGTTTCATTTCAAGGATATAGAAACACGCCCCGCGGGCGTGGCTCGGTTGACCGCCCCGATCGACACCAAGACCGGCCCGCTTGCCAACCAACCTTGTGGCCTACCCCCTGGCGCGGTATCTCCTCTCTTCCAGCCCGAAAGGAGACCGCGATGAACCCCCTCGACGCCCTGAGCGCCAGCGCCGGCACTTGGCGCGGCACGAGCACGCTGCAGGACCCGTACGCCGGCATCGCCGCCGAGTCGCCGTCCACGGTGTCGGTCTGTGCCGCCCCCGGCGGGGTCCGGCTGGACTACGCCTGGTCCTACCAGGGCAGGCCGCAGCAGGGATCGATCCTGTTCGGCACCGACGGCGCGGCAGGGGCCGTGACCGCCCGGTGGACGGACACCTGGCACACGGGCAACCAGCCGATGTCGTGCATCGGCCCGAAGCCGGGCGGTTGGACGCTCTCGGTCCGGGGCACCTACACCGCGCCCCCCGGCCCGGACTGGGGCTGGCGCATCGACGTCACCCCTGACGGAGTGAAGCTGCGAATCGTGATGCACAACGTCTGGCCGCAGGAGCAGGGCGGCAAGGAGGAGCTGGCCGTCGAGGCCGTCTATGAAAGAGCGGAGCGACCACTGCGCCTGGACACGCCGGCATGGGGAATCGCACCATGCCACCGCGCCGGGGCTGGAGGGCTCCCCGTCGATCAAACTCCACGCCCGATTTCCTCCCGGCCGGGTGTCTTATTGGCTGAGGCTGAGTTATTCGGGCGAGGAAGCGGAGGACGACATGGCCACCCGTGTTCGAGACAGCGCCCCGCTGAAGGTGCTCTTCATCGGCAACAGCTTCACCGCGCGCAACGACCTCCCCGGTCTGATTGAGCAGCTAGCGGCCGCGCGGGGCCAGGGCCTCCAGCACCGGCTGATCAGCGCCGGCGGCGCGTCGCTCCGCACCCACTGGAACGCCGGCGAGGCGCGGAAGGCGATCCAGGAGGGGCAGTGCGACTGCGTCGTGCTCCAGGAGCAGAGTACCCTGCCGGTCAAGAACGCCAGGAGGATGCACGAGAACGTCCGCCTCTTCGACGAGGCGATCAAGGCCACCGGCGCGAAGACGGTCCTCTACATGACCTGGGCACGACAAGACGCGCCGGAGTCGCAGCAGGCCATCGCCGACGCCTACGCCGGCATCGGCCGGGAGCTGGGCGCGACGGTCGCCCAGGTCGGCCTCGCTTGGCAGCGCTTCGTCTGCCGGCACGACCGGCCGGCCCTGCACGACAAGGACCAGAGTCATCCCACCCTGGCCGGGTCGTACCTGGCCGCGTGCGTCTTCCTGGCCGTGCTGTTCCGGGAGAGCCCCGTCGGGGTTGACGCCGAGGTCGCCGGCCTGAGTGAGAGGGACCTCGCCCTGCTGCAGAAGGCCGCGTGGCAGGAGTGCAAACCGGCCACGCGGGGGAGGAGCACGTGATGTCTCGCGCCGTCGTCTTCAAGAGCGTCTCGGGGATCAACTGCGACATGGGCCGGAAGCCCTCGCCGGTGCGATCGCTCGAGCCGCACGTCGCCTTCTACACCGTCGTGCTGGGGTTCACGGTGGCGGGGCGGGACGAGCAGTCCGCGGCCCTGAAGCGCGACGGGGTTCAGATGGAGCTGGTGGTCACACCGGACCACAACCCCGCGACGTCGGGCTCGTGTTACTTCGACGTCAGCGACGTGGGGGCCCTGCGTCAGGAGTTCCTCGACGCCGGCGCCACGCCGGGCGCGATCGAGGTGCAGGAGTACGGGGGTAAGCGCTTCCGCCTGTTCTTCCTGAAGGAGGACTACGACAACTACTGCTTCTGCTTCGGCGAGCCGGCCTGAGATCGCGGCACGGGCGAAAGGCAGACGGTAGGTCGCGCGGCCTCACGGCCGGGCCAGGCCCTCGATCCGTTCGACTTCTTCGGACCCCAGCTGGAAGTCGAAGACTTCGAGGTCCTCGCGCATGTGGCCGGCATCGGCGGTGCCGGTCAGGGGCACCATGCCGACGTCCAGGGCGAAGCGGAACACCACCTGGCTGACGGTCCGCCCGTGGCGCCGGGCGATCCGGGCCAGGTCGGGGTGGGCCAGCGCGTCGCGGTTGGCGGTGAGCAGGGAGAAGCCCTGGTACACCATCCCGTTGGCGGCGCAGAACTCCCGGACGGGGCGGTCCCAGCCCCGGGCGACGTAGCAGCGGTTCTGGACGAAGCGGGGCCGGACCCGCGCCCGCAGGCAGAGGAGCTCGAGCTGTTCGAGGGTGACGTTGCTGACGCCGAGCAGGCGGGCCCGGCCACTCTCGCAAACCGCCTCCATCGCCCGCCACGCTTCCCAGTCGGCCGGCGCGAGGCCGGCCCGCTGGGTGGGCCCGTGCAACAAGTAGGAATCGATCACCCGGGTGCCCAGGTGATCGAGCGAGCTGGCGAACGACTGCTCCACCTGTGACCGGACGGGGGCGTCGGGGTCGTAGGGCAGGCGCTGGTCCTGCCCCCGCCGGAAGGTGAACTTGGTCTGCAGGAACAGCTCCTCCCGGCGCACCAGGCCGCTGGCGACCGCCCCGGCAATAGCCTCTCCGACGGCGGCCTCGTGGTAGTGGCGGCGCTGGTTGGCAGTGTCGATGCCCCGGAAGCCCAGTCGCAGGGCCAGTTCGGTCAGGCGCCGCGTCTGGTCCTCCTTCCAGGCAGTCCCGTACAAGAAGCGGGGCACGGAAACGCCGTCGATCAATAAGGTCCGGCCGGGCATTGGCTCCTCCTGCTCGGGTTTCAGAACCCTGCCTATTCTACCGGCGCCTTACCTCTCGGCTGCTCGACCGACCGCTCTCGCAGGGGAAAGGCTCGCGCCCCTCTGATCTCTCTTCCATGTCGTTACGGTTATCGGGGAAATGGCGGTCCGGGACTGCGAGCAGTGCGTACCTCGATGACCGGCGTCGCCTCTCGGTGATGGCGCTGCGAACTTGGACGGAGCGAACTGGAAGGCGTAGCGCGCCTGAATCCAAGTCAGGCGTGCCGGCTGCTTGTCGGCGCAAGGGTGGAGCGCCTTTGGACCCCGCAGCTATTCTTGGCCTCGACGACGACCATAGGCCCGTGGGCGCGCCTAGCAGCCCGTTGAAAAAGTCCCGAGAAGCTGAACCTCATGCGGAGAAATCCGCCTCTCCAGCAGTCGAGCTTCGGCTGCTGGAGGGGTTTTTCAACGGGCTGCTAGCAGCCCGTTGAAAAAGGCATCCAGAAGCTGAAGCTCGACCAATCATGCTCGCAGGAAATTCACTTGACCTTGAGCTTTGGAACGACTTTTTCAACGGGCTGTTAGCGGTGGTAGCGACCGCCTGACTGCCGTTCAGGCGCGCTAGCGCCGAAAGCCGAGGTGGGCTCACAGTGATGGGGCGGGGAGGTTTCCGAAACCTGGCGAGGCTGCTGAAGGATGTGCGGGCACAACAGAATCTGGACGGGAAGCCTCCACAGGAAGAGGAGGCACCACAAGACGCTGAAGCAGAGCCGGGATAGCCAGCCATTGAAGTGGGTAACCTTGCGCGCGTCGGTCTGAAGCACGTCTGAGGCACCGATGTGCGTTTGTGTCGTGGTGTTAGGCGCGGAGGTCACATCGACCAGCGCCCCTCTCGCCCGAGCGGCCGCGCTCGGCTCCCCTCTTTTGCGAAGCAGTCGGGCGCGGCGGTGCTATGGCCATCTCGGGGACGCGACTTCGCTTCGACGGGCTCGCCCCAGCCACCGGCATCCGGACCGACCCTGGTTGGTACACGGCAACTCCTGAAGAACATATGGAGGATGCCCTTGCCGCCCTCGATGAACCGCGGCGCAGGCGGCACGCCGGTGGCTGTCCGGCCAAGTCCTCTTCGCATTACGACGCCGGCACGACACGAGTGCGGTACGCGGCCGACGTCGCCGGCCCCGCGTAAAATGGCCCGGCGTCGTCCAGCCGGGGGGAGCAACGATGACCGAGCGTGAACTGGGTAGGAGCGGCCTGAGGGTGTCGGCGGTCGGCCTGGGCTGCATGGGCATGAGCGAGTTTTACGACCCGAAGCAGATGAACGACGAGGAGTCACTTCGGGTCATCCACCGCTACCTCGACGCGGGCGGCAACCTCCTCGACACGGCCGACGTGTACGGGATGGGGCGCAACGAGGCCCTCGTCGGTAAGGCGATCCGGGACCGGCGCGACCGGGTGGTCCTCGCCACGAAGTTCGCCAACGTCCGCGGCACGAAGGGCGAGTTCCTCGGCGTACGGGGCGACCCGCTGTACGTCCGGGAGTGCTGCGACGCCAGCCTGAAGCGACTCGGCGTGGACGTGATCGACCTCTACTACCAGCACCGCGTCGATCCCAAGACGCCCATCGAGGACACTGTCGGGGCGATGGCCGGGCTGGTCAAGGCGGGGAAGGTCCGCCACCTCGGCCTGTCCGAGGCGTCGCCGGCGACGATCCGCCGGGCGGCGAAGGTCCACCCCATCGCGGCGCTCCAGACCGAGTACTCGCTGTGGAGCCGCGACCCGGAAGCGGAGATTTTGCCTACCGTGCGAGAGCTGGGGATCGGGTTCGTGGCCTACAGCCCGCTCGGGCGGGGCTTCCTGACCGGGCAGTTCAAGTCGCTGGACGACCTGCCGGCCGGTGACGTCCGGCGCACCCACCCGCGTTTTCAGGGAGAGAACTTCCACAAGAATCTCGACCTGGTCGGCAAGATCGAGCAGCTCGCGGCGGCGAAGGGCTGCACGCCGAGCCAACTCGCCCTCGCGTGGGTGCTGGCCCAGGGGGAGGACATCGTGCCGATCCCCGGCACGAAGCGGGTCCAGTACCTCGACGATAACCTCGCCTCGCTAAATGTCCGCCTGGCGCCGGAGGAACTATCCCAGATCGGCGCTATCCTGCCGCTAGGGGCCGCGTCCGGCGACCGGTATCACGCGCAGGCCATGAAGGTCATCGACAGGTGACGGCACGTTTGGTTAGGCTTCTGCGGCTGGTTCCAGGGTGACCCGCACCCTTCACTCCGAGCCCGCATGCAGTTCAGCGAGAAGGAGCTGACGGACCTGACCCGGGCCGTCGTCGCGATCAACTGCTGGAACCGCATCGCCATCAGCTGTCGCCCCATGCCCGGTACTACAATCCGGTCAAGAAGCCGGAATGACCCGTCGGGAGGGACGCATGATGAAGAGGTCGCACCTGGCCCTGGCCGTCGCCATCGCCGCTGGAATCGGTGCCATGACACTGGCGGGTGACGACGCTGCCGACAAGGGCAAGCCCACGGTGAAACCGCTTTCCACGAGCGACATCGCCGAGAAGGTGGACGGGAAGAAGTCGAAGGCGACGACGGTCGAGGTGACGCTGGAACCGGGCCAGGCGGGCACGCCGCACCGGCACCCTGGTCCCGTGTTCGGCTATGTCCTGGAGGGCGAGTACGAGTGGGGCGATCGACGACAATCCCGCCAAGACGCTCAAGGTCGGTGACACGTTCTACGAGCCAACCGGCTGCCTGCACCGGGTGTCCAAAAACGCGGGCAAGACGAAAGCGCGCGTGCTGGCCGTGTTGCTGGTCCCGCAAGACGCCAAGGAGCTGTCCATCCCCGAGAAGCCCGCGAAATGAGAGTGAGCAGGCCGTGGCAAGCAAGGCTTTGCGGTTTCAGCTTCCCCAGATTCGCCACCAGGGGCGTGCCGCTGCCGGTTCGGGAAGAATGACGTCCCTTACCTTCATCACCCGGTCGTGTAGCCTGTCCATCTCGTACCGGATCCATGAGGCACGGTTCTTCAGGGAGAGTTCGCCGAACGTGTAGAACGGGCCGAGCCGCCTGCCGCCGATCTCCAGGTAGCTGCCGACTTCATTCTCGTGCGGATTCCGCTCCTCCCAGGCGAGCACCGCCTTCTGGGCCTCCTCGTCCCCGGACTCCAGAAGGGCCGCCCGCGCGTCGGCCGTCTTCTCCTGGTCATCCGACGCCTCCAGCGCTCCCAGCAGTTCCCGACGGCTCCACGGCCTGGCGATGAGCGCCAGGATGCCTGCGGTCTGGGAGCGGTTGATCGGGATGTCTGCGAGCAACCCCTTGCGGATGAGTGGCAAGGCCAGCTCGGGAGCGTTTTCGAGCGCCAGCAGGATCGCTTCCCCGATTTCAGTCCCTCCGGCCCTGGGCAGCGCGGCGAGCACGTCAGGGGTGCGGTGACCGTGACGGAGGAGAAACTTGAGTGACGTGATCCAGATATGTGGCTGCGGAATCGGACCCGCCGGATCGACGCGAGAGAACAGGTCGTGGACGCGGACGCACCACCGGGAGTCGTCTTGCCGGCCGATGATGTCCAGTGCCGCCGAGATCAACCCACTCGGCGGCGCGCGGAGTGCATCCTCCAGGCACGATTCGAGGTCCGCCGCGCCCAGGTCGGCGAGCGCTTGCAGGGCGTCGGCGGCCCGGTACTGCTCTCCCAGTTCCCGGCGCAACCGTTGCCGCCGAATCTCGCGGCACTGCTCGGCCCTCGGCGCCGTCACCGCTGTTAGGCCGGGCTGACCGGCGGCGGCCTCGTCTGCCGCGAGCCAGTCCCCGACCAGGCCGCCAAGCCAGGCCCTCCGCTGCGGGTCAGCCCAGGCCGTGCAGAGGCAGGCGATGGCGCCGGCGGAGGCCAACACGTCGTCCGAGATGCGGTACGGGTGGGTGTCGTGGCCCGGGAACGGGGTCAACGCGCCAAACGCGATCAGGTCGTCAACCGCGATGGTCACCGCGCGCGCTGACGGGTGGAGTTCCCGCAGCCGCTGCTCTGGCGGCCCCGGCCGACGGAGTGATTCCAGGTAATTCTTGTAGAAAAAGGTGTCGAAATACTCCGCTGAATCGTCCCAGAAATCGACATCAATCGCGCCGCCATCGACCTTGTGGCTGATGCAGCAGCCCCGGCCGTGGAAGTAGTACTCCCACTCGGGGAGACCCGGGACGCTGCCGCTCTGCGGGACGTCCTGCGGGTGCCCCAGCGCACCGATGGCGGCCAGGTCGGCGAGTGCCCCACGCAGCCGGGTGCGGATGATGTCGGCGACCCAGAGCTGTCGCTCCCGGTGCCGGACGAGGCCGATCAGGGCCCACGTTTCCCAGGGAGTCGGCAGGGTGGCGGGATCGGGCAGCCGGCGGAGGGAAGAGGCGACATCGACAGGTCCGGCCTCCCCGGCACGGGCGAAGGCGGCGAGCAGCACATCGATGCGGGCGTCCATCGCGGGCCTCCGTTCGGCCAAACACGCGGAGAATCGGCATGAGCCGTCCAGGCGAGCCCTCGAGCCCCTCCAGGCGGCAGTTCATCACCCTCAGCAGTGTAGGCGGGCGGGAGGTAGACGTTCAAGGTCCTGAGCGGCCCTGGTCCGTTATTCCAGTTCTCGTGCCTGTCACCGCGCCGGGTCAGCACCAGTGTTCCCTCCCGCAGCTCGACCCGTTCGCCTTTCACGACGGCCACGCCCGGTCCACTCACCACGTCGAGCCGCTGGTCGGCCCCTTTGTACCGGTTGTCCGAACCGCCCTGTCCCGCGCCGGACCCGCCGGTAAAATGGGCTGGCCCTCACCATCGACCAGACAGGCGGCCTCCAACATGACTGTATCCGGCGCGTCCCGACGCTCATTTAGAACTACTTGCTCACCGACTTCACCAGTTTCTGAACCGCCTCGGCAATGCGGTCCTCGACGTCGCCGGCCCAGCGCAGCGCGGGGCGGCCGTACTCGTAGAGGTTCGGCCCGCCCTCGTAGCCCCCCTCGGCCCAGACGCGGCGTGAGGGAATGTAGGAGATCATGTCGTCCGCGTAGCCGCAGACCCAGGTGCCACGCCCGAACTCCGTTTTGAACCGCAGGGCGTAATCCACGACCGTCTCGGCCCCCATTCCGAGGATCAGCGTCTCCTTGCCGAGACGCCAGGCGTGCAGCGGATAGGGGTAGGTTGCGGTACACTTTTCGCCCGCGTCGAGCTTCTTCAACAGACGCTCGGCCCAGCGCTTCCGGATGGCGTTCTGGTCCTTCGTCGCCACGAGCAGTTCCTCGCGCGTGATGACTTTTTCGTATGGAAGATCGACGTAGGCGAACGCCGTTTGCAGGCCGGGCGGCACCTCCTTCAACGGCTTCTTCAGCGCGTCCTCGACGGCGTCGGCGAGCATTTGGCCGTACTTTTCGCAGAGTTCGACCGTGCGCCGCGGCAGCGGGTTCTGATCGCCGCCGCAGGTATTGACGAACAGGGCCGTGGCGCCGGGATGCTTCTTCTCCAGGGCCAACTGGGCGAATCCGGGATAATCGCCGCACCACTTGGTGAAGTTGAGCGTCGTCGGGTGGCAGGCGTAACCGAAGAGGATGGCGACAACGGCCCCGTCCGTCCGGCCAACGGTCATCACGGGGACCGTGTGATCCACCGGGCCCTTGAGTGGTTCGCCCTTGGCCAACAGGGTCGGCACGTCGGCCTCGCGGTTGTTGCGGCGATTGACGGCGAACGTGGTGCGTCCTTGGCCGAGGTGCAGTCGTGCGGGGGCCAGGTCGGCGAGCGCCTTGCCGACCGTCTCCACGAGCCGGGTTTCCATCAGCGCCGTATACTCGTCCACCAGCTTGACCTGCTCATCCTCGACGGGGTAATAATCGACCAGGTCACTGCCCAGGCGCGGCCCGCAGTGGTTGTGCGAGAACGTGATGATCACCTGGTGTCGTTCCAGCTTCAACTTCTTCTGAAGCTGCAGAAACACACGGTCGCTCATTTCCTTGGGGATGCCCTGGAAGTCGCTGGTCACGAGCACGACGCGCCGGCCTTGGTGGTCTTCCAGGGCCAGGGCCTTCATCCACAGGTCGTGCAACTTGCCGTCGGGCTGGCGTTTCGATCCGTAACCCGCGAGCCACACGCCTTTCTCGGGGGTGATGACCGCCTTCGCGACGCCAGCCTTCCAGGTCGCTTCCCGCGCCTGGGTCCGTCCGGCCACGCTGACGAGCCAGACGGCCAGGAGGCAGAACGCCAGGAGGATCAGACGCAGCGCTTTGGCAGGCGCTGCGTGAATGGTTGCGAACATGGGTTAGCTCCTGGAGTTCCCTTGGTTGTGACTATAGTGGACCCCGAAAACTGGACAGCCGACTAAGCTACTGTAGGCAGTCCAGGGAAGGGGAAAGCAATGGCACGTAAGCGGAAGGCTCACGCAGCGGCGTTCAAGGCCCAGGTGGCCTT
>Ga0116219_10001039_pt1 | contig 27060 bp, 24 predicted proteins | sample Sb_taG_4_FD_91019 | JGI IMG/M metagenome (GOLD analysis project Ga0116219, IMG submission 91019) | Peat soil microbial communities from Weissenstadt, Germany - Sb_50d_6_BS metaG | ecosystem: Environmental > Terrestrial > Soil > Wetlands > Peat | place: Germany: Weissenstadt | collected 2010-09-21 | reverse complement strand
TCCAAAAATGTTATTCGCCAGAGTCCGGGCTACGGACCCCATGCCGTCTGGGCTGCTCTGGGTCGTCGTTACGCTCCGTGGCGGTTTCCAGCCTCGTTTTTTTGCGCGCACGTCCCCGGGTAAGGTGCCCGTTGACGTGAACGTCAACCACGGAACCCCACGGTGACGGCGGCCGGGCCCGGCACGGTCCGCCGCATGCGGGAACGTGCCCGATCGGACCAGGTGGGCGCCCGCTACAAGTGGGTGGCGCTGGTCAACACCACCATGGGCGTGTTGATGGCCACCATCGACGGCTCCATCATGCTCATCTCCCTGCCCGACATCTTCCGGGGCATCCGCCTCGATCCCCTCCAGCCCGGCAACAGCTTCTACCTCCTGTGGATGATCTTGAGCTTCCTGGTCGTGACCAGCGTCCTCGTCGTCAACCTGGGCCGTCTGGGCGACATCTACGGGCGCGTGCGGATGTACAACCTGGGCTTCGGCATCTTCACCTTCTTCTCGCTGCTGCTGACCATCACGTGGATGCACGGGAGCGCGGCGGGCCTGTGGCTGATCATCGTGCGGGTGTTCCAGGGCATCGGTGCGGCGTTCCTGGTGGCCAATTCGTCGGCCATCCTCACCGACGCCTTCCCCGAGAATCAGCGGGGGATGGCGCTCGGGATCAACCAGGCCGCCGCCATCAGCGGCACCTTCATCGGCCTCGTCCTCGGCGGCGTGCTGGCGCCCATCAACTGGCGGCTCATCTTCCTCGTGTCCGTGCCCATCGGTCTCATCGGAACGGTGTGGGGCTACCTGCAGCTGCGCGAGGTGGGGCGCCGGACCCGGGCTCACATCGACTGGCCGGGCAACCTCACCTTCGCCTTCGGCCTCATCTCGCTGATGATCGGCATCACCTACGGCATCGAGCCGCACGGGAGTCACACCATGGGCTGGACAGCCCCCGCCGTGCTCTGCGAGCTCGGCGCCGGCGTCGGGTTGCTCATCGCCTTCGCCGTCATCGAGTCGCGCGTGGCCGAGCCCATGTTCCGCCTGCCGCTGTTCCGCATCCGTGCCTTCACCGCCGGGGTGCTGGCCAGCTTCCTGGCGGCGGTGGGACGCGGTGGCCTCATGTTCATGTTGATCATCTGGCTGCAGGGGATCTGGCTGCCCTTGCACGGTTTCGACTTCGCCCGCACGCCGTTGTGGGCCGGCATCGCCATGCTGCCGCTCACCACCGGGTTCCTGATCTCCGGGCCTCTGGCGGGCGTGCTCTCGGACCGATACGGAGCGCGCCCCTTCACCACCGGAGGAATGGTGGGCTCGGCCGCCTCGTTCGTCGCGCTCGAGCTGCTACCTGTCAACTTCTCGTATTGGGTGTTCGGGTTGATCCTGCTCGTGCTGGGCCTCACCATGGGCTCGTTCGGCTCCCCCAACCGGGCCGGGGTCATGAACAGCCTCCCTCCCCAGCACCGTGGCGCAGGGTCGGGGATGAACTCCACCTTCCAGAACTCGGCCCAGGTGCTGTCCATCGGCATCTTCTTCACCCTCATGATCGTGGGCCTGTCGTCCTCGCTGCCCTCCGCCCTGTACCACGGGCTGGTCGCCCAGGGGGTACCCACCGGTGTGGCCGACCGGGTGGCGCACCTCCCGCCGGTGTCGACGTTGTTCGCCGCCTTCTTGGGCTACAACCCCATGCAGCACCTGCTCGGCCACGCCGTGCTGGCGCAGCTGCCCGCGGGCCACGCCGCTGCGATCACGGGCCGCAGCTTCTTCCCCAACCTCATCTCGACCCCGTTCCGCCAGGGCCTGCACGCCGCCTTCGACTTCGCCATCGTGGCGTGCCTCGTGGCAGCAGGGGCATCGTGGCTGCGCGGCGGCAAGTACGTCTACGTCGAGCCCGCGGTGCGCCGGCGCGACGCCGATGCCCACGACCAGGGGCGCAAGGCCTTGGCGATCCTCGGGAGCAAGGGCACACGATGACCGGCCCGGGCGGGGGTAGCGGAGACGTGGCGACGGCCACCGGTGCCGCCGAGCACACGCTGCGGATCGGGGAGGTCGCCAAACTGTGCGGTGTCACCACCCGCACGCTTCGGTACTGGGAGGAGATCGGCCTGCTGGCGCCGAGCTCGCAACGCTACGGAAGCGAGCGGGTCTACTCGGGATCGCAAGCGGAACGGGCCAAGCGCATCCGAGAGCTCCAGGAGCTGGTGGGTTTCTCCCTGGCCGAGATCCGCGTCGTGCTCGAGACCGAGGACGTCCTGGACAAGCTGCGCAGCGCCTACAAGGCGAACGCCCGCGCCGCGCTGCAACGCCGACTCCTGGCCAACGCCATCGAAGCCAACGACAAGCTCGTGGCCCGTCTCGACGACATCATCCTCGGCGTCACGACCTTCCGCGACGAACGCGTCGCCAAGGCGGAGCGCCTGCGCGCCCGGGCGGCCGAGCTCGACGGCGAGATGGCGCCATCGTCCCGGAAGCGGAAGTGACCGGTCGATAGCCTTGCCCACGGACCGACCATGACCATGACCAACCTCGATACCGCCACAGACAGGGTCTCTTCGAGTGACATCGTCCGAACCGTCGACCTGACCAAGGTCTACGCCGGTACCGACTTCCGCGCCGTCGACGAACTCAATCTTTCGGTCGGCGTCGGTGAGATCTTCGGCCTGCTCGGGCCCAACGGCGCCGGCAAGACGACCACGGCCGGGATCCTGACCACGCGGGTCGTCCCAACCTCGGGCCGCGCCTTCATCTCCAACATCGACGTCGTGGCGCACCCCGCCCTGGCCAAGCAGCTGGTCGGGGTGGTCTCACAGACCAACACCCTCGACAGGCAGCTGAACGTGTGGGAGAACCTCTACTTCCACGGCCGGCTCTTCGGCATCGGCGCGGCCGAGTCGCGCCGTACCGCCGACGATCTCCTCGAGAAGTTCCAGCTCTCCAAATGGGCAAAGGCATCGGTGTACGCGTTGTCGGGCGGCATGGCCCAGCGCCTCATGGTGGCCCGGTCGATCTTCCACAATCCCGCCGTCCTGTTCATGGACGAGCCCACCGCCGGTCTCGATCCCCAGAGCCGGCTCGTACTGTGGGACATCCTGCGCGAGCTCAACGCCAACGGCCAGACCATCCTTCTGACCACCCACTACATGGAGGAGGCTGACCAGCTCTGCGGCCGCGTGGCGATCATGGACCACGGCAAGATCCTCGCTCTCGACACTCCTGCCCGCCTGAAGGAGGGGGTGGGGGCCGACACGATCGTGACCGTCAAAGCGGCCGGCGACCAGCAACGACTGGCCGACGTGCTCCAACGCGAGATCCCAGATGTGACACGGGTCCGCCCGACAGAGGCAGGTCTCGAGCTGCACGTGCGGGGCAGGACGAGCCTCCTGCCCCGATTGGTGGCCGCGGCCGAGAGCGGCGGCTTCGAGGTCGCCGACCTGTCGGTGGCCGAGCCCAGCCTCGAGACCGTGTTCATCAACCTCACCGGCAGGGAGCTGCGCGACTGATGACCACGACCGTGCCCAGCCCTGCCGGCTCCGCCAGCCACGTCCCCATCGCCACCAAGCCCATCCGCTCGGCTGCGTCGGCCAGCCGCATCGCCCTCCACGCCCTGATGCTGCGCGACCTTGTCGTGCTCAGGAAGCACTTCTTCGAGTTCGTCGCCCGCACCGTGGTGCAACCGTTCCTGTTGTGCTTCGTCTTCCTCTACGTCTTCCCCAAGATCGGGCAGGCGGTGGGCGGTGGCGGCGCCAGCAGCGCCCAGGCGTCGTCGGCGTTCGCCACCGTGCTCGTCCCCGGCGTGGTGGGCATCTCCATCATGTTCCAAGGGGTGCAGTCCGTGGCGCTGCAGATGGCCCAGGAGTTCGGCTACACCCGCGAGATCGAGGACCGCGTCCAGGCTCCGTGTCCGATCTGGCTCGTGGCGAGCGCCAAGGTCCTGTCCGGAGCGATGCAGGGCATCATCTCGGCGGTCATCGTCCTGCCCATCGCCTCGGTGGTCCACGCCGGAGGTGTCGAAGCCCATCTCAACCTGCACTGGTGGATCATCCTCACCCTGGTGCCGATCTCGTGCGTGGCCATGGCGTCGCTGGGCCTGGTGCTCGGCACCAGCTTCGAGCCGCGCAACATCGGCCTGATGTTCGGATTCGTGGTCCTTCCCATCACCTTCCTGGGAGGCACCTACTACCAGTGGACCCGGCTCGTGCCCGTGAAGGTCGGGGGGTGGCACTGGCTGCAGACGATCGTGCTCGTCAACCCGCTCATCTACGTGAACGAGGGCATGCGTGCCGCGTTCACCAACGCCCAGCACATGCACCTCTACGTCATCTTCCCGGTGCTCCTCGGGTTCTGTGCGCTGTTCCTGAGCATCGGCCTGCGCAATTTCCGCCGCCGCGTCCTAGCCTGAGAAACCCGAGCCCGCGCCCGCGCCCTGTCGAGGCTCGGGGCCGGGCGGGGGCCTCGGTCATCTGCGCCACCGACCTCAGCGCGGCCCGGCCAGGCGAAAGCCACCGGTACGGCCCGGATCGCTGCGGCGCGGCGCCCAGCTCCAGCGACGTGCGGCGACGACGAGGCCTCCCAGCCCCCAATAGGCCATGACCAGGATGTCGCCCCATGACCACCCCGACACACCCGGCCTCAGGTCGAACGGTGCACAGGCGGCGAGGATCATGTGGCGTACGGGGAAGTACGACGAGAACTGGGCGAGACCCGAGTTGGGCGAAATGGGGTAATAGAGCCCGGAAAGGAACAACAACACGAAGAACACGATGGAGACCATCGGGCCCGCCGCCTCCTGGTTCGGGATCATCGTGCTCCCTGCGATCCCGAGCGACGTGAAGCACAACGCTCCGACGACCAGTGCCACCACCAATGCACCGACGTTGTGGGGAAGCGCCACGTGGTATCCGAATTTCCCTATCAAGACCAGCACGACGACCTGGACCAACGAGATGATCAAGGCGTTGACGAAGACCGCGCCCAGCATGACCCAGGTGGGCAGGGGCGAGAGGCGCAGACGCTTGAGGAGGCCCATCTCCCGCCTGACCACCAGCGAGATGGCCAGCGTATTGAAGCACGCCGCCATGACGCCGTAGGCGGCGAACGCCGGCACCTGGTACTGGATCTCGTGGAGCCCGTGCAGTTGGGAGAGGCGGGGGTTCCCGGAGGTGGAGGCGATGAGGACGAGGAACACGACGGAGAACCCGATGGTGAAGACGGCCGCCACCGGATTCAGCCAGAATCCCAGCTGCTCGTAGTACACCTGGCGACCGACCAGGCGCAGGTCACCCACACCCCGAACGGTCCCGGTCCGTGCCGGCGCGCTCATGACTCGAGCTCCGCGGCGTGGGTCTCGGGTTGGTACCCGGTCAGGTTGAGGTAGACGTCCTCGAGGGTGAGCCGTTCCACGGTGAGGCCGATCACCTCGACGTGGCGGCGCAGCGCCCAGCTCGTCAGGTCGGCCAGCACCTCGATCTCCTTGTCCGTCCTGATCTCCACGGCGCCGGAGTCCGCGAGCGTGACGGAGGCAGGAACGGGGAGATCGGCGAGGGGTGTCCCGGGGGGAAGTCGGAAACGGATGGTCGCCTCCCCGACGTCGCGGCCACCCAGGGCCTCGGGCGTGCCCTCGGCGATGATCCGGCCCGCGTTGATCACGGCGACCCGGTCGGCCAGAGCCTCGGCCTCGTCCATGTAGTGGGTGGTGAGGATCACCGTGGTGCCCCCTCCCGTCATGGACCGGACCAGATCCCAGGCGCCGCGGCGCGCCGACGGGTCGAACCCGGTGGTGGGCTCGTCGAGCACCAGGAGCTCGGGGTTCCCGATGATCCCGAGGCCGAGGTCGAGGCGTCGCTGCTGGCCGCCCGACAGCGTCTTGACCCGTGCGTCGGCCTTGGCCTCGAGCCCGACGAGGTCGAGCACCTCGTCCACCGGACGGGACCGGGGGTAGTAACCGGCGTTGCGCGCCAGTGCCTGGCGGACCGACAGGAAGGGCTCGACGGCCAGCTCCTGGAGGACCACTCCCATGCGCTCGCGCAGCTCCCGACTGGTGGCGGAGTCGGCGGGGTCGTAGCCGAGCACCTCGACCCGGCCCGAATCGCGCGTCCGGAAGCCCTCCAGGATCTCGATGGTCGTCGTCTTGCCGGCTCCGTTGGGCCCGAGCAGGGCGAAGACCTCCCCCTGCCGCACTTCGAACGCCACGTCCTTGACCGCGTCGACGTCGCCATAGCGCTTGCTCAGATGCTCGACCGAGACAGCCGCCACGCGATCCGACCTCCCTCGGCTCCCCCGCAGACGACGAGGCGCGCCCACGACCCGCGCCCCGGGCCCACACCATCAACGTGCAGCGAGGTCACAACCTACCCCGCCCGACCAGGACGAAACCCCCGAGAGCGCCCGGACCCGTCTCCAGCGTGGCCCATAACATCACCGGCACACGCCCGCAGACATTTCGGCGCGCCCGAAGGAGCTGTCATGAACTCGTTCGTCGCGGAGCTCCGCCAGACCCTGGTTCCTGACCGAGACGGTGCACACGGTCCGCTTCCGCCGCTCCTGCTGGCCATGACGGTGGTGACCGGCCTGGTCGACTCGTTCAGCTATCTCGTCCTCGGTCACGTCTTCGTCGCCAACATGACCGGCAACGTCGTGTTCCTGGCCTTCGCCCTGGTGGGGGCGCGGGGTTTCTCGATCCCGGCCTCGATCGCGGCCCTGGGCGCGTTCGGCCTGGGCGCCGCCGTCGGGGGACGGGTGTCCTCGAAGCTCGCACAGGACCGCGCCCGCTTGATGAGCACCTGCACGACGATCCAGACGGGATTCGTCGCCGTCTCGGTCGTGCTCGCCGCCTTGAGCACGCAGCCGGTGACCGAGGGGTTCCGCTACGGCTTGATCGTCGTGCTCGGCGCCTCCATGGGGATCCAGAACGCAGCGGCCCGCAAGGTGGCCGTGCCCGACCTCACCACCACCGTGCTCACCATGACGATCACCGGGATCACCGCCGACGGCCCACTAGCGGGCGGAACCGGCGCCCACACCGGACGGCGCGGGCTCACGGTGGCGACCATGTTCGCCGGCGCCGTTGTGGGAGCGCTGTTCATCGTGCACTCCCTGCAGGTCTATCCGTTGGCGATCGCCCTGATCCTGGTGGCGACCGTCACCACCAGCACGAGAGTGCTGGCTGCCTCCAACCCCGCCTGGGCCCGGGCCGCCGACCACTGACGACCCTCAGCGTGGCCCCGGGGTGCGGCGACGGGACTCAGCGCCGCAGGCGGCGCGCTCAGCCAGGGTGTGGTGGAACGGGCCGGTTGACCCGGGGCCGCGTGATCTCGAAGAACCCGGGCTCCCGGCACAGCACCTGGATGGCGTCCCACAGCCGCAGGGCAGCTTCCCCGGTGGGAGCCGGCGCCATCACAGGGCCCTTGAACCCGTAAGGCGGGTCAGCCTGGACCACGATCGTCGGCGTCTGGGTCTTGGGCCCACCGAACGCGTAGGCGACCTCCATCGCCTCGAGGATCGGTGCGTCCCACTTGTCGTCGTCCACGGCGCCGAGGAGATCGGGATCGAGGTTGCACGCGACCACGCACTCCGACAGAAGGGAGTCGTCACGCGAGGCGCCTCGGGCGAAGAACCGCCCGGCCCACTCGGAGTAGAGCGCATCGACGGCTTCTTCCCCCGCCTGAGCCCGGGCGGCTTCGAAGATGCGCAGCATCCGGTGCGAGAGCGCGTGCCCCGCCAGCGCCGCGTGGCGGAGATGCTCGGGCACGGTGGGAGCGACGCCGTAGTCGTCGCGGATCTCGAGGCAGTACGAGCGCCAGATGACCCGCAGGTCACGCTGGGGGGCAACCTCTTTGACCCAGAGCGACGTGATCCAAGCCCATGGGCAACTCGGGTCCACGAACACCTCGACGACCGACACGAGTACCACGCTATCGCTGCGGGTGCGCGTGCAACGCCGCCCGCCTCGCACCCTGAGCCGAACGGGACCGTGGTCCACAGCCTCACGGGCTCACATCGTGGGTGACGCCCGGTGGGTCACAAGGGCGACCCGTCATCCGTAGAGAACTCCAGTAGGTTCACGGTGACCGAGGGCTCACATCGCCGCACATGCCTTCCACGAAGCGGAACGGTGGGGCAAGACCTCGAGAGGAGAGAGCATGATTGGCGAGAAGATCCAACAATTCAAGAACAAGAACACCGATCTGAGCGCGTTGCAGGCCAAGATCGACGAATACCTGAAATCGGACGGCTTCACCACGTCCACCTCGGCACCGAGTGCGCACGGCACGGTCCTCCAGGCGAAGAAGGGTGGCTTCCTGCGGGGAGTGGTGGACGCAGACCGTGCCTTGACGATCGTCATCTCAGGCGATCCGAACGACTTCACCGTACGAATCGGCATCGGCAAGTGGCTGCAACACCTCGGCGTGGCCGCCCTTGAGACCCTGTTGCTGTCCGATCTCTTCCTGGTCGTCGACGTGGCGGAGACGGCGTGGAACTTCGAGATCGAGGACAAGCTCGTCAAGCAGATCGAAGCATTCGTCGGGTAGGATCGGAGCGAGGGTGGGTCTATCGATCAAAGCCCGAGACCTTCCGGGCCGGGTCACCACGGGTGCCTACATCCTGCACGCGGGGTTGCAGAAATGGCACGCCGACGAGGCACGTGCCTCCGCTGTCCACGGCGTGGCGGCGGCGGCCTTCCCCGTCCTGAAGCGGCTGCCGCCGGCGAAGTTCGTCCGGCTCCTCGCAATGGGCGAAGTGGGGACCGGAGCGGCACTGCTCACACCGCTCGTGCCCACCAGCGTCGCCGGCGCGGCGCTCAGTGCCTTCTCCGGAGCGCTGCTGGCCATGTACGCGCGCACACCTGCCATGCGTGTGCCCGGCAGCATGTGGCCCAGTCAGGCCGGGACCGCGGTCAGCAAGGACGTGTGGATGCTCGGCATCGGCCTCGGCTTCCTGGCCGATGCGTGGACGTCCCGGGCTCCTGGCGCTCGCCTTTCGTAACGCATTTGCAAAGACACTTCCTCTGGTGCCTCCCTGCCCCCAGGGTTCATGATGAAGGCGATGCCCGTGCCTCGTGCGGACGCAATCCGCCGCCAGTGGTTCTCCGACGCCAGGGACGACGGAAGGCGTATGGAGGTCTCCTGGCACCCTGACGAGGAATTGGTCATCGTGAGCCTCTGGCACGGCTCGGTCTGCAGGGCGACGTTCCGACTGCCCATCGAGCAGGCGCCGGCGCTCATCCAGTCCCTCGCCGATGCGTTGGGCGATGCCGTGCAGACCAAGTCGCCTCCCGGCGCCCCGGGCTGGAGGCCTTCGCTGCTCGCCATGGGGAGCGACAGGCTTCGGAAGCACGCGGCCGAGATCATCGAGATGGAAGGGCACCCGAAGCGGTAACCGGGTCCCATCGGCCCCCATCGGCCCCCACGCCGGCGTCCGGCGTAGGGGATACTGGGCCATGGACGGATCGTCGGTGCGCGAACCGTACTACCGCGAGAGCCTTGCGCTCATCCATCATCTCGGGTTCGGGTTCCATGCCGACGCCTGCGCCCCGGGGATCATCGACCTGTTGGCTCCCGTCCTCGACCGCCACGGCGTCGTGGTCGAGGTCGGTTGTGGCAGTGGGCTGCTCACCCGTCACCTGGTCGAAGCGGGGCATCGTGTCATCGCCACCGACGCCTCGGAGGCCATGCTCGACCTGGCGCGCCGGCATGCCCCGGGCGCAGAGGACATCCGGTCGCTGCGCCTTCCCGACGATCCTGTCCCGGCGGCTGATGCCATCGTGTCGGTCGGGCACGTGTTGAGCTACCTCCACGACGAGGCGTCGGTCGACCGGGCGCTGGCGGCCCTGGCCGGCGCCCTTCGTCCCGGCGGCGTCCTCGCCATCGACCTGTGCGACCTGGCCTGGGGTCGCGCCCGCGAGAAGGCCCCACCCCAGATCTGGCGAGACGACCAATGGGTCCTCGTGACCGAGTTCTCGGTCCCGTCGCCGAACCGCTTCGTCCGGGTGATGACCACCTTCGTCCGGAACCCGGACGGCTCGTGGCGACGAGACGACGAGAGACACGACAACGTCCTTGTCGACACGACGCGTGTCCCGATGCTGCTTGCTGCGCACGGCGTGGAGGCGTCGGTCGTGTCCTCGTTCGGTGACGAGACGCTGGCTGTCGGCCTCATGGCCGTGGTCGGCCGGAGATCCGGGTAGAGACGACGGTGCGGACCCTGCCCAGATGGAGACGGGCGCGCGCGTAAAGTGTCCCTCGCCGAATCTACGAGGGAAGGGCCGAACCGACGGTGGGCAGGGGACGGACAACTGAGATCACCGGGCTATACCCCAGAGGGGCACCGGCATCGACAGCACTCGGCCTGCGGCGCCAGTCCGAACCGCCGGTGTCAGACTCATGAGCTCAGGTCGCCACCCTGCCACCAAGGTTCCGGAGATCACGGCCTACTTCTGGATCACCAAGGTGCTCACGACCGCCATGGGCGAGTCCATCTCTGACTTCTCGGTCCATCAGATCACACCGGTCATCGCGGTGGCATTCGGGGGAATGGGCCTGGTCGCCGCTCTGATTCTCCAGTTCTCGGTGCGCCGCTACGTGCCGTGGGTCTACTGGTTTGCCGTCGCCATGGTCGCCGTGGCCGGCACGATGGCCGCCGACGTCCTCCACATCCAGTTCGGCGTCCCCTACAGCGTGTCGACGACGCTCTTCGCCGTGGTGCTCGCGGTCGTCTTCGTGGCGTGGTACGCAACCGAGAAGACCCTTTCCATCCACAGCATCTACACGTGGCGCCGCGAGGTCTTCTACTGGTTGACCGTCATGGCGACCTTCGCCCTGGGCACCGCCGCCGGGGACCTGACCGCCACCACCATGCATCTCGGGTACCTCGTCTCGGGGCTCGTGTTCGCAGGGTTGATCGCCGTACCCGCGGTCGGTTACAACCTGTTTGGCCTGCGCGAGACTTTCGCCTTCTGGTTCGCGTACGTCGTGACCCGACCACTGGGCGCCTCCTTCGCGGACTGGATGGGCAAGGGGCATCATGTGGGCGGATTGGCATGGGGAGACGGGCCGGTGGGCATCAGCCTGGCCGTTCTCATCGTCGTGTTCGTCGCCTACATGACCCTCAATCCCGGGGAAGCACTGCGGGAGAGGGCGGACCACAGCCCCAGCGAAGCTGTCGAGTCCTGATCCGGTGACGAGGAACAGCACGGACGGAAGGGCAGCGATGACGGCGACGGGAACGCTCTCCTACGATCCGCTCGACCCCGCGCTGTGGCGCGATCCATACCCGATCTACGAGCGCCTCCGCGACGAGGACCCCGTCCACTACGTGCCCGGGCGGGGGTTCTGGGTCCTGTCGCGCTTCGCGGACGTCCTGGCCGCCACGTGCGACACCGAGACCTTCTCCTCTGCCCACGGCCTCACTTTCGAGGAGGACGAGATCACCAAGCTCGGTCTCATGCCGACCCTGGTCATGATGGACCGTCCCCGCCACACCTTGTACCGCCGGCTCGTCAACTCCATGTTCACCCCGCGGGCGGTGGCCCAACGAGAGGGCGCCGTTCGTGCCTTCACCCGGTCGCGCATCGAACGCGTGCTCGACATGGGGGAGGCGGACTTCGTGGCCGAGGTCGCCTCCGCGCTGCCGTCGTACGTCGTGGCCGACTATCTCGGGGTCCCCGAGCACGACCGCGCCACCTTCGGCTCCTGGAGCAGCGCCATCGTCCAGGCCAATGCCAGCGGCAACGTGCTCTCGGCCGGCAAGGCCGTCGCAGAGCTCTACGAGTACTTCTCGGCCCTGACCGCCTTGAAGAGGCACCACCCCGCCGATGACATGATCTCGGTGCTCCTCGACTCCGAAGTGGACGGGCGTCCGGTGAACGTCGACGAGATCCTGGGCTTCTGTTTCGTCATGATCGCGGGTGGCAACGACACGGCCTCGGGCCTCATCGGTGGCAGCGCCGCCCTCCTCAGCGAGCACCCCGACCAACGCCGGCTCCTCGCCGCCGACACCGACAAGGTACCGGGGGCGGTCGAGGAGCTCCTGCGCTTCCTCTCACCCGTCCAAGGCCTGTCACGCACGTCGACGAGAGACGTGACGGTCGGGCCCCCCGAGCGCGCCGTGACCATCCCCGAGTCGGCCAAGGTGCACCTCCTCTACGCCTCGGCCAACCGCGACCCCCGGGAGTTCGGCCCCGACGCCGGAACGCTGGACGTGACACGCCCCGTGGCGCGCACCGTGGCCTTCAGCTCCGGGCCCCACCACTGCCTCGGCGCCGCCGCGGCCCGCCTCGAGGGTCGGGTGGTGATCGAGGAGCTGGTGCGCTCCATGCCCGACTTCGTGGTCGACACCGGGACAAGTCGCTACGCTCCGGGTCCTTTCACCCGCCGCTTCGAGTACCTCCCTATCCGGACCCATCCCTGATTGCGGCGCGCGTACCGGTCCCGTCGGAAGCGCCCTGCTCCTCCCGGCAGGAACTCGGTTCCTCTTCGACAGGGACGCTGCCCCTTTCGACAAGTATCAGCTCCCGAAGACGAAGTCCTCGATGATGGCGGTGAGCTCGAGGGGCTTGTCTCCTTGCAGGCTGTGCCCGGCGTCTTCGACGTGAACCACTCGTGCCGAAGGGAGGCGACGGCGCAGCTCCTCCTCGTCCTCGTCACCGAGCACGGAGTCTGACCGCATGCCCCGGGCGAGGAGGAGGGGCACCGTGATCGACGACAGCGACTCCCACAGCCCTTCGTAAGCGGTGTCACCCATCCCGGCCCCACCCGAGCCGCCCTCGGGGGCCGGTGGTCGATGTCGGGCCCACCGCCACACCCACGTGCCGTCGTCTTGCTGCTCGGCGTTGTGCAGGATGCCCCTCCGCAGCGAGGACAGCGATCGGGTGGGATTGAACGACGCGGTGAGCTCCAGCAATTCCTCGAGACTGCCAAAGCTCCGGGGGCCGTTCACGAAGTCGACGATGTGCTTGGCCCGTGCGCCTTTGATCCCGGGCAGGACGTCCACGAGGATGACCTTGCGAACCAGCTCGGGCGCCTGTTTCGTCAAGGCGATGGTGGTGAGCCCGCCGAGCGACATGCCCACCACGGCTCGTGCCGCGGGGGCGAGTTGACCGATGGCCACCGCCACGTCGGCGGCGTTGCCGTCCACGCTCAAGTCCCCTTCGGGATGGGGACCAGGTCCGTCCGAATGCCCGTGCCCCGGGAGATCGATCGCCACCAACGGGCGATCGAGGGCCATGGCGACGGTGTCCCAGGTGTGGGCGTTCTGGGCCCCGCCGTGCAACAGCACCAATTCGGGCTCCCCCTCCTTCCACACCAAGGCGCTCAACCTCCGGCCGTCACCGACCTCGACCCAGGCGCGCCGCACCCGGGGTGGGCCGTCGAAGGGCAGGCCGAACTCCTCGGCGTTCTCGTGGAAGAGCCCGAATTCGTCGTACTCGACTCGATCCACCACTCTCGAGCTCCCTCCCCGCTACCGCCGGCCGCCGCACGCCACGTCGGCAAGGAGGTCGGCGACGAGATCGGGACGGCTCAGGAACGGCGAATGCCCGGTCGGCCACTCCAGGACACGGTTGGCCCGGCGCGCCAGGATGCGCTGCAGGTCGGGATGGACGATGTTGTCGAGGGTGCAGACGGCGTAGGTCGACGGCCTCTCGTGCCAGCCCACCGCGGCCGGGCTCTGCGTCAGGCTCTCCATACGTTGAGGGCCAAGACGAGCCACCGCCCAATCAGCCACCTCGTCACTGCAATCGTTGTAGAACAAGATGCGGGCTCCATCGGGGTCGATGGTGACAGTGCCGTCCTCGGCCACTCGGATCTGGGCAAGCGCATCGGGGCGCCCCGAATGGTCGAGATCGGCCGCGTTGGACTCGTCCGCGGCGGCGCTGAAGGCGGACTCACCCTCGTCGAGGTTGAACGACGCCAGGTAGACGAGTTCCGACACCATGGGGTGCACACCGGCCTCGGTGTTGACGATGCCGCCGTAGGAATGCCCGACGAGGACGACGGGCTCGTTGAATCCGTCGAGGACGCTCCGGACTCGCTCGGCGTCACCGTGCAGGTCGCTGAGCACACCCCCGTCGTCTCCGTGCCCGGGGAGATCGACAGCCACCGCAGGGATGGCGCGCTCGGTGAGCGTTGCCACCACCGGATCCCAGCACCACGCGCCGTGCCAGGCTCCGTGGACGAGGACTACCGGTTTCGCTCCCACGGGCTCATCTTGCCACCGGGACCGGGTCGGGTCGGTCCGAGGTGCCGTCGCAGCTCGGCCACAATGGGGCGTGCCCCTTTCGCGCGCCGCCGTCGCCGCGAGCGTGGCGGCCCGCCTCGCGGCCGCCGGGTGCGTGGCGGCCGACGAGGAAGCCGACGAGCTCCTCGCCGCTGCACCCGAGCGGGCCACGCTCGAATCGTGGATCGGGCGACGCGAGAACGGTGAACCTCTGGCCTGGATCACCGGCGCGCTGCGGTTCTGCGGCCAGACCCTCCACGTCGCTCCGGGTGTCTACGTTCCGAGGATCCAGAGCGAGGAACTCGCCCGGCGAGCTGTCGAGCTGCTCCCCGCCGGCGGCCGGGCTGTCGACTTCTGCACGGGAGCGGGAGCCGTCGCCGCTCATCTCTCGAGACAGGTCCCCGCCGCGACCGTCATCGGCGTCGATGTCGACGTTCGCGCCGCGCGCTGTGCCCGGCGCAACGGGATTCGGGTCGTGGTGGCCGACCTCGACCGGCCACTGGGCCGGGATCGTGACTTCGACCTGGTCACGGCGGTGGCGCCCTATGTCCCCACCGGTGAGCTCCGGCTCCTACCCGCCGACGTCCAGCGCTACGAACCGCGAGTCGCACTCGACGGCGGCGAGGACGGTCTCGACCTCGTGCGGCGGATCGTCGCCGCCGCGACCCGCCTCCTCCACGTCGGAGGTTGGCTGTTGCTCGAGTTGGGAGGGTCCCAGGACTGCGACCTGGCCCGGCCACTCGCCGTCGCCGGCTTTGCTCCACCCGATCCGTGGTGGGACGAGCACGGCGACCTTCGGGGGTTGGCGACCCAGATGTCGGGCTTGGGCGGCGCTCGTCCCTGAGGGGAGTCTGCCGCGCACGAGCGCACGAGCGCACGAGCTCTGGAGCTCAGGAGCTCAGGAGCTCAGGAGCCGGGCAGTCTCGGGCTCCTCAGACGCGGCCGGCGTACTGAGCCAGCATGCCGAGCTGCTCGGCCGTGCCCACGCTGATGAGGACGTCGCCGGCTTCGATGACGTCCTCGGGCGACGGGTTGGTGAGGAATCCGCCGTCAGGACGGCGAATGGCCAGGACCAAGGCCCCGGTGCGGTCGCGGAGCTGGGCCGATCGGAGGGTGCCTCCCGAGAGCGGCGAGGCGGGCGACACGGCCAGCTCTTCCAGCCGGAATTCGAGGGTGCCGTCGTGCATGACGACGTCGACGAAGTCCACCACGTGGGGCTGGGTCACGAACGAGGCCATGCGGTCGCCACCGAGTTGTTGCGGGTTCACGACCCGGTCGGCGCCGGCCCGCACCAGCTTCGGCTCCGACGACTCGTTGCGGGCCCGGGCGATGATCTGGAGGTCGGGCCGCATCGACTTGCCGGCCACCGTCACGTACAGGTTGTCGGCGTCGGTGTCGAGCGCGGCCACCAGCGAAGCCGCCCGATCGATGCCGGCCCGGTGAAGAACCTCGTCGTCGGTCACGTCACCGTGGACCGAGGCGTAGGGCACCTCGATCAGCCGGTCGGGGTCCCGGTCGACCACGACGACGTTCCGATCGGCGTTGGCGAGGAATCGCGCCACCTCGCGGCCGACCCGGCCCCAGCCACACACGATCACGTGCCCGGACATGCGAGCGATGTCCCGCTCCATCTTGCGCCTCCTCACGAGGTCCTGCATATGGCCCTCGATGAGCACCTCGAGCACGGCCGAGAAGGTATAGAGCGCCGTGCCCACGCCCAAGAGGATCAGGATGATGGTGAAGACCTTGCTCCCGTCGTCGAGCCGGTGCGGGGGGTTGGTCCCGACCGTGGTGACGGTGATCACCGTCTGGTAGACGGCGTCGAGGAGGCCGAATCCGAACAGCAGGTATCCGACGGTGCCGACCACGAGGACCAGCGCCAGCGCCCCCAGGCCGATCCTCACTCTTCGGAACGGGTTCCGCATCGGGGTCATCATGCCCTACCGAAGTTGCGCACCCCGGAAAGCCCCCATGCGCCCCCAGGGCGGTGTGATGGCGGGCGCCGCTGTGGAGGCTCGGAACCCCTAGACCTTCGGGACAAGGCGGGAGATCAGACTCGCCGAATTCCCTCATTGCGGTCGCTTCAACGCGATCGACGAACACGACCATGCGGCGCGTGGGGTCACGCTCAAACGTGTAGCGATGGAAAGAGCAAGGTCTGCGCTGAGCGTCTGCAAGGTTCTCTCACGTTGACTGATCTCGGTGAAAGTGATATCACCCAAAACCCGGCCAACCGGTCCCGCCGAGCTCCATGTCGGAGGGTTCTTCGGGGACGTCCACACGGGACGAAACGGAGCCGGTCAGCTCCCCGGCGGTCGGTATGTCGTCTGCTTCTTGGCAGCGGCGTCGATTTCGGCCGGCGTGAGGAGCACCACTGTCCGAGATGTCGCTCCGCCCCCGGCGCCCACGGCCAGCGCCGTCGCCGCAACCGAGACGCTGTCAGGCATGTCGACGGTCAAGTAGACGTCAGTACCACCGAAGGCAAAGTAGAAGGACTCGACCTTGCCGCCGAGGCTCTCGATCAGTGCCGTGGCGGCGGCAACACGGGCCGAGCCCCCTTCGGCTTTGAGGCCCTTGATGCCATCGAGTGTGTAGTTCACTTCAAGCAGGTACTTGGGCACGAGTTCCCCTTTCTGGTCAATTCTGACCGGCGCCCACGATATTCGGAAATCGCCCAACGCGCTCCTAGACCCGAACCGCGACCCACGCGCAACGTGCTGTGCCGTTGCAAAGAAGAGAAATCAGCACCATGGGGATGAATGCCGGGCCCTCGACGACCCACCCGTACCATCGCCCAGGTTCGATCGAGATTACCGACTGGGACGTGTCCGGGGTTCGCCGCCCACATCGGGAGACTAGGGTGCGGAAGCGGCCTGTCGCGGCGGGTCACCGGGGGATGCGTGCATCGTGCCTTTCGCACCGTTCTGAGCGCGCTCGTGGGGGTGGGCGGCCTCTTCAGGCTCCGTCGTCCCGAGCGCGGGCGCTTCTTGGGGATGCGACGCATCGGAGTCGGCAGCCACCGCTTGATGGAGGATGCCCTGCAGCATTCGGGCGCACAACAGGCCGACCTGTGTCGGTGAGCACCCGAAGTCGACCATGAGCGCCTGGGTGGTGTGGGCCGAGAGATGCAAGGCGAAGGCCAGCATCAAGTCCTCGGGGGGGTCCCCGGTGCCCCCCGCGGAGCGCCAGGCCAGGGCAGCCATGTAGTGCACCCCGCGTATGCGATAGGCCCGACAGAGCTCCGCCACCTCGGCGAGGACCTCGGACCCGCGCCGCGGTGGGGCGTAGATGTCCCAGAAGGCGGTGCCGAAGACCTCCGCCATACGTGTGTGAATCGTCACCGCCAGGGCCTCGAGCCAGCTGTCAACGTCGGCGACCTGCTGAGGCAGGCTGTCGATCCACGCCGCGACGTCGTCGACATCGCGCGGCGAGCCCACGTCGGGGTAGCGGCCACACTCCTCGAACATGTCCCGGACCGTCTCGACGATCAAGCGGTCGTGCGTGCCGTAGTGCCGGAAGATGGTGCGGGGGCTCACGCCCGAGACTTCTGCGATCTGCTCCACGGTGGCGTCGAAGCCGTGCTGGGCCACCACGGTCATGGCGGCTCGACGGATGCGGCTCTTCGTCAGCTCCTGGCGTTCCACCGCCAGAGAGGCCTGGCGCTTGTCACCCCGGTCCACGGCCATCGTCGCACCCCGATGCTTGCCACACTCCCGGCTCCCCCACCAGGCGCTGCTTGAATCGTACCGGATCCCGGGCTGGTCGAACCGGTGGCGAGGCCATCGGCGCGCCCAGTGCGGTGGAGGCACGCCCACGCGCCGCACGAACAGCCGTTATGCGGCGCTCCGAGCGACCCTTGTGTAGCTGAAGCGCTGACTTGCGGGGTCGCTCGGGTTGCCCATCGAACGACCGTTCACGATCAGGAACAGCCGCTCGTCGTCCCGCAGCTCGTGCACACGTAGCACGACCCGGCGCGCTGCATGACCATGCCGCACTGGTAGCACAGCGGCGCGTCGCGTTGCTCGGCACGCGCTGTTGCCGAGCCCGAGGTCGACGGAGACGAAGGCCGTGACGTCGTCGAGGCCAGGTCAAGGCCAGACGGCGGTACCGAGCTGATCCCGGATTCCTCCACCAGGTCCTGCACGCGCGTGGCGGCCTCTTCGACGCCGGGCAAGGTCGGCTGCATGCGCTCCGACGTCGACAGCACTCCGAGCTCCTCACGCTCTTCGAGTGGCAGGTAGTCAACAGCCAGCCGCCGGAAGATGTAGTCCATCAGGCTGGTGGCGATCCGAAGCTCGGGGTCGTCGGTGATCCCGGCTGGTTCGAAGCGCATGTTGCTGTACTTGCGGACGTACGTGGAAAGAGGCACACCGTGTTGGAGTCCCAAGCTGACCGAGATCGAGAACGCGTCCATGAACCCCGCCAGGGTCGATCCCTGCTTGGAGACCTTCATGAACACCTCACCAGGCCGCCCGTCGTCGTACTCGCCGACGGTCACGTACCCCTCACAGTCGGCCACCCGGAACGAGAAGGTGTTCGACTTGCGGCGTCGTGGCAGCCGCTCGCGGACCGCTCCCACCACGACGGTATCATGTGCCCGGTTCTGGGCCTGGGCGAGCGCAGCCTCGAGCTCGGCGATCCTGGCCACCGCGGCACGGTCCCGGGCTTCGGCATCGGAGCCCGGCGGGGCGATGTCGCCCCCTTCCTTCTTGGTCGTGGACAGCGGCTGGGCCACCTTGCAGTTGTCGCGATAGATGGCGACGGCCTTGATCCCCATCCGCCAGGCGTCGAGGTGCAACTGCTCGATGTCCTCGACGGTCACGTCCTCCGGCAGGTTCACGGTGTTGTGGTTGATGATCCCGTTGGCGACAAACGCGTGGGCGTAGGGCACCGAGAGGTCGAAGACTTCGCGCTCGCCGGCATCTGCAACGGACGCCACGGGGCTGAAGTGGAGGTTGTCATCGAGCACCTGGTGCAGCCATTCGGGGAGGGTGACGCCGTCGATGCGCGCCACCCGTTCCACGGTCTCCCGGCTGACGTAGTGGATGCGGCGATCGGCCAGGAAGTTGAACTCCGTCCGGAGAAGCACACCGAGCTCGTTGCGGCGGCGGTAGGGAACGAGCGCGTAGAGCTCGGCCGGCGTGATCCCCGGCACGATGTCGGCAGTGTTGTGGTTCGTCCTCTTGACACTCGACGCCATCCGAGTCGCCGCCGCCGACTTGTGCGTCTCGAGGAACGGCACGAGGTCGACCATCCGTTTGGCGTGAATGCCCACGGCGTACACCTCATCGTAGGTCTTGCCGTTCTGCCGGTTGAGCTTGCTGATCCTGCCATGGACGACTCCCAGGTTCGTCAGGAGCGCCTGCAGGTCATCGAGAAGCTCCGGCGCGTCGAGGCAGATCGCCCACTTCGCTGCTCCCGAATCGGAGGCATGAGTGTAGGCGTCGAGAGCCAGCCCCTGAAGGAAGGAGATCACCAACTCCCTCGGCGAACGGAGCACCGCATTGGGGATCCGCTTGTCCGAGGCGCGCGCACCGCATCCCAGGTACTCCAGGAATTCCACGACCGTCTTTGAGGAGAGCTCGACGCTGGGGCAACGGTCTGAGGGTCGGCGGATCTTGGCGTCGACATCGAAGCATTGGCGTGCGGCCTCGGCCACCTCCTCAAGAACGGCGTCATCGGAGTTCGTGATGATGACAGTCCAGGTCGAACGCGACGTGTGACCCTCCGACGCGTAGGCACCGAGAAAGAACGCCAGCGCGTCCGTCATCTCGTCGGGGATCCAAACGCTCTTCTGCGAGCCGTATGACGGAGACGGAACGAAGTCGTCGAAGCGGGCGGGGAGCTCCGACCACAACTCGTCACCGTACTTGGTGGCCACGAAGTCATCAGGCTCGATCTCGTCGAGCCGCTTCCAGTCGAGGCCGGCTGCGCCGGCCGTGAGGAGCCTGTGATTCGGGGTTCCGGTGACGGCGTGGCCCGAGCGGAGAACCGCCCGGCGCACCGGACGAACACCTCCGTAGTAGAACGCGTCGGTCTTGTGGATGCCTCCCACGGATGCGACGGCCATGATCTCGTCCCGGAAGGTGTCAGGGCTCTCGCCCTGGTGCAGTTCGCCGATGCGGATCAGCCCGTCGGTGGTGGCGACGAGGGTGTCACCCACGACGCACTTGCTGATGGCCCCGCTGATGAAGGGCTGGACGGCCCCCATCATCCGCACGTGGCCGGTGTAGTGGATCGTGTTGTCACCCATCGAGCAGGCGAACACCGGCATGTGATCAGCGGCCAGATGCGGTGCCCCCACGATCGACTTGTGCTCGTCGATGTACGAGACGATGTCGTCGATCTGCTCCGGCATGTAGCCGAGCCTCGCCAGTGCACGAGGGACGGTCTGGTTGACGATGGACATCGTCCCGCCCCCGACGAGCTTCTTTGTCTTGACGAGGCCGAGATCGGGCTCCACCCCTGTGGTGTCACAGTCGAGCATCAACGCGATGGTGCCCGTCGGGGCGAGGACACTCGCCTGGGAGTTGCGCACGCCGAACTGCTCGCCGAGCTCTACGGCGTCGTCCCACGCCTCCTGGGCGGCGGAGAGCAGGTCCATGGGGACGAGCTCCTCGTCGATCTTGGCGACCTCGGTCCGGTGCATCTGCAGCACGTTGAGCATCGCCGCGCGATCGGCGTGGAAGCCGGCGAAGGGGCCCATCCGTGACGCCGTCCGGGCAGACACGGCATACGCGTGGCCCGTCATGAGGGCCGTGATCGAGGCGGCCCAAGCCCGGCCCTCGTCGGAGTCATAGGGCAGGCCCTGCGCCATGAGCAGTGCGCCGAGATTGGCGAAGCCGAGTCCGAGCTCCCGGTACCGACGCGAGTTCTCGGCGATCTTCTCGGTCGGGTAGTCGGCGTTGCCGACCAGGATCTCCTGTGCCGTAAACACGACGTCCACGGTGGCGTTGAACCCTTCGGTGTCGAAGCTATCGTCCTCGCGCAGGTACTTGAGGAGGTTGATCGACGCCAGATTGCACGCGCTGTTGTCGAGATGCATGTATTCACTGCAAGGGTTACTTCCGTTGATCCGCCCTGCGTTGGGGGCCGTGTGCCAGCGGTTGATGGTCGTGTCGAACTGCATACCGGGATCCGCACATTCCCAGGCGGCGTGCGCGATCTGCCGGAACAGGTCGCGTGCTTTGACGATGCGGACGGCCGCTCCGTCGGTTCGGGCGGTGAGCGCCCAGTCGGCATCATCCAGGACCGCCTGCATGAACTCATCAGTCACGCGCACCGAGTTGTTCGCATTCTGGTACTGGATGGAGAACGAGTCAGATCCGTCCAGGTCCATGTCGAAGCCACCGTCACGCAGGACGCGCGCCTTGCGCTCTTCGAGCGCTTTGCACCAGATGAAGTCCTCGATGTCGGGATGGTCGTCGTTGAGAATGACCATCTTGGCGGCCCGGCGGGTCTTTCCACCCGACTTGATCGTGCCCGCTGAGGCGTCCGCCCCACGCATGAACGACACCGGCCCCGATGCTGTCCCACCACCTTGGAGTCGTTCCACCGATGCCCTGATGCTCGACAAGTTGACGCCGGCGCCGGACCCACCCTTGAAGATGATGCCCTCTTCCCGGTACCAGTTGAGGATCGAGTCCATCGAGTCGTCGACCGAGAGGATGAAGCACGCCGAGGCCTGCTGCGGCACACCGCGGACGCCGATGTTGAACCACACCGGGGAGTTGAACGCGGCGCGCTGGTTCACGATGATGTGCTTGAGCTCGTCGCGGAAGGTCTCTGCCTCGGCGGCGTCCTCGAAGTAGCCGTCCTTGATCCCCCAATCGGCGATGGTGTCCACCACGCGGTCGGCCACCTGCTTGAGCGAGGTCTCGCGCTCGGCCGTGCCCGGGGTCCCCCGGAAGTACTTCTGGGCCAGGATGTTGGTGGCGTTGAGGCTCCACGAGGAGGGCACCTCCACGTCGAGCTGCTCGAAAGCGATGCTGCCGTCGCGGTAGTCGGTGATGCGCGAGTCGCGCCGCTCCCATGCGACCTCTTCGTAGGGGTGGACCCCTTCGGTGGTGAAGTGCCGCCGGATGCCGATAGCGGTCCGCTGCGGGGCGATGGCCATGGTCGTCGTTCCACCCTTTCCTTGGTTCCCAGCGTAGGTGCCGGGCCTTGCGAGACGGTCGGGCTCCGTCGCCCAGCCCTCCCTCAGACCACAAGATGTTGTGGTCAGCCCCGAAGTGGCCCCCAGATGCAGTGGCCATTACAGCACTGTAGTTACGAGGGTGTCAATGGCTTCTTCCCCCCGTCCGCCCTGGTCGCGACCCGTTCGCGAAGGTTTGCACCCCGGGTCCCCGGCGGGGTCGGGCCGGCCGGAGCGAGCCGTGCCTGGGCCAGGGAATAGGGTCCGGCGGTGGCCAACGTGATCGCCATCGACGCCGGGACCAGCGGTGTCCGGGCCCTGGCCGTCGACGAGTCCGGCACCGTGGTCGACGTCTCGTACCGCGAGCTGACCCAGCACTACCCCCGCCCCAGTTGGGTGGAGCACGACCCCGCCGAGATCTGGAACTCGGTGCTGGCCACCGTGGCCGAGGTGGCCGGTCGCCGGGAGGCGGCCGGCATCCCCGTCGCCGCCATCGGCATCACCAACCAGCGCGAGACGGTGGTGGCCTGGGACCGTTCGACGGGCCGTCCCCTGCACCGCGCCATCGTGTGGCAGGACCGTCGCACCGCCGAGCGGTGCGACGAGTTGCGCGCCGAGGGACGGCTCCCCTTGGTGCGCGAGCGCACCGGCCTCGTCCTCGATCCCTACTTCTCGGGCACCAAGATGGAGTGGCTCCTCGGTCCCGGTGGGGTCGAGGACAGCGCCGACCTCGTCCTCGGAACCGTCGATGCCTGGTTGATCTGGAACCTCACGGGCGGTACCGAGGGCGGCGTCCTGGCCACCGACGCCACCAACGCCTCGCGCACCTTGCTCTACGACATACGCGACCGCTGCTGGTCCGACGAACTGTGCGACGTCTTCGGCGTCCCCCGGGCCGCGCTGCCCGAGGTCCGGCCCTCGTGCGGGCGCTTCGGGGTGGTGCGGGGCGCGCTCGCCGACACGGCCTCGACCGTCGCGGGCGTCCCCGTGAGCGGAGTGGCCGGAGACCAGCAGGCCGCCTTGTTCGGGCAGGTGTGCCTGACACGGGGCATGGCGAAGGTGACCTATGGGACGGGGAGCTTCGTGCTGTTGAACGTCGGAGAGCGATGCCCGCCGCCTTCGGAGGGCCTGCTCACCACGTTGGCGTGGGACCTCGGCGAGCGTGGCGGCTCGTCACCTGTGGCCTACGCGCTCGAAGGCGCGGTGTTCGTCACCGGGGCCGCCGTCCAGTGGCTGCGGGACGGCCTCGGCCTGATCGAGGAAGCAGCCGGCATCGGCCCCTTGGCCGAGCAGGTCGACGACAGCGAGGGCGTGTTCGTGGTGCCCGCTTTCACGGGCCTGGGCAGCCCGTGGTGGGACCCCTACGCGCGCGGCACCATCACCGGCCTCACGCGCGGTCTGGGAGCGGCCCACATCGCGCGCGCCGTCGTCGAGGCCATGGCGTACCAGGTGCGCGACGTGGTTGACGCCATGACCAGCACGGGTACCGATGTCGCCGCCCTGCGCGTCGACGGAGGCGCGGCCGTCCTCGACCTCCTGTTGCAGATCCAGGCCGATCAGGTGCGCGTGCCGGTGGCGCGTCCCACCACCACCGAGACCACCGCCCTCGGGGCCGCCACCCTGGCGGGGGTGGCCGAAGGCGTGTGGGCCGTCGACGACCTGGAGACGATCTGGGCGCTCGAGGCGCAGTTCGAGGCCCGGGCCACGGCGGTGGCGGCGGACCGCGCCTACGACGGCTGGCGCCACGCCGTCGAGCGATCGCTGGGGTGGGCCACCCCGGGGAGCTGACGCCTCCGGCGCGACGTCGTTTTCGGCGCCTGGCTTCGTACCATGGCATCACCCGGTCGCCGCGCGGCCCCGGGGGGAGGGACGCCCGACCGTGCTCCTGCTCTACGTCATCGGCTTCGTGGCAGGAATGATCGCGGGGATCTCCCCCTGCATCTTGCCGGTGCTGCCCGTGGTCCTCGTGGCCGGGGCCACCGTGCCCACCACCCCGGACACCACGACCGATCCCGACGCCGCGACCGATCCCGACGCCGCGACCGACAGCTCACCGACGCGGCAGCGGGCGGGGACCATCGGTTCGGGCGACAGCCTGCGCGTGGCGGTGCGCACCTCGAGGTCGACGGCATCGCCGGCGGCGGGCGCGACGTCCCCGGTGCCGTCGCGCTCCCACAGCTACCGCGCCTACGCCGTGGTGGCCGGCCTCGTCGTCAGCTTCAGCATCGTCACGCTCGTGGGGTCGTCCCTGCTGAGCGCCATCGGCCTGCCCCAGGACTTCCTGCGCGACGCCGGCCTCGTCGTCCTCGGCGTGGTGGCGGCCGGGCTCATCGTCCCGCCCCTCGGGCACCTCCTCGAACGGCCCTTCACCCGCGTGGCCCAGCGCCAGCCCAACGGGAACGCCGGGGGGTTCGTCCTCGGCCTGGGGCTGGGGGCGCTCTTCGTGCCGTGCGCAGGCCCGGTGCTGACCGCCATCTCCGTGGTGAGCGCCAACCACCGCGTCGGGTTCACCTCGGTGGTGCTCACCTTCGACTTCGCCCTGGGCGCGGCGGTCCCCCTGCTGGTGTTCGCCCTGGCCGGCCAGCGCGTGGCCGAGCGCGTCTCGGCCTTCCGGTCGCATGCCGCCCTGGCCCGGCAGATCGGCGGCGTGGTGCTCCTCGTCATGACGCTCCTGATCGCGTCGAACGTCACCCAGGGCCTCCAACGCGTCGTGCCCGGGTACACGACCATCCTGCAACGTCACATCGAAGGCGGCTCCTACGCCAAGAAGCAATTGGCCGCTATCACCCAGGAGAAGACGGGGGGGATGCTCGGCAGTTGCGCGCCGGGCCTGTCGACGCTCGAGGACTGTGGTGCGGCGCCGAACTTCCAGGGCATCGCGGCATGGCTCAATACGCCTGGTGACCGGCCCCTCCCTCTGGCGTCGCTCAAGGGCAAGGTCGTGCTCGTCGACTTCTGGACCTACTCGTGCATCAATTGCCAGCGGTCGCTGCCTCATGTCGAGTCCTGGTACGGGCGGTACCACGCGGCGGGGTTCGACGTCGTGGGCGTGCACACCCCGGAGTTCGCCTTCGAACACGTGGTGTCGAACGTCTCCCAGGCGGCGCAGCAGCTCGGCGTGAAATATCCGATCGCGGTGGACAACGGATACAAGACGTGGGACGCGTATCAGAACCAGTCCTGGCCCGCCGAGTACCTGATCGACGCCACGGGCCACGTGCGCCACGCCGAGTTCGGAGAGGGTGACTACGGCGGCACCGAATCGCTCATCCGCACCCTCCTCGTCGACGCCAACCCCAAGGTGACGCTCCCGCCCCGCACCGACGTTCCCGACAGGACCCCGACGGCCCCCCAGACACCGGAGTCCTATCTCGGCTACCACTACGGGTTGCCGAACTTCGACGGCACGACCATCACCGAGAACCAGCCGGCGGTCTACCAGTTCCCGGCGTCGCTGCCTCCCGACTACCTGGCCTTCGCCGGCACTTGGACCGTGGGCGAGGAGAAGGTCACCTCCGGCGCTGCGGCCCGCCTCGAGCTGGCCTTCCAGGCCAATGACGTGTACCTGGTGCTGGGAGGCACGGGCACGGTCAAGGTCACGGTGGGCTCGCACACCAAGACCGTCCAGGTGTCGGGCATCCCCCGGCTCTACACCTTGGTGTCGTCGCCGACCTTCGAGTCCGAGACGCTCGTGCTCAACTTCACTCCGGGGGTCGACGCCTACGACTTCACCTTCGGCTGACTTCGCTGGCAAGGTGGGGTAAAGGCGCACAAAGACCGGGTAGGCGAAGGAGGCCCCGAACCCCGCCTGATCGGTTGTGGGGTGTCCATAGACGATTGCCCGGGAGTCAGGTCACCCAAAGGTGAATCTCGGCGTACGGTGGTTGGAGCGATACCGCCGGTCAAGTCCGGCGGCGCGTCCATGAGTTCGGTCCGGGAAGCGGCTATAACGCCGGACTCGTGGTCCCCGTTGGTGTCAGGCGCTATTGCTGGACGAAGTCCACAATCGGCATGATGGTGGGCGGCTGCGCCAGCTCGATCCCCAGCTCTTCCATGACCGGCCCAAGGTATGTGAGGAACTCATCGAACGCCTCCTGGCTCTCCCAGACATCGAAGACCTGAAGCTGGCCATCTTCACCGAAACATGAGTGAAGTTTCATAGCGCTCTCAGGTGCCCCAACCTCACGAAGGCGGTCACGCCCCTTGGTGTGCTGTTCCTGTGTCATGTTCTTGGTGACGATGTAGATGGCAATCATCGGCAGTGAGCTCCTCGTTGTTTGGATACGCACACCATTCGTCGGTGGGCGTCCGGCTGGATCACTGTATTCCAAGGGCGCCAATCCGCCTCGTCCAGGAAGAGGACCTGCGGACTTCCATGAGGGACCCCATCGGGGATCCCGCTTGTCAGCACCTGATCGGGGGGCGACCCGCTCGATGACAACACCTCGGAGCGATCCGCATGGATCCGGATCCCGGCTCGGTTGACACCACCCGCCGGTGGGAGGTCCCTCTATTCGGACTATTCGGAGCGCCACCGCCGATAGAGATCGGTCAGATCCTGTTGCGCTTCTGGAGACAGGTCGTCAGGTTCGACGGCACCGGCCAAGTGAATGGTCATCCTGATCTGGTCCAGGTAGGCGGCACAGTTGGGGCACGCCCTGAGATGGGTCTCGAATCGGCGTCGGTCCCGCCGGGAGAGAGCCCCCTCGAGATAGTCGGTGACGAGTTCG
>Ga0116219_10001022_pt1 | contig 27385 bp, 17 predicted proteins | sample Sb_taG_4_FD_91019 | JGI IMG/M metagenome (GOLD analysis project Ga0116219, IMG submission 91019) | Peat soil microbial communities from Weissenstadt, Germany - Sb_50d_6_BS metaG | ecosystem: Environmental > Terrestrial > Soil > Wetlands > Peat | place: Germany: Weissenstadt | collected 2010-09-21 | reverse complement strand
CCCCGAGAGGCCGGAGTTGTTGCTACCCCCGGAGGAATCGACCTCGGTGGTGTTGTCGCTGCCGGACGCCTGGTAGCTGATGCTGGCGAAGGCAAAGCTGCCCCCCGCGTAGCTGCCCGCCATGTACACCGTGTCACTGCTGTTGCCCGCGTCGGTGTCGGCGCTCGTGTCCTGGCCCTGTCCCCCGTCGGAGAGCGTGGCCGACAGCGTGGCCGTGTCCTGGCCGGAGACCGTCGCCATGCTGACGCTGTTGCTGGCGCCCCCCTGGACGCTCTCGCTGGCGCTGACCGCCGAGGAGGCGGCGAAGGAATCGCCGCTGGCCTCCTGGAAGGTGCCGCTGTCGCTCTCGCTGAGGCGATAAACTACACTGCTGAGGTTAAAACTCTGGTTGCCGAACGTCCCCTGCTCGGTGAGGCCCCAGGTGTCGTGGCCGGCGTCGGTGGTGGTGTCGGCCGCCGTGCTGCTGTCGGTGCCGGTTCTCCAGAGCAACCCCCGACCTCTTTTCCGGGTCGCAGTAGCTGACACTGCCAGGCCCGGTAGCGGTGGCGGTCGGCCGGGAGGGGAGCGCGGCGGCTCCCCTCCCGTGCCCGAGTGATCTGCTCTTATCGAGTTGTCAAAGAGCCGTTCGCCGCGCCTGCGGGCGCGAATTATCCCGTAACTCCTTGCGGCGCCATCAGTTCCATGTACTATCCCCGACCCCTCCGTACCCGACCCCTACCCTGAATCATTTCGCCGCAAGTCCTGCAGTAGCAAGGAGTAACATAAAGTGTCACCTTGGCCCTCGGAGATATTACCTTTATCCGTCCCTCTTTTATAGCTAATTCTGGACCATTTCGCCGCAAGTCCTGCGTTGGCAAGGAGTAAGGTAAAGTGTCACCTTGGCTCTCCTTGGCCTCCTCCTTGGTCTCCTTCCCGTAACTCCTTGCGGCGCTATCAGTTGCATGAACTGTCCCCGAGCCCCCCGCCCCTGGTCTTCCCCCGGCCCCTTTTCTTTCCCTTTCTCTTTTCACCTGTTTCTTTGCCCGCTTCGGGTGCCTCAAACAATTCATATCGAATGTCGTCTATCTGTCCCGATGCAATTGGTGTTGGATCGTCGCCAGAGTACTCCGCCAGAATCCTTGAAACTGTTCGATTGTTTACACGTTCGTAAAGGCCCTCCTCACCGTAGAATTGCAAGTAACGCAACTTGATCATGTTGAGTCGCTTTGCAACTTCGGGAGTCAATTGCGGCATCACCGCATTCATCGCCCCTACGATTCTCTCTGAACTTTCGCACGAAATTACGAGTATCTCAGGATTAGCCATGGCTCTTTCCTCATCACAACTATGACCTTTGGAATCATTTTCTTAGAACGCCATTGATCCATGTCCATGTATTCCCGATGCCATCCGTATAATCAATGATCATTGTAAATCTTTTCGACGCCCATTGCATGATCGTTTGACAGCTTGGGCAAGGAGGGAGTTTACCTGCCAACTTCAGTATCCGACCGGGTAGGAGTTTCCCGGCGGCCCAAAGATCGCAAATGACCTTCCCTTCGGTATGGCCATACCACGCCTGCTCAAGCCATGTCAGGATTTTGCCCTTTGGAAGAGCAAAATCGAGACCACTTGACTCATCGCCGTTTGCGATCTTTCCACCACGAGGGCCTTCTAATTCCCATTCCAGATCGTGGGGTTCTCTCTTTGGAGCTTTGCCGGATCCGACCGGCTTCTTCCCTTTCGCATAGACCGTGCCGCCCGCCTCGGCGGCCGCTCTCGCTTGGGCGCCCCCCTTCCCAGCTGACCCGGCCTTGGCCCCCTTGTTGAACTCAAATTTCGGCGGCTTCGGCGCGGCGGCTTTCGCCCCCTTGCCGATCAACTTGCCGCCCCATTTCACGGCCGACGCACCACCAAAGTTCGCCATCCCCTCTACGACACCCTTGGCGTCCCCGTCCACCGCGCTGTTAAACGTATTTGACGCCGCCTGCGCGTTATAGAAAGCATCCACCGCGGCGCCGCCCACCGCGAACATCGAGGCCCCCTCGATCGCTATCAGCGGGAACACCGTGGCCCCCGCCACCAGCCCCGCCGCCACGGTGAAGTTCATCTTCATCGTCAGCTGCCCGGCCTGCACCATCGCACCCGCCGCCGTCTGGTTGCCGTCCAGCCCGTACACCGGCACGTCCCCCATGGTCAGCGGCGGCACCGGCCTCCCCGCGGCCGCCGCCCGCGCCCGGGTCTCCATCATCGCGTCCACCTGCAACCCCGCATCCCCACCACTCTCCCGGATCGGCAACGAAGTGATCCCCTCTCCGGTGAAGCTCCCTTGGAACTCGTCATTACTGTAGTCGAACAAGTACTCATCCCCGCTCGACTGGCTGCCCCCCGTCGCCCCCTTCTTGGACGACGTGGTCGCGGCCCCCGTCGGGCCTCCCGCTGGCCCGCTGCCATGTCTCGCGGCCGACGGGGCCATCCTCCCCGGCGCGGCGGAGCCGCCCGCCCCCCCGGTGGCCGTTCCGCTGGCCGTATTCGACACCCCCTGGCCCACCGCCTGCCGGGCCAACTGGTCCTCCGTCGTCAGCCAGCCACCCGTCGTCCCTACCACCGACAGGTCCGGCGACGCCGACACCGGCGCGTCAATCCCGGACGGCACCGATCCCAGCTCCGCCCCGGCACTCTCGTCGAGCGCTGGGCCCGCTCCGCTCGCCACCGCCACGCCCGCCACCGGCACCGTCGTGCCGTCGGGCACCACCAGCACCACCAGCGACCCCGGCAGCGTCGCACTCGGCGAACCCGACGAACTGCTGCTGGCACTCTGGCTGCTCGACCCCTCTTGCCAGCTGTACGTGCTCAACGCCGACTGCGCCACGACGCCGCTGCTGCCGCTGCCCGTCTCCCGGGTGCTGGCCGTGCTCGCCCACGTGTCGCTGCTCTGGTAGCCGGGGCCCTGCGCCTGCGCCGTCGTCGTCTCCGAGGCGCTGTCCGTGTAATTGTAGCTGCCGTTGCTGTACGCGCCCCCCGACGTCGCCCCGCTCTGCCACAGGCTGTCGCTCTCCTGACGGCTCGCCGTGCTCGACCAGCTGCTGCCCGCGCCACTCAACGTCTCCTGCTCGCCGCTGCTGTCCGCAGACGACCCCGACGAGCCCCCCGACAGCACGTAGCTCGACAGCCCGTAGGCGCCGGCGTGGAAGCTCCCCGAGGCGAAGGCGCTGTAGCTGCCATTGCCAGCCGACTGGTCGCTGTAACTGTCGCTGCCGCTGTAGCCCCCCGTCCAGCTGTCGCTGCCCGAGTCGCCGGCGCTGAAGCTGTCGCTGCCGCTGCCCTGGTACGTCACCGTCCCCAGGGCAAAACTCCCGGCCGAGTAGACCCCCTGCTCGCTGACGCTGCCGCTGCTGCCGAGGAGGTCCTGCTCACTGCTGCTGCCGACCCCGCCGCCGCTGTAGCCCTGCCCCTGGTTCGTCCCCGTGAACGAATCGGTCGAGCTGTCCGACTCGGTCACGCTCTCGCTGGTGCTTTGCTGCTCGGAAAAGACGTAGCTCGCCAGGGCGAAACCACCCCCCGCGAATGTCCCTTGTTCCGACAGCGTGAAGGCGCTCGTCAGCGTCTCCGCCACCGTCTCGGCACTGCTGTCGCTGTTGCTGAAACTGCTGCTGCCGCTGTACTCCGTGACCCCGTCCACCACCGCCGAGGCGCCCGTGTCGCTGCCCGAATTGGAACTCGAGTCCGCGCTGGCGTGAGCGATGGTTACCGTCTCGCTGCCCTGCTCCAGCAGGGTGTAGCTGGACAGGCTATAGCTGCCCCCCGCCATACTCCCCGCCTCGTACACGGCGACTGTCTGCGCGCTGCTGTCCGTCTCGCTATCGCTGGCGCTGCCCGTCTGCTGCGCGGAGACGCTGGAGTCCTCCTGGTCGCTGTAGTTGTCCCCGCCGTCGCCGCCGACGCGCGCGGCCGACAGGCTGCCGACGCCGCTGCTGCTGTCGGTCCCCGACATGCTGTCGCTGGCCTGCGTCGTGACCCCGTCCGTGGCGACGCTGCTGAAGACGACGCTCCCGAAGCTGAAGGAGCCCCCCGCGGAGGACCCCGCCTCGTACAGCGACTGCTGCAGGGTGCCCGCCTCGCTCCACGTCTTCGTGTCCGCCGCCGACACGCTCTCCGTCGAGGTGTCGCTGCCGCTGGCGCCGGTGCTGTCGCTGACCGTCATCAGCCCCGACGGGGCCGACAGCGCCGACGTCGTCGTGTCGGCACTCGTCTGCGCGTGGTTGCCGCCGTCGCTGCCGCCGCTGCTGTCGGTCTGCGTCTCCTGCGCGGCGAAGGTGGCCGACTCCCCCGTGCTGTAGACGTAGCTGCCGAAGGCGAAGCTGCCGTTGGCGTAGCTACCCCACTCCGACAGGCTGAAGCTGTCCGTCGCCACCAGGCTGAAGCTGTCGCTGAGCGCGTCGTTGGCGCTGACGCTGCCGCTGAGGCTCTGGGTGGCCGACTGCTGGCCGGAGTCACTGATGGGGCCGTAGCCGCCGCCGTCGCTGGTGGCGCTGCCGGCCAGGTCGCTCCCCGAGAGGCCGGAGTTGTTGCTACCCCCGGAGGAATCGACCTCGGTGGTGTTGTCGCTGCCGGACGCCTGGTAGCTGATGCTGGCGAAGGCAAAGCTGTCCCCCGCGTAACTGCCCGCCATGTATACCGTGTCGCTGCTGCTGCCCGCGTCGGTGTCGGCGCTCGTGTCCTGGCCCTGTCCCCCGTCCGAGAGCGTGGCCGACAGCGTGGCCGTGTCCTGGCCCGAGACCGTCGCCATGCTGACGCTGTTGCTGGCGCCGCCCTGGACGCTCTCGCTGGCGCTGACCGCCGAGGAGGCGGCGAAAGAATCGCCGCCGGACTCCTGGAAGGTGCCGCTGTCGCTCTCGCTGAGGCGATAGACCACACTGCTGAGGTTAAAACTCTGGTTGCCGAACGTCCCCTGCTCGGTAAGGCTCCAGGTGTCGTCACCGGCATCGGTGGTGGTGTCGGCGGCGCTGCTGGTGTCGCTGCTGCTGAAGGTGCCCCGGCCGCCGAGGGTGTCCTGGCCGGTGAAGCCGCCGGACGCGTAGCCCAGCGTGTTGCCGTCTCCGAAGGTGCCGGTCTCGGTCAGGGTGTCGCTGCCGGAATTGCTGCTGTTGTCCGTGGCCTGGTCGGACCAGGTGTCGCCGCCGCTGCTGGCGTAGGCCACGCTCGACAGGGCGAAACTGCCGAAGCTGAAGCAACCCGCCTCGTACAGGCTGTCGCTGCCGCTGCTGTTGAAGGTGTCGCCGCTGACGTCGGCGGACCCCTCCTGGGCGCCGGCGCTCTCGGTCAGGACGGCGTTACCCGAGGAGGTGCTGTTGGCGTAGCCGACGGTGCCGCCGTCGCTGCTGCTGTCGGTGCCATTGTTGCCGTCGGTCACGGTGCCGCTGAAGTTGTCGCTGGCGCCGTCCGCCTGCGTATTGCTGACGCTGTCGCCGCTCTGGTAGACCCAGCTGCTGAAGGCGTAGCTGTTGTTCGCGTAGCTGCCCTGCTCGCTCAGGCTCCAGCTGCTGGCGCCGCCGACGCTGAAGTTGTCGCTCAGGGTGTCACCGAAGCTGCCGGTGGCGGTCTCGTTGGTGGTGCCGTTGCCGGTGTCGCTGCCCGACCCGCTCGCGGCCACGGTCCCGTTCGCGCCGCCGCCTGTGGCGGTGCCGGTGGAGCTGGCTGTGCCGAGGTCGGAAGTGCTGTCAGCGCCCTGCTCGGAGAAGCCCGAGCTAAACGTCTCGGCGTCGGCCACGCTGGAGAGGCCGTAGAAGCCGTTGCTGTAGGAGCCGGCCTGGTAGTAGGTGTACTGGTCGTTGCTGAGGACCGTCTCGGCGGAGTTGTCGCTGCCGGTGGTGGTGAAGCTGTTGCTGCCGCTGGCGCTGAAGCTGTCGGAGGAGCTGAGGCTGCCGGAGGCGAAGGTGCCCAGGCCGCTGCCCTGGCCCTGGTCGCTGCTGGCGTCGGTGGCCGTGCCGCCGAAGCTGCCGGCGGACGACTCCTGGAAGGTCTCGCTGAAACTGCTGCCCCCCGAGTAGACCACGCTGGAGAAGGCGAAGCTGAAGCCGCTGAAGCTGCCCAGCTCGGTCACGCTGTCGCTGTACTGGGCGCTCTCGGTCAGGCCGTCACTGGCGCCGTCGCTGAAGCTCTCGGTGCTGTTGTCGTTGCTGCTGCCGGTCTCGCTGCCCTGGAACGAGCCACCGCCGTAGATGGTGGTGTCGCCGCCGACGCTGGTATCGGCCGAGGAGAGGGTGTCGCTGCCGCTGGCGTTGCCGCTGTCGGTCTGCTGCAAGGCGATAGTCTCGCCGGAGTTGTCGCCGTAGGCGACGCTGGACAGGCTCCAGCAGCCGTTGCTGAAGCTGCCGGCCTCGTAGGCGTTCCAGTTGTCGGTGGAGGTGACGGTGTCGGCGACGGTCTCCGCGGCGCTGTCGCTGAAGGTGCGGCGGTCGGTGCCGGTGTTGGTGTCCAGGGCCGTACTGGTGTCGATGCCGGAGGTGTCGGTGCTGTTCTGGTTGCCGCTGGTGCTGGCGCTGTCGGTGCCGCTGCCGGTGAGGGTGCCATTGGCGGCATCCTGCATGGTATCGCTGGCGCTGCCGCCGCCCTGGTAGGTGACGTTGCCGAAGCTGTAGCTGCCGTGGTTGTAGACGCCCAGTTCGTTGAAGCTGAAACTTTCGCCGCCGCTCTCGGCCAGGGTGTCGCCGCTGTTGCCGGCGAAGGTGTCGCCGGCCGTGTCGGTGCTGGTCTGGTTGCCCAGGCCGGCGAAGCTGCCGGCGCCGTAGACGTTGGTGGCGGCGCCCTGGCCGGTGCTGTTGTCGGTGCTGCTGTCGCTGCCGGACTCGGTGCTGTTGTCCGTGACGTTCAGCGACATGGTGTCGCTGGAACTCTGGTTGTAGGCGACGCTGCTGAAGGCGTAGGCGCCGTTGGCGTAGCTGCCGGCCTGGTAGGTGCCCTGGCTGAAGGCGCCGGCGGCGGTGGACGTGCTGGTCTCGTTGCCGTGGTAGTTGAAGCTGTCGGTGCTCAGGAAGGTGTCGTTGCCGAAGTTGTTGCCGCTGGCACCGCCGAGGTTGGAGCTGGCGCCGTTCCCGGCCGTGCTGCTGTCGGTGGCACTGCCGTTGCCGACATCGGCCAGGGTGACGGTGTCGGCGGCCGCGTAGGTACCGCCGGTGCCGGAGCGGAAGAGGTAGCTGGACAGGGCGCCGCTGCCGCCCTGGGCACTGCCGATCTCGCTGAGCGAATAGCTGCTGGTGCCGGTGCGCGTGGTGCTGTCGGTGGCCGTCTCGCTGAAGGTGCCAACCTGCGTCTGGTTGTAACTGGAGGTGCCCACGCCGGTGACGGTGTTGGCCCCGCCGAAGCCCTGGGCGAAGCTGTCGCGGCCCGAGCCGGCCTGCGTCGTCGTGTTGGTACCGGCCTCGGTCAGGGTGTCGCTCTTCTGAACGGTGAAGCCGCCGGAGGCCGACTCGGACAGGCTGAGGTTGCTGAAGGCGAAGCTGTTGTTGGCGTAGGAGCCCTGCTCGCTGACGGTGTAGTTGGCGCTGGCGCTCTCCTGGACGGTATCGAGGGCGGTAACGGTGAGGTTGCTGCTGTCGGTGACGGTGCCGGCATCGGTCAGGGTGCCCGCGACGCCGTAGCTGTCGGTGCCGCCCTGGTTGTTGCTGTCGCTGAGGGTGCCGGTCTGCGTCTGGTTGGCGGTCTGGGTCAGGGCCAGCGCGCCGCTCCCCTGGCCGTTGTAGCTGAGGCTTCCCAGGCTGAAGGTGCCGCCGCTGTAATTGCCCGCCTCGTGCAGGCTGTAGGTCCCCGATCCGCTCTCGCCGTAGGTGGTGGTGTCGAGTTCCGTGAACTGCAAGGTGTCGCGGCTGCTGCCACCCAGGTTGTGGTTGTGGCCGGAGAACGACTGGTTGCCGCTGGCAAGGAGGCTGCCGCTTTTGGAGTTGCTGAGCGCGTCGGTGAGCTGGAAGGAGTTGCTGCCCCCCTCGTTGTAGACGACGCTGGTCAGGGCGAAATGGCCGGCGTTGGCCGAGCCGGCCTCGGACAGCGTGAAGGTGTCGCTGCCGGAGTTGGCGTAGGTGAAGCTCTCGGTGACGGTGTCGTTGGTGCTTTGCAGGCCGCTCTGGTCGAGCGAATCCATGAGGGCCTGGGTGCCGTTGCCGCTGAGGGTGGCGGTGCCGTTGCTCTGGGTGTAGGTGAAGCCGTCGCTGCCGTTGGTCTCCTGCAGCGAGAAGGAGGTGGCGCTGAGGCTTTGCAGGCCAAGGGTGTGCAGGGAGGAGACCTGCCAGGTCGGGTCGCGCCAGTTGAAGCCGGCGGCGAAGAGCGGGTCGAGGACGGCGGTGCCCAGGCTGGCCACGTTGAAGGAGTCGTTGCCCGTGAGGTACTGGACGGTGTGGCCGCTGCCGTCGGTCTGGAGGTAGGACCAACTGAGGGAAGCGGTCTGGCTGAGGACCAGGCTGTCAGTGCTGAAGCCGCTACTATTGAAGGTGCCGGCCTCGGTGAGGGAGAAGGAGACCGTGCCGGCCTCGGAGAAGACGACCGAGCCGGGGGGCTGGTTGCCGGCCTCGTACAGGGCCAGGGCGTAGCCGCCGCTGTCGGTCAGGGAGAAGCTGCCGCCGACGCTGAGGGTGGCGGATTGCAGTCCGGTGTCGGGGCGCAGGCTGGAGGCGACGGGGAGGAAGAGCTGTTCGGTCGGGCCGTACTGGGAGGCGCCCTCGACGGGGCTGACGCGCTGGGGGAGCCAGACGTTGACGTTGAATAACTGGCGCTTCTCCAGGTCCTCGACGCGCAGGTGGGCGGCGTTGTCGATGGGCCTGGCGGCCTTGGGCCGGCGGCGCGGTCAGCCGGGGGGATGGTCGGATTCCGATCCCGATGGAGACGACGTCATTGGCGTACCCTCTGCGGTGAGCGTCGGGGTGCCTGTCAAGCGGCGCACAGAGGCGCCGGCGGGGACTCGCCTGTCCCCGTGTGCCGTACGATGTCGAGCCGGGGCACCGCCTGTGCCCCGGCCGTTCTCCCGTGTGGTGGGGAGGACGGCATGCCTCCGATCTGCCCGTGAAAAATGCCACTGTTAATTGTTATCGTGGGCGCGGCAAAGTCAAGAGGGGAAATGTAACAACGGCGCGTTATGTTCATGATCGATGTGTGTCACGGGATTGTCGCACCGGAGTCGCGACGGCGGGGGGGAGGATACTCACCGGGCCGGCGCAACCTGAGCACACGACCCCCTGAGCACCTCCCCCCGCGAGTGTTGCCCGCGCGACCCATCTCCGCAACCAGGCCAACCAAGGGACAGGCGGGCCGCCCGTCCCTACGAAAGCAGAGTCGCCGTCCCCGTCCCCTGCCCCCGAGGTCATCATGATGCCGCACCTTCGTGTACACGTTGCTCTGATCGCGATGCTGGTTGCCGCGCTGCCTCCGGCTCGCGGCGGCGAGAAGCTTGTCCTTGTCGCCGGTCCCGGGGGGGACGGCTCGCTCGCGCTCAAAGGGAAGCTCGACGGGCCGTTCGGCGTCGATTTCGACAAGAGCGGGACGATGTTCGTCGTCGAGATGACGGGGCAGCGCGTCCTCATGGCCAATGACAAGGGCGGGCTGACTTACCTCGCGGGTACGGGAAAAAAGGGCAACGGCGGCGACGGCGGACCGGCGCGCGAGGCCGAGTTCAACGGGCCGCATAGCCTCGCCGTCGGGCCCGACGGCATCGTCTACGTCGCCGATACTTGGAACAACCGCATCCGCGCCATCGACCCGAAGACCGGCGTGATCCGCGCCTTCGCCGGCAGCGGCGAGAAGGGGTTTGCCGGCGACGGCGGGCCGGCGGCCAAGGCGCAGTTCGGCGGCGTCTACTGCGTCGCCTTCGACCCCAAGGGCGAGCAGATGTACCTGGCCGATCTCGATAACCGCCGCATCCGCGCCCTCGACATGAAGACCGGCAGCGTCCGCACCGTGGCGGGCAACGGCGAAAAAGGCGTGCCCGAGGACGGCGCCGAGGCCATCAAGGCGCCGCTCGTCGATCCCCGCGCCGTCGCCGCCGACGCCGCGGGAAATGTCTACATCCTGGAGCGATCCGGAAATGCCCTGCGCGTGGTCGATGCCAAGGGCAAGGTCCGCACGGTCGCCGGCACCGGCAAGGCCGGCGCCGGCGGGGACGGCGGCGACGCCCGCAAGGCGACGCTCGACGGGCCGAAACACCTGTGCGTCGATGGCGACGGCAACGTCATCATCGCGGATACGGAGAATCACCTGATCCGCAAGTACCTTATCAAGGATGGGACGATCGTGCGTGTGGCCGGCACCGGCAAGAAGGGCCGCGCCGGCCTCGGCGGGCCGCCCGGGAAGGCGGAGCTGAGCCTACCGCACGGGGTCACGGTCCACAAGGACGGCACGCTGTACGTCAGCGACAGCGGCAACGATCGGGTGCTGAAGATCGAGCGCTGACTGTGGCTCCCGCCTGCCGGGCGGGACCTACAACCTGACGCGAGGAGTCTGTTGCGCCAGCCGCTTGCGGCTTAGCGGACGCCTGGAATCCGCTAAGCCGCAAGTGGCTGTCCGAACAGGGTCTTAGCGCGAGGAGATGAGAAAGCGTCCCCGGTCGAGCCGGTCGCGCAGCTCCGACAGGCGCTCGGGGGCGTCGGTCAAGACCCGCATCACTTCGGCCTCGTTCAGCCGGCCGACCTGCTGCTGCCGCCGGACCTCGCCGATCAGGAACTGCTGGTAGCGCAGCAGGCGCACTTCCGCCGTATCGAGGGGGGCGCTGCAGTCGGGACAGTAGCGGGCGCTGGGGTGACAGGTCAGCTCGCAACTCCAGCACGAGCAGCGCGGCGGCAGCCCGGCGTCGGCCGGCACCGGCTGCCCCTCCTGAGCCATCCGCAGCAACTGATCGAGGTGCTCGCCGGACGCCTCGACCACCGCCCGGTACTGGGCGGCGCTGATGGCGCCCTCCAGCTTCCACAGGAGAAAGCGGCGGATGACGAAGTCGAGCGCCCGCAGCAGGTCAACCCAGTCGGCCGGCATCCGGCAGTGCGGGCAGCTCTGGGAGGCCGACGGGATCAGCTCGGCACAGGCGGGGCAGGGCCAGTTCGCGGTCGAAGGACTCATGCAGGACTCCGGCAGCTCGCGGGGAAGAGCGGGGCGAATCCTCATCGTTCCCACATTATGCGGCCCGGCGCGGCCGACGCAAGCAAATACCCGCCGCCGCCTGCGGCTTCCCAGGGCTGCGAAGCCGCGAGCGGTGTGGCAAAGGATGCCGGAAAAAAAGTGTACGCGCCGCGGCGCGGGGCGGGATGATCCTGGCGTAACGGGTTCGCCCGGAGGATCGGCATGGGCACAGGACCGATGGGTGGCGTGCTGCACTACCTGCGATGCCTCGTCGGCGTCCCGGCCGGCGCGCAGACCGACCGCGAACTGCTGCACGCCTTTGCGGGGCGGCGCGACGAGACGGCATTTGCCGCCGTGATGGACCGGCACGGCCCGCTCGTCTGGGGCGTCTGCCGCCGCCTGCTCCGCGACGAGCAGGACGCCGAGGACGCCTTCCAGGCTACCTTCCTCGTCCTGGCCCGCAAGGCCGGCTCGGTCCCCTGGCGCGAAGACGCCGGCAACTGGCTGTACGCCGTCGCCCTGCGCGTCGCCCGCAAGGCGCGGGCGCAGGCCCAGCGGCGCCGCCGCCTGGAGTGCGAGGTCGTCATGGCGTCGCGCCCGGCGGCTCACGAAGGTCCCGACGCCGAGGTGTCCGCGGTGGTCGCCGAGGAGGTGGGCCGCTTGCCGGACAAGTACCGCCGCCCAGTGGTCTTGTGCTGTCTCCAGGGGAAGAGTTACGCGGAGGCGGCGCTGCTGCTCGGCTGGCCGGAAGGGACCGTTTCCGGCCGGCTGGCCCGAGCCCGAGAGTTGCTCCGCCGACGCCTGACCCGGCGCGGGCTGGCCTTGCCCGCCAGCGGCGTCGTGGCTCTGCTGGCGGCCGGCGCGGCGACGACCGCGGCGCCGGCGGCACTGGTCCAACTAACAACCCGAGCGGCCTTGACGTTCGCGACGGGGCAGGAAATGTCTTCCGCCGCGGCCGCACTGGCCGAGGAGGTATTACGAGCGATGTCCCTCTCGAAAGTGAAAATGAGCGGCGTGCTTCTCCTGGCACTGGCGGCCATCGGCACCGGCCTCGGCGTTTGGGCTTACGGCGGCGGCGAACCTCCGGTCCCCCGGGCCGAACAACCGCCGCCGCGTCTGACGGGGCCGAAAGCCGGGAAGCCGGGACTGCCGGCGGCGTGGGCCGGGCGCTGGGTCGCCGACCCGTTCGCCGGCGCCGAATCGATCGAGGTGCGGCACTCGCAGACTGGTAGCGGCGTCCCGCGCGTCTACCAGATCCAGGACGCGAAGGCGGTGGCGGCCGTGGTGAAGGCCGCGAAGATCACCGGCATCCGCAACGACGTCTTCGTGGGCTGCATTCCCACGGCACGGCTCATCGTCCGCCGCCGCGACGGCACCACATTCCCCGCCTCGTTCGCCGGCGACACGGCCCTCTCCTGTGACACCGGGATGTTCACCGTGGACGATGGGTTCATCACCGCACTCAACCGCGCCGTGAGCGACCTCGCCGAAGCGCCGGTCAACCTGATGGAGTTCCTGCCGGCTCCCCCGGGCACCTTCATCAAACCCGCCCCGCCGCCGTCGCCGAAGTCGCTGGCCACCGGTTTCACGTCGCTCGAAGTGACGTTTGCCGCCGGCGGCAAATTGCACCGGACACGGATCACCGACGAGAAGACGCTCGATACCGTCGCCCAGGCGCTGGCCATCGTCAAGGTCGAGCCGCTGCCGAAGGAGCCGGTCGAGGTGTGCGGCGTACACGTCGTCTGCAAGGACAAGGCCGTATTCCGCCTGCAATTCCGGGCGCGCGAGCGGCTCGTCGATAACGACGTGGGCCAGTTGCGGGTGACGCCCGCCTTCGTCGCTGCCCTGAACAAGGTGGTCAGCAAGCGTGCGGGCTCCGACATCGACGTGGTCGCCCGCAATAACCCCCTCGCCGACGGGGTGGTACGCCGGTCGGCGGAGTTCCGCAAGCTGCTGGAAGGTGCGCGGTCGCTCCGCTATACGGAGAAGCGCGACGGCCGGAAGGAGACGGTTGTCGTGGACGATCCCAAGGAACTCGCGGAGATCGTCAACCGGCTCAGCTGGGTCGAGGCCACCCCTCGTGAACTGAAGCTGCCGAAGGAGGACCGGTCGATCGACGTGTCCACGAAGGACGGCCGGACGGTCACGCTGCAGTTCCTTCAGCCGGGCATCAACTACGTCGATGCCGAGGCGGAGGGCCCCGTCCCGTTCCTCGGTGAAATTGTGGAGGTGCCCGGCATCGGCCAGGTTTGGATCGATAATCAGTGGCACGGGCGCTTCGCCGACCTCGGCCGTGAGCGGCAGAGGAAGGCCAAGGAGCGACGCGACGCCGAAACGAGCGGCCTGGTCTGCCGCGACTTGCCGGCGTTCTGCCGGTTGGTCGTCAGCGTGAGTGTCAGTTACAGGCAGGGCAAGCAGGAGGTGGATGGGATCCTGCCGGCGGAGGATGGGCGGGCCGTCCTCGCCCTGCTGGCCGCCGGCACGTTCGAGCCGCTCGACTGGAGCGAGGAGCGCTGGGAGAAGGAACTGGGCGACCTCGAGGAACGCGGGCCCGGCGAGATCGACCTGACGCCGGGCCTGGGGTATCACCTTTCGCTCGTCGTGACCGGCGAGAAGGAGATGGTCGTCCCGATGTGTGGCCGGCTCACCTTTACCGAGAGTCCCCTGTCGAAACTTCGCAAGGCGATCGATGCCGACAAGGCCGACTCGGTAGAACTCTTGCCGCGGCCGAAGGGCTGAGAGGCGGATAAGTGCCTACAACTCTTTTCATAACAACAGATTGCGGAGTTCAACTCCAGTCGCCACCTTCGCCGTAATCGACTGATGCCGATTAACGGTAGTCTCGCGCTGAGGTACACCCGAAAACGCGTCGGTGTGTCGGACCGAAACGCGCATAAGTTGGTTCCACCGCGCACGGCCAAAGCACCGGGGTGCGCAAGGCAGCGGCCAGGCAATATCCTACAGGGGACGTGGGACAGCGTGGGCCTGCGGTCCCCCTCCGCGATCTCATCCCCAGGCGTCGCCGCCCTCGAAGGCGTTCTCGTTGCTGCCCCGCCGGGCTCCCTTCGAGGTGGGGATCGACGAACTCGGCGTTCCCCCTGCCCGACACCACGTAGTCAGCCGCAAAGGCCCCTCCAACTCTTCAAGTCGCTCCGACAGCCGCTCAGGCCAGGGCCCTGCGAGGTCGATGGAGTGCGGGCGAAGGCCGGCCTGAGCCGGGGCGCTGGGCCGGAGGGGCGACCGGGGAGTGGAGAAGCGACGCCGTGTGGCGGGCGATCATCAGCTCCTCATCGGTAGGGATGACCCAGATTGAGGGCACCTGCCCGGCCGGCGAGATCCTGGGGCCTCCGCGGCAATTGGCGCCTTCGTCGAGGGTGACTTGCAGCCAGGCCGCGTCCCTGCAGACACGTGCGCGGATGCTGGCCGCGTGCTCGCCGATGCCGGCCGTGAAGACCAGCGCATCCAGGCCGCCCAGGGCCGCGGCGAGCGAACCCAGCTCCCGTCCGATGCGGTAAACGAAGTAATCGATGGCGACCTTCGCCCCGCGCTCCTCACTGGCGAGCAGGTCGCGCATATCGTTGGAAATGCCCGACAGCCCCTTCAACCCAGCTCGCTTGTACAGCAAGTCCTCGACCTGGCCGGGGGCCATGCCCCGCTCTTGCATCAGGTAGAGGAGGACGCCGGGGTCCAGCTGGCCGCAGCGCGTACCCATCGGCAGCCCGTCGAGGGCGGTGAAGCCCATCGTGCTGGCCAGGCTTCGCCGGTCGCGGATGGCCGCCATGCTGCAGCCGCTCCCCAGGTGGGCGACGACCACCCGGCCCGCAGCGGCCCGCGGTCTGCGTGCGCCGCCCCGGGACCGGTCATTCCTGACCCAGGTGCAGCAGGTATCCGGAGATCACAGCCTCCGTGTGCGTTTCCGCCCGTGAACGTGCGGATATGGCTCCTATCGCCCAGCAACCTCGACGACAGAGGCGGAGGCGCAACTCTTGTATCGCAGGCTATTTGCATCCCGTCAGTGGAGGCGGCACGGAAAGTGCCTCTGCGCGAAACGCTGGAGGTTGTCTGGCTAGACGACCGGCGGAACTCCGGGCCGATCCGAGAGAAGCCTGCCCTGCAATGCGGTCTGGCCCGGCGCCATGGCAGCCCCTTCCCTTGACGGCGAGGCTCCCGACCAACGCGAAGACTGGTCAGTCGTTCCTCGTCAGCCGCGGCTGGGGCCTGTAGTAACTGCGGAGGCCAGCATGAAGACCATCCCTATTCAAGAAGCGGTCGGCATGATCCCGGAGGGGGCGTGCCTGATGATCGGCGGCTTCATGGCCTGCGGCACGCCGGAGCCGCTGATGGACGAACTGGTGCGGCAGGGGAAGCGCGGCCTCACGGTGATAGCCAACGACACCGCTGCGCCCGGCGTTGGCATCGGCAAGCTTGTGCGGGCGAAGCTCCTCCGCAAAGTGATCGTAAGTCACATCGGCCTCAACAAAGAGACCCAGGAGCAAATGATGGCCGGCCAGCTGGAGGTGGAACTTGTCCCGCAGGGCACGTTGATTGAGCGCATCCGAGCCGGGGGTTCCGGGCTGGGAGGCATCCTCACTCCAACAGGGGTCGGTACGGTGGTCGAGAAGGGGAAGCAGAAGATCTCCGTCGATGGCCGCGATTATCTGCTGGAGACGGCGCTGCACGCGGACTTTGCGCTCGTTCATGCGCTCATGAGCGATTACCTGGGCAACCTGGCTTATGCGCTCACGGCGCGCAATTTCAACCCCGTGATCGCGATGGCCGCCACGACTGTCATCGTCACGGCGGAACATATCGTACCCGTCGGCGTGATCGCGCCCGACAATGTTATCACCCCAGCTCCCCTGGTGGATTACGTCATCGCGGAGGGATAAAACCATGGACGCGCAAACCTTGATCGCCAAGCGCATCGCCCTGGAACTCCGCGACGGCATGCTGGTGAACCTCGGGATTGGCATTCCGACGCTGGTTGCGAATTTTGTTCCGCCATCGATTCACGTCTTTTTCCAGTCCGAGAACGGCCTGATCGGTACGGGCCCCGTTGCCGAGCCGGGCATGGCTCAGCCGAGGCTCACAGATGCCGGCGGCCGGCCGGTCACGGCGCTGCCCGGCGCATGCACGTTCGACAGCGCGATGTCCTTCGCGCTGATCCGTGGCGGCCACGTGGATGTAACCGTCCTCGGCGGGCTCCAGGTGGACCAGGGGGGCTTGCTCGCGAACTGGATGATCCCGGGAAAGATGGTGCCGGGCATGGGCGGGGCGATGGATCTGGTGTGCGGCGCCAAACGAGTGTTGGTGGCCATGCAACACACGGCCAAGGGAAAGTCCAAGATCGTCAAGCGCGTGTCGCTACCGCTCACCTCGGTGCGCCCGGTTGATCTCGTTGTGACCGAGCTTGCGGTAATCGCCTTTCCCAAAGGCCGGGCGACACTCCTGGAGACGGCTCCGGGCGTAACGGTGCGCGACGTGCTCGCCGCGACCGAGGCCGAACTCATTGTGGCCGAGAACGTGTCGCAGATGGCAGTTTGAACGGAGGAACCCATGCGACTCAAGGACAAATCCGCCATCATCACCGGCGCCGCCAGCGGCATCGGTAAGGCCATCGCCGTCCGCTTCGCGCGCGAGGGCGCCAGGGTGGCCATCGCCGACCTCAAGAAAGAGGCTGCGGACGCCACGGCGAGGGAGATTCGCGCGGGCAAGGGAGTTGCGCTGGGCTTGGCCATGGACGTCGCCGATGAGAAGGCCGTCAACGACGGCGTGGCGACAGTCGTCGCCGAGTTTGGCGGCGTCGATATCCTGGTGAGCAACGCCGGCATTCAGATCGTCCACCCGATTGAGGAATTTCCCTTCGCCGAGTGGAAGAAGATGTTGGCGATCCACCTGGATGGCGCCTTCCTGACAACGAAGGCTTGCCTGCCACACATGTACAAGTCCGGCCGCGGCGGCAGTGTCATCTACATGGGCTCCGTTCATTCAAAGGAAGCCTCCCTCCTGAAGGCACCCTACGTGACGGCGAAGCACGGCCTGATTGGGCTGTGCAAGGTCGTCGCCAAGGAGGGGGCCAAGCACGGCGTCCGCGCCAACGTGATCTGCCCTGGCTTCGTGCGCACGCCGCTGGTGGACAAGCAGATCCCCGAGCAGGCGAAAGAGCTGGGGATCTCCGAGGAGGAGGTCATCCAGCACGTCATGCTCAAGGAGACGGTGGATGGGGAGTTCACCACGCTCGAAGACGTGACGGAGGCGACCCTGTTCTGTGCCGCGTTCCCGTCCAACGCGATGACCGGCCAGTCCATCATCGTCAGCCACGGTTGGTGCATGCAGTAGCCAGACAGCAGCGGGTGGGCGTTTCTTTGCGCAAGTCTACGAACAATGGGAGGGCTTGCAATCATGACCCGCGTCTTTGAGAACAAGACCCTCGATGAGATCCGCGTTGGCCAGTCCGCGTCAATCCAGCAGTCCTTGACGCCAGGCGACTTGCGGTTGTGGTCGGCACTCACCGGCAATCTCGGCCTCGATGAAGACCTCGTCCAGGCGCGTGGGATCACGACCTGGGCGACGTCGTTGTTCACGAGCCTGATCAGCTCCACCCTTCCCGGGTTGGGGTCGGTCATCCACGCCGCCAATGCTCGGTACCATCAGTCGGTCCAGGTCGGTCAAACGGTGACGGCGACGGTCGCGGTGAAGGAGATCCAACGCGAGCGGGCGATGATCCTGCTTGACTGCCGTTGCACGGATGCCTCCGGCGCCCCGATCGCCGAGGCCAGAGTCGAGGTCAGGGCGCCGTCGGCAAAGATGCGCAAGGAGTTGCCAGAGCACCGGCTCGACGAACTGGTCGAACGCTGCAGGGGGCTGAAGCCGATGCCGACCGCGGTTGTGCATCCGTGCTCACTGGAGTCGCTCATGGGTGCAGTCGAGGCGGCAAACCACGGGCTGATATCACCGATCCTGTTCGGCCCGGAAGACGAGATCCATAAGATTGCCGCCGCACAGAAAGTGGATCTTTCCCGTTACAGGATTGTTGCCACAGCTGATGCCGAGGAGTCGGCGGCCAAGGCGGCAGCGATGGCGAGCACGGGGGAGGCGCAAGCGCTGATGAAGGGCAGCCTCCACACCGACCAGTTCATGCACGCGATCGTCGCCAAGGAAAGCCACCTGCGGACCAATCGCCTGCTCAGCCACTGCATGCTGATCTCGCTGCCGACCTACGCGCGGCGTGTCATCATCAGCGACGCGGCGATTAACATCGCTCCCGACGTCGATCAGAAGAAGGACATCATCCAGAACGCGATCATCTTCGCGCGGGCCATCGGCATCCAGCAGCCGAAGGTGGCGATCCTTTCGGCTGTCGAACTGGTTCGAACAAAGATGCCCTCCACGTTAGAGGCGGCCGCGTTGGCCAAGATGGCGGACCGCAATCAGATCGTGGGCGGCATCGTCGATGGACCGCTCGATCTCGACATCGCCGTGGACGCGGCGTCGGCGCGGATCAAGGGGGTGAAGTCCCCGGTCGCCGGCCTTGCCGACATTCTGATCGCACCCAACATCGACGCCGCCAACATGATGTACAAGGAGCTGTCGTTCATGAGCGCTGCCCAGGCCGCCGGCATCGTTATGGGAGCGAAGGTGCCGGTGATCCTGACCAGCCGATCGGACAGCGCCGAAACAAGAATGTTGTCCACCGCGCTCGCGGTCCTTGTGGCCGATGCGACGGCCAGGGACCCGAAGCTCCTCCACCCGGCAATCAGCGAGTAACAAACCATGAGCGACGGCATTCTTGTGATCAACGGCGGCTCGACCAGCGTCAAGTTCGCCGCCTACCGGCACGACAGCGGCGGGGGTCTGAGCATCGCCTGTCGCGGTCAGGTCCAGGGACTCGGCAGCCATCCCAGCTTCGGCGCCAACGGGGCGGACGGCAAGCTGATCGACGCGCATCAATGGGAGGCAGGCCACCCGTTGAGCCAGGACGGCGCGCTGAAGTTCATCCTCGAGTGGCTCATGAAGCACAGAGGCGACGTGCGGGTCCTCGGCGTCGGCCACCGCGTCGTGCTCGGCGGCCTGAAGTACGACAAGCCCGTCCTGGTCACGGATCAGGTCCTTGCCGACCTCGACGCCCTGTGTGCTTTTGAGCCATCCCATCAGCCCTACGAGATTGCGGTTATTCGCGCCCTGCTCAAGGCCAGACCGTCGGTGCCACAGGTCGCTTGCTTCGATACTTCGTTCCACCGGACCATGCCCAGGCTCGCACAGCTCTACGCGCTGCCGCGCAAGTACAGTGATGGGAACTTGCGCCACTGGGGCTATCACGGCATCTCCTACGATTACATCAGCCGGCAGCTTCCGAGGCACGCGCCGGACGCCCGGCGGGTCATTGTCGCCCATCTCGGCGGGGGCTGCAGCATGTGCGCGATGCTCGACGGCAAGAGCGTCGAGACCTCGATGGGGTTCAGCGCGATCGAGGGGCTGCCGATGTCTACCCGCGCCGGCGAGATCGATGCGGGCATATTGCTGCACCTGATGAAAGCCGACCGGATGGATCCGGCGGCGGTGGAGTCGCTTCTCTACCAGCATTCGGGCCTGCTCGGCATCTCCGGCGTGAGTGGCGACATGCGCGAACTTCAGGAGAGCCCCGCGCCAGAAGCGGCCGAGGCGATCGACTATTTCGTCTATCACCTCGTCAAGTTCATCGGCGCTTACACGGCGGTGCTAGGTGGTCTCGATGCACTCGTTTTCACCGCCGGGATCGGGGAAAACTCGTCCCTGGTCCGCGCCAAGGTCTGCGAGAAACTTGCGTGGCTCCGAGTAAAGCTGGATCCGGCCGAAAACGACAGGAACGGCCTGCGCATCAGTGGGGCGGGCAGCGCCGTTGCAGTCTTCGTCATTCCGACGAACGAGGAATTGATGATCGCCCAGCACACGCTGATGCTGGTTGCGCGCTTTCGCTCATGACGGTGAACTGACCCAAACAACCCGCTACCTGCTCGCCGGCAGGTGCCCTTTCGAGGAGGAACTACGCATGGCCGCCATCCCGTCGCCGCCGCTGCTGGGCCAGAAGGCCCTGGTGCTCGGCATCGCCAACGAGCACTCGATCGCGTTCGGCTGCGCGCGCGCCTTCCGCAAGCTTGGCGCCGAGCTGGCCATCACGTACCTGAATGACAAGGCCCGGCCGCACGTCGAGCCCCTGGCGCGGGAGCTGGAGGCGGCGCTCTTCTTGCCCCTCGGCGTGCAGCAGGCGGGGCAACTGGAGACGGTCTTCGACCAGGTCGGCCGGACGTGGGGCCGGCTCGACATCGCCCTGCACGCCATCGCCTTCGCCCCGAAGGAGGACCTGCAAGGCGCCCTGCTCGACTGTTCAGCGGCCGGGTTCGGCCTGGCCATGGACGTGTCCTGCCACTCGTTTGTGCGCATGGCACGCCTGGCGGCGCCGCTGATGACGAAGGGCGGCACGCTGTTCGCCATGACCTACTACGGCTCGAACAAGGTCGTGCCCACGTACAGCGTCATGGGTCCGGTGAAGGCGGCCCTGGAAGCGAGCGTTCGCTACCTGGCCTACGAGCTGGGGCCAAAGGGCATCCGCGTGCATGCCATCTCGCCGGGCCCCATCAAGACGCGCGCGGCGGGCGGGTTGAAGGACTTCGATCTGCTCCTCAACGAGGCCGCGCACCGGGCCCCCGTCGGCGAACTGGTGGACATCGACGACGTCGGCATGGCCACGGCTTACCTGGCGACCCCCTACGCCCGGCGGATCACGGGGAGCACGGTGTTCGTCGATGCGGGATTGAACATCATGGCCTAACGACACTCGGCGGGACTCATCACCCTCCTGCCGATGTGCGTTGCAGTACGCTCCAGGCCCCTGTGCCGATTTGGTCTGTGGCACGACCATTTCCGCACAGGGGTCTGACGACATCCTGGAAGATTTGCTGAGGCGCGGGAAGGATGCACAACCTAACTCCAAATGAGGGAGCGACTTAGCACGGCGACAGCCTCGCAGCCGCTTCTTGGCACAGGTTTGGCATCTCCTGATCGGCCGGGACTGCAACGTGCCACAGCGCTGAAGGGAGTTCAAGATGGTCACCATGACTTCTCAAACTGTTCCGGGCGCAGAGGGGCTCAAGCGGTCGGGTGGAGGTTCACCCATCCTACTCGACAAGGAACGGCTCCAGGAGTTGGCCAAACGGGACTTCCGAGCGGCCACCGATTTCCAGGCGGCAATCGAATATGCGACCGATTTCTGGCAGCGCTCGCTCCTCTTCCTCGATATTCTCCGCCAGTCGGGCAACCAGCAGGCGGAGATGACCTCGAGGCCGATCAACGCCGTACTGGGCTACGACCACGAGTTCATCCTGCGCGGCACAAACCTGCCCCGACCGGTGAACTATGGCCTGGTGCGCGTCGTGCCGCCGCGGGGTACGGTCATCGACCACACCAAGCGACCGGTCGTCGTGGTCGATCCGCGTGCCGGCCAGGGGCCAGGCATCGGCGGCTTCAACCCGGTCAGCGAGATCAGCCAAGCCTTCAAAGCGGGCCATCCGGTCTACTTCGTCGGCTTCGGTGCCGACCCGGTCGAGGGTCAGACGGTCGAGGACGTCGCCCACGCGCTGACCGTGTTTTTCCAGAAGGTGATCGAACTCGAACCCCAGGCTGTCGGCAAGCCGTTCGTCTTTGGGAATTGCCAGGCCGGCTGGCACACGATCATGGCTGCCTGCCTGCGCCCGGACCTGTTCGGGCCGATACTGGTTGCCAGCGCCCCGCTGTCCTACTGGGGTGGTGTCCATGGCAAGAACCCGATGCGGTACAACGGGGGTCTGCTCGGCGGAGCCTGGATCGAGCGCCTCATGGGCGACCTGGGCGGGGGCCTTATTGACGGTGCCTGGTTCGTCATGAACTTCGACAACCTCAACCCCGCCAACACGCTCTGGACGAAGCAGTACAACGTCTGGGCCGCGCCGGAAAAGGAGCAGGACCGCTACCTCCACTTCGAGAAGTGGTGGGGCGCCTTCGTGCGCATGCGCAACGAGGAGCTGGACTACATAGTCGATAACCTCTTCGTCGGCAACAAGCTCTCGACGGCGCAGCTGGTGACCCGGGATGGGATCCGGCTCGACATGCGCAACATCAAGTCGCCGATCCTCTGCTTCGGCTCGAAGGGCGACAACATAACGCCCATCCAGCAGGCGCTCGACTGGATCCTCGACAACTACGATAGTGTGGATGAGATCCGCAAGCACGGTCAGACGATCCTCTACTGCCTGCACGAGACGGCGGGACACCTGGCGATCTTCGTGGGCACCAAGGTCGCTGCCAAGGAGCATTCCGAGTTCATCAACTACATGGACCTTATCGACAGCCTCCCGCCGGGGCTCTACGAGGTCGTGATCACCGACAAGAGCGCGGGCGAAGCCGGTGGGGAACTGCTGGAGGGCAACTACAACGTGCGGATCGAGGAACGCGGCCTCAAGGACATTCTGGCCCTGGGCAGCAACAGCATCGCCGACGAGCGCGAATTTGAAGCCGTCGCCCACCTGTCGGACATCAGCATCGGGCTGTACGCAACCTTCGTTCAGCCCTGGGTGAAGGCCCTGATCACCCCCCAGATCACGTCGGCCCTGCAGGCGCTCCAGCCATTGCGTCTGAAGTACGCGCTGTTTTCGGACAAGAATCCCCTGATGCGGGGTGTGGCCCCGCTGGCCGAGAAGGCCCGCGCCGAGCGCAAGCCGGTGGCCGCCGATAACCCATTCCTGAGCATGCAGCAACAGGTTTCTGACATGCTGACGGCATGGCTCAAGGGCCTCGGCGACCTCCGTGACAAGGCGGCAGAAACCTTCTTCCAGGCCATCTATGGCTCGCCCTGGGTCCAGGGCTTGCTGGGAGTGACTCCCGCCAGCGGCAGACCCCGGCCCAAGCCGGGCACGTCGCCCGATCAAGAGGCAGCCCTGGCTGCGAAGGCCGAGGAACTCCGCACGACCATGGCCGAGGGCGGTCCTCTCGAAGCCGTGGTGCGGGCCGGGCTTTACATCGCTGCGGGGCAACACGTCATCGACGCCCGCACCTTTGAGATCCTGCGTCGCGCCCTGAAGGCGCACCCGGAGATCACCTTGACTCACTTCAAGGCGGTCGTCCGCGAGCAGTGGGCCCGGTTGGTCATCGACGAGAGGGCGGCTTTGCAGGCACTGCCGCGACTTCTGCCAGCGGAGGCCGAGGCACGCCGTGCTTTGTTTGACCAGATCAGGGACCTGATCAGGACGATCAGCACGGCGGCCGGAGAACTCGAAGGGGAAGCCAAGCGTCGGTTGGATGAGATGATGGTCCTATTCGAGATGGGGGCCTGCGCCCCGGAACGGCCCTTGCTTGAAAGGGAAGCAGGCAAGCTCGTGTAACGACGAGCAGACATCCGTCATCGCCCAAAAGGAGAGCATCATGAGTGCGGCAGTGGACCAGTTCTGTGACAAGCTGCGCGATCGGCTCAACGCCATGGAGGGACGGTTCGAGTCCTTCACGGCTGACATGCAGTCCCTGTCCGAGAAGGCCGAGACGGCCGTGCGGGGCAAGCTCGAGGAGGCCCGCACCAAGGTCGAGGCCCAGAAAAAGCACATCGAACAGACCCGGGACAACCTCAAGGCGATGGCGCAGCAGAAGGTCGCCGAGACCAAGGAGACAGTCAAGGAGTGGAAGGCGAAGCGGGAGACGCAGAAGCTGAAGGCCCGCGCGGATCGGGCCGAGGCCTACGCGGCGGATGCCATCACCTACGCCGTGGCCGCCATCGACCGGGCCGAAGAGGCCATCCTCGACGCCGCTGTGACCCGGATGGACGCCGACGCGGTGAAGTAGCCGGCTCCGCCTGTCCGGTGAGCCCGTGCCGCCGAGACGTCCCGGGGGCACGGGCTCACCGGAGGGCTACTGTCGATCCCGTGGGCGCGAAGGAGGCACGTCATGCCGCTGTTCCAAACGATCATTCACCCGACTGACTTCGACGAGCCCTCGAAGGAAGCCTTCCGGGTCGCCCGCTCCCTCGCCCAGGCCCTCGGCGCGCAGGTGGTCGTCTTCCACGCCGTCCCCCCTCCCGCGATCCTGACGCAGGACGGGCGAGTCGTGCTCGACCCGAAAACCGCGGAACCCATCGATCTCTGGCCGGAGTACCGCCAGCTCCAGGCGGACACCCCGAAAGTGCCCGTCCAGTACGCCGTCGTGGTAGGCGACAAGGCGGAAGCAAAGCACATGCTCGAAGAGAAGATTCGTGAACTGGGTGAGGGCGTGCTCATCGTGATGGGGAGCCACGGCCGCACAGGGATTAGCCGCCTCTTCTGGGGGAGCAAAGCCGAGGAGGTCGTCCGGGACTCGATCTGCCCGGTGTTGGTGGTGAAGGCCCCCTCCCGGGTGGCGCCTTCCTTAACTTCCGGGGCCGAGACAACAGCGGGGGCAACACCCGCCGGTGAGCCGGAGCGTGGGTGACCTCCGCGAGAGAGTCCGGCTAAAGATGGAGGGCCTTGCGATGAATACGACATAGGAGCGCCTGCGCGTGACCGAGCTGCGGCACGCATTGATGGGGCTGCGCGGCAGCTGGCTGTGGTTCGTGCTGCTGGGGCTGGCGCTGATCGTTCTGGGCTTCATCGCCCTGAGCGCGCTCTGGGTTGCGGGGCTGGCGACGGCGCTGGCGATCGGTGCGTTGATGCTGGTAGGCGGGGTGGCCGAGATCGTCGGCGCCTTCTGGAGCCGCGGCTGGAGCGGATTCTTCCTGCACTTGCTCTCCGGGGTGCTGTCGATCGTCGTGGGGCTGCTGTTCCTGCGGGCGCCGGCCGATGCCGTGCTCGCCCTGACGCTGCTCCTGGCATGCCTCCTGATGGTGGGCGGCATCTTCAAGATCGTTGCGGCACTGACCTACCGCTTCGCGGCGTGGGGTTGGCCGCTCGTGAGCGGGGTCCTCGACCTGATCTTGGGCGTCCTGATCTGGCTGGAGTGGCCGGCGTCAGGCTTGTGGGTAATCGGCTTGTTCCTGGGGATCAGCTTGTTGTTCCGGGGGGTCAATTGGATTGGCCTCGGCATGGCGCTGCGCGCGCTGCCGCCTTCCGGCGCCGACTGATCGCGACCCGGGCTGGGCGGAAATTCGGTAACGGGGGTGATTTATGGGTGATCAACGCAGCATGGCAACGGCCGCGGCGCCCGGCATCGGGCAGAAAGACGGCGCGGCTGGCTCCGGGGCGGCGGCCGTTCGACAGGCTGCCCCGGCGAGACTCAAGGCGGCCTTGAGCAAACGCAAGTGGATAATTCTGGTGCCCGCGCTGCTCGTGGCGGGCGTCATCGGCTACTTCGCGTGGCTGCACTTCCGGCCCGCGAAACTGCCCGAGGGGTTCGCCAGCAGCAACGGGCGCATCGAGGCGACCGAGATCGACGTCGCCACGAAGCTGGCGGAGCGCATCAAGGACGAGTTGGTGGACGAAGGCGATTTCGTCACCGCCGGCCAGGAAGTCGCCCACATGAACACCGAGGTGCTTGAGGCCCAACTCGCGGAAGCCAGGGCCAAACTCGGTATGGCGAAAAGCGCCGTGGACACCGCGCGGAGCACGCTGGCCCAGCGCGTGAGCGAGAAGGCGGCGGCGGAATCCGTCGTGGCGCAGCGCGAAGCCGACCTTGACCTCGCCAGCAAGCAGTACGCCCGCGCGCAGCAGCTGGTCGCGACGGGCGGCATGGCGCCGGAGGACGGGGATATCCGGCGGTCTGGCTTCCACAGCGCCAAGGCGGCCCTCAGCAGCGCCAAGGCGAACGTCGCGGCGGCGGATGCCGCCATCGCCACGGCCAACGCGCTCATCATCGCGGCGAAAGCGAACGAAGAGTCCGCCCTGGCGACGATCGACCGAGTCCAGGCGGACATCAAAGACTGCACCTTGAAGGCGCCGCGAGGCGGCCGGGTGCAGTATCGTGTCGCCCAGCCCGGCGAGGTGTTGCCCGCGGGCGGGAAGGTGCTGAACATGATCGATCTGAACGACGTCTACATGACCTTCTTCCTGCCCACGGACTGGGCCGGCCGGGTCAAGCAGGGGGCCGAGGTCCGGCTGGTGCTCGATGCCGCGCCGCAGTTCGTCATCCCGGCCAAGGTGACCTTCGTCGCGGACATCGCCCAGTTCACGCCCAAGACGGTGGAGACCGCCGAGGAGCGGCAGAAGCTGACCTTCCGCATCAAGGCGCACATCCCCCCGGAGCTGCTCAAGAAGTACGTCCGCGACGTCAAGACCGGGTTGCCGGGCGTGGCCTACGTGCAGCTGGACCCGCAAGCCCCGTGGCCCGCCCACCTGGAGGTCAAACTGCCGCAATGAACACTCCAGCCCCCAACACGGTCGGCCCATCCGAACCGGCACCGGTGGCGCGACTCACCGACGTCAGCCTGACGTACGGCAAGACCCACGCGCTGGAGGCAGTCACCCTCGACCTGCCGGCCGGGTGCATGGTCGGGCTGATCGGCCCGGACGGCGTGGGCAAGTCCAGCCTGCTGGCGCTGGTGGCCGGCGCCCGCCGCATCCAGCAGGGGCGGGTCGAAGTGCTCGGCGGCGACATGGCCGACGCAAGCTTCCGCCGGGCCGCCTGCCCGCGCATCGCCTACATGCCGCAGGGCCTGGGTAAGAACCTGTACCCGACGCTGTCGGTCTTCGAGAACACCGACTTCTTCGCCCGGCTGTTCGGCCAGGGACGCGCGGAGCGCCACCGCCGCATCGCCGAGCTGCTGGACAGTATCGGGCTGGGCCCCTTCCCCGACCGGCCGGCCGGCAAGCTGTCCGGCGGCATGAAGCAGAAGCTGTGCCTGTGCTGCGCCCTGATCCACGACCCGGACCTGCTGATCCTCGACGAGCCGACCACCGGCGTCGATCCGCTGTCGCGCCGCCAGTTCTGGGAGCTGGTCGATCGCATCCGGGCCAACCGGCCAGGCATGAGTGTCCTGGTGGCGACTGCCTACATGGAGGAGGCCGCCCGCTTCGACTGGCTGGTGGCGATGGACGACGGCCGCGTGCTTGCCACCGGCACGCCGGCGGAGCTGCTGGCGCGCACCGGGGCCCGGGACCTGGACTCGGCCTTCATCGCCCTGCTGCCGGAGGAGAAGCGCAGCGGTCACAAGGAGATCCTGATCCCCCCGCGCCCGCCGGGCGAGCACGAGGTGGTCATCGAGGCGCACGGCCTGACCCAGCGCTTCGGCAGTTTCACCGCGGTCGATCACGTCAACTTCAAAATCGAGCGGGGGGAGATCTACGGCTTCCTCGGCGCCAACGGCTGCGGCAAATCGACGACGATGAAGATGCTGTGCGGCCTGCTG
>Ga0116219_10001015_pt1 | contig 27531 bp, 20 predicted proteins | sample Sb_taG_4_FD_91019 | JGI IMG/M metagenome (GOLD analysis project Ga0116219, IMG submission 91019) | Peat soil microbial communities from Weissenstadt, Germany - Sb_50d_6_BS metaG | ecosystem: Environmental > Terrestrial > Soil > Wetlands > Peat | place: Germany: Weissenstadt | collected 2010-09-21 | reverse complement strand
GATCGCGCCGCCTCCTCGATCTCGGCGCGCAACTCCTGTTCCTTGCCCTCTGCGCGGTAGTCCGTCCAGGCATCGCAGGCGATGTCGTACAACTCGCCGCCCATCGGCACGAGTCCGGCGAGGCCGCGCAAGCCGTGCTTGACGACTGCCTTGCCAATACACCGCATGAGATGAAGGAAGCGGGGCATCGGAACGCTCCCGAATCGAGGGTGGAGGATCGGAGAGTTATTCGCTCGCTCGGCCCAAGCATTTTACCCGACGGCGCGAGAAGAAACGAAGTTTTGTTGAGCGGTGGCTCGCAGGGCCGCGTGGCTCTCCGAGCCGCCGCCAAGGAGCGCTGAGGCCAAACATTTCATCAGCGCTCATAAACACTCAAATCACTCCGTGCAAGGGTCCGCCCCGGGCCCCGAGGGCGTCCACCCGCCGCGCCACGGCCGGATCCTCCTCCAGCGGCGGCGCGTGCTGCGGTTTGATCCGGGCATCGATGATCACTGGCCCCGTACAGCCCCAGTGCTTCTGCCGCGTGGACGCCCCGACCCCATGCACGTCCGCCGCCGGGTTCGAGCGCGTGAACGTCACCCACAGCCAGTTGTTCAGCGCCCGGGCCGTAAACTCGCTGTCATCCACCACGAGGATCAACGGGAATCCGGCGAGGTCCGCGGCCTGTGCTTCGAGCGCGGTCGTCAGCCGCGCCACGTCTTCGGACGGCGGACACCGCATCGCCAACACTCCCGGCAGACAGACGCGCGGCTCGCCGAACCCGTCGGGCAAGCGCAGTCCCGGCGGCACCTGCGACGCCAGTTCGCGCCGCACCGGTCCCGCGGCGGCGATGACTAACTTCGACCCTTCGTTGAGGCCCGTCCCCGAGTAATCGAGCGTGTCGATGGTCGTGCAGGTCTGGAAATGCAAATCGGTCCGCGGGTCGAAGCGCTCCAGCAGGTGGCGGAAGAACGCGGGGATGTCGTGGATGTCGAGAGACGGATTATCTTCATACGCCACGAGGAACAGGTACTTCGCCAAGGAGAGTTGCCCCTGCCCGAGGATGGCGTTGGCGCAGGTGAGCAGCTCCTGCGGCTTGCGCTTCTCGGCGTAGGGGACGTAGCGCTCGCTGCCGATGGCCAGCAGCAGCGGATGAACCCCCGCCGCATCGACCGCATGGACCGCCTTGACGCCGGGGATGACCGTCGGGATGATCGGCCCCGTCAGCTCGTGAATGATCGCGCCGAACTGCGTGTCTTCCTGCGGCGGCCGGCCGACGACCGTGAACGGCCAGATGGCGCCCTCGCGGTGGTAGACGCGCTCGACGTTCAGCACCGGGAATGGGTGTGCCAGGCTGTAGTAGCCCAGGTGATCGCCGAACGGCCCTTCCGGCAGTTGACGCTCGGGATCGACTTTGCCGACGATGCAGAAATCGGCGTCGGCGGCTAAGGTGTAGCGCGGCGACGGCACACCGCGGAGGAACTCATTCCTTCCTCCGTTCTTGATACCTCGAATCCTGTCTTCTGTTAGCTCGATGAGCCGCACGCGCCGGCCGCCCAGGGCCCCCGCGAAGGTCAGCTCGGGCATCCCTTCGGGGAGCGGCATGACGGCGGCGAGGGTCATGGCCGGCGGTCCACCAACGAAGACGTTGACGCGGAACGGCACGCCGCGCCGCAGGGCCGCCGCGTGGTGGACGCCGATGCCGCGGTGAATTTGGTAGTGCAGGCCGACCTGGCGGTCGCGCTGGTACTCCCCGCCGCTCAGCTGCACCCGGTACATGCCGAGGTTGCTGTGACGCCAGCCGGGGCGGTCGGCGTCCTCGGTGTAGACCTGCGGCAGCGTGACGAACGCCCCGCCGTCGCGCGGCCAGCACTGCAACTGCGGCAGCTGCGATACCATCGTCTGATGGGCGAGTACCGGCCCGCCGCGGACGAACTTCGGCCGCAGCTGCCAAAGGCTGCGCGGCACGTCGCGGTACCGCCAGGGCCGGCGGAAGAAGGACGACGGGTCGATTTTCAGTTCCACCAGGTGTCGCACCGCTTGCAGCGTGTCGCGGAAGAGGAAGCGCGTCCGCTCGATGGTGCCGAACAGGTTGCTGACCATCGGGAAGCGGCAGCCCTTGACGCGCGCGAAGAAGACGGCCGGCCCGCGCGCCTGGTAGACGCGGCGGTGAACTTCCGCCGCCTCGAGGTGCGGGTCGATCTCCTGCTCGATGCGGACGAGTTGTCCCGTCCGTTCCAGGTCGATCACGCATTCCTGAAGACTGCGATACCCCATGTCCCCCAGTCTCCCACGCCCCGTGGGGCAGGCGGCCCACCTGCCATCGCCTGGCAGGCGGGCCGCCTGCCCCACGGGGCTTGGACTTGTTCGCGCGTCACCGCTGCCGTTATACTCCGGCCGGACAACGACTCACACTCTCCGAGATGGAACGAGGGGAGATGACGTGACCACGCGCTGGATCATCGGCCTGGCATCCGGGTCGAGTGTCGATGGAATCGACGCCTCCCTCCTCGAAACCGAGGGTGTCGGTCTCGATCTGCAGGTGCGCCTCGTCCACGCCCTGGCGCAGCCGTACGGCAAGGAACTGCGCGACTTGATCCTGCGGGCGACCGGCCCGGGGCCGTGCGACGCGCGGCAGTTCGCCCTGCTGCACCGGCTGCTGGGCGAGACGTTCGCCGCGGCCGCCCGCCAGGTCGCCGACCGCGCCAGCTTCAGCCTGCAGCGCGTGCAGTGCATCGGTTGCCCGGGGCACACCGTCTGGCACGACCCGGAGGGCCGCTTCCCGGCCACGCTCGGCCTGGGCATGGCCGCCGTCGTCGCCGAGCGCACCGGCGTCACCGCCCTGAGCGATTTCCGGGCCCGCGACGTGGTGGCCGGCGGGCAGGGCGTGCCGCTCGGGGCCCTCGCCGACTACCTCCTCTTCCGCCACCCCCGCGAAGACCGCGTCCTGCTGCACCTCGGCGGGCTGGCGCGCGTCGTCTACCTGCCGGCCAACTGTCGCATTCCCGAGATCGCCGGCTTCGAGGCCGGGCCGTGCAACGGCCTGCTCGACGCCCTGATGCAGAAGCTCACCGGCGGCCGGGAGGCTTACGACCAGGGCGGCAAGCACGCGGTGCAGGGCCGCTGCATCGACGCCCTGTTGCAGCGCTGGCTGGGGCACCCGTACTTGCAGAAGCGGCCGCCCAAGAGCCTGCCGCGGCACGCCTTCGGCGAGGAGTTCGCCGCGCAGGCGGTGCAGCAGGCCCGGGAAATGCACTGGTCGCTGCACGACCTCCTCTGCACGGCGACGCACTTCGTGGCGCACGGCATCACGGGGGCGCTGCGCCGCTGCCTGCCGCCGGGCCGGCCGCCGCGGCGCGTCATCCTCAGCGGCGGCGGCACGCGCAACGGCCTGCTCTGGCACCTGCTCGAACAGCACCTCGGCGGCGTGCCGTTGGAACGGACCGACAAGCACGGCGTCCCCGCCGACGCCCGCAAGGCGATGACCTTCGGCATCCTGGCGGCCCTGACCGTCGATGGCGTGCCGGCCAACGTCCCTTCCGCGACCGGGGCCGCCGGCTCGCGCCTGCTCGGCAGCCTGACGCCCGGCGCGCCGGACAACTGGGCGCGCTGCCTCGCCTGGATGGCCTCGCAGGTGGCGCAGCCGGCCCCGGCCTACGCCGAGTGAGTCGGCGGCCGTCAATCCCCTTGCCACCGGTAGGTGCTAAGCAGGTTGGAATAGTCGTCCGTCCACACCCCCACGTCCCGCTTGTCCGGCCGCTTCCAGCGCGGATCCTCGGAGAGCGTGCCGAAGTCAGCCTTGTGGTTGGCCACCAGAACCCAGGTCGAGGGGCTCTTGTCGTTGTAACGGACCTCGTCGCTCATCATCAGGCAGGCCATCTCCTCCGCGGCGGCGAGGTTGCCGATCACCGGCTCCAGGGTCAGGTAGCGGTTCGACGTGTGGAAGGCGACGAGGCCGTCCTCCTTCAGCTTCGCGCGGTAAATCTGCAGCGCCTCTCGCGTGAGCAGGTGGACCGGGATGGCATCTGAGCTGAAGGCGTCCACCACGATCAGGTCATAGCGCTGCTCGGGCTGGGTGTGGCGCTCGCGCTCCAGCGACAGCCGGGCGTCGCCCAGGACGATATCGACTTCGGCCCCGCGCTCTTTGGCATCCTGAACGTAGCTGAAATAGGTTTTCTGGTCGAAGCTCATCTCCTTCACCCTGCGGTCGATCTCGTAGAAGGTGTAGTGGTCCTTCGGCCCGGCGTAGGCGGCCATCGTGCCGGTGCCGAGGCCGATGACGGCCACGTTCTTCTTGGCCGCCTCCCCCGGGAAGGCGGCGAAGAGCAGGCCGACGGGGCCGGTACGGTGGTAGTAGGTCACGGGATCGCGCGGCGATTCGGTGGGCCAGGCATACTGGCCGGCGAGCAGGTATGCGGCCGTCTCCCAGGGGTGGGCGCTCGCCAACGGGGCGCAGGTCGAGGCCTTCGGCACCGGCCCCCACTCGCGGAATTGCACGCCGTGGAGGGTGTTGCCGTGCAGGAGCCGGTGAACCACCACGCGCGCCTTTGGGTCGCTTTCGTCGCCCTGGACGTTGAGGACCCCGAAGAAGCTGCGGTCGCGGTACAGCACCTCGTGGTCGGTGTCGAACAGCATGGGCACCGCGCTGACGAACAGGACCGCCGCCACCCCCAGGCCGAAGCGCAGCGGCCGTTCCACGAGAACGTAACTCAGGATGATCGGCGGCGCGAAGCTCAGGATCGTCACCAGGGTGTCTCGCTCCATGTCGAGCCTGTCGGCCAGGCCCTGGAGCCGGGCGCGGACGACCCGCGCGGCCTCGCCGGGGGTATTCTCGAACAGGTGGAGCAGCTGGTTGCACGCGGGGAAGGGACGGCCGCTGCGGAGGCCGAAGAACTCCAGGCAGATCAGCCCCAGGGTGAAGGGCAGCAGGAAGTCCAGCCAGCGCGTGCGCGCGGCCGGCGGCCCCTCCGACTCGTCCAGCCGGGGCATGAGAAGGGCCGCGAAGACCAGGGCCAGTGGGTACTCGGCCGTCGAGGTGAAGATAAGCGGTGCCAGAAGGGCGTTGAACAGGCCCCCCAGCACGCCGCCCAGCGCCATCAGCAGGTAGAACTGCGTCAGAGAGCGCGCGGCCGGCCGGCTGCGGGCCAACTCGCCGTGACAGACCATCGCCACCGCGAACAGCACGACGAGGTGAAGCAGGATCACCGTCCACATGCGCACGGGCATCTTCGACACGATCAGGAAGACGAGGAGCAGCAGGAGCACGGGCAGGGCCAGCACCATGAACTTGTGGATCAACGCCGGCAGGCTGCTGAAGACGAGGATGAAGCTGAGCAGGTACAGCGTCAGCGGCAGCACCCACAGCAGCGGGATGGCGGCGATGTCGGTCGTGATGTACGTCGTGGCGCCGAGCATCAGGCTAGACGGCACGAACGCCAGCGCCACCCAGCGCAGCGCCCGGCCAAGGGTGAGGTCCGAGTCCGGCCTGGCCAGGGGCTTCGCGCCGAGGCTAGGGCCGAGGAACTCGGCCGCCAGGCGGCGGAGCGAGGAGGCCGTCGCGACCGCCCTCGGCGCGGGCGGCGGCATTTTTCCAGGCGCCTTGCCCTTCGGCGGCGCGGGCGGGCGCGGCGCCGGCGACTTCCAGAAGAGGACGGCGCAGCCGGCGAGAAGCAGCACCAGCAGGCCGTAGCCGATCGACCAGGCCCAGCGCTGCTGCAGTAGCGTCAGGTTCGGCTCGACGAGTGAGGGGTAGCCGAGTAGGGCAAGCATGCTGCCGGCGTTGCTGGCCGCGTAGAGGAAATAAGGATCCTTGGCGGCGGGGTGGGCGGTGTTGGCGAACCAGCGCTGCAGCAAGGGGGCGGTCGTAGCAATGGCGAAGAACGGCAACCCGGCCGACACGAGCAGGAGCAGCAGCAGGCCGGGGATCGGGTTATCGCCGGCTGCGGGCAGCAAGGCGGTGCTGACGCCGAGCGGCAGCACGACCGCCGGCAGTAGCAGGACGGCGAGATGCGCCGCCGCTTGCTTGCGCTCGCCGAGCCAGTTGCCGCTGTAGTGGGCGTAGGCGTAGCCGGCGAGAAGCATGGCCTGGAAAAAGACCACGCAGGTGTTCCACACCGCGGGGAAGCCGCCGAGGAGCGGCGTGATGAGCTTGCCGATTAGCGGCTGGACCAGGAACAGGAGCAGGGCGCTGAGGAACAGGGTGAGGGCGTAGACCAGCAGCATCGGGCCGGAACGCGGCAAGGCAGTGCCTCCGTGGCGAGAGCGGGCAGAGATAGTTTAGCCGCGACCCGAAGGGGAGCGATCCCCTCGGTCAGGCCGCCGGCGCGAACGCGTTTTTCGCCACGAATTCGACCAATTCGCGGATCGGCGAGAGTTGGCGGAGCGGCGTGAGGTCGGCCTGTGCGAGACGGCGGTCGAACTCCTCGTCGGAGATACCGCGTTCCTTGAGCAACGCGGCGAGGATGACCTTCGGCTCGTAGTGACCGCGGATGAGCTGCGCCTCGGTCACGGGACCGCCGACCAGGGATTCGAGAATAGCGCGATCGGCGAAGAGGAGGGACTGGAGTTCCGGCACCGCAATGAATAGCTTCCACAGCGAGCGCGGGACGCCGTACATCAAGTCCTCCTCAATGGTGAGACGGTCCTCGGCAATCTGCTCGGGATCGACACTCCGCGCATCATAGCACATTGCTGCCGGTTTTCGGTTCAACATAGCGATAGCGGCAGCCCGCCCGCTCACGCTGTTGTGGTCACTGGTATGCACCAGACGAATGTCGCCGTTGGCTTGCTGCATCTCAGGGGCGAGCAGCCGTTGCAACAACCCGACATTCCGCGCGCCATGGGTCGCCACGTAACAAATCATCGGTTCTCCTCCTCACCCACGCCGACCAGCGGGAAGCCGTGTTCGACGGCGTAGCGGTACTTGGCCCTCAGCGTAGCGCCCATGGCCCGCCGCGCCAAGCTGACGGTGATGTCATCCCCCGTCCACAGCAGAATGCGCTGGGGAGCCTGATAGCGAGCGAGTGTCCAGGCGGGCGGCCTAAAGCCCCGCTTGCTGAACACCATGCCGATCACCGAAGGCGGACGCCGCTGCAATTTGTCCCGCAGCTCCGCAATCGGCCTGGCGTTGAGGGAGACTTCATGATCCTTCGCCTCCACAAGGGCCGATACGTGCCCCAGGTGAACTGCCCCGTCGATTTGCTCGATCACCTCGGCGTCGATCTTCACCTCATACGGCCAGGTGACCTGCGCCCCCTCGATCTCGAAGGCGCGCAGCAACAAGTACTCGAACGCCTTTCCCTCGTCCCACCCGGGGAGGGTCTCGTTGCGCAGCAGCCTCTGCCATAATGCCATGAGTGCCGCGTGGTCCGCAAGCTCACGGATCATCCGAATGTAATCGTCGGCCTTGCTCATCGCGCCTCCGTGTCGAGCGCCGCCCCGAGGGCGGCGGCTAAACTTGCAGCACCCCCGTGCGGAATGGCCGGCCCTCGTCATACCGTGTCGCCACCTCCAGCGCCGTCAGCAGCGCCGCCCGCGTCTGGGCCGGGTCGAGGACCGCGTCCACCCACAGCCGCGCCGCCCCGTAGCGGATGTCGGTCTGCTCCTCGTAGCTGGCCTCGACCTTGCGGCGCAGCTCCTCCAGCTCGGCGGCGTCCGGCTCGTGGCCCTGCCGCCGCAGCGCCCCGACCGTGATCTCCAGCAGCGTGCTCGCCGCCTGCTCGCCGCCCATGACGGCGTAGCGAGCCGTCGGCCAGGCCAAGAGGAAGCGCGGGTCGAACGCCTTGCCGCACAAAGCGTAGTTGCCGGCCCCGAACGACCCGCCCAGGATCAGCGTGATCTTCGGCACGACGCTGTTCGCGATGGCGTTGACCAGCTTCGCCCCGGCGCGGATGATGCCCGCCTGTTCGGAATCGCGCCCGACCATGAAGCCGTTGACGTCCTGGAAAAACAAGAGCGGCATCCGCGACTGGTTGCAGTCCATGACGAAGCGCGCCGCCTTGTCGGCGCTATCGACGTAGATGACGCCGCCGTACTGGATCGGCCCGGCCGCCGGCTTGCAGCGCTTGCGCTGATTGGCCACCACGCCGACCGGCACCCCGCCCAGCCGGCCGTAGCCGCACACCAACGTCTGGCCGTATTCCGCCTTGTACTCGTCGAACGGGGCCTCATCGAGGAGGCACGGCAACAGGTCGCGAATGTCGTATTCCTGCCGCGGGTTGCCGGGGAAGAGCGTCAGCAGGTCGTCCGCCGTCCGGCCCGGCGCCAGGCCGTGGGCCACGTGCGGCGCGTCCGCCGGCAGGGCCTCGACGAGCCGGCGCAGGCGCTCCAGGCAGGCGGGGTCGTCGGCCTCGCGGAAGTCTATGGTGCCGCTGACCGCGGCGTGCATCTTCGCCCCGCCGAGGTCTTCGTGACTGACAATCTGGCCGATGGCCGCCTTCACCAGTGCCGGGCCGGCGAGGTACAGGCCGCTCCCCTCGGTCATCAGCAGCTTGTCGCACAGCACCGGCAGGTAGCCGCCGCCCGCCACGCAGTTGCCCATGATCGCCGCCAGCTGCGGCACGCCGGCCGCGGAAATCACCGCGTTGTTGCGGAAGATGCGGCCGAAGTCGTCCTCGTCGGGGAAGACCTCGTCCTGCAGCGGCAGGAAGACGCCGGCGCTATCGACGAGGTAGACCAGCGGCAGCCGATTCTCCAGGGCGATGCGCTGGGCGCGCAGCACCTTCTTGCAGGTCATCGGGAAGAACGCCCCGGCCTTCACCGTGGCGTCGTTGGCGATGACCATGACGCGCCGGCCGTGGACGCTGCCGATGCCGGTCACCACGCCCGCCGAGGGCGCCCCGCCCCAGTCGGCGTACATCCCCCACGCGGCCCACAGGCCCAACTCGAAAAACGAGGTGCCGGGGTCGAGGAGGCGGGCGATGCGCTCGCGGGCCGTCAGGCGGCCCTTCTCGTGCTGGCGCGCGATGGCCCTGGCGCCGCCGCCCTGGCGGATGTCGTGTTCCTGCTGCGAAAGGGCTTGAAGTAGTTCGATGATTGATGACATGATAATGCAAAATACAAAATGCAAAATACAAAATGCAAAATGGATCGATCATTTTGCATTTTGTATTTTGCATTTTGTATTTGCATTTCTCCTATTGAGCCTGAAGCGTCCAGTCCTTGCGCTGCCGCGACGACGGGATGTCCAGCATCTTGCGGTACTTCGTGACGGTGCGGCGGGCGACCGGGTAGCCGGCCTCGTGCAGCTTGCTCACCAGGTCCTCGTCGCTGAGCGGGCTGGCCTTGTCCTCGGCGCCGATGATCTCCAGCAACTTGTTCTTGATGACTTCCCAGGCCACCTCCGCGCCGGTCTCGACGCCGTCCTCGTTCGTCATCTTCGTGCCGCCGCCGAAGAAGCGCTTCAGCGGGAAGATGCCGCGCGGCGTCTGCACCCACTTGTCATCGACCGCCCGGCTGACCGTGGTGACGTGGACGCCGACCAGGTCGGCGATTTGCTGCATCTTCAAAGGCTCGATGTGCTCCGGCCCCTGGTCGAGGAAGGCCCGCTGGTGGGCGATGATGGCTCGCGTGACCTTCTCCAGGGTGTTGCGCCGCTGCTCGATCGATTCGAGCAGCCAGGTGGCGGCCTGGATTTTTCGCTTGAGGTACTCCTTGGCGGTGGGGTCGGCACCTTTTTCCTTGTACAGGTTGATGTAGCGCTGGCTGATGTAGATACTCGGCACCCAGTCGTCGAGGAGGCGCACGTCGTAGTCGCCCGACTCGTTGCGCTCCACGAGGATGTCGGGCACCACGTAGGGGATGTTGTCCATGGTGAAGCGGGCCCCCGGGCGCGGGTTGAGGTGCTTCAGCGCCTCGATGGCCTCCTTGATCGTGGTCAGGTCGAAGCCGGTGCGCCGCTGGATTTGCGGCAGGCGGTTGTGGCGGATGTCCTCCAGGTGGTTTTGCACCAGGGCCCGCAGTACCTCGCGGTAGGGCGTCTCGGGCGTGATTTGCAGCAGCAGACACTCGCTGAGGTTGCGGGCGCCGACTCCCGGCGGGTCGAGTTTCTGGACCAGGAGCAGCGCTTCCTCGACCTGCGCGACGGTCACCGGCTCCTCGTAATTGCGAGCCAGTTCCTCCAGCACGACGGCCGGCGGGGCTTCCTCTCCCTGCGAGGGACTGGTCAGCCAGCCGTTTTCGTCGATGTTGGCGATGACGTAGCGCATCAGTTTCAACTGGGCCGGCTTGACGTCGAGGAAGGTGAGCTGGTCGCCGAGGTAGTCCTGGAGCGACTGCGGCCGCGACGCCATGTTCTGCATCGCATCGTGCTTCTTATCGACCTCGTCGTCCATGCTGTTGCGCGACGGCCGGTGCTCCTCGTTGAAGTGGTCCTCCCAGTCCTTGCTGAGGGCCTCCAGGCGGTCGAAGTCGAGTTCGTTATCGCCCGACTCGTCGATGACGAGTTCCTCGGAGCCGGGGTCGCGCTCCTCAGTCGGGGCCTCGGATCCCTCCACCTCGCCGCCCGGCCCGTCGTCGGCCGGTTCCTTCAACTCGAGGACCGGATTCTCCTGCAGCTCCTGCTGGATGCGTTCTTGCAGCGCCATAATGGGCAGTTGCAGGATCTCCATCGACTGGATCATGCGGGGAGCCAGGATCATCCGCTGGTCCAACCGCTGCTGCATGCCGGTCTCTAGTCGCATGGTCGAGGCACCCCGTATGTTTAGCCGCCGCCCGTAGGTCAGGCTTTCCAGCCTGACGCCACCGAAGAGTCAGGCTGGAAAGCCTGACCTACGGGCGGCGGCTAAACGAGTCTCAGAACGTCCGCCGCCCTTCGAGGGCGTCGGCCAGCATCTGGGCGTTGGCGAACTCGAGCACAGACCCCGAAGGCAAACCGCGCGCCAATCGCGTCATCGTGACGCCCGTCCCCGTCAGGACGCTGGAGATGTACAGCGCCGTGCCATCCCCCTCCAACGTCGGGTTGGTCGCCATAATGACCTCCTGCACGCCCGCCTGCTGCACGCGCCGCAGCAGGGCATCCACGTTCAGCTGCTCCGGCCCCATGTTCTCCAACGGGGCCAGCCGCCCGTGCAGCACGTGATAATGGCCGCGGTAACTGTGCGCCCGTTCCAGGGCGGCCAGGTCGCGCGGCTGCTCCACGACGCAGATCACCTTCGGATCGCGGCGCGGGTCGGAGCAGATCGAGCACAGTTCCCCTTCCGTGAGGTTGAAGCACTGCCGGCAGCGGCGGATGCTCTCCTTGATGGCCCGCAGGGCGTCGGCCAGGGCCAGCACCGTGTCGCGGTCGCTGCCCAGCAAGTGGTGTGTCAGCCGCTCGGCGGTCTTCGGTCCGATGCCCGGCAGTTTCCCGAGTTCCTGTGTCAGCCGGGCGATCGCTCCCTGGGCCTGCGTGTCCACGGTCGCCTCACCCCTCCTCTTCGCCGGCTGGTTTCTCCGGCACCGGCATCCCCGGCAGGGCCATCCCCGGAGGCAGGCCGAGGTTGGATGCCATCTTGTGCGTCTCCTCGGCGACGAGCCGCCGGACCCGCTCCAGGGCCTGGTTGACGGCACCACGGATCAGCTCGCCGAGCAGTTCCGGGTCGCCCGAGCGGAACGCCTCCTCGCTGATGGTACACGCCACCACTTCCTGCTTGCCGCTAACGCGGACCTTGACCATGCCCGCGCCGGCGTCCCCCTCGGCGGTGATTTGCGCCAGGCGCTGCTGCAAGCGCTCCATTTCCTCCTTGATCTTGGGGAGCTGCTTGGCCAGTCCCATGATCTGCGTGATTTCCTTGAACATGCTGTCACGTCTCCGGGGCGTTACCAGGTCCGGGCGCCGGCGGTGCGGCGCCGAAGTCGTCGTCCACGTGAACGACCTGCGCACCGAGCACATCGACGGCCCGTTTCAGCAGCGGGTCTTGCACCGCCTCGGCCCGTTTCGATCGGGAGCGGGGTTGCGGAGTCGTTGCCTCGCCGGCGGCTTCGGGGAGCGCCGCGACGGCGCCGCTGCCGACCGATTCGATCCGGAGCTGACAGGCGTGTCCGGTAACCTTGCGCAGCCACTCTTCGATGCGCTGGACCCGCGAGGGCTCCGAGCAGTACTCACGTTCCGCATTATAGCGAGGCTCGAAGCGGAGCACCAGAGCGTTTGGCCCGAAAATTGCTGGCGGTCCCGCTTTTTCTGCCTGCCTGGCCATCATCGGTCCGACCTGGGAAAGGACTTCCTGCCAGAGCCGCGGCAGCGATTCCTCCGACAGGGGCTGGGGGATCGGGGACGCGGCGGCCGGCGGCCCTTCAGCGACCGTCAGGGGCTTTTTTTTTACGCCCTCCGGCGGTTCGACGGGCCGCGATGGGGCCGGCCCTCCGCCCCGGGCTGCGGGGGCGGTTCCGGGCTGCGCCAACCACTGCGCCACCTGCGCCAGCGAAACGAGGTCGTCGAGCCGGCCGAGGCGCACCAGGGCCATCTCCATCAGGACGCGGCCGTGGTTGCTGCCGCGCAGGCGGACCTTGGTGGTGTTGAGCACGTCCAACCCGGCCAGGATCGTGTCGAGTTTCAGCGCCGCGGCCTGTTTGGCCAGCGTGTCGCGGTGCCGCGGGGCCACGCTCAGGTCGCGGGCCTCGGCGCCGGCGCAGTGCAATACCATCAGGTCGCGCCAGTAGGCGATCAGCTGCTCGAGCAGTTCGCCGAGCTGCAACCCCTCGTCCGCCCCCCCGCCGAGTACGTCCAGCGCCCGTTTCGGATCGCCTTCGAGGACGGCGGCGGCCAGGGCCAGGACCAGGTCGTCTCGCGCCGTGCCGAGCAGGCCGTGGACCTGCTCCGCAGTCAGCCGCTCGCCGCCGAAGGCCAACAGCTGGTCCAGCAGCGACTGGGCGTCGCGCATCGACCCGCCGGCCCGCCGCGCCACCAGCTCCAGCGCCTCGTCGTCGGCCTGCATCCCTTCGCTGGCGACGACCTGACGCAGCCGCCCCACGATCCGCGCCGTGCCGATGCCGGGGAAGTCGAAGCGCTGGCAGCGCGACAGGATGGTGATGGGGATGCGCTGCGCCTCGGTGGTGGCGAAGAGGAACTTGACGAACGGCGGCGGCTCCTCGAGGGTCTTGAGCAGGGCGTTGAACGCCTGCGGCGTCAGCATGTGGACTTCGTCGATGATGTAAATCTTGTAACGGGAGCGGGCGCTGGGCCGGCTGCGGACGTTGTCGCGGATGGCGCGCACCTCGTCGATGCCGCGGTTGCTGGCGCCGTCGATCTCCAGCACGTCGATGTCCTCGCCGGCGGCGATGAGGCTGCAGTTGACGCACTCGTTGCAGGGCTCGGGGGTCGGCCCGTTGACGCAGTTGAGGGCCTTGGCGAGGATGCGAGCGGCGGAGGTCTTGCCGACGCCGCGGGCGCCGGTGAAGAGGTAGGCGTGGGCCACGCGGTTGGATTTGAGGGCATTCACGAGCGCCCGCGCCACCGCCTCCTGGCCGACGAGGTCGGCGAACCCCTGGGGACGGTAGCGGCGCGCCAGGACGGTGTAGCCTTCCGGGGCGGCGGGTGGGGCTTTCTGCTTGGCCATGACTTGCGTGAGTCTTCCATTTTGCCTTTTGCAGTTTGCCTTTTGTATTTTGCATTGCGAATGCAAAATACAAAAGGCAAACTGCAAAAGGCAAAGTCCTGAAAACGAAGAACCCGCGGCGGAGTTCCGGGAGAGGCCGATCCACGCCACAAGGGTTGTATGCTTAGGGCTGCTCCTTCCGGCCTGACCCGGTTCACAACTCCCCTTTGGGTGGGACCCCTCCCGGAACCTCACCGCGGATCCCGTATTGCTCTACGCGACACCCGGCAAACGGCCCGGTCGAGCTGTCAAAGCGTTACTTGTTCTCTCCGCTGGCCCCCGGGGTGTCTGTTTCTTTTGTGTGGATGGTCACCTTGCGGATGACCACGGGCTTCTCCGGCCGAGTGTAGCCGTTTTCCGGCTCCAACTCGATGACCGGCTGCTGATGGATTTTACGCACGACGTCAAGGCCACTCGTCACCTTGCCGAAGACGGTGTACTGGCCGTTGTTGATGATCGGCGGCACCCTGTTGAGCATAATATAGAACTTGCAGGCCGCAGTGTCCGGCTCGGCGCCGCGGACGGCGCCGACGCTCCCCTCCTCGTGGACCATCTTGTCGTTCGCCTCGGACTTCAACCAGTAGCCGATGCTGTCGTGGTCTTCGAGGTCCTCCGCGCCGAGCGGGGCGCCGCCCTCCACCACGTCGAGGGCCTGCCCCTTGAACTGCTCAGCGTCGAGGACTTCGTGGCGGATGCGGTCGAAGGAGAGTCCGTCGTAGTAGCCGGCCCTCGCCAGGGCGACGAAGTTGCGGACGTGATTCGGGGCCGCGTCGGACAGCAGGGCCAACTCGACATTGCCGGCGTCGGTTTCGACGGTGGCGCTGTATTCGAGGCGCTTGCCGTCGGCCGTCACGAACGGAACCTCCTTCCAGAGGCGCACGACCTCGGTGTAGAGTTTGCCGACCGACTTGTTCGTGACGGTGGTGTCCGGGGGCCGCGGGGCGTCGGGCGGCGGATCCTGGCGTGTGGCCTCGGCGAAGGTCTGGTTGAGGCGCGGGTCGATCACCGGCTGCGCCTTGGCCCGCGCGGCGTCAGCCTTGGCGGCTTCCGCGGCGGTATCGGGCTTCTCGGCGGTGGGAGCCGGAGGGGAGCCGCGGTGGCAACCGAACACGACGGCCGCGAGCAGCAGGCCGCCGAAGGCCAGGCGGAGGCCCGCCCGGCGCCGCGCCCTTGCGCAGTCTGCCATTACCCTTCTCCTTGCCGACGGAGCGAACGATGGTCCCCGGGGCGCTCGGGGGGTGCGATCCTAGTCTAGCTCACGCGGGAGGTCAATCGGGACTGGCGCGGCCGATTGACCGGCGGCGCACGGGCCGGCTAGAATAGCGTTTTGCCCGCAGCCGGCGCTCTGTCCGAGGAGCCCCCCTTGATTTTCGTGGCCTTTCTGTTTCCGCTGGCGGTCTATTGTCTCCTCCTCGGCCTGATCAACCGTCGGCGGCACCCCCTGATGGTGTCGGGGGCCTGGGACTTCGCCGGCCTCGTTTTCGCCGCCTCGGGTTTCCTCGCTTTCGGCCTGCCGGGCCTCCTGAGCGGCTTCAGCGAACACGGCCGCCGCCTCGCCCTGTTCGGCCGGCCCCCCGCCGCCGACGAGGGCAGTTGGGCCTGGTTCTGGGACCTCTTCGAGGGCCTGTGCTCGACCCTGTTCAACATGGGCAGCAGCGCCGTCCTCCTGGCCTACTTCGCCATCGTCGTCACCGGGTGTGCCTTGATTCTGTGGCAGCGCCAGAGCCAGACCGCCGTCTACAACGTCCACCCGGAGGTGTTCGACGAGGTCTTCGTGGCCGTCCTCGACGCGGCCGGGCTGACATGGTCGCGCGCCGGCAACCGCTACTTCATCCGCCGTCGCGACAGGGCCCGGGAGGCGGCCAAGAAGTCGAGCGAGGGCGCCGAGCCGGCGCCGCCGGTCCTGGTGCGCGAACACCTGCCCGCCGCGGAGCGGCGCGGCCGCTACCCCGCGACTTCTGACGACATCGAGCAAAGTGCCTACCTGGAGGTGGACCCGTCACCGGCGCTCTGTCACGTCACCCTGCGCTGGGAGGCCGATGACGAGGAGCCGCGACAACAAGTCGAGGCGGAACTGCGGCGTGCCCTCGTGGAGGTGCGGACGCGCCACAACCCGGCGGCCGCCTGGCTGATGACTCTCGGCGGCGTACTGCTGGCCGCGGCCGTGATGCTCTTCGTCTCCGTTGTCATCGGCAAGTTATTCTTCCTTGATCGCTGAAGCCACCCGCCGGGTTGGTCAGGGCCCGGGCAGCGGCACTGGCGCCCGGAACTCCACGGCATCGATCAGGGACGGCTTCTTCTCTCGTTGCCACAGCACGGCGGGCTGCGCCGCCGGCCTCGGAGTCGGGCTCGGGCGCGGCCGCATCGCGTCGCCCCCATCTTTGGACGCCGACAGCGGCGGGCCATCGATCACGTCCGGCGGCGGCTTGCGGCTTGCCGGCGGGACCGGCCGCACCGTGACGTCTTTTTCCGCCTCGAACACCCGGCCGTCGCCCAGGGTGAGTTGGGCGATGACGCGCACCTTGTCGCTCGACGGCCAGGTCTTCCACGGCAGGACCAGGTAATAGCCGGTGGTCAACAGGCCGTTCTTCCACGAATGCCGCAGCGCGTCGCCGGTCACCTCCCAGGAGCAGAGCGGTTTCTTGAGTCCCTCGCGGACGATTTCGGCGGCCCGCACGGTGAGGGTGCCGGCGGCCATGACGGTGTGACCGTCGCCGTCGCGCGGCTCGACCAGCACCTGCAGCGCCTCGTCGCCCGGCTTGCCGTCGCTGTCCAGTCCGCCGGTCTGCCGGCCGAGGACGAGCGAATGGAGCGTGTGGGTTGGCGCGGCTTCCTGGAGAGGGAGTTTCGTGACTGTGCCGCCGCGGAGGGCGATGAGTTCGTGCTGAAGGGCCTCGTTGTGAGCGATGAGGGATTCGCGCTCGGTACGGAGGTCGGCCAGTTGGATGTCGCGGGTGCGCAACTCCGCCTCGACGAGGTCGCAGTTGCTGCGACAACCCGCAAGACAAAGGACAAGGGACAAGGGACAAAGGACAAAAAGAGACCTGAGCCGGCGTCGTGCCCTCATGTCTGTTGTCCTTTGTCCTTCGTCCTTCCTACGTCGCGGGCTTGGGAACCTGCGACTCGGGCAGGCGTTCGAGAAGGTGGTCCACGATGCCGTAGTCCAGCGCCTCCTTGGCCGACATGAACTTGTCGCGGTCGGTGTCGCGCTCGATCTCGTCCAGGCCCCGACCGGTGTGGCGCATGAGGATCTCGTTCAGGTCGCGCTTCAGGCGGATGAACTCCTTGGCATGAATGAGGATCTCCGTCGTGGTGCCCTCGGTGCCGGCCAGCGGCTGATGGATCATCACGCGCGCGTGCGGCAGGACGTTGCGCTTCCCCTTGGTCCCCGCGGACAGCAGGACGGCGCCCATGCTGGCGCACTGGCCGATGCAGTAGGTGGCCACGTCGCAGGTGACGTACTGCATCGTGTCGTAAATGCTCAGCCCCGCCGTGACGGAGCCGCCGGGCGAGTTGATGTATAGGTGAATATCGGCTTTCGGGTCGTCGAACTGCAGGAAAAGCATCTGCGCCACGATCAGGTTGGCGCTGTCGTCGTTCACCTGCCCCTGGAGGAAGATGATGCGGTCCTTGAGGAGGCGGCTGTAGATGTCGAAGACGCGCTCCTCCCGGCCGCTGCGCTCGACGACGTAGGGAACCAGCGTGGACATGCGAGGATCTCCGTGAGGCGTGTAGAAACTGTACGAACAACCCTCTTGCCGCTTGCGGCTTCGCAGGAACGATTGCGAAGCCGCAAGCGGCGAAGCCAGTGGTGTTACGGTTTCTAAACGGTGAGTTTCTTCTGCTCCGGCTTCTGCTCCGCCTTCGAGAGCACGTCATCGACCAGGCCGAATTCCTTGGCCTCCTGGGCGGAGAAGTAGCGGTCGCGGTCCGTCTCGCGCTCGATCTCCTCGATCGTGCGGCCGGTGTGCTTGGCGAGGATCAGGTTGAGGCGGGCGCGGTCCTTGAGGATCTCGTTGGCCTGGATCTCAATGTCGGACACCTGTCCGCCGACCTGGCCCCAGGGTTGGTGAACCATGATCTTCGAGTGCGTCAGGGCGAAGCGCTTGCCCTTGGTGCCGCCGGTCAGCAGGATGGCGCCGCCGCTGGCCGCCAGGCCCAGGCAGTAGGTCGCCACCGGGCACTCCAGGAACTGCATGGTATCGTAGATCTGCAAAGTGGCCGTCACCGCCCCGCCGGGACTGCTGATGTAGAAGTGGACGTCCTGCGTGCGGTTCTCGTACTGCAGGTACAGCATCTTCATGACGGTCTCGATGCCGCTGATCTCGTTGATCACCCCCGCCAGGAAGATGATACGGTTCTCCAGCAGCAGGTCGCTGAGCGTCATCTGCCGCTGGCGGGCGTACTCGCGGTAGCGCTGGATCTTCGGCTCGAACGGGAAGTCGCCGAGGGCGCCGAGTGGGTCGAACATGGTTGGAATCCTCGCATCATTTGCGTTATCGTTTCGCGATGTATCGTGTCGCGAAACGATAAATCGTTATGGGGCCGCCGGTGCCGCGCCCTCTTCCTTCTTCTCTTCGGGTTTCTCCTCGGGCGGGGGCACGGTCAGGTCTTTCATCTCGCCGGGGACGGTCTGCATCTCGACGGTGGTGACGGGCGTGCCGGCCTCCATGTCGAGCGGCAGGTCCTCGTATTCGGCGCTGTCCAGGATCAGGTCGAGCGTCTTGCGCTCGATGATTTCCGCCGCCAGGGCCTCCAGCAGGTCTTCCTTCTCCAGCCGGGCGCGGACGCGGCGCGGCGACTCGTCGTTCTGCTCGGCGATGCGATCGATCTCGTCCTCGATGTCGGCCTCCTCCACGTCGATCTTCTCGACCTCGGCGATCTTCTGCAGGACGAAGTGCTCCTTCAGCGACAGCTCGGTCGTCCGCAAAATGTCCTGTTCGAGGAGGCGCTGGCGGCTGCGGATTTCCTCGTCGGAAATGCCCTCGGACTTCATCTCCATGACGCGGCGGGCCAGTGCCCTGCGGGCCTGGCGGATCAGCAGGTCACGCGGCATCTCCCATTGCTGCGAAGCCGCGATCTGCGCAGTGACCTGCTGCCGGGCCGACTGCCGCTGCAGGTACTCGAGGCGGCGCTTGAGCAGGACGTGGATCAATTCGTCGAACTGCTCCGCCGAGTGGACACCGAAGTTGTGCAGGAAGTCGTGCGTCAGCTCGGGCATCCGTAGCGTCTTGACGTCCTGGATGGCGAACTCCCCCCGGACGCGTTTGCCGCGCAGCGAGTCGTCGGCCACCGCCGTCGAAAGGTCGATGTCCACCATGCGCTTGTCGCCGGCGCTGGCGCCGCGGAGCTGTTCGCCGAAGCGCTCGGCGACGCCGTCCTTGAAGGCCAACTTGGCGTCGAGCCGCCCCCGGTACTCCTTGATCTCGCTGAGGACGCGGTCGCCGTCGCGGATTGTCACGTCGGCGATGACGATGTCGCCGAACTGAGCGTTCCCCTCCGGCTTGGGCACCATCTGGGCGTAAGGGGCCAGCAGGCGGCGCTTCTCCCTCTCTACGTCGTCGGCCGTGAAGTCCTTGACCTGCCGCTTGAGCCTCAGCCCCTTGTAGTTGGGCAGGTCGAACTCCGGCCGAACCTCGACATCGAACTCGTAGACGAGCGGGCCTTCCTTCGGCAGGGCCACCTGGAAGGGGTCGAGGTCCGGCGGCGCCAGGGGGGCGATGTCGTGCTCGTCGGCGAGCTGTTCGAGGCTGGCCAGGAGGACTTCCGCCTTGACCTGGTCGCCGACCTCGTTGTGGTAGCGCCGCTCGATGAGCTTGCGCGGCGCCTTGCCGGGTCGGAAGCCGGGGACGGCCGCGTCGCTCATCAACTCCTTGAACTTGTCGTTGAGGCGGTGGTCGATGTCGTCGCGTTCGATGCACACCTTGATGTGCTTCTTACAGGGACCGACGTCCTTGATCTCGACCGTCTGCCGCAGCTTCTTGGGCCCGTGCTGATGGCTCGGGTCCTGGCAGTTCGGATCATGACACTCCTGAGCCTCGGTCGCCGAGGCTCCCGTCTCGGTCCCCGTCTCCGCCGGTCGTGGTTCGTCAGTCATTGCGTGCTCCCCACCAGAAGGCAAGAAAGCCGAGCAAGTCTGGAGCGGCGACCGTCACGGGTTCGCCTGTTCCAGACCAACTCGGCTCGCGAGAGCGGGTGATGGGGCTCGAACCCACGACAGCCACGTTGGCAACGTGGCGCTCTACCACTGAGCTACACCCGCGTTAGAACTAACGGAATTATAAAGGCGGTGGCAAGGGTTTCAAGGGTCCGGCGCAGAAAAATGATGCCGCTTGCGGCTTCGCACTTGCCAAGCCGCAAGCGGCTTCTCGTCTCAGAACGGCCCGGTCAAATCGAGGAACCAGAGGTCCGAAGGGCGAACTTCCATCGTGTCCACGTCGGGGTGCTTCGGCGTCTCGCCGCCGTCGCGCTGCATCTTCGGGAAGACGGGCTCGCACTCCTCGCTACCGCCCGCGCTTCCCTTGCCCTCGATCTTGTGCGTCGTGTGGGCAGGGCAGCAGTGATGCGGACAGGGGCAGGACTGAGCGTGCGTTTCTTCGTCCTTGCAACCGGGCATGGCGGCCGACGGCTCGCCGCTGAATCCCCTCATCTGCATGTTGTCTCCGTTCCAGTCTCTCGGGGTGGGCCCAAGCGGGCCATCCGAGCCGTCATTGGCACAGCTGTGGTTCGTCACAGGCCGCAGCCCCGCCTCCTCGCTCTTCTCGACGCGGGGCATCTTTGCGGCGTCCTCCGGAACGGGCGGCATGAGCAGTTCCTCACAGTCTTCGGCGGCACCGAAGAGGCGCGGCTCACCGACGAGGTCGCGCACCGGCGGCATCGGCTGGGCCGGACGCACCCCTTCGTCCTCGTGCATCACGACGCCGCCGGGCAGGACGGCGGGCTTCATCGGGCAGCCTTCCCCGGCCGCCGGTTCCTCGTGAGCCGGGTGAGCCGGGCACTTGTCGCCCTCTTCGCAGACCGCGCCCGTCCCCTTACCGAACAGGCCCTGGATGCCGTGGAAGGCGAACTCGGCCGCCTGGCTCGTCGCCGCGACGGCCCGGACCTGAGTCAGGGCGGCCTCGTGCGCCTTGAAGAAACAGCGGCCCAACCACGAATTCGGATGATCGCAGGCGTAGTCAATGACCAGGTAGTTGACCGCGGCGCCCAGCACCGCGGCGGCGCCACACGCCCACAGCGTTTTTCGCATGGTCTTTCTCTGCTCCCTTACGAAAGGACCGGAACTGATCCGGCCGCGGCTTATAGCGGCCGTCCCCGCGCGACGCCAGACCAGTTCGGGCAGGCCCTGTCAGCTGGGGCCGCACGAACTGGGGTGCGTGCCGAACCCGGCCGGCCTCTGGTTGTCTGGATTGAGTACGGCGACGATGGCGGCCCGCTCCCGAACGAATGGGTTATGCCGGTCGTGCCAGGGGCAGGGGGCAGGCCGGCCGACCACCGACCAGGAAATCGGCTGACTACCTGCTTGACGGCGGCCCGGCGCTCCGAGATGATACCGAATGATGGCGCTCGACCGAGAAGAGGCCGGGCGAAAACTACCATGTTCTGTGTCCGTTAACGGTGGACTGGTTTGATCCGGTCTGGAGGTGCCCAACGACGCTCACGACAGCGACAACTCTCCTGTCATGCCGCCCGGGCTGTTTGGCCTCCACGCCGCGATCGCAGTGCCGGAAGGAGGTCACTTGAACTTCGCAGCGGTGAGAAGCGCGCCGACGACCCTGCAGCTGCCGGCCGCCCTGGAACGTGCTTGCGTTTCCGCTCGCGTCGCCGCCGACAACAAGGCCCGCGACGTCCTCGTCCTCGACCTGCGGGGCATCACCCCCCTCTACGACTTCTTCGTCCTCGCCACCGGCAACAGCCGGCGCCAGATCCACACCATCGCCGAGGAGATCGACGCCGCCCTGCGCGCCGCCGGCGACCGCCGCCTGGCCATCGAAGGCTACCAGGCCAGCAAGTGGGTCGTGCAGGACTACGGCGACGTGGTCGTCCACGTCTTCGACGCCGACACGCGCGAGTACTACTCGCTGGAGGAACTCTGGGCCGACGCGCCGCGAGTTGACTGGGAACAGCATGCCTGAGCCGGAGCCCGGACGTTCTCAACCGGACTTCGGCCATCCAAATAATCCGCTAGCGAGCCGCCGGGCCATCTCGGCGGTGCGGAGCCGTTTTTTCTCCCCGCGACCCGGGGGCGGACGGAACCCCATGAACCTTGTCAAGCGGTTACAGAACACCGTTTCCGCCGCGCTGTCCGGCCTGGTCGATGACCCGGCCCCGTATGCCGCGATGGTCAAGCCGGTCGGCGACCCGCGCCACGGCGACTACCAGGCCAACTGCGCCATGTCGCTGGCCAAGGTGCTCCAGCGCAAGCCGCCGGAGGTGGCGCGCGAAATCGCCGGCCGCCTCGACCTCGGCGACTGGCTGCAACTGCCGGAGGTCGCCGGGCCGGGGTTCATCAACATCCGCCTGCGCGACGACTGGCTGGCGCGGCAACTGCGAGCCGTCGCGTCCGACGAGCGCCTCGGCATCGAGCGGGCGGACCCCGCGCGGACCTACGTCGTCGATTACAGCTCGCCCAACGTCGCCAAGCCGATGCACGTCGGCCACCTGCGGAGCACGATCATCGGCGACGCCCTGGCGCGGTTGCTGCGCTTCCTCGGACACAGGGTCATCACCGACAATCACCTGGGGGACTGGGGCACGCAGTTCGGCATCCTGCTCTACGGTTACAAGCACTTCGTAAACAAGGAAGCGTTCGAGGCGGACCCGGTAAGCGAGTTGGCCCGGCTGTACGTCCACGTGCGCGGCCTGATGCGGGGCGAGGACGAGGAGAACGCGGTCGATCCCATCGCGGAGGCGTGCCGGCAGGAGACCGCGAAGTTGCACGTCGGCGACCGGGAAAACGTGGGACTTTGGCGGACCTTCATGCCGTGGTGCCTCGACGAGATCGATCGCATCTACAAGCGCCTGGACGTGCATTTCGACCACACGCTCGGGGAGAGCTACTACAACCCGATGCTGCCGGACGTGGTGCGCGACCTGGAGGCCAAGGGGGTCGCCCAGCCGAGCGAGGGGGCCGTCGTCATCTTCTTCAAGGAGGGTGAGCCGCCGGCGCTGGTCCGGAAGCGGGACGGTGCCTTCACTTATACGACAACAGACCTCGCGACCATACGCTACCGCGCGCAGCAGTGGCGGCCCGACGCGATCCTGTACGCGGTCGATGCACGGCAAGCGCTGCACTTCCAGCACCTTTTCGACGCCGCACGGCGCTGGGGGTACGGGGCCGTCGAGTTGCAGCACATCTCGTTTGGCTCCGTCTTGGGTCGAGACCGGCGGCCGTTCGCCGCCCGGGCCGGGGGCGCTCCGGAGTTGAGCGAACTGCTCGATGAGGCCGTCCGGCGTGCGGAACAGGTCTACCGGGTCAACCGCAGCGCCGCCCTTGAGCGGGGCGATGACTCGCCGGAGTTGCCGCCGGAGGAGTTGTGCCGTGTGGCTGAAGCCGTGGGAGTGGGGGCCGTCAAGTACGCCGACCTCTCCCAGAACCGAACCAGCGATTACGTCTTCGACTGGGACAAAATGATGGCGATGGACGGCAACACGGCGACGTACATGCAGTACGCCTACGCCCGCGTCCACGGCATCTTCCGCAAGGGCAACGTCTCGCCGGAAGGTCTGCGCGCCAACCCGCCTGCGCTGTCGCTGGAGTCGCCGTTCGAGCGGGCGCTGGCCGTGCAACTGCTGCGGCTGAACGAGTCGCTCGACGCCGCAGCCGCGGACTACGTCCCCAACGCCATCACCGCTTACCTGTGGGACCTGGCGAAGAGTTACAGCGGCTTCTTCCAGAATTGCCCGGTGCTCAAGGCCGACTCGGAGGCGCTGCGCAGTAGCCGCTTGCTGCTGTGCGACCTCACTGGGCGTACCATTCAACGGTGCCTCGACCTGCTCGGAATCCGCGCGATGGAGCGCATTTGAGCCGCTTGCGGCTTAGCGTTCGCTTCACCCCCGTGAAGCGAACGCTAAGCCGCAAGCGGCGGCAAAACTTGGTTAGAGTAGCCCCATGACCCAACCCGCCACCCCTCCGCAGACCGCCCCGGCGCCCATGAAGCGCCGCCCCGTCCTCCGTTTCCTCCGCGAGCGCAGGCAGAGCTGGCGGGCGCGCCATCAGCTCCCGTTCAACTTCGCCATCCATCTCATCGGCATCCCTCTCGCCCTCGCCGGCCTCGTCGCCCTGTTCGTTATCCCCTGGTACTGGGGCATCGGCGGTCTGGTCGTCGGCTACCTCTTGCAATACGTCGGCCACCGCGCCGAGGGGAACGACGTCGGCGAGTGGGCAGCCGTCAAGCGCCTCCTTGGGCTGCCCTACGTCGGCATCTCGCCGCGCTGGCAACAGAGCGAAGCCGCCGCTGGACCCGACCGCACTTAAACGAATCCTTGCCGGGTCGCCTTGATTTTGCCGGCCCACCTCGCTACGTCCCTTCTCTTCGACACGACCGGCAAAGTCTTCTGAATTCCCGCGACGGGCCTGCCGATCTTAGAGCGTAGCAACTCCGAGAGAGCGCTCACCGGGATCGCGCGGGGGTACGGGCGTCACCGGGGGCAGCGACGGCTCGTTCCGAGAGGGGCCGTGTCGGTCCTGCGGGGCCGCGTCGGTTTGTTCCAACGGGGTGATGAATATGCGCTGGAAAAAGTTCGTCGCGGGGCTGGCGCTAAGCCTGACGGCGGTCACCGGGTGCAAGCAGCCGGTCTTTATGACCGAGCCCGATTACAAGAACACCCTCTCGGCTGCACAGCTGCCCACGGACCTCGAGGAGAAACCGGAGCACGGCTCGCTGAAGCCGGACCTGACCGGCAGGCTCACCCACAAGCCGTCCGACATCTTCGACCCCGACCGGCCGCCGCGCTTCCTGACTCTCGCGGAGGCGTTTGCCGAGGCACTGGACCACGGCACCATCGGCAGCGACCAGTCGCCCGGCGTGAGCCTTGACACCCCCACCGTCTTTGGGGGCCTCGGCTCCGCGACCTACGGGCCGTTCAGTCACGACAGCATCCGCGTGTCGATGCTCGACCCCGCCATCGTCGCGGCCTCTGTCGATTCGGCGCTGTCGAAGTTCGACACTCACTGGGTCAGCAGCATGAACTGGAACACGACCGACCGGCCGGTCGGCACGTCCCTGGACGCGTTCCAGGCGGCGGGAACCACCAACGTCATCCGGACGCAGGCGGCGGAGCTGACCAGCAGCCTGATCAAGCCGCTGCCGACCGGCGGCGTCGCCGCCATCACTTTCGACAACCAGTACCAGTTTACCAACCTGCCCGCCCGCGTGAACCCGTCCTACACGCCGTCGGTGCAGTTCCAGTTCGAGCAGCCGCTGCTGCAGGGCTTCGGCGTCGATATCAACCAGATCCGCACCGACCACCCGGGTAGCATCTTGACGGGCACCGCGTTCAATACGACGCCGCTCAACGCCCAGGGAGAAGGCATCGTGCTGAGGCGCGTCCGCTTCGACCAGCTGCGGGCGAACCTCGAATTCAACGTGCAGACCATGCTGCTGAACGTCGAGGTCGCCTACTGGAACCTGTTCGCCGCTTACGGCCAGCTCTACGCCCAGGAGATCGGCGTGCGGAAGAACCTGGAAATCTGGAAGCTGACCAAGGAGCGCGTGGATGCCGGCGTCAAGAACTTCACGCCGGCCGACCTGTACGACGCCCAGGGCAAGTATGAGACCTCGCGCAGCCAGTGGGTGGCCGCCCTCGGCTCGGTGCTGGAAGCGGAGCGCAACCTGCGCGGCCTGATGGGCCTCAAGCCGGACGACTGCACCCGCCTGGTGCCCTCCGACCAGCCCACCCTGGCCCCCTTCTGCCCGGACTGGGAGATGGCCGAACAGGAGGCGCTGGTGCTGGCCCCCGAATTGGTGATCGATCGCGAGCAGATCAAGGTCAACCAGTTCAAATTGACCGACCTCAAGAATCGCCTGTTGCCGGACCTGCGCTTCACCTCGACGTATAACGTCAACGGCATCGGCACACGCCTGGACGGCCCGGACCCCAACCAGAACGCCCTGCGCGACCTGGCGTCGGACCGCTTCAACAGCTGGACCCTTGGCCTGCGGGCCGACATCCCGATCGGTTACCGCGACGCCAACGCCGGCCTGCGGGCGGGCCGGCTGCAGCTCGCCCAGGCGTACTGGGCGCTGCGGACCGACGAGGACAAGAGGTTGCGTTACCTGGCCCAGCAGTTCCGCCACCTCAAGGAGTTCCAGCAGCAGATCCAGATCAACCTGTCGGCGGCCGAGGCATACAACAACGAATTGAACGTGCGCATCCAGCGCGTCCGCGGCGGCACCGACACGACGGACGTCACCCTGCTGGCGGTCCAATTCGGTACGCAAGCGCTGGTGCAGTACTACCAGTTCGTCGGGCAGTACAACGGGGCACTGGCGAACTTCGAGTTCGCCAAGGGCACGCTGATGCATCGCGACAACGTCATGATCGCCGAAGGTCCGCTGCCCCAATGCACTCAGGTGCGGGCGACCGAGCACGAGGAGGAGAGGGCCAAGGGCCTGATCCTCCGCGAGCGGGCCGACCCGACCCACTGCGCCGCGCCGGGCGCCGAGGCGGAGGCGACCCCGCCGCTCAAGCCCGATCCGTTGTCGCTGACCGACTGGGTGAAGACACGGCCGGCGATGCCGCCGGCGATGCCGCCGGAGTTCAACGACCCGCTGCCGCCCGTGACCGCCCCGCGGACGTTCGACCCGACCGGCTCCGGCATGGGTGGGCCGAGCCCCTCGCCGACGAGCGGCGTGCTGGCCCCGGTGCCGACGAGCAGCGTGCCGGCGCCGATGCCGACGAGCACGAGCAGCTTCGGTGTGATTCGGCCGCTGAACTTCCCCGAGGACCGCAAGGTGCCGGGGGCGCCGCCGGCGCTGGGCAACGGCACGCCGTAAGTCCCGCGAAAGGATGACTTCCGGGCCGCTTGCGGCTTAGCACGAACGCTAAGCCGCAAGCGGCGTTTCGTTGATCTCCAATGCGCGTCTTCGTCTATGAGCACACCTGCGCCCTGGCCGACCCGTCCGCCGCCGGCTCGCTCGCCGCGGAGGGGCGAGCGATGCTGTCCGCCGTACTCGATGACTTCCGCCGCGTCTCCGGCGTCGAGCCGATCACTCTCGGGGCAGGCGAGGGGCGCGAGGCGTTCTGTGAGCTGGCCCGCTCGGCCGACTGGACCTTGCTGATCGCGCCGGAGTTCGACGGCATCCTGGCCGAGCGCTGCCGCTGGGCGGAGGAGGCCGGCGGGCGTCTGCTCGGCCCATCCTCAGAAGCCGTGCGCCTCACCGCCGACAAGTGGCTGACGGCGCGTCACCTGCAGGCTGCGGCTGTGCCGACGCCGCCGTGTGTACTGCTGCCTGAGCCAGCCCCGTTCCCGGCCGTGCTCAAGCCGCGCGACGGGGCCGGATCGCAGGCCACTTTTCTGGTCCGCAATAAACGGGAGTTGGCGCGCCGTTCCCGGCAGGCCGTCGCGGAGGGGTGGCGCGGACCGCTGATCCTGCAGCCCTTCGTCCCGGGGATGGCGGCGAGCGTGGCGTTCCTCGTCGGCCCCGGGCGCTGCGTGCCGTTGCTGCCGGCGGCGCAGCACCTCTCCGACGACGGGCGTTTCCGCTACCTCGGTGGCAGCGTGCCGCTCCCCGTCGAGTTGCGCGACCGGGCCGTGAACCTGGCCCGCCGCGCGGTCGAGGCGGTATCCGGGCTGCGCGGCTACGTCGGCGTCGATGAGGTGCTCGGCGACATGGATCAGGTAATCGAGATCAACCCGCGCTTGACGACGTCCTACGTCGGGTTGCGTGCGCTGGCCGAGACAAACCTCGCCGAAGCGATGCTGCGGGTGGCGGCCGGGGAGGAGGTGACACTGCGCTGGCGCAAGGGGGAGGTGCGCTTC
>Ga0116219_10001005_pt1 | contig 27747 bp, 30 predicted proteins | sample Sb_taG_4_FD_91019 | JGI IMG/M metagenome (GOLD analysis project Ga0116219, IMG submission 91019) | Peat soil microbial communities from Weissenstadt, Germany - Sb_50d_6_BS metaG | ecosystem: Environmental > Terrestrial > Soil > Wetlands > Peat | place: Germany: Weissenstadt | collected 2010-09-21 | reverse complement strand
TGGGGCGCCGCGGCGAAGTGCCGCCAGCATCTGGCGTTCGGTCCGTGACAGGCCGTCTGGCCCCGGCAGCTCTTCCAGCATGCGGGAGACAGACGCCCGAAGGAAGGGCAGCGGAGCCAGGTCGAGGTCGAGAAGCCTTTGCCATGCTTCGGGCGTCTCTGCGCGAAGGGCACCAAAGGCGCGCCCCGCCAGCGCCAGCTGCTCGGAGGTCACGGCTTGCTCTGACGCTTGAACGCGTGCAGTTGCTCGGGCGTCTGCCGGCCGAGGAAGTCCGAGGCCTGCACCAGAAGCTAGGACCCATCGCGCGGGTGCTCGCCGAACCAATCGAGGATCTGCAAGAGCTGGAGTTGATCGAACAGATCGTGCTCAAACCACAACACCACCCTGTCGAAGCTCGCCATATGCATAAGTCCACGATCGCGCGCCGCCAAGTCCGCTTCGATCCGCGCAAACTCGCCCCAGCCCCTGCCGGCAAGATAGCGCGCGCGAATGGCCGTCAGCTCAGCGAGGTCGTGCGTCAGCGGCACCGGCCCGTCATGCAGCACGTCCCGCCACGGGAGCACCTCAGCGCCGGCAAAGCTGCGGCGGAGCAATTCGCCGGCGGCATCACCATTGGTGATGATGAGATCGAGCCTCATCGCCCTAACCAAAGGCTAGCCTAGCCCCGGCCGCGATAGGGGGCGATGCCTTGATCCGGCAGCCAGAGACCGTCCGGCACCACACCATGCTGCCAGAAGACGTCGATGGGTATGCCCCCTCGCGGATACCAATAGCCGCCGATCCGCAAATAAGCGGGCTCGACCAGCTCGACGATGCGCTTGCCGATGCTGACCGTGGCGTCCTCGTGGAAGGCGCCATGATTGCGGAAGCTCGCCAGGTAGAGCTTGAGCGACTTCGATTCGAGCAGCCAGGCCTTGGGCGCGTAGTCGATGACGAGATGGGCGAAGTCCGGCTGCCCGGTGATCGGGCAGAGGCAGGTGAATTCCGGCGCGGTGAAGCGGGCGGCATAGAGCGTCTCGGGATCGGGGTTGGCCACGCGCTCCAGCAACGCCTCATCGGGCGAGCGGGGAAGTGGCGTTGCCTTGCCAAGCTGTTTCGGTCTGCCCGTCGTGCCGGCCATGGCCTTGCCTATTCCGCAGCGGGCAGGCGCGGGTCCCGCGCCGGCGGCCCGGCATAGATGCAGCCTTCGTGACAGCTGTCGCGCGAGATTTGAATCTCGGCAAGGCCGGGCAGGCGGTCGTGCAGCCGGTCCCAGAGCCACATCGCGATCCGCTCCAGCGTCGGGGCGGATAGCCCTTCCACATCGTTCAGGGAGCGATGATCGAGCGCGTCGCGGGCCTCCGCAATCGCCGCTTCGAGATCATCGAAATGCAGAAGGATGCCGGTCTTGGGATCGGGCTCGCCGTCGACGATCACGCGGGCGCGGAAGGAATGGCCGTGCACCCGCGCGTTCGGATGGCCCGGAGGCGCGGAAGGCAACCAATGGGCAGCCTCGAAGAAAAAGTCCTTATAGACGCGCATGGGAGGCTGTTTAGAGCATGATCCGGAAAAGTGGAAACCGGTTTTCCGAAAAGATCATGCTTCAAAAGAAAATGCGATTTTGCTCTGCCGAGCCAGGGCCAGAGCTGCGAGGCTTAACGCAGACCCAGCAGCTTGTGGGTCTGCAGGCTCAACCGCCATTTGGGATGGGCGAGACAATAGTCAATAGTCGCGCGGAGATTGCCGGAGGTCTTGGGTCCCTCATCCATGGGCTGCAACAGGAAATGGGTGAAGTCGAGGTCTTCGACTTGCCTCGGCTCAAGCTGGCCTTGGGGGTAGACGAGTTTCAGCTCGTCGCCCGACCGCTGGGTTAGCGGCACGCCGGATTTGGGACTCACGCAGATCCAGTCGATGGAGCGGGGCACGGGCAACGTGCCATTGGTCTCTATGGCGATCTCGAACCCTGACGCATGCAGCGCCGCGATCAGAGGTTCGTCCACCTGCAACATGGGCTCGCCGCCGGTGAGCACGACAAAGGCGGGTGTCCCGCTATTGCCGCGCCAGGTGTTGCGACAAGCCTCGGCCAGCGCGCCGGCGTCCGCGAACTTGCCGCCGCCGGGACCATCGGTGCCGACGAAGTCCGTGTCGCAGAAATTGCAAGCTGCTGTCTCGCGGTCGGCCTCGCGGCCGGACCAGAGGTTGCAGCCCGCGAAACGGCAAAACACCGCCAGGCGCCATGTTTGCGCGCCTTCGCCTTGCAGCGTGTAGTAGATCTCCTTGACCGAATACATGGGTCGAAGTTGGCCCTTACCAGCATCGAGAGCAAGAGCGCGATTCGCGATCGCGAAACGCCCCCTCATCGGGCTTGGACCTGAAGGTCTTCGACCTAAAGGTCGAAGCCACCCTCTTGCGCGATGCTGCGCGAGTCGCATGACGGAAAGGGTGAGGGGTGATCCCGCTCGTGGTTCCGGCCAGTACAAGCAGACATGCGATCCGTTGCCGCGACGCATTCAAGCGTCCGGGCTTGGCTCCTTTCTCCCCCCATCGCGCAAGCGTGAGGGGAATGGCGCGCCGAAAAGCGCAAGTCCATTATGGTTCGTCTCTTTGCGGAGCGCGCAGGCGCCTCTCGGCGCGCCATGAGCGGCGTTTATGCGATCACCGGGCCGCGTTTTCGCAAGAGGTCAGCCGCGACGCCGCGAAGCTGTCTCAGGTCGTCAGCCAGCTCCTGGCAGGAGGCCTTAGTACCTCCGACCGGAGGCCCCGGCGCCGCCCGAGTACCTGGCTTGCGCAGGCCCGCGGCCGCACCTCGTCCCGCCTCACGACGCCTCGCGAAACGCCCCTTAGCGCGGACGAGGTGAGGAGAAGGATAAAGGAGGTTCGACGAGCGAGGATAAACTACCTCCTTGTCATCGCATGATAGCAAGGCGCGGTCTTGTCTAGCTAGCCTCTCGCCCGTCGCGGAGAGCCGGCGGAGCGGGAGGCCTGCCACGTCTCGAAACCGCGGGCGCGGAGCTCGCAGGCCGGACAGGTGCCACAGCCATAGCCCCAATCATGACGGAGACCGCGCTCGCCGCGATAGCAGGTGTGTGTCTCCTCGGCGATCATTTCGACAAAGGCTTGCCCGCCCAGCTCCTCCGCAAGCGCCCAGGTCTCTGCCTTCGACAACCACATCAGCGGCGTCTCGATCGTGAAGGGAATTTCGGTCCCGGCCCTGATCGCCTGCTCAAGCGCGCGCAAGGTAGCGTCGCGGCAATCGGGATAGCCCGAATAGTCCGTCTCGCACATGCCGCCCATCAGCACGTGCAAACCTCGGCGATAGCCGAGCGCTGCGGCATAGACGAAGAACAGTAGGTTGCGCCCGGGCACGAAGGTGCTGGGGAGCCCAGAGGCCAGCATCTCGATCTCGCCGTCGGAAGTCAGCGCCGTGTCGCTGATGGCGCCGAAGCTTGCGATGTCGAGCACATGGTCTGGCCCGAGCCGCGGCGCCCAAGCTGGGAAACCGCGCTTGATGTCCGTCAGCACCGTCTCGCGGCATTGCATCTCGACGTCGTGCCGCTGGCCGTAGTCGAAGCCGATGGTCTCCACGCGGGCGTAGCGGCCGAGAGCCAGCCCCAAGCAGACGGTCGAATCCTGCCCGCCCGAGAACAGCACCAGCGCGCCGGTGTCGGTCATCTAGGACGCCCCGGGATCAGCAAGGCAGCGAAACTGCACATCCGCCTTTCACTCCGCTCCTGCCTGGGTTAAGAGGGCTCTCATTCGCCTGGAGCCCGTTTAGACCCTGCCGTCGTTCAAATCACGCCAAAAAAGAGCAGCCATGACCGCAATCGCTACCGTCGTCGGCCGGGAAATTCTCGACAGCCGCGGCAACCCGACCGTCGAGGTCGATGTGGTGCTGAAGGACGGCGCCTTCGGCCGCGCCGCGGTGCCCTCGGGCGCCTCTACGGGCGCGCATGAGGCTCACGAGCTCCGCGATGGCGGCAAGCGCTATAGCGGCAAGGGCGTGCGCAAGGCGGTTGAGGCCGTCAACGGCGAGATCCGGCAGGCGTTGACCGGCCTCGATGCCGACGACCAGCGCGGCATCGACCAGCGCCTTTGCCAGCTCGACGGCACCGAGAATAAGAAGCGGCTCGGCGCCAATGCCATCCTCGGCGCGTCTCTCGCCAATGCCAAGGCCGCGGCGAGGGCTCACAATCAGCCGCTCTACCGCTATCTCGGCGGGGCCGAGGCGACGCTCCTGCCGGTGCCGATGATGAACATCTTGAATGGTGGGGTCCATGCCGACAACCCGATCGATTTCCAGGAATTCATGATCGCGCCGATCGGCGCGCCGAGCTTCGCCGAGGCCTTGCGCATGGGCGTCGAGGTGTTCCACGCGCTGAAGCACGCGCTGAAAGGCGCCGGCCACAATACAAATGTCGGAGACGAGGGGGGTTTCGCGCCAAATCTCGCCTCGACCCGAGACGCGCTCGACTTCGTCGTGGCGGCGATCGCGGCTGCTGGCTTCAAGCTGGGCGAGGACGTCTTTCTTGCCCTCGACGCCGCCGCGACAGAGTTCTACGCGGAAGATCGTTACTTCCTCAAAGGCGAAGGGCGGAGCCTGGATGCCAAAGGCATGATCGCCTATTACACCGAGCTTGCGTCGAACTATCCGATCTATTCGATCGAAGACGGCATGGCGGAGGACGATTGGGAGGGCTGGCGCGCCATGACCGGGGCGTTAGGGCAGCGCTGCCAGATCGTCGGCGACGATCTGTTCGTCACCAATGTGACGCGGCTCAAGCAAGGCATCGAGCAGGGCATCGCCAACGCCATTCTGGTCAAGGTCAACCAGATCGGCACCTTGAGCGAGACGCTCGATGCGGTGCGCATGGCGCAAGGAGCGGGCTATGCAGCGGTGATGTCGCACCGTTCTGGCGAGACCGAGGACGCCACCATCGCCGACCTCGCCGTCGCCACCAATTGCGGGCAGATCAAGACGGGATCGCTGGCGAGATCCGACCGCGTCGCCAAATACAACCAACTGCTCCGCATCGAGGAAGAGCTGGGCAAGGCCGCCCGCTATGCTGGCCGCTCGGTGCTAAATCGTGGGCCGCTAACCCACGCTTAACTGTCCTCAGGCGACTCTAAAACCCTGCATCGTCATGCCCCGGCCGGGACAAGCCCGGCCATGACCGGCAGTGTTTGATCCTCACGGGTGGTCCAAGGGAATGCGTCTTCGATCTCTCCTGTTTCCGCTGCTCGCCTGTGGGCTAGGCGGCTATTTTGGCTACAATCTCCAGATTGGGGATCATGGCCTCAAGGCGCGCGTGGACCTGGAGAAACGCAAGCAGGTGCTGGCGGGCGAGCTTGCCGGGCTGAAAGAGGTGCGGCAGCGGCTGGAGCGGGACGTGGCGCTGCTCAGGCCCGAAAGCCTCGACCCGGACATGCTGGACGAGCGCGCCCGCGCCATTCTGAACCTCGCCCATCCCGACGACCTCATCATGCTGAAACGCCGTCCGCCCGCGGAGGACACGGGCGCGCTGCCCAAGCGCTGATCCGGAGCCTTGCGCTTTCCCCTTCATCTCCCCCCTACCAAGGGAAGGATGGCGCCATCTTTCGGGCGAATCCAAACTCGTGTTAGCGTGCGCGAGGGAAGGTGGGAAAATGCGAGGAGTGAAGGTTTGACCACGCCCGCAGACGGCGCCGAGCAGATGCCAACCCCCGCACCGTCCATCGTCCCATCCGACGCGCTACCAACCGCGATGGTCTTGCAGCACGGAAGTGCCCCGAGCCTCGCCCCGGAGCAGGCGCTCGACGCCTATCGGCAGATGCTGCTCATCCGCAGATTCGAGGAGAAGGCAGGGCAGCTCTACGGCATGGGGCTGATTGGCGGCTTCTGCCACCTCTATATCGGCCAGGAGGCCGTCGTCACCGGCATGCAGATGGCGCGCGAGGAGGGGGATCAGGTGATCACGGCCTATCGCGACCACGGCCATATGCTGAGCAGCGGCATGGACCCCAAAGGCGTGATGGCGGAGCTGACCGGGCGGCGCCACGGCTATTCCAAGGGCAAGGGCGGCTCCATGCACATGTTCTCGGTCGCCAGGAACTTCTATGGCGGGCACGGCATCGTGGGCGCGCCCGCGCCGCTCGGCACCGGGCTTGCCTTCGCCAACAAATATCGCGGCAACGATCGCGTCTGCCTCACCTTTTTCGGGGAGGGCGCGGCCAATCAGGGCCAAGTCTATGAAAGCTTCAACATTGCCTCGCTGTGGAAGCTCCCGGTCCTCTACGTGATCGAGAACAACCATTACGCCATGGGCACGTCGGTGGATCGGGCAAGCGCCTTGGCCGAGGAGCTTTACCATCGAGGCTCGGTCTTCGGCATTCCGGGCATGAAGGTGGACGGCATGGACGTCCGCGCCGTCAAGGCCGCCGGCGAGGCTGCGATCGCACAAGTGAGGGGAGGCGCTGGGCCGATGATCCTCGAGATGCGCACCTATCGCTATCGCGGCCATTCCATGTCGGATCCCGCCAAATATCGGAGCCGCGAGGAGGTGCAGGCGATGCGCGCCCATCACGACCCCATCGAGCTCTTGGGCAAGCGCATGCTCGAAGCGGGGATCGCCGATGAGGAGCGCCTCAAGCAGATCGACATGGAGATTCGCGCCGTGGTGAACGAGGCCGCCGAATTCGCCACCCACGATCCGGAGCCCAATGCCGGCGAGCTCTTTACCGATGTGGTCGCTTGATCTTAGCTGAGCCCGTAATGCCCACCGAAATTCTCATGCCGGCGCTGTCTCCCACCATGGAGGAGGGCACGCTCGCCAAATGGCACGTGAAGGCGGGCGATGCGGTGCGCACCGGTGACGTCATTGCCGAAATCGAAACCGACAAGGCAACCATGGAGGTGGAGGCGACAGACGACGGCAAGGTCAGCACGATCCTGGTGCCCGAGGGCACCGAGCATGTGCCAGTCAACCAACCTATCGCGCTGCTCCTTCAAGATGGCGAAGACGTAGCCTCATCCTTCGCGGCGCGGCCTTCGGCCACTCCTAAGGATGAGGAGTTAGCGCCTCACCCTGAGGAGGGCACGCCGACGCCCGTCTCGAAGAGCGAGGCCCGTGACGGTTCCCCCCTCTCCAAACGGGGAGAGGAAACGCCCCGAGATTTAGGGGAGGCGCCCCCGGACATCGAGGAGGCACCGGCAGGGCCGCAAGTGGCGCCGGCCGAGCCGCGCCCGGAAGCGGAGATCCCTCCGGGCACGGAGATGGTCGCCATGACCGTGCGCGAGGCGCTGCGCGACGCCATGGCCGAGGAGATGCGCGCCGACGATCGCGTCTTCGTCATGGGCGAGGAGGTCGGCCAATATCAGGGCGCCTACAAGGTGACGCAAGGCCTGCTCGAGGAATTCGGCGAGAGGCGCGTGCAGGACACGCCGATCACCGAATATGGCTTCGCCGGCGTCGGCGTCGGCGCGGCCTTCGCAGGGCTCAAGCCGATCGTCGAGTTCATGACCTGGAACTTCGCCATGCAGGCGATCGACCACATCGTCAACTCCGCCGCCAAGACGCCCTATATGTCCGGCGGCCAGATGCACTGCCCGATCGTGTTCAGAGGGCCGAACGGCGCGGCATCGCGCGTCGCGGCCCAGCATAGCCAGGACTTCTCTGCTTGGTATGCGAGCGTGCCGGGGCTGAAGGTGATCGCGCCCTATGCCGCCGCCGACGCCAAGGGCCTGCTCAAAGCCGCGATCCGCGATCCGAGCCCCGTGGTCTTTCTCGAGAATGAAATTCTCTATGGCCAGAGCTTCGAGGTGCCGAAGCTCGAGGATTTCGTCCTGCCGATCGGCAAGGCGCGCGTGGCGCGAACCGGCTCCGACGTGACCATCGTCTCCTATTCGCGGGGCATGGCTTACGCGCTGGAGGCGGCAAAGCGGCTCGCCGAGGAAGGCATCGAGGCGGAAATCATCGATCTCCGCACGCTCCGACCGCTCGACATGGCGACCGTGCTCGCGTCGGTCAAGAAGACCAACCGCTTGGTCACCGTCGAGGAGGCGTGGCCCCTCTGCTCGGTGGGCACGGAGATTTGCGCGGCCGTCGCGGCGGAGGCCTTCGACCATCTCGATGCGCCGCCGCTCAAGATCACCGGCGCCAATGTGCCAATGCCTTACGCGGCGAATCTCGAGAAGCTCGCGCTGCCGTCGGTCGAGCAGGTGATCGCAGGCGTCAAATCCGTCTGCTATCGGGAGTGATTCGCGTGGACGATGCGCCCATGAACTGGAAACAAGGCGGCTGCCATTGCGGCGCGGTGCGCTTCGAGGTGCTGGCGCCCGACGAGATCGAGGTCAAGGAATGCAACTGCTCGATCTGCCGAAAGGCCGGCTACCTGCACTTGATCGTCCCCAAGGAGCGCTTCCGCTTGCTTAAGGGCGAGGCCACACTCACCACCTACACCTTCAACACCGGCACGGCGAAGCATCATTTCTGCTCGTCATGCGGAATAAAGACCTTCTACGTGCCGCGCTCCAAGCCCAACGGCTACAGCGTCAATGTCCGCTGCCTCGACGACGGCGCCGTCCGCGTCACCCGCATCACCCTGTTCGACGGCCGGCATTGGGAAGAGCAGATGGCCGTGCTCGCCCGCGAGCAAAGCGCCTGATCCATGCCGACACCGATCCTCATGCCTGCGCTGTCGCCCACCATGGAGGAGGGCAAGCTCACCAAATGGCATGTGGGGGAGGGCGATGCGGTGCACGCAGGCGACGTCATCGCCGATATCGAGACCGACAAGGCGACCATGGAGCTCGAGGCGGTGGATGAGGGGAGCATCGGCAAGATCCTCGTTCCGGAGGGCACCGAGCATATCCTGGTGAACCAACCCATCGCGCTGCTGATCGCGGAAGGCGAGGACACCTCTCCCATGGGGGGGAAGGTCGTTTCGCGCAGCGCGCCGGGTGAGGGGGTACAGAAACCAGCCGACTCGCCAATCCCCTCACCCCAGCCCTCTCCCCACCGGGAAGAGGGGGATTCGGCCTCAAATGGGATGGGGCTAACAAATGGTCACGCGAAGCGTATCCACGCGAAACGTGTCTTTGCCTCGCCGCTGGCACGGCGACTCGCACGCGAGCGCGGCATCGATCTCGGCGCGCTCGATGGCTCGGGCCCGCACGGCCGCATCGTCAAACGGGATATCGAGCAAGCTTCGCTTGAAGGGCCTCACGCCGAAAAATCTGTCGAGAGGTTCGAAGCCGTCGAGGCCGTGGCGGAGCCCGATCGGCGCCGCCTGGTGCATACGCGGCTTGCAGCCGCTCCGCTGTCAATCTCCGACGAGCAGGTGCTGGCGCTGTATGAGCCCGGCACCTACGAGCTCGTGCCTCATGACACCATGCGCCGGGTCATCGCCGAGCGGCTGACCCTCGCCAAGCAGACCATCCCGCATTTCTATCTCGGGATCGACTGCGAGCTCGATGCCGTGCTCGCCGCGCGCACGCGGCTGAATGCGATGGCGCCAAAGGACGGCCCCCGCGCCTTCAAGCTCTCGATCAACGATTTCATCATCAAGGCGCTCGCCATGGCGCTGCAGAAGGTGCCGCGCGCCAACGCCACCTGGACGGAGGCCGGGCTGCTGCTGCATCGCGCCTCCGATGTTGCCGTCGCCGTGGCGCTTTCCGAGGGCGGCCTGTTTACGCCCGTGATCCGCAATGCCGAGCTCAAAAGCCTATCGGAGATCTCCAACGAGATGAGCGATCTGGCCGCCCGGGCACGCTCGAAGCGCCTCGCGCCCCACGAATATCAGGGCGCCACCACCACCCTCTCCAATCTCGGTATGTACGGCGTCGCCCGCTTCGACGCCGTGATCAACCCGCCGCAAGCGAGCATCCTCGCCGTGGGCCGCGCCGAGAAGCGCGCCGTAATCAAGGACGACGCGGTGAAGATCGCGACCATGATGAGCGCGATGCTGTCGGTGGATCACCGAGTGATCGACGGCGCGCTCGGCGCCGAGCTGCTGGCAGCCTTCAAGGCCTTCATCGAAGACCCGGTAACCATGCTGGTGTAGGTCCGAGGATTAGGAATGCGGCTGATCTTGGGACTTCTCGTCGCCGGAGCGCTATCACTCCTGATCGGGCTTGCCGCGAGCGAGATCGCCGCGCTCATGCCCTGCCGGGGTGAGGACCTCGCGTGCGCCCTGGACGAGGCTATCGGCGCTTACGCGGTGCTGATCTGGACCGTGCTCGGCCCCGCCATTTTCGGCGTGATCCTGTTTGTCGCCCGCAACAAAATCACGCTTGCGGGCGGCATGGTCCTGCTGCTCGCACCACTTGTCGTGTTCTTCCTGGGGATTATGATCGAGACGTGACAGACGATCAGCGTCGAGCCCTACCGGGATCTGAGGCAGGTCCTGCTGATGTTCGCGCCCGTAGCGCTGACCGTCGTGGCACTGGATGGTGCTCGGGTCGCCTTCCGTCGGGACGCAAATCCCCCCCGGCCAAGGTGGACGCAGCCGCGCCGGAGCTGCCTGCGACCAATGCCAGTGTGGCCGAGGCGCCGGACCGTGATAAGACGCCTTGCGAGCGGGCCACGGCGGAAGAGGGGTTCGTGCCCTTCCCAACCAAATGAGAGCCTTGGCTTGCCCCCGCATAGGTTTCGAAGCATCATGCGTGAAACGAGCTTCGATATTGCCGTGATCGGCGGCGGACCCGGCGGCTATGTCGCGGCGATCCGGGCGGCGCAGCTCGGGCTCAAACCCGTCGTGATCGAGCGCGAGCAGCTTGGCGGCATCTGCCTCAATTGGGGCTGCATCCCCACCAAGGCGTTGCTCCGCACCGCCGAGCTTTATCATCTCATGGGGCGCGCTTCGGAGTTTGGACTTGCCGCCGACAATCTCCGTTACGATCTCGCGCGAATCGTCGAGCGGAGCCGGAAGGCGGCCGCGCGCCTGTCGGACGGCGTCGCCTATCTCATGCAGAAGAACAAGATCACCGTGGTGGACGGCACCGCAGGCCTGCAAGGGCAGGGACGCATCGCTGTCACCGATAGGGACGGGCAGCCGCTTCCAGAAATTGAAGCGAAGCACATCATCGTCGCGACGGGCGCGCGGGCGCGCACGTCGCCGGGCCTCGAGCCCGACGGCAAGGTGGTTTGGACCTACAAGGAAGCCATGGTTCCGCGGAGCTTTCCGAAATCTCTGCTCGTCGTGGGCTCAGGCGCCATCGGCATCGAGTTCGCGAGTCTCTACCGGACACTCGGCGCCGAGGTGACCGTGGTGGAGATACTCGACCGCATGCTGCCCTCCGAGGACACGGAAATCTCTTCGCTCGCGCACAAGGCCTTCGCCAAGCAGGGGATGACCATCCACACAAGGACCGCAGTGGAACATTTCGCGCACCACGGCGACAGCGTCACGGCGACCCTGAGACGGCCTGACGGCCTTGCCGAGGAGCTGACGGTTGATCGCGTCATCCTCGCCATCGGCATCACCGGCAATGTCGAGGGTCTCGGGCTCAAGCAGCAGGGGGTTCGAAATCGCGAAGGGCCATATCGTCGTCGACACATGGTGCCGCACCGGGGCCCCCGGCCTCTACGCCATCGGCGACGTGGTGGGACCGCCTTGGCTTGCCCACAAAGCGAGCCATGAAGGTGTCCTCTCCGTCGAGAAGATCGCTGGCGTCGAAGGCGTTCACCCCCTCGACAAGACGGCGATTCCGGCCTGCACCTATTGCTCTCCGCAAGTCGCAAGCGTCGGCCTCACCGAGGAGGCAGCGCGCGCCGCTGGGCGCACCGTCAAGATCGGCCGCTTCCCCTATCAGGCCAACGGCAAGGCGATCGCGCTGAGCGAGACGGAGGGTCTGATCAAGACCATCTTCGACGCGGAAACCGGCGAGCTCCTCGGCGCCCATATGTTCGGGGCGGAGGTGACGGAGTTGATCCAGGGCTTCGCCATCGCCAAAAGCCTTGAAACCACCGAGGCCGAGCTGATCTCGGCCATCTTCCCCCACCCGACGCTCTCGGAGACGATGCATGAATCGGTGCTCGAAGCTTACGGCCGTGCGCTCCACATCTAGAGCCTCTGTGACAGCCGTCAGGCGGCGTGCTAGAGCAAGCGGGAGGTTAAGGAGCGGAGAGCATCGACCATGGAGCTGATCGTCGGCCTGATCATTTTTTGCATCGTCGGCCTCGCCGCCGGCGCGATCGCGGCTTTCTACATGGGCCGTCAGCAGGACCTTTGGATGAATCTGCTGATCGGCATCATCGGCGCCATGGTCGGCGGCTTCATCGCTAGGCTGCTTGGGATCACCGCCTATAACGTCGTCGGCGAGGTCGTCGTCGCCACCTTGGGCGCCATCCTTTGTCTGTATGTGTGGCAGCGGGTGCGGGGGACTTGAGCCGATCGTTGCCCAGGCTAAGGTCACCTATATTGGGCTTCGGGCCCCGAGGGTCGCGGGTTCTGGTGAAGCGTCGCTGCTGACGTCAATTTTCGGAGGCTCGAATGCAAAATAAGCTCATGGACTCCTTTCCATGCCGGGGGTCGGCTTTTTCGGCATGCTGATCATCGGCATTCTTGCTGGCTACATCGAGGAGAAGGTGACTTCGAGCGACCATGGTCTTCTCACCAATCTGCTCGTCGGTATCGCAGGTTCCTTCGTGGGCGGCGCGCTCGCCAATCTCCTGAATATCCAGTTCTACGGCTGGCTGGGCAATCTGATCGTGGCCAGTGTGGGCGCCGTCATCGTGCTCTGGGTCTGGCGCAGCTTGCGCAAGCCGGCACAAACGTAAGGGATCGCGCTGCTGGTGGTAACGCTGCTCGACACTGTCGGCGAAGGCAGCAGCAAACTGCGCGCGCGCCATCCCGAGAAGGCGCATCTGCCGGATACGCCAGTCCTGGCGAAGCCTGCATGGATTCGGGTCAGGGCACCCGGTGCTCGCGCCTTTGAGGCAACGCGCGCGATCCTGCGCGGGCACCGCCTGCACACCGTCTGCGAGGAAGCCGCTTGTCCCAATATCGGCGAGTGCTGGGGCAAGCGGCACGCCACAATCATGATCCTGGGCGACACCTGCACCAGGGCCTGCGCCTTCTGCAATGTACGCACGGGACGCCCGGGGCCGCCCGACCCTTCGGAGCCCGAGCGCGTGGGACGGGCGATCGCCGACCTTGAGCTTGCCCATGTGGTGGTGACGTCGGTGGATCGCGACGATCTTCCCGACGGCGGCGCCGCGCAGTTTGCCGGCACGATCACGGCAATCAGGGAACGGGCGCCCGCGACCAGCATCGAGGTGCTGACCCCCGATTTCCTGCACAAGGAGGGCGCGCTCGACACCGTGATGGCGGCGAGACCCGAAATCTTCAACCACAATCTCGAAACGGTGCCGTCGCTCTATCGGCGCATTCGCCCGGGCGCGCGTTACGCGCATTCCTTAAGCCTGTTGCAGCGCGCCAAAGCGCTTGACGGACGCGTCTTCACCAAATCCGGGATCATGCTGGGCTTGGGCGAGACGCCAGCGGAAGTACTTGAACTGATAGACGATTTACGAGCGGCGGACGTCGACTTTCTCACTCTCGGCCAATATCTGCAGCCGACCCGCAAACATGCCGCAATCGACCGCTTCGTCACACCCGAGGAATTCGTGGCCTTCCGGGACGCCGCCGAAGCCAAGGGCTTCCTCCTCGTGGCTGCAAGTCCCCTAACCCGATCCTCCTATCATGCGGCCGAGGATTTCGCGCGGCTCAAATCCGCCCGCCAAGCCGCGCTCGGCCGTTGAGCCGCGGCCGGCCAGCAAGCGTCCAATGCACGTCTACGAGACTAAGCACGCCATCGCCCATAGTGCGGACGACATGTTCGCCCTCGTCGCCGATGTCGAGAGCTATCCCAAGTTTCTGCCGCTCTGCGAGGCGTTGCAACTGAAACGCCGCGAGCACCGGGAGGGCAAGGAGGTGCTCATCGCCACTATGGTGGTGGGCTACAAGCTCATCCGCGAGAGTTTCACCACCGAGGTCATGCTCGACCTGGGCGACCGCACCATCCTCGTGCAGCATCTCGATGGCCCGTTTTCCGTGCTGGAGAATCGCTGGCGGTTTCAGCCGCTTGACGCGGAGACATGCGAGATCGATTTCTACATCCGCTACTGCTTCCGCTCGCGCATGCTCGAGCGGCTGATTGGCGCGCTGTTCGCCAAGGTGGTGCGGCGCTACACGGCCGCTTTCGAAAAGCGGGCCGACGCGATCTATGGGACGCGCTCGGCTTCCTTTGTTTCACAGCACTGAGGCGAGCAGGCTAAGCGCGCGCTCGACGCTGCCGCGTCTGATCTCGCCCCGGCCGATCTCGCCGAAAAGAGCACGCTCGTGCCGGACGGTCTCGTCGCGCCTCGCGGCAGCGATATGGACGAGGCCGACCGGTTTCTCCGCCGTCCCCCCGCCAGGACCCGCAATGCCGGTGACGGCGACGGCGATGGTAGCACGCGAATGGGTGAGCGCGCCTCCAACCATGGCGCGGGCCACATCCTCGCTCACGGCACCGTGGCGCTCGATCAGCCAGGCGGGAACGCCGAGCATCTCGCTCTTCGCGGCGTTCGAATAGGTGACGAAGCCGCGCTCGACCACCTCGGAGGAACCGGGAACGGCGGTGAGCGTGGCGGCCACGAGCCCGCCGGTGCAGGATTCCGCAGTGGCGATCAGCACCCCGCGCTCGCGGCACGCCTCCAACAGCGCCGCGGCTTGCGCGATCAGGCGTGGGTCGATCTTGAGAGAATCGATCATGACCAGCCAATCATGGCAGGCGCACCGTGGCCGTGGCCATGGCAGCAATGCCTTCGCCGCGACCGATGAAGCCCAAGCCCTCATTGGTCGTGGCCTTGATGCTGATCTGGGGCAGCGCCAGGCCGAGCATTTCGGCAAGCCGCGCGCGCATCGCCTCGCGGTGAGGCCCAATGCGGGGGGCCTCGCAGAGGAAGGTCAGGTCCACATGCACGATCTCCCCGCCGCGCGCCTTGAGCTTGGCCGCCGCATCTTTCAGGAACAGCTCCGAGGGCGCGCCTCGCCAGCGATCATCCGCGGGCGGGAAATGGACGCCGATATCACCGTCGGCGATGGTGCCGAGCAGCGCGTCGGTGAGGGCGTGCAAGCCGACATCGGCGTCGCTGTGGCCGACGAGCTTTTTCGGATGCGGGATGCGCACGCCGCAAAGGACTACCGCGTCGCCCGGTCCGAAGGCATGAACGTCGTAGCCCGACCCGACGCGGACGGCGCCAGCCGCGTGCGCGGCTCGCAGCTGCAGCAATTCATCGGCGCTCATCAGGTCCTCCGCCGAGGTAAGCTTGCGATTGGCTTCCGAGCCTTGGACCAGAGCCACGTCAAGACCGAACCATTCGGCGATGCCGGCATCGTCGGTGAAACTGGCGTTGGCCTCATCGGTCGCGGCGCGATGCGCGGCAAGGATGGCATCGAAGCGGAACCCTTGCGGCGTCTGGGCGCGCCAAAGCTCATCGCGGGGGACCGTGCCGGTCACGCGACCCTCGCATCCCCGTTTCAGCGTATCGGTGACGGCCAAGCCGGGGAGGGCAGCGACATGGGCATCCAGACCGTCGATGACGCGGCCGATCAGTCCGGCATCGACGAAAGGCCGTGCCGCGTCGTGGATCAGCACCCGATCGGGCGCCTGAGCGGCGAGGGCCTCAAGCCCGGCGCGGACGGAATCCTGCCGCCGCGGACCCCCCGGAACCGGCGGTCTTAGGCGACCAGCAAAGTCCCGGATCGCCGCGTCATACAGCCCGGCATCTTCCGGATGGATCACGACGATCACCGTATCGATCTTGGGATGAGCGGCAAAGGCACTGATCGCCCGGGTCAGCATCGGCACCCCGCCTAGGGTCCAATATTGCTTGGGTATCAGCGCTTTAGAGCCAGCCGCTCGGACGCCGCGGCCAGCCGCCACAATGAGGGCCGCAACGCTCATCGGAAGGTCATCCGCTGCACCCAAAATTGGGTCAAGTATGATTTTGTGCACTGCGTCAATTGTCGTGTTGCTCTAAGGTCAAATCCCTACTATCCTGCACAATAAAAGATCATGGGGCCCTGCTGCATATTCTTTGTGCATACGCGACTTCATTGAAGTCACGAGGATACACCGCTTGAGCGCCTCGACCAAAAAGCAGGGCACGCGCCGTCCTCTCCTGCCGCCGCTGATACCGCCAGAAGCCATGCTCAGCGCCTTGCCGCATCCGCTCCTCGTCATTGGCGAAGGGCTTCGGATCGAATATGTCAACACCGCCGCCGAAGACTTCTTTCAAATGAGCGCGGCGGTTCTGTGCCGCCACGGGCTCACCGACGTCGTTGCCTTCGGCAGCCCGCTGGTCGCCCTTGTCGAGCAGGTGCAACGCAACGGCACCACCGTCAACGAATATGGCGTGGATCTCGGCTCCTTCCGCTTCGACGCTCCGAAGCTCGTCGATCTCTACGGAGGACCACTGCCTGAGGCGCCGGGCCGGGTGCTGATGATGCTGCAGCAGCGAAGCATGGCGCAAATGATCGAGCGCCAGCTCACCCATCGCGGCGCCGCGCGCTCCGTCTCCGGACTGGCGGCGGTGCTCGCCCACGAGATCAAGAACCCGCTTTCCGGCATCCGGGGCGCGGCCCAGCTGCTCGAAAGCGAGAGGACCGATTCCGACCGGACCCTGACGCAGCTCATCTGCGCCGAATCCGATCGCATCTGCAAGCTCGTCGACCGCATGGAGATCTTCGGCGATGAGCGGCCGCTGCAACGCGAGCCGGTCAATATCCACGACGTGCTCGACCACGTGAAGCAGATCGCCGTCAGCGGTTTCGCCCGCCAGATCAAGATCGTCGAGCACTACGATCCCTCGCTGCCGTCGGTGCCGGGCAGCCGCGACAAGCTGATCCAGGTCTTCCTCAACCTCGTCAAGAACGCTGCCGAAGCCATCGGCGAGGAGCGGCCCGACGGACAGATCACGCTCACCACGTCCTTCCGTCCGGGCGTACGCCTCTCGGTCCCTGGCAGCCAGGCGCGCGTGAGCCTGCCGCTCGAGATTGCCGTAGAGGACAACGGCGCCGGCGTTCCCACCGACCTCCTGCCGCATCTCTTCGATCCTTTCGTCACCACCAAGCCGTCGGGGACCGGCCTAGGACTTGCATTGGTGGCGAAGATCATCGGCGACCACGGCGGGATCATCGAATGCGACTCGCGGCCCCGACAGACGGTCTTCCGTGCCCTGATGCCGATGGCCGAGAGCGAAATGACCCAAGGGGGGCAGGCTTAACCCATGGCCAAGGGCAATATCCTCATCGCCGATGACGACGCCGCGATCCGCACGGTGTTGAATCAGGCCTTGGCGCGCGCGGGTTACGCGCCGCGCGCCACCGGCAATGCCGCGACGCTCTGGCGCTGGATCAGCCAGGGCGATGGCGACCTCGTCATCACCGATGTGCTGATGCCTGACGAGAGCGCCTTCGACCTGATCCCACGCGTCAAGAAGCTCAGGCCGGATCTTCCGATCATCGTGATGAGCGCGCAAAATACCTTCATGACCGCGATCACCGCGGCGGAGCGCGGGGCCTACGAATATCTGCCGAAGCCCTTCGACCTGAACGAGCTCATTGCCGTGGTCGGACGGGCGCTCGCCGAGCCGCGGCGCCGAGCCCAGCGGCTCGCGCCGGAGCCGAGCGAGGGCTTGCCCCTGATTGGCCGCTGCCCGGCCATGCAGGAGATCTATCGGGTGCTCGCGAGACTCACCCAGACCGACCTGACCGTGATGATCACGGGTGAGTCGGGGACGGGCAAGGAGCTCGTCGCCCGCGCGCTTCACGAATATGGCAAGCGCCGCAACGGCCCTTTCGTCGCCATCAACATGGCTGCCATTCCCCGCGAGCTGATTGAATCGGAGTTGTTCGGTCACGAGAAGGGCGCCTTCACCGGCGCCCAGAACCGTCACGTCGGACGCTTCGAGCAGGCCGAAGGCGGCACGCTGTTTCTCGACGAAATCGGCGACATGCCGATGGAGGCGCAGACCCGCCTCCTCCGCGTTCTGCAAGAAGGCGAGTACACGACGGTCGGCGGGCGCACGCCGATCCGGACCAATGTCAGGATCATCGCCGCCACCAACCGGGACTTGCAGCAGCAGATCGATCAGGGTCTCTTTCGCGAGGATCTGTTCTACCGGCTGAACGTGGTGCCGCTCAGATTGCCGCCCTTGCGTGAGCGGCTGGAGGACATTCCTGACCTCGTGCGCCACTTCCTCGCCATTGCCGAGAAGGAGGGCCTGCCGTCCAAATCCTTCGAGCCAGGCGCGATCGAGCGGCTCAAGCGTTACCACTGGCCGGGAAATATCCGCGAGCTGGAAAATCTCGTGCGCCGCTTGTCGGCGATCTACGCCCAGGACAGCGTAACCGGGGAGATGGTCGACAGCGAGCTCGCCAGCGCCGCCCGCGCGCCCTTTAACGACACTTCGGAACGGACGGGCGATCTGTCCGAGGCGGTAGAGCGTTTTCTCTCGGACTATTTCATGAGCTTTGGTCAGGAGCTCCCGCCCGCCGGCCTCTACACCCGCGTGCTGCGCAAGATCGAGCTGCCGTTGATCACGGCGGCGCTGGCGGCAACGCGGGGGAACCAAATCCGCGCTGCCGACCTGCTGGGCCTCAATCGCAATACCTTGCGCAAGAAGATCCGAGACCTTGGCGTCAAGGTGATCAGGACGCCGGGGTCCTAGCGGAAAATTTTCTTCGGTTTCGGCCAGGACTTGCTCTAGGCGCCCAGGTTTTGGGGGGCCCGGCAAACGCATCACTATTGCGCCACAGTCGCTAAAGCGCCACATTGTGATTTTATTGCATCATAAGAGGGTGAGCGCTCCCTCATTGCAGACGGCGAGACCTTGGGCGGGTAGGGGAGAGGTTTGAGTAACTTATTGCATTCGTTGCGAAAAGCGGCGGAGAAATCGGGATTGTGGCGCGCGCGCCAGAGCCCGAACCAGCCGTCAGGGGCCGGAGACGCTCAAGCGGGCGCCGACTCGGCGCTGCTTGAGGGTTCGGCGCGGGAACCGATTCGTTCGCGCCGCCGTCTGCCTTTCACCATCGGTTTGATCACCATGATGCTGTCGCTCGGCTCCGGCCTTGCGACCTACGTCATCCTGACCGGTCTCACCCCCATCGTGCCGACCCACCTCGTCGTGGTGGGGATGCTGCTCATCAACCTCGTGCTCGTGCTCGCGATGGTGATGATCATCGCCTGGCAGGTGACGGGGCTCTGGCTCGCGCGGCGCCGGCAGGCCGCGGGCGCGCAGCTCCATGTTCGTATCGTCAGCCTGTTCAGCGTCATCGCTGTCGTCCCTGCGATTCTGCTCGCGGTCTTTGCCAGCGTCTCCCTCGATCGCGGGCTCGACCATTGGTTCTCCGCCCGCACCAAGTCCATCATCCAGAATTCGGTCGACGTAGCCACAGCCTATCTTCAGGAGCATGGCCAGGTGATCCGCACCGATACCCTCGGCATGGCCAATGATATCGACGAGGCCGTCAACCTATTGAAGTCGCGGCCGCAGGGCTTCGGCAACTTCCTTGCCGCGCAAGCCGCGATCCGGGCTCTGCCCATCGCCTATCTGATCGATGGCGACGGGAAGATTCTCGCGACCGCGGCGACGCTGCAGGACGTCCCCTATCAGGCGCCGCCGAAAGCCGCCATGGACCTCGCAAAGAAGGGCCAGGTCATCGTCATCGCGCCCGGACAGACCGCCCTTGTCGGGGCCATCAAGGCGCTAGAAAACTTCAACGACACCTACCTCTATGTGGTCCGCCCGGTGAATGCGCAGGTGCTGCAACAATTGCGCGAGACCCGAGCCAATGTCGCCGAATACCAGCTGCTCGAGCAGCGCCGGACGGGCGTGCAGGTGGCCTTCGGGCTCATGTATGTGGCCATCGCGCTCACTTTGCTGCTGTCCGCCATCTGGATCGGCATGTGGTTCGCCAATCGCCTGGTGGCGCCGATTCGCCAGCTGATGGGGGCAGCGCAGCAGATCTCCCAAGGCAATCTCGGCGTCGAGGTTCGCGTCCGGCCTGCCGATGGCGACCTCGCCGTGCTTGGCGCCACCTTCAACACCATGACGTCCGAGCTCAAGAGTCAGCGGGACGCGTTGGTCGGCGCCAACACCACCCTCGACGAGCGGCGCCGCTTCATGGAGGCCGTGCTGTCGGGCGTAACGGCGGGCGTGGTCGGACTGGACGCGGAGGGGAAGATTACGCTCGTCAATCGTTCCGCTGAGACCCTGCTCGGAGCCAAGGAGAAGAACCTCGCCGGGAAACCGCTGGCCGAGACCATCCCCGAATTCGGCCCGCTCATGAAGCGCGCGCAGAAGCAGGGCAAGCATCTCGTCACCGACCAGGTCGCGCTCCGCCGCGGAGGCTCCGAACGTAATTTCGCCGTTCGCGTCACCACCGAGGGAACGGACCAGCAGGCGCAAGGTTATGTCGTGACCTTCGACGACATAACCGAGCTTGTCAGCGCCCAGCGCAGCACCGCCTGGGCCGACGTGGCGCGGCGCATTGCGCACGAGATCAAGAACCCACTCACCCCGATCCAGCTCTCGGCCGAGCGCATCCGCCGCAAATACGGCGATTCCATCACCAAGGATCGCGACGTGTTCGATCAGTGCACCGACACCATCATCCGCCAGGTCTCCGATATCGGGAAGATGGTCGACGAGTTCTCGGCCTTCGCGCGCATGCCAAAGCCGATGATGGAGCTCCACGACGTCCGCGACATCGTGCGCGAAGCGGTGTTCCTGTTCCAGGTGAGCCGGCCCGAGATCACTTTCACGTTTGATCTTCCCGTTAAACCCGCGGTGATGCTTTGCGACCGGCGCCTGTTGACCCAAGCCGTCACCAATCTTGTCAAGAATGCGAGCGAGGCCATCGACACCGCGCTTGAAGCGGAGCCCGAACGGCCGGAGAAGGGGCACGTCATCACCAAGGTACGGGTGAAGGGCGACCGGCTGCAGATCGCCGTCATCGACAATGGCTGCGGCCTGCCCAAGGAGAATCGCCAGCGCCTGGTCGAGCCCTACATGACGACGCGAGCCAAGGGCACGGGGCTTGGGCTGGCAATCGTGCAGCGGATCACCGAGCAGCATGGCGGTACGGTGCAGCTCGCCGATGCGCCGAAACGCAACGGAAAAGTTCAGGGAGCTTCGGTGCGCATGGACCTGCCCATCCGCGAGGTCGAGGATGTGCTTGCCAGCACCGAAGCGAGTGCCGAGGAGGACGCCTCGCTTCAGGCGAAGGCTGCCGAGGCGGCTGAGTGAAAGGAGGGAGAAACCTATGGCGTCCGACATCCTCATCGTCGACGACGAAGCCGATATCCGCGAGCTGATCTCCGGCCTCCTCGAGGACGAAGGCCATGGCACGCGGCTCGCCAAGGATAGCGACGAGACGCTTGCCGCCATCGAGGAGCGGCGCCCCTCGCTCGTGATCCTCGACATTTGGCTGCAAGGCAGCAAGCTCGACGGGCTCGAGCTGCTCGACCGCATCAAGCGGGCGCACCCCGATTTGCCGGTGGTGATCATCAGCGGCCACGGCAATATCGAGACCGCCGTCGCCGCTATCAAGCGCGGCGCCTACGATTATATCGAGAAACCCTTCAAAGCCGACCGCCTCGTGCTCATCACCGCGCGCGCGCTCGAAGCCTCGAAGCTCAAGCGCGAGAACCGCGAGCTGCGCGAGCGCAGCGCTTACAGCTTCGACATGATCGGCCGCTCGACCGCCATCAACCAGCTCCGCCAAGCCATCGAAAAGGTGGCTCCGACCAACAGCCGCGTGCTCATCACCGGGCCGTCAGGCTGCGGCAAGGAGCTCGCCGCCCGTGTTATGCACATGAAATCCGCCCGAGCCGACGGACCTTTCGTGGTGCTGAACGCGGCCGCCATGGTGCCCGACCGGGTGGAGCTTGAGCTGTTCGGCACCGAGGACGGCGCCGGCGCGGGCCCCCGCAAGGTGGGTGCGCTCGAGGAAGCCCATATGGGCTCGCTGTATATCGACGAGGTCGGCGACATGCCGCTCGAGACGCAAGGGAAGATCCTGCGCGTGCTCGTGGAGCAACGCTTCCAGCGGCTGGGGGGTGGCGGTCCGAAGGTACATGTCGACGTCCGCGTGATCTCCTCCACGAGCCACGATCTGCAGAAGGAGATGTCGTCAGGGCGCTTGCGCGAGGACCTGTTCCATCGCCTGAACGTCGTGCCCATCAGAGTGCCTGCCCTCTCCGAGCGGCGCGAGGACATTCCCGAGCTCGTCCGCTACTTCGTGCAGGCGATCTCGGTAGCCTCCGGGCTTGCTCCACGCCGCATCGGCGAGGATGCCATGGCCGTGCTGCAATCCCATGATTGGCCCGGCAATGTGCGGCAGCTCCGCAACAACATTGAGCGGCTGATGATTCTCGTGGGCGGCGACGCCGACAGCATCATCACCGCCGACATGCTGCCCGACGAGATCATCTCCCCGGTGCCGCTTTCGCCCAACGGGGCAGGGGGAGAGCATTTGATGTCGCTCCCCTTGCGCGACGCGCGGGAGATTTTCGAGCGCGAATATCTGCTCGCCCAGGTCAACCGATTCGGCGGCAATATCTCGCGTACGGCCGAGTTCGTGGGCATGGAACGGTCGGCGCTGCACCGCAAACTGCGCGCGCTTGGGGTGAATTCGACCGAAAGAGGGGCCGCTTTGCGCTAGGCCTTAACCATGGTGCCAGCTGTATCAGGGCACTTGCGGTAACGCCTCGCAATCGCGTCTAATATGACCTGCCCGGCAGGGAAGGCAATCGTCCGGGGCGATTCGATCAGCGTAAGCGTGGACCTAAGGGACGGGGAAGCCCATGGCAACTGAACGCGCGCAAAGTCTGCAAGACACGTTTCTCAATCACGTTCGCAAGCAGAAGACCCCGCTGACGATATTTCTCGTGAACGGCGTGAAGCTGCAAGGTGTTGTGACCTGGTTCGACAATTTCTGCGTCCTCTTGCGCAGGGATGGGCATTCGCAACTCGTCTATAAGCACGCGATTTCGACGATCATGCCCGGTCAACCCATCCAGCTCAATGAAATCGGCGACGCGGAAGGTGCCGTGGATTAGTTGCGCCCGACCAATCCGAGACATCTGAAACCTAAGCAGCAGCCAGCGGCGGGCCGCCGGAAGGATGTCGCATCGGCCCGGCATCCGATCAAGGCGGTGGTTTTCGAGCCGGTCCTCGGCACGGAGCCGCGACGGACGGGAGCGGCGGCGGAAACGTTGACCTCGCTGCCGCGATCGCCGAAGGTACGCCTCGAGGAAGCGATGGGTCTCGCGCGCGCAATCGACCTCGACCTGCGTGCGCACGGGCTCGTGCCGCTGCCCCGCCCTCGGTCTGCAACGCTGTTCGGTTCCGGCAAGGTCGCAGAGCTTGAAGGGCTGATCCGCGCCGAAGCGGCTGAGCTCGTGATCGTCGACCATCCGCTCACCCCGGTGCAGCAGCGCAATCTCGAGACCGCTTGGAACGCCAAGGTGCTCGACCGCACCGGTCTCATTCTGGAGATCTTCGGCGCGCGGGCGCGGACGCGGGAAGGGCGCTTGCAGGTCGAGCTTGCCCACCTCGTCTACCAGAAGAGCCGGCTCGTGCGGTCATGGACCCATCTGGAGCGCCAGCGCGGCGGTTTCGGCTTTCTGGGCGGCCCGGGCGAAACGCAGATCGAGACCGACCGGCGCATCATCGGCGAGCGCATCGAGATGATCCGCCGCGAGCTCGATCAGGTCCGCCGCACCCGCGCCCTGCATCGGAAGTCGAGGGCCCGCGTGCCCTATCCGGCCGTGGCGCTCGTCGGTTACACCAATGCCGGCAAGTCGAGCCTGTTCAACGCGCTGACCGGTGCCAACGTCTTGGCCGAGGCTACGCTGTTCGCCACCCTCGATCCGACCTTCAGGGCCATTCGTCTGCCCCGCGGCTCAAAGGCCGTGTTGTCGGACACCGTGGGCTTCATCTCGGATCTGCCGACGATGCTGATCGCCGCCTTCCGCGCTACGCTCGAGGAGGTACTCGAAGCCGACCTGATCCTGCACGTCCGCGACATCGCCGACGAGGCGAGCGCAAATCAGCGTGCCGACGTCAATTCCGTCCTCGGCGAGCTTGGCATCGACGCCGCCGCGCGGCCCGAGCGATTGCTCGAAGTCTGGAACAAGGCCGACCTTCTCGATGCCGACACCCGCGCCCGCCTCGCGAACGAGGCAGCCCGGGATCCGCAAGCTCCCTGTCTCGTCTCGGCGGTGACGGGCGAGGGGCTTGCGGCGCTCCTGGGCGAGATCGAAACGCGGCTCAATCAAGCCCGCGCCACCATCGATCTTGCGCTCAGCCCCGAGGAGGGGGCGTTGTCGAATTGGATCTATGAGAATTGCGAGGTCGTGCAGCGCGCTGATCTCGGCGACGGCGTGACCCAGCTCCGTATCCGCGTGGCCCCGGAGAAACGGCACAGGCTACAGCGCCTCGCTGGGGCGGCGCGGCTGAGACTTGCCGCCGAATAGCTACGGCTTCGAGGCCCTCTGCTGCCTTTGCCTCATCCCAAAGCTGATCCATCTCTTCCAATGTGGCGTCTTGCGGCGACCGGCCTTGGGCGCGAAGAGCTTCCTCGATGCTTGCAAAGCGCCGTGCGAATTTGGCGTTAGCCTCACGCAAGGCAGCTTCCGGATCGAGCTTGAGATGGCGCGCGATGTTCGCCATGACGAAGAGGAGGTCGCCGAATTCCTCCGTCACCTCGGCAGAAGAGCCGCGCGCGCCACGTTTGCTCTCAGCGATCGCGGCCTTAAGCTCGGCGATTTCCTCCTCGGCCTTGCCGAGAACAGGCTCCAATGAAGGCCAGTCGAATCCAACCCGCGCCGCGCGGGTTTGCAGCTTCACCGCACGGCTCAGCGCGGGCAGGGCAAGCGGCACGTCATCGAGCAGCGAGCCCTCCGTCGTCTTGCCGCGCGCGGCCTTCTCCTCGGCCTTGATCCGCTCCCACGCCCCGCTCGTCTCGAATGCGTCTCTGAGGCTCGCATCCGCGAACACCTGGGGGTGTCGGCGAATCATCTTTGCAGTGATGGCGTCAACGACGTCGCCGAAGCCGAAGCGTCCTTGCTCCTCTGCCATGCGCGCGTGATAGACGACTTGCAGCAAGAGATCGCCGAGCTCGTCCTTAAGCCCATCGAGATCGCCGCGCGCGATCGCGTCGGCCACCTCATAGCCTTCCTCGATGGTGTAGGGCGCAATCGTCGCGAAGGTCTGATCGCGATCCCAAGGGCAGCCGGTTGCCGGGTCCCGCAGCCGCGCCATCACGCGCAAAAGATCGTCAATGCGGAGCGGCTTGGCCGGCGTGTCGGCCATTACCGTGGGCAGGCAAGGCGCGCGGGCCAGCCCGCCGCGCGGCGAAAATTGATTGCTTCGCCAAGGGGATAGGCGAAAGGCCCAGTTTTCTGACGGATATTCTCGATTCGCATAAGGTATATTATGGAAAATTTATGGGCGATGTTACACTTGACATACTCGACCCCCATGATTTAGTATTTTGGCCATAGGAGACTTATCGCTATGGCCACCGAAATTCGCGAAACCACGATAACCACGGATGACGGCGCTTCCATTGTCCGGCTTCATATAGCCGACGCGCCAATTGGCGATGACACCGCTGCATTTCGTCTAACTCTGCTTGCCAAGCTGCCGCGCTACAAAGCGCCGCTCTCGTCCAGATACAACGCGAGGCGATCCTTCGGGCTCGCGAGGTTCTGAGCCGCCTTGAGCGCGAGCTTTTGCAGGACGTTCCCGAGCGGATGGACGCTCGCCCGACCGAGATTTAAGGATATCAGACATGGCCAAATCCGTCCTTTCCGCCCCGCATTTCCAGAACGAAGCCGCTGCTTTTGCCTACGTAGAAGCTACGCTGTGGCCCACTGGACCTGTGTGCGCTCATTGCGGTGAAACCATAAGGGTTGGGCGCTTGAGCGGCAGAACTACGCGCCCCGGCCTCTACAAGTGCTACGCCTGCAAGAAGCCCTTCACGGTTCGGATGGGAACGATTTTCGAGTCTTCCCATTTGCCACTGCATCTGTGGCTGCAAGTCATTCACCTGATGTGCGCCAGCAAAAAAGGCATCGCTACTCGGCAAATTCAGCGGATGCTCAATTGCAGCATGAAAACCGCATGGTTCCTCGGCCATCGCATCAGGCTCGCCATGGACCCTGGTTCCGCAACGCCTCTTGGCGGCGCTGGCAAGACCGTCGAGGCCGACGAAACCGCTATCACCAATTCCCGCAAGACCAAGCGCGGTCCTGAGCGCAAGAAGCCCAAGGCATACGTCCTGAGTCTTGTGGAGCGCGGTGGAGCAATCCGTTCCATGACGCTTGACCATAAGAGCGTTGGACCGCTGCTCTATCGGCACGTCCATGAGGATAGCCGCCTCGTGACCGAGAAAGCTCAACACTACAAATTCCCGCCAGTTGCTAGCCACGAAAGTGTAGACCATTCCAAGTACGAATGGGCGCGCGGTGACGTGCATGTGAACACGTTGGAGGGCTTCTTTTCGATCTTCAAGCGTGGCCTGATTGGTGTCTATCAGCACATGGATGCCAAGCATCTTGATCGCTATCTGGCCGAATTTGATTTCCGGCAAAACACCCGCGCCAAGCTTGGCATCGATGATGTGCGGCGCACCGAGATTGCGCTTAAAGGCGTGGTCGGCAAGAGGCTCACCTATCAAACAACTGATCGCGCGTAAGAATTCGAGAGAGGACGGCCAAATGACGGCGGCGGCCCGTCCTTTCTCGCACTAATCTAGGAGCAACCGTCATGGTGGCGTATCGACTTGTCGGGCTCGAAAGCGGAGCCGTCGATACAGTGGCGCATGAGATACATTTCGTGCTTACCGTGTCGGGACGGCCACCGATGGCGTTTGTTGCCAAATATGGACCTGCGGCGCAGGTCATCGGCGCTCTCGGTCGGATGTTTGTGGAGCTACGCCGTATTTTAACCGAGGCGAACACGGCGAAGGCGATTGCTGCAGAGAAAGTTGCATCGAGTCATGTGCAAAAGGATCGATGGGAGAACGTGGTACTAATGCAACTGACGACTCCAGAGGGCGTTCCGTATTACGTTTTCATTGCCGCCCCATGTTGCAGCCGGAATTGCTGAGCAGTTGAAAACTGAAAGTGCAAAACCGCATCAGACTGGCCGTAGTTAACCCACTTCATGATAAGGTTCCCTGATGCCAAATAGACCGCCCACCAAGCCCAAACTGACCGATGCCGAACGCCACAAGCGATTCGTGGAAATGGCGCGCGTAGTAGGCGCGTCGGATGATCCGAAAGATTTTGATCGGGCCTTCAAGAAGGTCGTTCCTTCTTCAAAAAAGAAGCCTTCCTAGCGTCACGCTTCGCACGCCATTCCTCGATCTCCATTCGCCGTATCTTCTCAAAATTGATCTTGAGATTTTTCAGGGCATCGGCGCGGAGTTCGATGAACGTGAGTTCGCCTCTCGTGGGGGGCGCAGTCATGTCTGCTGAAATTCGAGTTTCAAGCCACTCATCCGTTTTTATCAGCTTCGAGTAAAAAGCAGCAAGAAAGTCGCCCACCATCAAAAGGGGGACACGTTTCCTTCGCTTCAACGGTAAAAGTACCGAAAAGATCAATTCCAATTTATGGGCGGGGTGTGGTCCGCAGCCGCAAGGCCCGCGCCAGGCGCGTCATCGGCTTAACTCCGCTCATAATGATCGCGGACGAGCTGGTCAAGCAGACGCACGCCGAAACCCGAGCC
>Ga0116219_10000988_pt1 | contig 27924 bp, 27 predicted proteins | sample Sb_taG_4_FD_91019 | JGI IMG/M metagenome (GOLD analysis project Ga0116219, IMG submission 91019) | Peat soil microbial communities from Weissenstadt, Germany - Sb_50d_6_BS metaG | ecosystem: Environmental > Terrestrial > Soil > Wetlands > Peat | place: Germany: Weissenstadt | collected 2010-09-21 | reverse complement strand
CTTGCAACTGCGCAAAGACGAGTTTGGTGCCGGCTGAAGCATCCAGAGTCTCAAACCGAAATTCCACGCTGAGCCTGTCGAATTCCGCCAGGAGCGCCGCCTGGTAACTCCGGAAGTTCTCATACATATCCTGGCCCGGGAATACGTCCATGCCGGATTCCCAGTAGTCGAAGCCGCGAGAGAAAATTACGTGCGGGATCAGCTGTTCGACGTCCAGCCGCAAATAGAAAACCGCGTCGGGGACCAGCGCAGCGCTGTAGATGCCTCGAATCCATGCCGGGTCCATCCCGCGGACGATCGCGCGTGCGATCAGCGAATAGATATAGCGGTCCGTCAACACAATGAAGCCGGCGCGCAGAGCGGGTATCACCTCGTTCTCGAGCCGGTCCACAAAGTCTGTCGCGTAAAACAGACTCTGCGTTACGCGTCCGAGATTGTTTCCCTCTTTCGCGCGGCGAATTCCTTCGCCGGCAAGGTGCGAGCGCGTCATGCCCGTATCGAGCACTGCATGGCCCAGTTCCTCCAGCCACGGCTTCAGCATGTTGATCTGCGTCGTTCGGCCCGCTCCGTCCGTCCCTTCGACGACGATCAGTTTGCCGGCCAGATCGCCGAGCTTCATGCCGGGCAACAGCTTTCCGTAGGTTTGTCTCATGGTCGCACCCTCAGGTCCTTCGCTCTTTCGAGATGTGTTTTGACGATCTGGCGCACCTGTGCCTGCTGCACTTCCACCGGCAGCGTGGCGTCAACAACGGTCAGGCCGAATTCGGGAATCATTTTTTCGTATTCCTCGACGATCCGCCCCTGGAACAGCCGAAAACTCTCCGTCGGGTCGTCGCTGAGGCCGATGTCCAATCCAGCCTCGTAGAATTTGAATCCGTCGCGCCCGGTCACCAGGCGCCCGATGGCCGTCTCAAGCGGCACGCGGAAATAGAACGCCACCGTCGGCTTGGCCGCGAAGTCGTAAAGATCGCGAACCCACCGGCGGTCCATGCCCCGCGCCACATCCCGGGCAAAGGCGGTATAGATGTACCGGTCGCAGAGCACCACAGCGCCTGCTTTCAGCAGGGGCAGAATGCTTCGCTCGATGCGATCGGCGAAATCGGTCGCATGGATCAGCGAAAACGTCGCGGGCGTCAGCATCTTCTTTTTCTTGCCCAGCTTCGTAGTGTCTTTCACCAGTTCGGACGAGTTCCACTGGCTGAAAACCACGCCGTAGCCCTTCGACTCAAGCCACTTGTGCAGCAGGCTCAGTTGCGTGGATTTGCCCGAGCCGTCGATGCCTTCGACGACGAAGAGCCTTCCGGGCAAATTGTGATCGCCGTTGTGCCGCAGCTGCGGGGCAGGGGCGCCCATCGGGTAGAAAACTTCAAATGGACCAATGCGCATATTGCTACCGGTGTTCATAGGCCTCCCAAGTGTCTGTTCAGACCTGTGCCCAAAAACGCGGACACTTAGATTGTGTGTTGGGTTTCCGGTTGGCTGCGGACATCAGTCCCGGAGGACGCCCACACTATCCATCAAATTGAGTTTTCTTGCAGCAGAAATCTCAAGCCGTGTGTATCGAACCGAAGGCTGGCTTTGCGCCACGCGCCGCCTTGCGCCCGCAAAAGTCCACAGCACCTATCTCTTGCGCTCGACCGCTCGTCTGCCTAAGATGATCGCGTGATGACATTTGTCAGATATTTGGAACGCGGTCGACAAAGGGCGTCATGTTGGCGCGCGCGGCGATTCCCGGCCGAATTTCTAATCGACACTGAGGCGATTAGAAATAGAGCTAAATTACTGAAAACAAAGGGCGACCATTGATTCTAATCGACACTGATCGAGGGGGGCATTTGCGACTCTTGAGACCGATTCTGGCCATTTCGCTTCTCCTCGCGCAACTCGCCGGAGCCGCACCGGGCAATCTGTCAATCGCGGCTCGGCCGAGCTCCGCGCCCGCTTCCCAAGCCAAGGAAAGCGTCTACGAGACCACGCAGGGCAAGGGGTACCGCTTCGACCGCGGCGGCTGGATTTACGTTCATCTGGAGGGCGCGCCGCACGATATCGGCTATCAGCACGGCTACCTGCTCGCGCCGGAGATTGCGGACGCCTTCGCCGCTGTCCGGCTGGAAGCCACGCACAATTCAGGCCGCGACTGGGGATTTTTCCGCCGCGCCGCCCACGAAATGCTGTGGCCCAAGATTGATCCTGAATATCAGGCTGAGCTGCAGGGAATCGTGGACGGCCTCCAGGCCAACGAGACCAAGCTCGATCTGGACGATGTCGTGGCGCTCAACGCGTTTCAAGAGTTGGCCGACTATTACGTGCCGTGGCTCGATGCGCGGACGCGGACTGCGAACGCGCCGCGCCCGGAGACTCCCGGACATTGCAGCGCATTCGTCGCCACAGGAAGCTGGACGAAGGATCACCAGATTGTGATGGCGCACAGCAACTGGACGAGCTACATGGCCGGAGAACGCTGGCGGATCGTGTTCGACATCGTTCCGCAGTCCGGCTACCGCGTGCTGATGGAAGGATTTCCGGGCGTGATCGCGAGCGACGACGATTTTGGCGTCAATACCGGTGGATTGATGATTAGCGAGACGACCATCGGTTACTTCCACGGCTGGGACCCCAACGGCAAGGCCGAGTTCGTGCGCGCCCGCAAGGCCATGCAATACGCAGGATCGATTGACGACTTCGTGAAGATCATGCTCGACGGAAATAACGGCGGCTATGCCAACGACTGGCTGCTCGGCGACCGCAAGTCCGGCGAAATTGCCCGATTCGAGCTAGGCCTGAAACACACGAAGGTTTGGCGCACGAAGGACGGCTATTACTCCGGCGCAAATTTCCCGAGCGATCCCGATGTGATCAAGGACGAAACCACCTACGATCCGAACGATCGTTCCCTGGGGCCCAATGCCCGCAAGATTCGCTGGGATCAGCTGCTGAACGGCAACAAGGGGAAGATTGATACCTCGCTGGCTGAGATTTTCCTAGCGGACCACTTCGACACCTACACGAAAAAAGAAGGCGCGAACCGCCGCACCCTCTGCGGCCATTACGATGCGACGTCGGAAACCGTGCCGGGCTCGACTCCCTACAATCCGTACGGCGCCGTTTCAGGGAAGGTCATGGACAGCAAGATGGCGGAGTCCATGGACTTCATTGCGCGAATGGGCCACCCTTGCGGGATCAATTTTGATGCGGCGAAATTTCTCGGCGAGCACCCCGAGTATTCATGGCAATCGCCGGTACTGGGGGACATAAACGCCGGACCTTGGACCGAATTTCATATCAGCGAACACATTGCGCAGCCCGCGCAGTGATTCTGGATCGTCCGCGTTACTTTCCATTATCAACGCGGAGGTTGTTCGTGACCGAGAATGCGCCGGGAACTGTATTGGCCCGAATTCCAGCGGCATTCTTGTCAGCTTCGGTCGCCACGGATCCTTCGAGAGTCACGTGCCCGCGATTCACGATGATATGGATCGGCGGCACGCTTCGAACCTCGTACATCTGGAGACTCGCGAACGAGTAGATGGCGCGATACTCGGCGCGGCGGATGCGATCGTCGTTCGGTGAGGTCGCCAGCACCTCGATCTGATTGTCCACCGCCTCCACGCCTTCGATGTGTTTGACGGCGCTTTCCGCATCGCTCTTGATATTTGGCCTGACGACCTGGCCAACGAGTGTCACCTTGGCCCCATCCACCTTGTATTGGAGATTGTCGAACACGGAGTAGAAGGGCAGCATCACCAGTTCGTGACGCACTTCCTTGGTGAGCCAGGCTTCAAAGTTGGCCGAATTCCGTTCAGGCGCCTGCATCTTTTCGCGGGCGGCCGCAAACGCGCCCCCGACGGGGCCGAGTGCGAGTAGTAATGAAAAGAATAAGATTGCCGAGTTTTTGACTGATCTTCTGTTGAAGTGTCGCATCTAGTTCTCCGTTCCACCTGCTGACGATTGAAATTGCACTACACGCCGTTGGATGCGGACGCGCCGGTGGCCAGTTGTAATCCTTATGTAATCTTCATGAGAGCTCGGTAAGGGAGCCGGGCAGTACGCCCGATGATATCCACTAGGCGGCAACGTCTCTGCAGGGAACTGGCAACTTGCGGGGGATGATGTTACAAAAAAAGAGATTGCAGGGGTGGGTTCGTGCCGGATTCGTGCACATCAAAAGGATGCAAAGCAACGGTGCCAGCGGGACTCGCCGCCGTGCACATGTGCATTCTCCACTTCACTCTTTTCATCGAACAGGAATGCGCCGAGATGCGCCGTGAGACGGCGCTCGGCAAAGCCAACCACGAGCGACAGATCGAATTCATGGAGACAATCGCCGGGCGCGGAGAAATGATCGTCCACGTGGCGATGAGCGGCTTTCCGATGAGCGATGAACTCAAGGCGCGCATTCTGAGCACGTTGCTCACACTAATGAACTGCCGCGAAAACATGGACCGCGCCGCGATGCGCCAGTCGGCCCTCCGCCGATTTGCCGGCTAAGCCTTCCCCAACCAAATTCCGCAGATTGACTACGCGCTGATGTAACGCGCATACAGCGAACGCGCCACGGCAGGATCCTGCGTTCCTTTGACGATGGCGCGGCCATCGGCGAAGACCGTCAGTTCGTAGGGCGGGATTCGGCACCGCAACAGGAAATCGTTGCTTCGGACATCGTCCGCCGCGGCGGTGGCCAGGCGCCGGCCGAGATCGCCGAGATCGAGTCGTCTGCTGCGCTCGTGGATCTGCACGGAATCGCGCCCGCACATGGTGATGTGCGGCTGGGCGTCGCCGTTGAGAAAAGTGAATTCGCGGCGGGCGCACGCGCGGCACTCGGAATTCCGGGCGACGCGAATGGATTGGAATTTCCCCGTCCACACGTCGCAGGAAACCAGGCGGTCGTGCAGTGCTTCCGGCTTGCCGGCAAGAAGCTTGATCGCTTCTGTTGCCTCGATGGAAGCAATGGCGCCCGCAGCCCCGCCGAGCACTCCGACGGTGTCGCACGTGGCCTCGATTCCATATGCGGAGCCAAGCGCCGCTGAATCGTTTCCGCCTCCGACCAGGCAAGCGAGGCAGGCCGTCTGGCCGGGGCGAATTGTCATCGTGACGCCATAACTTCCGACCGCCGCGGCGTAGATCCACGGCATGCCGAGCGAAATAGCAGCGTCGTTCACCAGAAGCCGCGTCTCAAAATTGTCGGTTCCGTCGAGAATCAGCGCGCAGCCGGAAAAAAGCTCCGCGACATTCTTCGGCGTGACGTCGGCGACCATACCTTCGATTTCAACTCCGGAATTGATGGCGCGCAACCGGCGCTCGGCGGCAATGGCTTTAGGCAGCGCGTCACGGGCGTCCGCCTCATCGAACAACGTCTGGCGCTGCAGGTTCGAAGGCTCGACGAAATCGCGGTCAATAATGCGCAGACCCCCCACTCCGGCGCGAACCAGCAGATTCGCAACCACCGTGCCGAGCGCGCCGCAACCGACCAGCACCGCACTCGCTTGCAGGAGCCTTTCCTGGCCTGCTTCGCCGATCCCCGCGAAGAGAATCTGGCGCGAGTATTTTTCGTACTGGTCGCGATTCATGCGCATGTTTTCGACTTCAAATCCATGATAACGCCTTTTCGGGCGGGCCGGGCAACGCAGGCATGCTAACCTTTCCTCTTACGTCTTGGGGCGAATGAGAATTCCGCGCAAATCACCGTGGTCCCATGCCGGTCTGGTCCCGCGCGCTGCCGCATGGGTCGCTGGGGGGATTGTCTGCTTCTTTTTTTCGCTCGCTCCCATCCGCGCACAGCAGTCGGCCACCGAGGGCCAACTCGTGAAGGAAGTCCGCGTTGTGGATGAATCGGGGACGGCTGTCACGGAAAAGTTACCGCTGCTTCCTCTGGAGGCGGGAAAGCCCTTTGATTTTCCCGCGGAACGCGAAAGCTTGCGCGTTCTCTACCGCCTGGGAGATTATTCGGATATTCGAGTCAACGCCGCGAGCGTAGCCGGCGGCTTGCGCGTGGATTTCATCGTACGGCGAAATTTCTTCAACAACGTCGTTCGCATTCAAGGATTGAAGGAGCCTCCGAGCGAGCCCGCGGCGATCGCGTCGCTGCGGCTCAATTTGGGCGAACCGTTTCGCGATAGCTCGCTCCGCGAGGCGGTGGAACGCCTCACGGGGGTCCTTCACGACGATGGACTGTATCAGGCCAAGATCACTTGGACGCTCGCTCCGCATGAAGACACGCGACAGATGGACGTTACCGTGACGATTGATCCGGGCCCGCGCGCCCTTGTGGGCGATATCGCGATTGACAACCAGACGCCTTACCCCGACCGCGAGTTGCTGCACGACTCGAAGATTTTGAACAAAAATCAGATGACCGCCGCGAGGCTGTCGCGAGGCTCGGACAAACTACGAAAGTTCTTGGTCGATCAGGGCTATTTGGGCGCGAGCGTCTTGATTACGCCACAAACGTACGACCCGCAATCCAATCGCGTGCCTCTGAAGCTTTCCGCGGAGACTGGGCCGCGGGTGCGTGTCGAGGTTTCGGGCGCGCGCTTGAGCAAGGGCAAACAGCGCAAGCTGCTTCCCATCTTCGCGGAGGGCGCCGTCGATGAGGACCTGTTGCAGGAGGGCCGCCGGAACATCCGTGACTATCTACAGAGCCAGGGCTATTTCAATGCGGGCGTTCAGTTCAGTTCTGAGTCCGGACAAAAGCCGGTCGAGCGGGTGATTCACTACGATATTTCGCGCGGCGATCGCTTCCGCCTCGCGGGAGTCTCCTTCGACGGAAACAAATACTTCAGCAGCGATCTGCTCTCTCGGCGACTGCTTCTTCAGCCCGCCTCTTTTGCCTCCAGCGGGCGCTTCAGCCAGCAATTGCTGCGCGCGGACATCGATTCCATTCGCGGCGTGTATCTTTCCAACGGTTTTCGCGACGCGCAGGTCACGTCCGCGGTGGACGATCGTTATCGCGACAAAAAGAATAATCTGTTCGTTGCATTTCATGTCGTCGAAGGCGCGCAAACTCGCATCACCGGCTTGCAAATTGACGGCAATCGCGCGATCGCCACGGACGAGCTGCTTGGCGTCACAGGCTCAACCAAGGGCGAGCCCTATTCGGAATCGGGAGTCTCAAGCGATCGCAACAATATTCTCGCGCTGTATTACAACGAGGGGTTTCCCGAGGCGGGGTTCCGCGAGGAAGTCATTCCCGGCGACAATCCCAACGAGGTGAGCCTGGCCTATCACGTCACCGAAGGCAGGCGGATTGATGTCGCCAAGGTATTGCTGACCGGATACCAATACACGCGGCCGGGGATTATCAGGCGCCAGGTGGCAGTCGAGCCCAGCGGCCCTCTGCGCGAAGGCGATGTGGCAAAAACCCAACGGCAGCTCTACAACCTTGGTGTTTTTAACCGCGTCCAAATCGCGCCGCAAAATCCAGATGGCACCGACCCGGACAAAGCCGTGGTGGTCGAGGCGCTGGAAGGGCAGCGCTATACGATCGGCTATGGGTTCGGATTCGAGGTGCAGCGCATCGCCGGTGGCTCGAAAAATCCCGGCGGGACCACGATCGGCGCGAGCCCGCGCGGAATCTTCGAAATCGCCCGAAACAACATGTTCGGCCGGGCGCAGACTCTTTCGCTCAAGGCGCGCGTCAGCACCCTCGAGTACCGGGTCGCGCTCGGCTACACGGCGGACAGTTTCCTCGCCGACCAGCACCTGAGCCTTCAGCTCACGGGATTCGCGGACAAGACCCAGGACATCAATACGTTCACTTCCACCCGTTTCGAGGGTGGCTTGCAACTTGTCCAAAAACTCTCGCCTTCGAGTTCGTTGCTCTATCGTTATTTTTATCGCCGGGTGGAGGCGTCCAATCTGGTTTCCACGATCAACCAGGAACAGATTCCCCTGTTGAGCCAGCCGACGCTAGTTTCGGGATTTGGAGTGACATACGCCCGGGACCGGCGCAACGATCCAGGTAACGCCACGCGCGGAACATTCAATACAATTGACGTAAGCGACGCAATCGAATCCATCGGATCGAGCGCCAGCTTCTTTCGCGCCTACTTGCAGAATTCGTCGTTCCACTCGTTTGGCCGCGCGTTCGTGTTCGCGCGTTCGGTGCGTTTCGGCGTCGAAGTGCCTTACGGGAATACCGTGGAAGGCAATATGCCGTTCGAACCTGCGCAGTGCACGGCCCCTCCACCGGCGGTTACGCCGCCGGTCATTCCGTTGCCGGAGCGTTTCTTCGCCGGCGGCGGCACGTCGCTACGCGGCTTCGGACTGAACCAGGCGGGTCCGCGCGATCCGTGCACGGGATTTCCAATCGGCGGCCTGGCGCTGCTGATCTTCAATCAAGAGATGCGGTTTCCGATGAAGCTGCCCATCGTGGGAAATCGTCTGGGTGGAACGCTCTTTTACGACGGCGGCAACGTCTACAGCGATGTCAATCGCATCTCGTTTGCGTGGAAAGCGCCCGCGATTACGGATCTCAACTATTTCTCGCACACTGTCGGCTTCGGTCTGCGCTACCCCACGCCGATCGGACCCGTGCGCGTGGACTTCGGCTATCAGCTGAATCCGGCCTACTATCAGGCAACCGTCGTCCCGCACGGTGGGACAGTCGGCGTCTTGGAAACTCTCCGTCTTCCGCATTTCGGATTTTTCTTCAACATAGGACCAATCTTTTGATGCGCCGAGCCCTTCTCATTCTCGTTTGCGTCGGATGGCTCGCCGCCCCGGTGGCGGCGGGGTGCGCGGGCGCGTGGGCTCAATCGTCCGCGCCGGAGGCAGGCGGAGCGCAAAGCGTGGACGGCGTCGCCGCGCGCATTGAGGATGACGTACTGTTGGAAAGCGAAGTGCGCGAACTCGGTGCGTTTCAACAGCTCGTGGATGGCAGCCCGAAGCCGCGAACGGATCGAATTCGTGAGCTGGCGGACCAATGGATCGTGCGCGGTGAAATCGAAGCCGCAAAATATCCGCCCCCGTCGGCTGCCGACGTGGACCGCGCCTACACGCAGCTTGCGGCTCAATTCTCATCACCGGAAGAATTTACAAGGCGCTGCGCGGCGGCCGGTCTCACCGACGCGGCCGTCCGGCGAATGCTGGCGCAGCAGCTCCATCTTTCTCGTTTCCTTGACTACCGGTTTCGGCCCGCCGCGCAAATTGACGCGAAGCAGGTGAATGCGTACTACCAGGACGAATTCTCACCGCAGTTAAAGGCGCGCAACCAATCCATCCCGCCGCTGGCAGACGTCGAAGATACGATCCGGGAAGTGCTGATCCTGCGAGCGATCAGCGACCGCGCCACGCAATGGCTCGACGACACACGCAGCCGCTTGAAGATTGACATCGTCTCGAACGGAACGCAGCCGTGAGCGGGCGGCTCAAGCGGTGGACACGGCGCGCCATGATCTCAATGGTGGCCCTCGCGCTTATTGTGGTCGTTATTTTCGAATCGGGGCTGGCGGAACGCTGGATTCGCAACGCGCTGATCCAGCAGATTGAACAGGGCACCGGAGCGCGCGTCGAGATTGGCAGCTTTCATTTTCGACTTTGGGGCCTGCGAGTCGAGATCGACAACCTCACGCTCCACGGCCTGGAGACTGCGGACCAGCCTCCGCTATTCCATGCCGATCGCATCGACGCCGCGATCCGCATCCTCTCGTTTTTCGGGCGGCAAATCGCGCTCGACGAATTGATCGTGCAGCGGCCACAGACGGCGATAAGAATCGACCGGAACGGCCGCAGTAACCTGCCCACTCCGAAAACTCACGCGAGCAACCGTCCCTGGCGGGCGACGCTCTTTCAACTGCGCATCGGCCGGTTCGCGCTGGAAGACGGCAGCGCGCAGTACAACGACCAGCGCGCGAGCCTCGATATTCACGGGCGGAATTTTAGCTTCGCGCTGCACTACGATGCGCCGGCCGGGGGTGCCGATTCCTACGTCGGCAATCTAAGCTCGCAACAAGTGAGGCTTGCATCCGGGAAGGATGTGCCATTCCCATTCGATATTTCGGTGAAGTTTGCGCTGCATCGCGATTCCTTCGAAGTCGACGAGCTTGTTCTCAAGGCGCTGCATTCGGAGCTGCATCTCCAGGCCGAGCTGCCCAGCTTCGCGCGATCCGATTGGAATCTGAAATATCGCGGCCGGTTATCGCTCGCGGACGTGCGCAAGATCACTCGGGAGCCCACCACGCCCGATGGCGACGCGGATTTTTCCGGCCAGGCATACTACATCGGCGCCACAGGCAACGCCGCCGAAGGGAAGTGGACGGCGAGTGGCTACTATTCAAGCCGCGACGTTCGCATGCCCTACAAATGGTTCCACGAGGGCGGCATGGAGACCTCGGGTGATTACGAAGTGGCGAACCGGCGGCTTGTGGTCCCGAATCTGAAAGTGCGCGCGCTGGGCGGCACCGTGGATGGGCATCTCGAAATGGATTTCAAGGGTCTGGCCTTTCACACGGAAACACGAACGCGCGGCATCAGCCTGGCGCAGGTATTCGCGGCCCTCGAAAACGAGGATTTTCCGGTACGCTCGCTGCACTGGGATGGCGCCATCGACGTGGACTCGGTAAACACCTGGAACGCGAACTTCAAACATTTCCGCACCGTTGGAGAAATGCGATGGTCGCCGCCTGCGACTCTCGCGGCGGGGATGATTCCGGCGAGCGCGCGAGTCGAATTCGATTACGGAACGGACACCGAGATCGTCTCGCTGGCGCAGAGCCAGATCACCACTCCGAAAATGCAGATCGATTTCGATGGACCGCTTGGCGCCGCAGATTCCGGCCTCGAAGTGAATTTCAGGGTGGATGATCTGCTCGAATGGAACGATTTCATCGGCGCGATTCGCGGTCCCGACGAAGAGACGCATCGCATCGCGGGCAAAATTGCCTGGCGCGGCCGCATTCTCGGACCGCTCGTCGGACCATCGTTCGTTGGCCACTTGCACGCCACCGGCCCGAGCTACGATCGGCTGGCCTGGGACGCGCTGGATGGGGACATTGATTACTCGCCCGATGGATTTTATCTGACAAAGACCACGATCACGCGCGGCAAGACTTCGGCGATTCTCGATCTGCGGCTCAAATTCGATGGCGACTGGAATTTTCTGGATGCCAGCCCCTGGACCCTGGATGCGCGGATCGAGAACGCCTCAGGTGAGGACGTGCAATCCATTTCCGAGACGTCCTATCCGGTCATGGGCCGCATCGGCGGGGAGGTTCACGGCGGCGGCACGCGAGCCTTTCCTGTGCTGGACGCGAACCTCGACGTGGATGATATCGAAGCCATGGGTTGGCATTTCGACCGTTTAACCGGTCAATTGCATTGGCAGCGCGACGAGGTGCGATTGTCCCACGCAGAACTGCGTGGCGGCATGGGACTCGTGGCCGGCGACTTCCTGTACCGGCCGCAGGAGCAGCAAACGGAATTCGATATCACCGGCACGGGAATCGCCCTCGAAAAAATTAAGGGTCTGCAAACTCCATCCTTGCCAGTTGCAGGCCAATTCGCCTTCCATTTGCGGGGCAGCGGTCCTTTACGCGCGCCGCTCGCGCAGGGCGACCTAAGCGTAACGAATCTGAATCTGGGTGCGGAATCCGAAGGTGACTTCAATGGTCAACTCGCGTCGGATGGCCAGAACGCGCGTGTGACGATTACCTCCCAACCGCAGCACGACAAGCTGCAGGGTGAATTGACCATCGGACTCAGCGGTGACGAACGTATCTCCGGGAAACTTTCCGTTGTGCAGTTCGATCTCGATCCTTTGATCGTCGCCGGGCTGCACCTGAAGGTGCTCACCGGCCACGGTACGGCCGATGGCGTGTTCACGATTTCCGGCGCGCTCCGGCAACCCGATTCCATCGAAGTCGATGCGGATATCGTCCGGATTTCCTTCAACTATGAATTCGTGCAATTGACGAACGACCAGAACATCCGCCTGAGTTACCGCCGCAACGAAATTCGCATCGAGCAGGCTCGCCTCCATGGGCCCGATACGGACTTGCAGCTTGGCGGATCGGCGCGATTCGACCGGGATCGCCAGATCAATTTCTCGCTTTCCGGCGGCGTGAACCTGCGGCTGCTCAAGAGCGTTCTGCCGGATCTCGAGGCGCGCGGGCGCGCGGATGCGAATGTGTCGATCGAAGGCACGATCGACCGCCCGCGCGTGACGGGTCGCGCGAGTGTGCGCGGCGCCTCGGCCGCGTATGCGGATTTTCCGGTTGGGCTAAGCAATGTGAACGGCGAATTCGTGTTCGACCGGAGCCGTTTGCTCTTCGACAAGGTGACCGCGGACTCCGGCGGAGGGCATTTGACCCTGAATGGCAGCGTCACGTATGGAGAGGGACCGATGCGCTATGACGTCACGGCTGCAACATCCACTGTGCGCATCCGGTATCCGGTGGGAATGAGTTGGCTCGCCGGCGGCACGCTCCTGCTTTCCGGAACGAGCGATGCCGCGCTGGTCAGCGGGCACGTGCAAGTTGAGCGCCTGCTGTTCGCGGAGGGCGTTGACGTCGCGTCATTTTTCGCGTCGGCGTCCGACACTTCGCCCAGCCCCGGGTCCAGTTCGCCGTTCCTGCAAAACCTGTCATTTGACGTGCAAGGCCAGACGAATCCGGGAGCTCGCATCGAATGGGCTGGAGCGCACGTGGAGGTGGATGGCGACCTGCGGCTGCGCGGCACGTGGGACCATCCCGTCTTGCTCGGTCACATCCATCTGCTCGGTGGAGAGATGCCGTTCCGAGGAAATAATTTTGAGCTCACGCACGGCGAAATCAATTTCTCAAATCCATTCCGGCTGGACCCGGTGCTCAACGTCGAGGCGACCTCGACGATCAACCAGTATCAGGTGACGATTGATTTTTCCGGGCCCGCCAGCCATCTCGCGCTGAACTATCGGTCCGATCCTCCGCTGCCGGATTCGGATATCGTCGCGCTACTTGCGCTGGGCAGTCCGGGGGAGGGAAGCGCGCTGCGCTCCGGGCCTGGCGCGTCCCAAAACTACGGCGCTACGGCGCTGCTTTCCGAGGCGATCTCCAGTGGCATCGGAGGCCGGATCGAGCACTTGTTCGGCATTAGTTCCTTCCGCGTGGATCCATTCGTCGCGGGAACGGCCACGGAATCGAACGCCGCCGCACGCGTCACGATCCAGGAGCAGGTCACCCACGATCTGGCGATCACCTATTCCACCAACGCTGCCACCTCGAACCAGTATCAACTAATCCAAGTCGAATACACCGTGAAGCGCGGCCTCTCGATCGTCTTCCTGCGCGATATCAACGGCACCTACGGCCTCGACGTCAAATTCGTCAAACATTTTAAGTAACCCCCCGTGCTCGCGTCGGCTGCTTGACGTCCGCCGATCTGGGGCCCATACTTCCAGTTGATTAACATTGATTAAAGTGCCTGTAGGTTTCAAAAGGGGATTCCACGGCTATGAAAAGCGTCGTACATCGCATACCGATCACCCGAGCGCGCATCAATCTTGGACAAGTGGTCCGGAGGGCGCACATCAATCGCGAATACTTCATCCTCGAGAAGGACGGGATTCCGGTGGCTGGCATCATGAACGTCGACGAATTTGAGGATTACCTCGACCTGCAGGATGCCGGGCTCAAGAAGCAGATTCGCAAGAGTCATCAGGAATATCGAAACGGAAAGGCGCGTAGCGCAAACTCATTCCTCACTGGACTCCGCCGTACGGCCGCTAAATCCAAGAAGTGAATCGCTCAAATGGCTGGTCGTTTTCGAGTTCTCGCGACTCCGGCGTTTGAGCGGGAGTTCCGGAGGTCGTCCAAGGGAAACACAGCGCTCGTGAAAGCGCTCGACGAACTCTTGACGGTCCTTGCGGAAGACCCTCCGAACCGAAGCGGACAACACAAAATCAAGAAACTTGCCGGTGTCAAATCGGGGGAAGGCCAGTGGCGCATTCGCTGGCGGGAGTACCGCCTTCGGTACGACATTTTCGGAGCAGACGTCGTGCTCCATTCGTTCCGCCACCGCAGGGAGGCCTATTAGCCGCGAACATTTTACTGCCAGCCAATGGGATTGGCGCCCTCGAAGATCTCTATTCTGCCAGAAGAAACAACGATTCCGGCGCGAGCCGAGCATGCCAGGGGAACGGTCGCTCGCGGAAAAGCTGCCACTTCTCCTTAAACACTTCGGCCTGAAGCTCGGCTGCGGGTATTTCTCCGGGCTCGCCGGGTGGCTGGTGGAGACGCAGATTCAGCGTGATTCGAAATGGCGTTTCCGAGGAGCGCACTAGCCAGCAGGGGAAGACGTTTCCGTCCGGGGCGCCGCTTCCACCTGCTTCCACGAAATCGATGTGATGCGCGCGAATCCCCACGTGCGCGACCGGTCCAGCCGGCGCCTGCGTCACGCGCAGTTTGCAGCCCCAGTCGAGCGCCTCGATCGTATTCTCCGATATCGCCCGTGCGCGCGAAAAATTCTTGCAGCCCGTCAGTCGCGCCACCTCCAGGGTTGGCGGGCGGCGAAAGATCTCCTCCTTGGCCCCGAACGCCGCGACACGCCCGCGCGAGAGCACCAGCATCTGTTCGCCGAGCCGGTACGCCTCTTCGATATTGTGCGTCACCAGCAGCGCCGGCCGGCGGTAAGCTGCGAAGGTCTCCTGAAGCTGCGCTTCCATCTGGCTTCGCAAGTGCGTGTCGAGCGCCGAAAGCGGCTCGTCGAGAAGCAGAGCGTCGGGTTCGATTGCCAGCGCCCGCGCCAGCGCCGCGCGCTGCTGCTCGCCGCCCGAAAGCTCGCGAGGATACCGCTGCTCGAGGCCGCCGATGTGAGTGCGCTCGAGCAGAGCCGTCACGCGCCGAGCTTGTTCCTCGCGCGGCAAATTCTTCAAGCCGAATGCGATGTTCTCGGCGACCGTGCGATGCGGGAAGAGCGCGTAATGCTGAAACAACATTCCCACGCGGCGATCGCGCGCGCGCACTTGTATGTGTCTGTCCGTATCGAGCAGCACCCGGTCGTCGAGTGCTATGCGGCCCCGATGAGCGCGTTCGAGCCCCGCGATGCATCGCAACAGCATCGTTTTTCCCGCGCCCGACGGGCCGAGAATGCTCAGCGGCGCGTTTCCCGCTTTGAACGACACGTCGAGCGTGAATTCCGGCAGCTTTTTCTCGATTTGTATTTCAAGCGCCATGTCAGCGTCGCACCCAGCGCGCGCGCCCCTGCGCGTGCGTCCAGTAGTAGAGCCCACCGAGCAGCGCGAGCGATATCGCTACGTCGGCTAGGCACCACCCCACGGCGCGCTGCACGTCGTCGGCTTCCACGGCGAAGTAGATGGCAATTGGAATCGTCGCCGTTTTGCCCGGGATGTTTCCGGCAAGCATCAGCGTGGCGCCGAATTCGCCCAGCGCGCGCGCGAACGAAAGAATCGTTCCCGCCAGCACGCCCGGCCAGGCCAGCGGCAGCGCGACGGAGCGAAAGACACGCCATTCCGAAGCGCCCAGCGTTCGCGCGGCTTCCAGAAAACGGGAATCAACCTGTTCGAGAGCCGCGCGCGCCGTCAGATACATCAGCGGAAACGCCACCACGGACGCCGCAATCACCGTGGCCGGCCATGAAAAGACGACCGTCGCGCCCAGCTTCAGCAGCAGCTTTCCCAGCGGACCGTTGCGCCCGAACAAAAGCAGCAGAAAAAATCCCACCACGGTCGGCGGCAGCACCAGCGGCAGCAGGCAAACGCCATCCACCAGCGCCATCGCGGGGCCCGTGCGCCGCTGGCGCCACGCCGCCGCGGCAAGGCCCGCCACCAGCGTGACCAGCGTTGCGACCACACTGGTTTCAAGCGATATCCAGAGCGGGGACCAGTCCATCGGCAAGCTTGCAGTGATTTGGGCGAACAGTGTGACCGGGACCATCGGCACAGGATTGTATCTGGAACGGTTCTTTTCGGCCTACATTTTGCAGAGCGTCTCGCGGTTTTTATCTCGCGGACCGCGTGAGGCGATGTGCGCGGAAAGTTCAGCCGGCTGTATCCGGTACTTTCCTAATTCGAAGGCGGTGCGGGAGCCGGCTTTGGCGTGGACGGAGCCTCGGGCGCTGGCGCCTTTTCAGGGGCAGGAGATTCGTCGGGAGCGGCGCCCTGCGACCGGAGCATCTGCTTGAGCTCCGGGTAATCGGCGGACATTTCCTGCAGCACGTTCATTGCTCCCTTCTGCTGCATCTGCACGCCGAGCTGCTCCGATTCCTGCGCCACTTGCGGCAGCGTCTTAACCACGCGCTTTCCGAGCGGCGATTCGTAGAATTGAATGAGTTCCTGGATATCTTCCATGGAAAAGGACTTCGCATAGATCGGAACCGCGGCATCCGTAATTGCGCTCGTCGGGGCCGTCGCTGCCAGTTTTTGGCTAAATCCCTCCATCAGTTTCGCCAATCGGTCGGGCGGGAGGGCCTGGCTCAGGACCTGGCGCACCTGGTTCGTGACGTACAGACTGATGTTGTCTCCCATCTTGGCCGTCTCGGTAACGTCCATCAGATGGCGAATAGCAGCCTCTTTTGCAGGCTCCGGTTTATCGGCGGAGGCTGCAGCCGTTGGGGACGGGGCCTTCGCCGGTTGGCCGGCCGCGTGCGCGGGCTGCGCCGGCACGCCGGGCTGATGCGCCGGAGGTTTCGGCGGCGCCCCGGTGGACGGCGTCTGCGCCAGCAACGGAATGGCGACAAAGAGTGTTGCGGCCATCAGGGTAGTTCTAACTTTCATCGAGGTCTCCTCATTCTTCAGTCCGGGCTCTGCTCTTGCCGCGACCTGCGGTCCCAACCATCGTAGCGAAGGCCCGCGGCATTGGCAATTTGCGGATCGCAGCGTTTCGGTGGCAGCGCCGGACTCCATTGTGATAATTTCGGCACGGATGAACGGCAACGGCAATCGCATCCTCGGCGACGGCGCAAACTTTGAGTTGGCTCGGCGCGATATGGTTGCTCGCCAGATTTGCGAACGCGGCGTCCGCTCGGCCCGAGTTCTCGCGGCGATGGAATCCGTCCCGCGCCACCTCTTTGTTCCACCGGAGCGTGTTTCCGATGCCTATGCCGACGAGGCGCTAGCGATCGGGAAAGGGCAGACGATCTCGCAGCCCTACGTGGTCGCGGCCAGCGTGGAGGCGCTCTCGCTTGAGGGCCACGAGCGCGTCCTGGAAATCGGCGCCGGTACCGGATACCAGGCCGCCGTGCTGTCGCTGCTTGCTCGCGAGGTGATTGCGCTGGAGGTGATTCCAGCGCTTGCTGCGTCGGCGCGAGAGCGGCTGGCGCGGTTGGGCTACGCGAATGTGCGCGTCGAAAAAGGGGATGGTTCGCAGGGTTTTGCCGGCTGCGCGCCGCTTGACGCCATCCTGGTCGCAGCTGCCGCGCCTGCTGTTCCGCAGCCGCTGGTGGACCAACTTGTCGAGGGCGGGCGCCTCGTCATTCCCGTGGGAGTTGCGGACCATCAACAATTGATTCGGATCGTGAAAGAGCGGGGTCGGACGATCGAGCAAGAGCTCTTCGCTTGCCGGTTTGTGCCGCTCGTCGGCCGGTACGGCTGGCCGGAATCATGTTGAGACCATCTTGCGGATAAGCGGCCGATGAACCAACCTCCACCGGAAATCTCCATCGTCATTCCCGCCTACAACGAAGAACAGCGGCTCGGCCGCGCCCTCGCCTGCATCCGCGAATATTTTGCGAGCCGGCCCGCCGGTGTCGCCGACATTGAAATCATTGTCGTGGACGACGGCTCAACCGACCAGACGGCGCGAATTGCGCGGGATTGGACGCACGAAATGCCTTTTCTTCGGCTCGTCTCGAACGGGGAGAATCGCGGAAAGGGCTACAGCGTTCGCCGCGGAATGCTCGAAGCGAGCGGGCGAATCGCCCTCTTCACCGATGCCGATCTCTCGTCGCCGATCGAGGAGTCCGAAAAGCTCCTCCGCGCGATCCGCGCCGGGAACGACGTTGCCATTGGATCGCGCGCGCTCGATCGCTCTCTCATCTTCGCGCGCCAGGCCCGCTTTCGCGAGGTCGCCGGGATCATCTTTAACGGTTTTGTGCGGCTTTTCACGGGTCTGGCCATCCACGATACGCAGTGCGGGTTCAAGGCATTCGTGCGGGAGCCCTGCCGCGTCATTTTCGAGCAGCAGCGAATCGAGGGATTCGGTTTCGACCCGGAAATTCTGTTTCTCGCGCGCCGCCACGGCCTGCGGACCGCCGAAGTGCCGGTTCGCTGGGCGCACGATCCAGGCACAAAAGTCCGCGTGCTTCGCGATAGCCTGCTGATGTTCGGCGATCTCGTCTATATCCGCTGGAACTCGCTGCTCGGCCGCTATCCGGTGAAGCGTTCCTGAAATGGGCCGTACTCAGCGCGCCACACGATTATCCGTCGCGCTAACTTCAGCAACGCCTACTTCTTCGGCTGGGCCGTAGGAGGCAGGAGGCCGTTCAGTCGCAGATACATAGCCGCGGTACTGTAGTGGTCTCCGAGATCTTCCGACATTGTCACCAGCATGAACCCGCGCGACACCAATTTTCCGCCGATGAAGGGCACCTGCTCGCCGAAATGCGAATCGTCCATCTGTGCCAGCGAATCCGTGCAGAATTGAAACGACGCCTTTAGCACCGGCACCAGCGTGTCTTTGGGATCGTCGTCTTTCAGCGCCGGCGCGGCCGGTGGTTTGGCGCCGGTGATCAGTCCGCAAAGTCCGTAATTCGCGCGAATCATGTGGACCACCAGGTGACCAAACGTATTTTGCTGAGGAGTGGGTCGGAAGCTGAACTTGTCCGCTGGCATTTCCTCCACGGCCGCCACGGTGTCCCGCGATTCTTCCGCCATGAGTTTTCTGAAACCGTTGGAGATCGGGTTCGTTTCCGGCCCGGCGGCCTGCGGCGCCGCTGCGGGCGCCTGTTGCGCGCGTGTTGCGGGCGCCGAAAGTGAGGCCAAAGCCAGCGCCAGAATTGCCAGACAGATCCGTTTCATCGATTCGCCTCCGGTGGACTTTCTTCGGCCTAAGGATAGTCCGTGCGCCAATCCTTCACAAGCGAATCCGTTTGCTTCAGCAACGCCATTGCGGAGCGGACTGTCAGTGGGTTTTAACTTTGCGATCCAAAGTACTTGACAATGGTCGAGACATTGATATCATAAGTGCATGTCTCCTTTGCGTCCCCGGCCACTTCACCCGCAGAGTCCCGTCGCGCTCGATGACCGCGCCCGCGACAACATTCGCTTCATCCGCGAGACCATGGAGCGCGCCGGCTCCTTTACCGCCGTGCCCGGCTGGGGTGGCGTCGCCATGGGAATCACCGCGTTGGGCGCGGCGGTGATCGCTTCCCGGCAAGTCTCGCCCTGGGCGTGGCTGCTCACCTGGATCGGCGAAGCGGCGGTGGCCGTCGTCATCGCGCTATGGACCACCTATTCGAAGGCCCGCGAAGCCGGTACGGCGCTGCTCACCGGGCCGGGCCGGCGATTCGTGTACAGCTTCGCGCCGCCACTTTTCGTCGGCGTGCTTCTCACCATGCTGTTCGCTCGCATCGGAATCATCGAAGAAGTCGCCGGCGTCTGGCTCCTGCTGTACGGCACCGCCGTGGTCACCGGAGGTGCATTTTCAATTCGCGTTGTGCCGCTGATGGGACTTTGCTTCATCGTTCTGGGCACGGTGGCTCTCTTCTGCCCATCGAGTTGGGGCAACTTGCTTCTCGCCGGCGGATTCGGCGGACTGCACATAATTTTTGGGGCAGTGATTGCGAGGAAATATGGCGGCTAAATCAGGCACAGCCTTCCGCTCCGCGCGGGAAGAAAAAAGCAAACAGGGCCCGCCGGCTGCGCGTCCATCCGCGGCTTCGGCGTCGAATCTGGACCGCCTGATCCACGAGCGCACGCGGCTCGCCATCGTCAGCGCGCTCGCCGTAAACGCGTCGCTCGCCTTCAACGAGCTCAAGCAGCTGCTCCGCGTGACCGACGGCAACCTGAGCGTCCACGCCCGCAAGCTGGAAGACGCGGGCTATGTCGGCTGCACGAAATCGTTTGCCGGGCGTATGCCCAAGACCGAATACCGGCTGACCACCGCGGGCCGCCGGGCGCTGGAAAAGTATCTGGACCACATGGAAGCCCTGATTCGCGCGACGCGCGAGGGATAGAAAGGCAATTTTCAACATCGTATGGGCAACAGCGCATCCAGAATCATTCCCGCTCCGAAGCTTCACGTCGCCATTCTGCTTGATGGCAACGGCCGCTGGGCCGCGGCACGCGGCTTGGCGCGCTCCGAAGGTCACCGCGCCGGTGTAGCCGCAGTCCGCCGCATCGTTCGCGCCGCTCCCTCACTCGGCATCGGCACGCTTACGCTGTATGCGTTTTCCGCCAACAACTGGAATCGCCCGCCAGGCGAAGTTTCCGCGCTGCTCGCCCTGCTCGAAGACTATCTCCGCGCCGAAAGCGCCGAGTGCGCCGCGAAGGGCGTGCGCCTGCGTGTAATCGGCCGGCGCGACCGCATTCCCGCCACGCTCGTGGAGGCCATCGAATCGGCCGAACGCGCCACGTCCGTCGGCCGCGCCCTCGAATTGCGCATCGCGCTCGACTACTCCTCGCGCGACGCAATTCTTCGCGCTTCCTGCTGGATGATGTCGAGCCTGGAAGTCTCCGACAGGGAATTCGCGCGGCGCCTTGGCCAGGTAACCCACGGCGGCGCCTCCGCGCCGGACGTCGATCTCCTGATTCGCACCGGCGGCGAGCGCCGCTTGAGCGATTTCATGCTCTGGGAATGCGCCTACGCGGAACTGCTCTTCACGCCGCGGATGTGGCCGGAGTTTGAAGCGGAGGATCTTGCCGCAGCCGTCGAGGATTTTCTCGGACGCGAGCGCCGCTTCGGCCGATTGCCGGAAACCGCAGCTGCCAGCTAGTTTTGGCGCACGAGAAAGATGGGAGATCTATAGTGAGCATCCATTTCAATCAGCAGCAGCCGTCCATCGCTTCGCAACAGATTCTGGGCGATGCGATTCGCTACTGGGAAACTCGTCGAATCGCCTATAACCTCGTCTTGACCGCTGCCGTCCTAGCGTGGATTGTATTGACGTGGCCACATTTTCGTCCGGCGCTTAACCTGCACGCGCTGCCGCTGCTCTTCATACTCGCCGCACTCGCCAATCTCTGTTACTGCGCCGCATATTTGGCCGACATCCCGATGCAATACTCACCGGTCAGATCCCTTTGGCGACGCCGGCGATGGGGACTTCTGCTGATCGGAACGCTTCTGGCGCTGCTTATCGCCAACTATTGGATCGCTGACGAAATCTACCCGTTCGTACGCTGATCGCACCGTCGTCCGTTTCAATCGTTCTGACCGGGCCGCCCCGCCATCTCAAAAGCCTTCAAAATCACCCTCTTCGCAGTCTCCGACAGCGAATATTTCGCGAGTTCCGAGGGTGTGGCCCAAGCCACATCCGTCACATCGCTCCCCGCATGTGCCTCGCCGCGCACCGCCTGGCACAAATAATCGAGCACGACGAAGTGATATTTCGTCTTTCCGCCGCCGTCGAGATTGATACGCTCGAATACCTCGATCATCTCGCCCACGCGAACCTCGATTCCGGTTTCTTCGAGCAGCTCGCGCCGCACCCCCTCGAGCAGCGTCTCGCCCACCTCCAGCATCCCGCCCGGAATGGACCATTGGCCCTCAAGCGGCGGCCCGCCGCGGCGAATCAACAGCGCGCGGCCGTTCGAAATCACCACCCCTCCCACTCCCACCATGGGGCGCTCCGGATATTCGCGGTCGTCGGACACCTTTACAGGAACCTCCAGCGAAAAGCTTGACACGGACGTTATATAATACGACGTCCGGTGGCAGTTTAGCCCCAGGAGGAGATATTCCCGTGACCAAGTGCCCGGAATGCGACGCTGACATCGACTTGGACGAAGAAGAAGTCGAAGAAGGTGAAATTGTGAGCTGTGCGGAATGCGACGCAGAGCTTGAAGTGACGCAGATTCATCCCGTGCACCTCATCGTCATCTCCGAGGATGATGATGACGACGATGATGAGGACGATGAGGAGGAAGACGCCGTTGTGAAGAAGGAAGATGCTGACGACGAGCCGGGCGTCGAGGACGAGGACGAAGAAGCCGAGTGATTCCTCGTCCGCCGTTACCGGGCATCTTTCGCTCGTCGCGGCTTCATCTTACGCAATGGATCTCGGTGCGGGTGGGAAACCTGGCTGGCGCCGCGGCCGCCACGGTTTAGCTCCCCCAGGACAGAAGGGAACTTTGAAGATGCGAGCGATCTTCCAATTTGCGGTCGTCATGGCGCTGGGTACTGCTTTCGCTCTTCCTGCCGCCGCACAGGAAAAGAAGAACGACGCGCAGCTCCGCACCATCCGCGGAACCGTATTAGACAAGGAAGAAACGCCAACTCCTTCTGGCGTGGTTTATCTGCTCAATGTGAAGACGCAGGACGTCAAGACGTACATAGCGGACGAAGCCGGCAACTACCGTTTCAGCGGCCTCGATCCCAACGTGGATTACGAAGTGCACGCCGAGCACAAGGACATGATCTCCCCGACTCACACCGTTTCAAGTTTCGATTCCCGCCGCGATGTCGAACTCGTCCTCAAGCTCTCGCACAAAAAGCCCGCGCACTAATTGCCTTCTGAGCTTGGCTCGGCAAATCAAGAATCTCTGTGGGTCGTGGTTTCACAGCTTGCGGAAAAACGCGCAGTTGGCGATCCCGGCCGCGCCGCTGGTGAGAGCACGATTCTCCGAGCGCCGGAGGCGCGCCAGAAGTAATTCCAAGCGCCGTAGGTGCGACACATTTCGCGTTACGGCAGGCTGAACACCGATACCGCGTTGCCGGCCTCTCCCACCACGTACTGTTTGCCGTCCACCGCGTACGTGATTGGATTCGCGCGCGCGGAATTCCCCAGCTGAATATTCCAGAGTGGCTTCCCGGTTTCGTCGTCAAGCGCAAAGAAATTTCCCTGGCTGTCCGCGCAGAAGACCAGTCCGCCGGCCGTCGCCAGCGTTCCCGTCCAGGAATCGCCGACCATCCTGAATTCCCATTTCCGATCGCCCGTCGTCGCTTCCAGTGCGCGCACCGCGGTGTAGGCCGCGTCTCCATTCACCAGCTTCTGCCCGCCGCCTCCACCGGTGTCATTCGGATTGTGCGGCTGGATCGTCGGACGCCCCTTGTAGTAGTAAGCGCCCTGCTCCCTCGTATCGACGTAGAAAAATCCCGTCAGCGGGCTGTAGGACGAACTCGTCCAGTTCACGCTTCCCGTGATGCTCGGATAAATTAGGTTTCCCTGCGTCGTCGGTTCGATATTCGGCATTTGGATCGGCCGGCCCTTTGCATCGAGACCTTTCGCCCAGGTCTGCTTCGCGTATGCTTTGCCGGTAATGAATTCGCCGGTCTCGCGGTCGAGCACGTAGTAAAACGCGTTTCGATTCGCCTGCGCCACGATCTTTCGCTTCTTCCCGTTGATCGTCGCGTCAAACAGGATCGGCGGCTCGGACGCATCCCAGTCGTGCGTTTCGTGCGGTGAAAACTGGAAATACCATTTCATTTTTCCCGTGTCCGCGTCGATCGCCAGCAGGGAGCACGAGTAGAGATTGTCTCCCTTGCGCGCGTCGCCGTTCCAATCCGGCGCCGGATTTCCCGTGCCCCAATAGAGAGTGTTCAGCTCGGGATCGTACGCGCCCGTATTCCACGTGGTCGCGCCGCCGTATTTGTACGAGTCGCCTCCCCATGTCTCGACGCCCGGCTCTCCCGTCGTCGGAATCGTGTACAGCCGCCAGAGCCGCTTGCCGTCTTTCGCGTCGTACGCATCGATGTAGCCGCGCAGCCCGCCCTCGCCCCCGCCCATTCCGACGACGATCTTTCCATTGATCGCCATGGAAGCCTGCGTGATCGCCACGGCCTGTTTGTTGTCGCCGATCTCCACGTTCCAGCGCATGTTGCCGGTTTTCGCATCCAGCGCCACCAGGTGCGCGTCAATCGTTGCGACGTACACGGTGTCGCCCAGAATTGCCACGCCGCGATTCGTCGGGAAAAGTCCAATCGTCAGCAAGTCCTTCGGCAGATCGGCGGTCCATCGCCACACAGGACGCCCCGTGCGCACATCCAGCGCCGTCACCGTCGTCGGCGGCTCGGTCACGTACATCATTCCGTCCACCACAATCGGCGACGATTCGAAAATCCCCGTCCTTCGAAGCTGATAGACCCAGCGCAGCTTCAACTGGTTTACGTTCGTCTTGTTGATCTGCTTCAGCTCGGAGAATCGCTGCGCCGCATAGTTGCCGCCATACGTAATCCAATTCTCGGGATGGCTCGCCGAGTGCAATATTTCGTCGTAGTTCACGTTCTGCGCCGCGGACTCCAGCCGGCTCCCCAGCACCAGCGCGGCCACCGCCACGCCGCATAGAAAATACTTCGACACGTTCATTGTGCCTCTCCCAGACTCGAAAGGTACGCCACCAGATCGTTGATCTGCGCCGCCGTGAGCTTATCCTTATAGCTCGGCATGAAGCTCTTGCCGGGCTCCGGGTCGATGCTCTTCATCTCGAATTTCTGAATGGAGTGCAGATTACCGTTCGCATCGCGCAGCTGAATCGTGAACGAGTCCTCATTCACCCGCGTGCCTTCAATGACTTTTCCATCCTTCGTCACCGCGCGATACACCACGTATGCTGTGAACGTGGCCCGTTCCTGCAATCCCGCATCGAGCGGCAAGCTATTGCCTGGATCGTTCAGCGTTTTCGTCAGCGTGACGATCGAACGCTGGACTCCAATATGGCTCAGGTCCGGCCCCAGGTTCCCACCCTCCGCGCCGACCGCATGGCAGGTCCCGCATTTGCTGGCATCGTAGATTTCTTTGCCTTTTTTCGAATCGCCGGTCGCCACGCCTGCGTCTTCGTGGCCGAGCGTCATCGCGTAGTCCACAAGTTTCCAGACCGTCGCATCGTCCAGCGAAGTGAACGCCGGCATGCCCGTGCCGATGATCCCGCCGCGGATCCTCCCGTACACCCCTTCCGGCCCCATCGCCGCGCCCGCGCCGCGGATATTCGGACCGTTTCCGCCACTTCCGTCGATGCCGTGGCAAACTGCGCAGGTGCCCGCAAAGATGTCTTTGCCCGCCGCGATGCTCTCGGGAGTGGCTTTCGGGTGCGCCGCATGCGGTGGGGTAACTGGCTGTCCTTGGGGCAGCGCCGGCGGAGCCACAAACGCCAGACCCGCGGCTGAAATTATCGCCGCCATGCAGAAGGAGCGAATTGCGGTCATCTCATTCCCCCAATGAAGCCCCGGCTGCTTCGATCTGCGCACATCCTACCACTGCGCCGGAAAATTGCGATGGCGGGACGCCTTCCGCCTACGGCAGGCTGAAGACGAACAGCGTGTTTCCGGCCGAGTCCACGACGTACTGTTTGCCGTCGACCGCGTACGACGCGGGATTCGACCGCACCGAAGATCCCAGCAGCAAGTGCCAGAGCGGCTCGCCGGTCTCGGCGTTCAGCGCGAAGAAATTCCCGGCGGCGTCAGCGGAGAAAACCAGTCCGCCGGCGGTCACCAGCGTGCCGGTCCAGGAATCGCCCACCATCCTGTATTCCCACTTTTTCTCGCCTGTCGCCGCGTTCAGCGCGCGAATCGACGTCACCGTCTCGTCCCCTGGCCCCGGGCGCGATCCGCCCCCTCCGCCGCCCACGATGCCGTTCGAATTCCCCTTTTCGAACTTCCGTTCGCCCTTGACGTAGTACGCGCCACCGTCGCGCGCGTTCACGTAAAAAAGCCCTGTGATCGGGCTATAGCACGGGCTCGTCCAGTTGATCGCGCCGGTGAGCGTCGGATAAACCAGCGTTCCTTCGGCGCTCGGCTCGATCTGTTCGGCCGGCATCTTGATCGGACGCCCCCTCGCGTCGAGCCCTTTCGCCCACGTCTGCTTCGCGAACGGCACGCCGCTGATGAATTCTCCCGTCGCGCGATCCAGCACGTAATAAAACGCGTTGCGATTCGCCAGCGTCACCAGCTTGCGCGGTTTCCCGTTCAGCGTCGCGTCAAACAAAATCGGCGGCTCGGACGAATCCCAGTCGTGCGTCTCGTGCGGCGAAAACTGGAAATACCATTTCAATTTCCCCGTATCCGCGTCCAAAGCGATCAGCGAGCACGTGAACAGGTTGTCACCCATGCGCCCCTCGCCGTTCCAGTCCGGAACGGGATTCCCGGTGCCCCAATAGATCACATTCAGCTCCGGATCGTACGAGCCCGTGTTCCACGTCGTTCCGCCGCCGTTCGACCAGCTTCCCTCGGCCCACGTGTCCGCTCCCGGATCGCTCGCGCTGCGCGGCACCGTATAAAAGCGCCAAAGCAGCTTTCCGTCGTTCGCGTCGTAGCAGCTCAGGAATCCGTGCGCGCCCGCCTCGCCTCCGCCCACACCGACCACGATCTTTCCGTTGATCGCCAGCGGTGCCTGCGTGATCGCGTAACCGTCCGCCTTGTCCGCGATCAGCGTATTCCACCGCACCAGTCCGTTTTTCGCGTCGAGCGCGATCAGGTGGTCGTCAATCGTCGCCAGATACAGCTTGTCGCCGAGAATCGCCACGCCGCGATTCGTCGGGAAAAGACCCACGGGAACAAAATCCCGCGGCACCGGCGGCACGTAGCGCCACAGCGGCTTTCCGGTTCGCGCGTCGAGCGCCGTCACGTTGCTTGGCGGCTCCGTCAAGTACATGATCCCGTCCACGATCAGCGGCGTGGATTCCATCACGCCGTTTCCGCGCATCTGGTACGCCCAGGCCACGCGCAGATCCTTGGCGTTCTGCGGCGTCATTTCCTTCAGCCCTGAAAATCGCTGCGAGCCGTAGTTGCCGCCGTACGTCAGCCAGTTCTGCGGCTCCGCGTCCGATTTCATCAGCCGCTCGTAGGGAACTTGCGCCAGGCTCGGCAGCGCTCCGCACAGCGCCATCACCATCGCCAAATATTTCGCGGCTCTCATTGGGCCCCCTTCAAACTCGAAAGATACGCGACCAGATTATCCATGTCCGTCGCTGAAAGATTTCCGTAGCTCGGCATCACCGTTTGTCCCGGCTGCGGTTCGATCGTTTTCAGCTTCGGCTTGTCGAACGAATAGAAGTGCCCGCCCACGTCACGCAGCACGATCGTGAACGTGTCCTCGCTCACGCGAATGCCCGTCGTTTCGTGTCCGTCTTTCGAGACCACGCGGACAAGCGCGTAGCCCGCCGGCGGATTCTTCCCCGGATCGCGCAGAAACTCGTAAAAGTATTTTGGCGGCCGCGATCTCCCGATCGTCGTCAGTTGCGGCCCTACTCCGCCGCCGGTCATCCCAATCGCGTGGCACACCACGCAGCCGTTCGCGTCATATACGGTTTTCCCTTTTTCCGGATCGCCCTTCGCCGCTTCCACCGGCCCAGTGTCTCCCAGCGTGCGCACGAACCCGACGACCTGCCACAGGCGCTGGTCGTTCAGCGACATGACCGGCGGCATGGCGCCCGTCCCGTTTCGTACCGCGGCAAAAATCCCTGCGTCGCCTCGCCGCGCCAGGACCCCGTGCAGATTCGGTCCGAGCTGTCCGCTTCCATCGAACCCGTGGCACCCGGCGCACTGCGCCGCGAAAATCTGCTTGCCGTTGGCGATATCGTCCGGAGTCAGCTTCGCGGTGGGCGATTCCTGCGCCGCGCCGCCCGGTGCCGGATTCGGCGGAGGTGCGCCCTGCGGCGATGCGTGCGACCTGCTGAGTCCCAAGCCCGAGACAATCAGCAGCAAGCCGGCGAGACACAACGACCGAATTGCATTCATGTCGTAACCCCGTTTGAAATTAGGCGTGTGCTAGGTAATACGACGGCGCGAGTCCTGTCAAGGTTTCTTCATGATCGCGCGAACGAGCGTTAGCAAGTTTCCGGTTGATAAGAAGAAAAACAATGGTGCCGGCGGCGGGAATCGAACCCACGACCTAGGGATTATG
>Ga0116219_10000987_pt1 | contig 27927 bp, 32 predicted proteins | sample Sb_taG_4_FD_91019 | JGI IMG/M metagenome (GOLD analysis project Ga0116219, IMG submission 91019) | Peat soil microbial communities from Weissenstadt, Germany - Sb_50d_6_BS metaG | ecosystem: Environmental > Terrestrial > Soil > Wetlands > Peat | place: Germany: Weissenstadt | collected 2010-09-21 | reverse complement strand
TTCTATACGCGGGCATCTACTGGCTGGTGTCGGCTCGCAAATGGTTCACGGGGCCAAAGCCCCAAGGGACCGAGGCCGAGTTGGTACACATCGAGCGTGAGTTCGCACACATCGAGCGGGAGCTCGAGGAAGTCGATTAGAGCTTGTGAGGAAGGCGACCGAGGCGCACCAGGGGAACTGGCTCAGGTCGCTCACGTAGCTCTTGCGGGTGGGGATGGTGGTGCTGAACATGAAAGGACCTCCTTGGTCGTTTCGTTGGTCCCTCCAGAGGCCGGGCGGAATATCTCGAAGTTCGGACGCCATCGCCCACAACTCAACTACACGATCGTGACGGTTGGGGTCGTCTTCCTCTGCGCCGGGATCTTCTGGCTCGTCAGTACGCGCAAATGGTTCACCGCCCCGCGCTCTCAGGATGACGAGGCTGTCCTCGCAGGTATCGAGGCAGCACCTCCAGACGGCCGAGGAGCTCGAGGCCACGTTCTGACACCTTAGGATCTGGACATGAGCGCAACGATGGAGCCCGACGGGCCGCGCATCGTGACCGTCTTCCGGTCGCGGCTCCGGCCCGAGTCGGGCGCCGAATACCACGAGACCGCTCAGCGGATGTTGGAGCTCGCCCGGAGCATGCCCGGCTTCGTGGACTTCAAGGCCTTCGTGGCCGACGACGGGGAGCGGGTGTCGATCGTCACCTTCGCCTCGATGGCGGCCCATCGAGCCTGGCGCGATCACCCCGACCACCGCGCCGCGCAGCGCAAGGGCCGGGAGCGCTTCTACGCCTCGTACGACATCTCGGTGTCCGAGGTCGTGGGCGAGAGCCACTTCGAGAGCTGACCCCGCCATCGGGTAAAGGGTGCGGCCCCGGTGAGCCGAAACCGGTGGTCTCGGGGCGTCAGGTGGTGGTCGCGCCCTGCGCCACGGGGGCGTGGGTCGAACGGACGACCCCGCCGGCCGCCTCGTCGGTGACGGCGAAGGCCTTGACGGGTGCGGACGGGTCGACACTGAACGCCACGTCGCGGGGCTGGGGACCGAGCAGGCCCAACGACACGGTCTGCCCGTTCACGACGCCCCACAGCTGATAGGTGCGGTCCGTAGCCAGGCGGGGCAACCCGGTGTTGAGCACGAACGCCGACCCGTCGGGCAGGACCACGATGACGGCGGCTCTCGCCCCGGGGGCGGGGGACGTCACCCCCGTTGCCGGCGCGCCCGTGGCGGCAAGGGTCACCTTGCGGGCGGCGGGGTCGAGCAGCGCTGCCTCGACTGCCTGGCTGAGGCCGGACCGCCGACTCGCCGCCGCCAACTGCCCGACCCGCTGGTCGAGCCGGCCGACCTGCACGGCCAGGAGGACCGCCACCACCGCCACCGCCGCTGCGATGGCACCCACGGCCGACCACGCCCACCGTCGGCGTGCCACCACCGACGGGTGAGCCGGTGCCGGGGGTCGCGACGCGAGATGCAGTGGAGCGGGCCGGCGGGCGCCGGTTCCGGTGTCCTCGATGCGGGCCGCGATGCGGTCCCACAGCTCGGGCGGCGCGTCGACCCCGGCGTTGGCTATGAGGCCGGTGACCTCCCAGTGTTCTGCGACCTCGGACGCGCACCGGGGACACTCCGCCAGATGCAGCCGGATCGCCTCGGCTTCGTCGCCGTCGACGGCGTCGAGGGCGAACGCGCCGAGCAGCTCGGCGACCTCGTCGTGGCTCATGGCTCGGTCCATGCCGCCTCCACGCCGTGTTGTGCCAGCGCGGTGCGCAGTCGGCGCAGCCCGCTTCGGATCCGGCTCTTCACGGTTCCCTCGGGTTGTCCCAGGAGCGAGGCCACCTCACGGTAGGTGTGACCGTCGAAATAGGCCATCTCGATGGCAGTGCGCTCGTCGGCGGGCAGGGACGTCACCGCCGCCTTCACCTGCTCGGCGATGGCCAGGTCCCACGCCTGGTGCTCGATGTCGTACCCCGAGACCGCCGTCTCCCGCACGGTGCGCGCCTCGCGTTGCTTACGAGCGGACTCGGACCGCACGATGTCGACGGCGCGACCGTGCGCCTTGGTCATGAGGAAGGTCCGCAGGGCGCCGCGGCCGGGGTCGAAGCGCTCGGGTGAGTCCCAGAGCTCGACGAAGACCTCCTGGGTGACCTCCTCGGCCAGATCGGGCGATCCCAGGACCCGACGGGCCAGGGCGAACACCGCTCCCCCGTGGCGGCGGTACGCCTCGGCCAGTGCCGGCTCGTGCATGCGGGCGATCGCCACCATCAAGGCGGCGTCGCTGACCGTCTCGAGCTTGGGCATCTCGCGCCATTCTTCGGAGCTGCCCGTCGACCTGGATGACAGGCTCTCCACGACGAGAGGGTAGCGCCGCCTGGTGTTCGGAGGCCGCCGTCGCCGGCGGGGTACCGGGTACCCGGCCCCGACCACCCGGCACCCGGAGGCGGATCCGGACCGGGATCCTCGACGGACACATCCGCGTGGCGGTCGTGCACCGAAGAGGAGTCGTGAGCACCGACATCGATTCGTTGATCCGGAGGTCGGGCCGCCTCGAGGTGGACGACATCGACTTCGACGCCTTCCGCAGCCATCCCCTCGACGCCGACACCCTGCGGTGCCTCCGCTACATGCACGACGTCGAGGGGCACACCGCCTGCTACCTGCGCGACCTGCTCGCCACCCGGGCCCATCGGGACCCCGAGGTGACGGCCTTCCTGGCGTGTTGGTGCTACGAGGAGCATTGGCACGGCGAAGCGCTCGCCGAGGTCCTGCGCGCCCACGGGGAGCCCGCCGGCCGCAGCCGGCTCTCCGCCTCGCGCCACCGCCTGCCGCGCCGGGACGCCCTGCGGCCGGTGGCCTTCACCGTGGCGTCGGCCCTGACCCCGCACATCGTCGCCGTGCACATGACCTGGGGTGCGGTCAACGAGTGGGCCACCCAGGCCGGCTACGGGCGCCTCGCCGCCAAGGCCGGGCACCCGGCGCTGTCCGAGCTCCTCCGCAGGATCATGCGTCAAGAAGGCCGCCACATCGACTTCTACGCGCTCGGGGCGCGGCGTCGTCTTGCCGAGAGCGCCACCGCCCGGCGTCTCGCTCGCTTCGCCCTGCGCCGGTACTGGGCACCGGTCGGCGCCGGTGTCATGCCCGACGCGGAGCTCAGATTCCTGGTGACCCATCTCTTCGCCGACACCGAGGGGCGCGCCGCGGCACGGCGCATCGACCGGCTGGTGGGGCGGCTGCCGGGCCTCGGAGGACTCCGTCTGGCCGAAGACGCCGTGGTCGACCTCGCCCGGCTGCCTCGTGATGTCCGCGCTGGCGACGACTCGATCGAACGATCCACAGGTGAGAACCGACAAGAAAAGGAGCAACGTCATGCTTGCTGAGATCTTCGGGTTGGACGGCGTGGTCGTCCTCGTCGTGGTGGTGGCCGTGCTGTTCGGGGGGACGCAGATCCCGAAGCTGGCCCGCTCCCTCGGATCGGCGCGGTCCGAATTCAAAAAGGGCCTGGCCGACGTGCAGGACTCGTCCGTCGACACCGACGCAGGTGCTGCGGCTCAGAGCGGCTGAGCAACTCCGGTCCGTCGGGGTCGAGTGACGGCCATGGTCCTCCTCAGTCCGCCCAAGCTGCTGATGGTCCTCGTGATCGCGCTCATCGTGCTGGGCCCCGACAAGCTGCCCTCCATGGCCCGACGTGTCGGCGCGGCATGGAGCGACTTCACCCGCTGGCGCGCCCAGCTCGAGAGCGAAGTGCGGGCCACGTTCCCCGACCTTCCCTCGACGACCGAGATCACCAAGGCGGTGCGCTCTCCCTTGTCCCTGCTCGACCGGCTCGCCGAGGAGCACGACGCGGTGGGCGTCTCCGACACCTCCGGAAGCGCTCCCGGAGCGTGGAGTGGTCCGCAGGTGCCGGACGGGCCGCGCTTCGAGGTGTCGGGAGCGAGACAACCGGCGCCCGGTCCGCCACCGACCAGGGCCACACCCGCCCCGTGGTCACGAGCCGACGCCGCTTCGGATGGCGCGCTCGGTGCGGACGCGCCGTCGGGCGATGTCTCGTCGATGAACTGACACCGGCCGCACCACCACCGCCATGTCCCTCACCCTGACCCGCGCCCGACGCCGTGCACCCGACACCATGTCCGTGGGCGCCCATCTCGCCGAGCTCCGCCGGAGGCTGCTCGTCACCACCGTCGCCGTGGCCGGCACCTGCATCGTCTCGTTCGTGGCGTATCCGCAGATCCTGCACTGGCTCCAGGCGCCGTACTGTCACGTCACCCGCCATTGCAGCCTGTTCGTCACCGGCCCGCTCGACGGCCTGTCGCTGCGCATCCACGTGGCCACCTACGCGGGGCTGTTCCTCGCCTCCCCGGTCATCCTCTGGCAGGTGTGGCGCTTCGTCACGCCGGGGCTGCGCAGGCACGAGAGGCGATATGCCGTGCCCTTCGTGGCGGCGTCGCTCGTCCTCTTCGCAGCGGGAGCGACGTTGGCCCTGGTGAGCCTGCCTCACGCCCTTCGGTTCCTGGGGAGCGTGGGCGGACCGACGCTGCAGCAGATCTACGACCCCAACAAGTACGTGGGCCTGGTCATGGCGCTCATGACGGTGTTCGGCCTCACCTTCGAGTTCCCCGTCATCCTGGTCGCGCTCGAGCTCGTCGGGGTCGTACGTCCGTCGACCCTGGCGGCCAGACGTCGCTGGGCGATCGTGGCGATCGTCACCGGCGCGGCCGTGATCACACCGAGCGGGGACCCCTTCTCCATGCTCGCCCTGGCCCTGCCGCTGTACGTCTTCTACGAGGTGTCGATCCTCCTCGGCAAGCTGATTCGCCCCGGACGGGCCTCCGGGGACCCCGGTCCCACCGAGTAGACACGGACACGGTGCCCGGCGTCCCTGACCAGACCGGTCTGGTCACACTAGGAATCGGTGTCGTCCCAGTCGTCCTCGTCGTCGGGCGCCGGTGACGAGCCCGACTGCCGAGCGCGCAACCAGGCGCCGATCTGGTCGGCGACGCGCTGCACACCGCCTCCCACCCGGTCGACCATGGCGACGAATCGGTCTCCGTAGTGCGACACGGCCGCCTCGAACTCCGCCGAAGCGGCGGGCTCTTGACCCTTGCGCACGTAGTGCCCGGCCCGGATGGGGTCGAACTCCCCTTCGCTCACCCATCTCACGAGCTGCCGCACCCGACGGACGGCAAAGGGGTGCGGTCGACCGATCTCCTCCCAGAACCGGGCGTGCCGGGCGTAGAGATCGTCTTCGTCCTCGTACTCGGTGGCCTGGCGGATGAACGCGTCCAGGCTCATCCCGTCGAGCGCCCCGCCGGCGGTGCGCATGAGCATCTGGCACACGGGCAGCGGGTCGCCGAGCACCAGCGCGCTGGCGCGGTCACAGGACAGCTCCGCCATCCGCGACCACTCCAACAGAGCCAGGTACAGGGCGCGGATGGGCAGGCCTGCGAACAACGACCGGGGCAACGCACCCTGGACCACCTGGGACAGGATCAGGGGCGCAGTGGTGTAGGTGTAGTGCTCCGACAGCACGTGCCCGAGCTCGTGGGCCAGCACGGCGCGCACCTCGAGCGGCTCGTAGGAGCCCGCCAGCGAGGAGTAGATGATCACGACCGGGTTCTGGGCGCCGACGGTCAGGGCGTTGACCATCGGAGTCTGCGTCACGTAGAGATCGGGGGTCCGTTCGAGGTCGAGGATCCAGACACAGCTGCGGTAGCCCTCCCACAATCCCGGGACCTGGTCCTCTCCGATGCGCACCGCGTTGCCGAGCAGCACCTGGCGGAGCCGCCGTTCGTGGCCGAAGTCACACAGCCGCTTGATGAACTGGTCCATCAGGGGGATCGATCGGAGCGCGGCCGTGGCGGCCCTGTCAGCCGGGTGCTCGTACGCCTTGGGGCTGATGCCCTCGTACCGCACCGCGGGGTCGATGGTCATGAGGCTGTCCTGGGGACAAGGCGTCCGGGAGGGACCAACCCGGCCCCGCCCATCGTGGCCGGGTTACGACGCCTTGCGGCGCTTGGCGGGCTTGGCGGCAGCGGCCACCGCAGCCTCGAGCTCGTCGCGGGTCATCTTCGACCGACCCGGGATGCCGAGCTCGGCAGCCCGGGCCAGCAGCTCGGACTTGTTCGGGCTCGACACCTCCGCCGACGATGCGGGGCCCGGCACCTCACGCTGGGGCGAACGCTTGCTCCCAGCCTTGCCCCGGGCGTCGGGGATGGCGACGTGACCGCCGGGCCGATGCGCGCGCGCCGCCTCCACACTGGCCTGCAGAGCCTCCATGAGGTCCACCACCGCCGTGGGCCGAGTCTCGGGGCGCTCGGTCACGATCACCTTGCCCTGGCGCTTCTCGTCGATGAGCCGCTCCACGCGCTTGCGGTACTGGTCCTCGTAGAGGTCGGGGTCCCACGTGCTGGCCATCGACTCGATCAGCAGCTTGGCGGTGCTCAGCTCCCGGTCCGAGAAGCTGAGGTCCGCCTGTGACAGCGGGATCTCCTTGCTCGGATCGCGGATCTCGTCGGCGAAGTACATCGTCTCGAGGGCGAGCGCCGACTGCATGGGCCTGATCGTCACCAGGTGCTCCTTGGTGCGAAGCACCAGGGAGGCGACTGCCACCTTGTTGCTCTCCGCCATTGCCTCACGCAACAAGGCGTAGGGGCGAACCGCCTGGTCACCCTGGGGCCCCAGGAAGTACGTCGACTTGTAGTAGATGGGGTCGATGGCGTCGAGGTCGACGAAGTCGGTGATCTCGATGGTCCGGGAGCGGCCCGGCTCCACGGACTCGAGCTCTTCGGGCGTGACGATCACGTATTCGCCCCCGCCCAGGTCGTAGCCCTTGACGACCTGGGCGTACTCGACCTCGTCACCGGTGCGCTCGTTGACGCGCTTCTGACGGACCCGGTCGGAGGTCCCGGCCTGGAACTGGTTGAAATGGATCGCCTTGTCGTCTGTGGCCGTGAACAGCCCCACCGGCACGTTGACCAAGCCGAAGCTCAGGGACCCCGTCCAGATCGCTCTGGGCATGTCGACTCCTTTCGGCGGAGGGGAGGCATCCAGTCAATCACGAGCGGCGGTGCCCTGACCAGGGTATGTACCCAGGTCCACCACCCTGTTACACCTCGAGTCCACACTGGATCCAAGGACAAAGGGATGTGCTGACCAGGAGGTTCCGGTGTCAGGAGTGCGGCTCGAGGCGGTGGAGGAGGAGTCTGTCGAACGCTTCGTCCACGAGGCCATGCTCGGGCTCGCCGATCTCGAACCCGAGGACCTCGGCCACGGGAACCTCACGGTGCCACTGGGCCTGAGTCTGTGGATGCGGCGGGGCCGGGTCCGCGTCGAGACCGCTCGCGACGCCATGCTGGAACTGCGCGCCGCGGTGCTGCGCGCGTCGGAGCTCGACGAGCGGACCGAACCGGTGCCCCTCCTCCTGGCCGATCCGGTGGCCGCCACCATCAGCCTCGCGCTGTACATGGACGGCCTGCTGCAACGGGCGGCGCGGACGAACGCGACGTCGCGCGCAGAGATGGCCCGACGTGCGCTGGAGCTCGTCTCCGACTGAGCCCACCCGAGGGCGGCCGCCGAACGGCGGGTAGGTTGAGATGTCGTGCTCCCGCCCCAAGCAAGCCGCCGACTCGAGCCCGGGCCCGATCAAGGGTCAGAGCACTTGGTGGTGGCGCGAGGGCTCACGAAGCGCTTCGGAGACTTCGTAGCGGTCGACGGCATCGACTTCGAGATCGGTCGGGGGGAGTCATACGGGCTCCTGGGCCCCAACGGTGCGGGCAAGACATCCACGATGCGGATGATCGCCTGTATGTCACCGGTATCGGAAGGGACGCTGCGGGTCCTGGGAATGGACCCGGCCCACGAAGGTGCGCGGATCCGCAGCCGCATCGGCATCGTCCCGCAGGAGGACACCCTCGACCTCGAGCTCACCGTCCTCGACAACCTGATGGTCTACGGCCGGTACTTCGACCTGCCGCGCCGTGTCATCCGCGAACGCGCCGAGCAGTTGCTCGAATTCACCCAGCTCGCCGAAAGGGCCCACGACAAGGTGGATCCCCTGTCCGGCGGGATGAAGCGGCGCCTCACCATCGCCCGCTCACTGGTCTCGGATCCCGAGCTGCTGATCCTCGACGAGCCCACCACCGGCCTCGACCCCCAGGCCCGCCATCTCCTATGGGACCGCCTCTACCGCTTGAAGCAACAAGGTGTCACCCAGGTCATCACGACGCACTACATGGACGAGGCCGAACAGTTGTGCGACCGCCTCGCCGTCATGGACGGCGGGAGGTTCGCGGCAGAGGGCTCCCCGAGTGAGCTCATCGCCCGGTACTCGACGCGCGAGGTGCTCGAGCTCCGCTTCCGCGACCCCGATACCGACACCGAGGCCGTGGCGGCGCGCCTGCAGGGACTGGTCCAGCGCTTCGAGGCTCTCCCCGACCGCCTCCTCCTGTACGCCGACGACGGCGAGGCCACGCTCACCGAAGTGCACGCGCTCGGGCTCAGCCCCGACAGCGCGCTGGTACGGCGATCGACGCTCGAAGACGTCTTTCTCCGCCTGACGGGCCGATCACTGGTCGATTGAACGGGAGCCCCTGAGGTGAGCATCACGACGAGGGTGGACGCGCCCGGCCCGGTCGGCACCCGACGCCACCGATCCTCCCCCCCCTGGGTGCGCTCCATGCGCTACTGGATGTACCAGTACAAGCGCACGTGGCGGGGGTCGATCACGACCAGCTTCCTGTACCCCGTGCTGTACCTCGCCGCCATGGGCCTCGGGCTCGGGTCCTTGATCAAGGGCCGCGTCGACGGCGTTCGCTATCTCGACTTCCTGGCCCCCGGGCTCCTGGCGTCCACGGCCATGCAGATCGGCGGGAACGAGGCCATGTACCCGGTCATGGCCGCCATCAAGTGGCTCCGTACCTATTTCGCCATGCTGGCCACGCCGTTGACCGTCATCGACGTGCTCGTCGGCCACCTGGCCTGGATCGCACTGCGCCTGGTCATGGTCACCTCGATCTATCTGGTGATCATGAGCGCTTTCGGGACCGTGCACTCCGCCCTCGCCGTCTTCGCCCTTCCCGTCGGGGTCCTCACGGGCCTGGCCTTCGCGGCGCCCATCGCCGCCTTCGCGGCTGCTCAGCAGAACGACACCGGCTTCTCCACCATCTACCGCTTCGGGCTGATCCCGCTCTTCCTCTTCTCGGGGACCTTCTTCCCGATCGTCCAGCTTCCGGGCTGGCTCCAGCCCATCGCCCAGGCCACCCCGCTCTATCACGGGGTGGCACTGTGCCGGAGCCTGGTGCTCGGCCACGTGGGGCTGGCCGCGGCCGGGGCACACCTCGCCTACCTGGTGGCGTTGACGCTGGCGGGCTTCGCGGTCGCCACTCGTACATACCGCCGGAGGCTCGTGACATGACCGACGTCTCGGGCCGGACCCACACGCCGGAGCCGGCCGGCTTCCCGCTGCGGATCACGCCGCTGTCGATGCTCGGCACGCGCCGCGCCCGACGCCTCGTCGAGCGGAACGTGCTCGTGTACCGGCGTTCGTGGGTGTTCTTCGTCTCCGGGTTCTTCGAGCCCTTCTTCTACTTGCTGTCGATCGGCCTGGGGCTGAGCAAGCTCGTCGGCGCCATCCATGTCGGGAACCAGCTCATCCCCTACACCACCTACGTCGCGCCCGGGCTGCTGGCGTCGTCGGCCATGAACGGCGCCACCCTCGACTCGACGTTCAACGTCTTCTTCAAGCTGAAGATCGCCAAGACCTACGAAGCCGTGCTGTCGACGCCGTTGAGCCCAGGGGACGTCGCGCTGGGAGAGTTGACGTGGTCGCTCATGCGGGCGACGGTCTACTCGACCGCCTTCCTGGTGGTCATGGCCGGACTGGGGTACGTGTTGTCGCCCTGGGCCATCCTGTGCCTGCCCGCCGCCATGTGCGTCAGCTTCGCCTTCGCCGCCGTGGGCATGGCGGGGACGACCTACATGCGCAGCTGGCAGGACTTCGACAAGGTCTCCCTCGCCCTCATCCCGCTCTTCTTGTTCTCCGCCACCTTCTATCCGCTGTCGGTGTACCCGGGATGGCTGCAAGCCGTGATCCGCTGCACCCCGCTGTACCAGGGGGTCGCCCTGCTGCGGGGACTCGACACCGGCATCGTGTCGTGGCCGCTGGCCGGCCATGCCGCCTACCTGCTCGTGGCCGGCTGCCTCGGATTGGTGGCGGCGACGCGCCGCATGGCGGCGCTGCTGCTGCCCTGATCCTGCCGGTCGAGGCCGACCTCCCCGACCTGGCCCGCTCTTGTCCGGTAATATCCGTGTACTAGTACGGATATACGGAGATCATGTCCTCGCCCACTTTCTCCCATGAACATCCCGTGGACCCCGACCGGGTCAGGTCCGCTCGAGAGCACCTCATCTCGTTGGACGAGGCGGGGCGCCTGGCCGGACTTCTCGGCCTGATCGCCGACCCGGTCCGGTCACGCCTGCTCTTCGCCCTGGCCCCGGTGGAACGACTGTGCGTGGGCGATCTGGCCCTGGCCCTCGACGTGTCCGACGATGCCGTGTCCTACGGGTTGCGCATGCTGCGCACCGCGGGCCTGGTGACCTTCCGCAAGGAAGGCAGGGTCGTCTACTACTCCCTGGCTCCCACCTTCCCCCACCCGCTGCTCGAGCACTGCCTGCGCCAGCTCCTGTCGGTGGCGGTGCCCGAGGACGAGCGGTGACCGCACTACGCGCCCTGCGCCATGCGTTGCTCGTCGCCGGCTCGATGACCTGGGAGATCCTGTGGGCCCTGATCCTCGGCTTCACCTTGGCGTCGGTCGTCCAGTCCGTGGTCAGGAGAGGCACCGTGGAACGGCTCCTGGGGGGCCAAGGACCGCGCGCCGTCGCCGTGGCCACGGCGCTGGGTGCGGCGTCCTCGTCGTGCTCCTACGCGGCGGTGGCTCTGGCCCGGGCGCTGTTCCGCCGGGGTGCGAGCTTCACCGCCGCCATGGTGTTCGAGATCGCCTCGACCAACCTCGTCGTGGAGCTGGGCATCATCATCGCCCTGCTGCTGGGGTGGCAGTTCACGTTGGCCGAATTCGTGGGCGGTCCGGTGATGATCGTCCTCCTGGCGCTCTGGTTCCGGGTGATGCTGCGCGGGCGGGTACTCGAGGCCGCACGCATCCAGGCCGCCCAGGGGCTCGCCGGCTCCATGGAGGGGCACGCCGCCATGGACATGAGCATCCCGACCCAAGGGGGCATCTGGCGCCGGCTCCGCTCCGGGCAGGCCCTCACCGCCATCTCCCACATCTTCGTCATGGAGTGGGCGGCAGTGGTGCGCGACATCGTCGTCGGCCTGCTGGTGGCGGGGGCCTTGGGGGCGTGGGTCCCGTCGAGCTTCTGGCGCCACTTCTTCTTCGCCGGACACCCGCTCCTGTCCAACGTGTGGGGACCGCTGATCGGGCCGGTGGTGAGCCTTGTGAGCTTCGTGTGCTCGATCGGCAACGCTCCCCTCGCGGCGGTGCTGTGGAACGGCGGGATCAGCTTCGGCGGTGTGGTCGCGTTCATCTTCGCCGACCTCATCATCGTGCCCATCCTCGCCATCTACCGGAAGTACTACGGGACCCGGATGATGCTGTTCATGCTGGGCAGCTTCTACGTCACCATGGCGGCCGCCGGGTACGTCGTCCAGCTCGTGTTCGGCGTCTCGGGTCTCGTCCCGACCGCCCGTCACGCCAAGGTCGCGGAGATGGCGGTGCGCTGGAACTACACGACCATTCTCAACATCGTCTTCCTGGTCGTGGCGATCGGTCTGATCATCCGCTTTTTGCAGACCGGGGGACGACCCATGTTGCACATGATGGGCGGCAAGCCCCCCGATGGGCCGGCACACGAACACGAGATCGATCGCGATGTGGGTCGCGACACGTCCACCACCAACGGGTGACTACGGATCCGCTCGACCGCGCCCGTGTCGATTTCTGAGCGCCGATTCCGACCGTGTACTGTCCTCGCACGTGAGCTCCCCTACCCCATTGCTGCCTGCCCCGGTCGTTGCATTGCTCGATGTCGCCCTGGTCGGGGAATTGACGGTGATCGACGAAGCCGGTCGGCCCGTCACCTATCCCCTCATCCCGCTGTCGGACGGCAACCTCATCTACCTCACCTCCTCGGTGTTGTTCTCACGCAAGCTGCGACACATCAAGGCCAACTCCAAGGTGTGCCTCTCGCTCACCGATCCCGTGGCCGTCCCCGTGGAGCCGTTCCATCGTGCGACCATCCAAGGTGACGCGCGCGTCGTCGAGGACGACGTGCACGAGGGATGGGAACGACTGCTTCCCCTGTGGCGCGCCAAGGAGCCTGCCATCGACTTCTTCTTGAAGAGACGCTTCGGGATCCCCCTGTTCTTCGAGCGCTCGGTGATCGAGATCACTCCGCACCGAGTGCTGTGGTGGGAGGACGGTCGGTCGAGCCAACCCGCACGCGTGTACGAGCTGGCGGGGGTGTCCTGACATGGGCCGCCTCGAGGTGACCGACGCCCTCACCCGGGCCCGGACCTATCCCCATGCCGTGCTCGCCTATGTGGGCCCCGACGGGTATCCCGTGAACATCGCCGTCGACTTCACCGAGTCGGTCGACACCGCCGAGGTGCAGATCGGGCCCCTCGACCCGGATCTGCGTCCCACCGACGGCCAGGAGGTGGAGCTCACCTTCAGCCACATTCGCCCCCAGCCCGGCGTGGGCTACGACGAGCGGCGCTACGTCAACCTCTGGGGCCGCGCCACGCCGGCTGGTTCGGGCCTGCGGGTGGCGGTGGGCAGGGCGAGCGGGTGGGACGAGGCCGACACCCCATTCTTCGAGTACGCCGAGCGCAGTGTGCCGGCGGGGCGCGGCTACCTCGACGAGTTGGGGGCGCGGCCCCGACTGAGCCGCCTGTGGACGATCTTTCTCGCCACCCGTCTCCCCTTCCTCACCGCAACCCTCATCCCGGTGGGCCTCGGCGGGGTCATCGCGGCGCGCGACAACGCCTTCCACGCGCTGTGGTTCGTGGTCGCGCTGGTGGCGGCGATGGCGGTCCATCTCGGTCTCAACATGGCCAACGACCTGTTCGACGACGCCAGCGGCGCCGATGCCGCCAACGTCACACCCACCCCGTTCAGCGGCGGTTCGCGCGTCCTGCAGTACGGCCTCGTGAGCCGGCGCGCCATGGTCACAGGGTGCGTCGCCCTGTACGCGCTGTCGATGGCCCTGGGTGTGTACCTCGCCGTCGAACGGGGCTGGGCCCTCCTGGCCATCGGCGCGGTGGGCATCGTGCTCAGCCTGGCGTACTCGGCACCACCGCTGCGCCTCGTCCACCGCGGGCTGGGCGAGCCTGTCACCGCACTGGGGTTCGGCCCGGTGATGGCCGTGGGAACGTACTTTGCGAGCGCGGGCCGGTGGAGCTGGCAACCGGTGCTCGCCTCGCTGCCCGTCGCCTTGCTCATCGCCCTGGTGCTGTATGTCAACCAGGTCCCCGACCGGCTCGGCGACGAGGCAGCCGGGAAGCGCACCCTGATCGTGCGTCTGTCTCCCGCCCAGGTGCAGACCGTCTACGCGACCGGGGTGGGGGCGGCGTTCGTGTGCATCGTGGCCGAGGTCGTGTCCGGCGTCACGCCGGCGTGGACGTTGCTCGCTCTCGCCACGCTCCCGCTGGCGTGGTGCGTGTGGCGCGGGTTACGTGCGCATTACGGGGAGCCTTATGCGCTCATGCCCACCATGCAGTCCAACATCGTCCTGCACCTGTTGACCGGGCTCCTCCTCGTCATCGGCTACGTCATCAGCGTGGTGTCCTGATCCCGACCGCATCGTCTCGGCCCTGGTGGGTCGGGGTTGGTTTGGCCTCTCGGAGCCGGGTCAGGATTAGTGTGCGGCCATGGAAACAGCCGATCACCTGCGGACCGGCGTCGACGCTGCTCTGCAACGCCGCGGTTGGCCCCGCACCGGCAGCGCCGAGTGGGGCTTCTTGGACCGGGCGGGTTTTCTCGTCGACGCGGCAGCCGAGGAAGACCCGGCCACGTTCCTGGCCGAGGAGATCCGGGAGTTGCGCCACGAGGTAGACGCCATGGCCGCCGAGCGCGCCCCGGTGGCCGCCGGTACCCGGTCCCCCGCCGATCTGGCGTCGAGGATCCAGGCCGAGCTGGAGAACTCCGAGCCCGCCGGCGACGACGATCGGCCCGGGCTGTGGGAACGGGCGCGCGCCGCCGCCCTCCTCTTCTACCTGGAGCGAACGGGCCGGTCCCCGACCGTGGGCCGGCGTTCGAGCGCCGGTGCGGCACCCACCGAAGAGGCGGCTGCCTTCGAGATCGCCCACCCCGTCAGGGTCCTCGGGATCACGACCGTGGGCGAGTGGCAGGCCACCACCAAGGTGACCCTCGCCCTCGACCCGACGCTCAGCGCCGCCCAGGTGGCGGCCATGTGGCAGAAGGTGCGTTCCGCCGTCCTGCGCCAGGGAGCCCGAGGACGAACAGTGAGCCGCAAGTCCCTGGCACTGGCGCTGTTCGTCGCCCACCACCCCGGTCGGACCTGGGCGGACCTGCGCCGGATGTGGAACCAGCTCTACGCCCATTGGGCGTTCAAGTCGCCGGACCTGCGCGTCTTCCGCAACGCCGCGGTGCGCGCCCGTCGGTATCTCATCGAGCCCCCCGAGCTCGATGACATGGCCACGGGAACGTGGCAATGGGTGCAGCGTCGGGCGGCGCGCCTGGCGTCGGGGGCGAACAGCGGCTGACGGCGCACCGGGCCGCCACGGCGACGAGGGCCGCGCCGGTGAGTCGCTAGCGTCTGTGTCCCATGGACCACAGGGTGCGCACCATCGGAGCGGGCGACATCGACTCCTGGGCACAGTGCATGGGCGTCGGCTTCCTCTACACCGTCGCCGAGGGGTACCCGCAGTACCTCCTGGGCGACGTCGACCTCGAACGGACGTGGGGCGCCTTCGACGGCGGGCGCGTGGTCGGAACCCTGCGGTCGTTCGCCACCGCCTTCACCGTGCCGGGCCCGGCCACCGTCGGCGCCGCCGCACTCACCAACGTCACCGTGGCGCCCGACCACCGGCGCCGAGGCCTGTTGACGGAGATGATCACCGCCGACCTGCGCGCCAGCGCGGGACGGGGCGAGCCGGTGGGGATCCTCATCGCTTCGGAGTACCCCATCTACGGGCGCTTCGGCTACGGCGCCGCCGTCGAGGGCGCCGCGTACTCCGTGGACCTGGCATCGACCCGCTTCCGGCGCCGCGGGGGCGGGGGCGGCCACCAAGCCGGGAACGGCACGGTCGAGCTCGTCGACCTCCCCACCCTGCGCCGCGAGGCACCGGCTCTGTACGAGCGATTCCGCGTCGCGCAGCCTGGGTCGATCGAGCGCAGCGCGCGCTGGTGGGACAGGGTCCTGCACCAGGTGGAGGTGCCGGGAGCCAATCCACCCAAGGGCTACCGGGCCCTGTACCGCTCACCGCAGGGCGTGCCCGAGGGGTATGTGCGCTACGGGGCGAACCAGGGATGGGACTCCATGCGCCAGACCGGGGAGCTCACCGTGGAGGAGCTCGTGGCCACGACCCCGGCCGCCTACGAGCGGTTGTGGCGCTACTGCTGCGAGGTGGACCTGGTGACAACGGTCCGTGCCGGCGACCGCCCCGTCGACGAGGCCCTGCCGTGGCTCCTCGAGGACGGCCGCACCGTGCGCCAGACGGGCCGGTTCGACTTCCTGTGGGTACGTGTCCTCGACGTCGTCGCGGCGTTGTCGGCGCGCCGGTACGCGGTCGAAGGGCGGCTGGTCGTCGACGTGGTCGACCCCCTCGGCTTCGCAGGAGGGCGCTACGCATTGGAAGGGGGGCCGTCGGGCGCGGCCTGTGCACGCACCGAACAGGCCCCGGACCTGACCATGCCGGTGGAGGCCTTGGGCTCGATGTACCTGGGAGGCGTCTCCGCACGCATCCTGCGCGACACCGGCTACATCGACGAAGACACGTCCGGGGCGATCGACCGGGCCGACGTCATGTTCAGGTCATCCACGGCACCGTGGTGCTCGACCTGGTTCTGACGCCCCGGTGGCCTCCGGACAGGGGGCCGTCGTGAACATCTGACCGACTTCCTCCGTACCCGACGCTGTGCGGTCTGTCCGGACCGAGCGCAGGAGGTGGTCAACCGTGAGAGACAGCCATGACAGCCATGCCCGGGATCTCGGAGCGGGCACGAATGGACCGTCACCGGATCGGTCCTCGTCCGGTCCCGTCAGGCGACGGCGGTGGCCGACCCGGCCCTGGGCTGTCCTGATAGCGGTCATATCTCTGGCCGGAACCACGTCGGGTGTCGCCATCGCTACCAGCGGTGCCGCGCAAGCCGCGCCGCAGGGATTCCTGAGCCAGTTCGACAATGTGGTCCCGGGACCGTCGACCGAGCCGGCCAACGGGGACGTCAATCCGTACGGGATCGTCGTCGTGCCCTGGAGCACCGGGAACCTGGTGCGGGGCGGCGTGCTCGTGAGCAACTTCAACGATGCCGCCAACGCCCAGGGCACCGGGACCACCATCGTGCAAAAGATGCCCGACGGCTCGGTGATCCAGTTCGCGCAGATCGACCAGACGTCGACCTCAGGGCCCTGCCCGGGAGGGATCGGGCTGACGACCGCGCTCTCTGTGCTCCCCGGCGGGTGGGTGGTAGTGGGAAACCTGCCCACGACGGCCAATGGGCCAGGGGACGCAGGCACCCCGCAAGGCACGGCGGCGGGATGCCTCCTCGTGCTCAACTCGGTGGGACAGCTCGTGGAGACCTGGGCCGGCGGCAACATCAACGGGCCCTGGGACATGACCTCGACGACCATCGGGAACACCGCCTACCTCTTCGTCACCAACGTGCTCAACGGCACCGTGGCGGCGGCCGGCAACACCGTCCAGATGGGTACCGTCGTGCGCATCAAGGTCGGGCTCGGTTGGGGCCAGATGCCGAGAATGGAGTCCCAGACCGTGGTGGCCTCCGGATTCTCCGAGCGCACCGACCCGACGGCGCTCGTGGTCGGACCGACCGGCGTGGCCCTGGGCTGGAACGGGACGCTCTACGTCGCCGATTCGGTGAACAACCGCATCGCCGCAGTGCCCAACGCCCTGTGGCGCGACAACACCTTCGGCGTCCCCGGCGGACTGACCCTGTCCGACGACCCGGTGCTCGACGATCCGCTCGGGATGACCCTGGCCCCCAACGGCAATGTGCTGACCGTGAACGGCAACAACGGGCTGGTCGTGGAAACCGCCCCCTGGGGGCAGACGATCGACACCGCCTCCCTCGACGACACCGGCCCAGCCCCGGGTGGTGCCGGCGACCTGTTCGGGCTGGCGCTCGTGCCCGGTGGGCGGGGTCTCTGGTTCGTCGACGACGGGTCCAACACCTTGGACCTGTTCTTCTGAGTTCCGAGGCCCGCCGGAGGAGGGCTGATCATCGGCCTTCCTCCGCCCCGGACGCGCGCGGCACCGTGTCGGCCCGGTGCCGCGCGCGGCCAACCAATGTCCGCGTCGAGTAGAACGTGTCTCGCGACCCACGATCCACATGGAGCACGACCAATGGCCGTCATCGAAGTCGTCACGTTCCGCCTCGCCTCCCACGTCGAGCCCGACGAGTTCCTGATCGCCGACAAACAAGCGGCGACCGAGTTCCTCTACATGCAGCGCGGCCTGTTGCGACGCACCACGGCCCGGGGTGGGGACGGGCAATGGTTGGTGGTGACCCTGTGGGCATCGGCGCGCGACGCCGATGCATCGGCGGTGGCCGGCCGTGCCGATCCCACCGTGTCGCTGCTCACCTCGCTGATGGACCCCACGAGCGTCACGACCACGCGCTACGACACCCTGGAGTGACTGTCTGGGCGCGCCTCTCCTACTGCTGCACCAGCATCACGGGGTTTCCCTCGGGGTCGGTGATCGGCGCCAGGGTGGGCCCACCCGGCAGGTCGAAGGGCTCGGCGATGACGGTGCCACCTAGCTCGGCCGCCCTTCGCAGCGACGCTCTGATGTCACGGACCTGGACGTAGAGCGCGACCCCGCTTCGTTCTCCCTGTCGGATGTGCCCCGCCGGTCCGGGCTCGGGCCCGCCGATGCCGGCCGGGATCTGCATGATGGGGCCGTCGCCGATCTCCCACTTGAACAGCTCGCCGTAGAAGGCCCGTTGCCGCTCCGCGTCGAGGGCCTCGATCTCCCAGTGCACGACTGGTCGCGCCCAGTCCTCGCCCATGCGTCTCCTCCGCCCGTCGGCGCTCCAGGCTATCCACGATCCGTCGAGAAAGGGTCAGGGCGCCAGGGCGTTGAGCTTGAGCTCCTCGAGGTGACGGAAGAAGAGCTCGGGGTCCTGGAACATCCAGTCGTGGTCGATCGGTCTTCGGTCGGCACTCGTCGCCACCGTGAACGAGGCGTTGAGCTCACGGGCGAACCGTCTCCCGTCGTCTCGCGACAAGACCGAATCGCGATTCGCCCACAGCACGTGAGCCGGCAGGCCGGCGCTGGCCACGGCTTCGCTGGCGGCGTCGCGGCCACTGGTGAAGCCCCACAACGCGGCGTCGACGAGCTGGCGGGGGTTTTCGATCCACGAGCGGGTGAAGGCGGCTGCGGCTGTGGGCGTCGCCAGCCGAAGCAATCGGAGCGGGTGGCGCAACGTCTCGTCCGCCAAGCCCCACTCGCGCCTGACCGCCAGGGTGTCGGAGAACACCAGCTCCACCACCCGGCCCGGGGCAAGCGTGGCGAAGCCGAGTTCGATGCCACCCCCGAAGGAATGGCCCAGCAGGGTCACCTTCTCGAGCTCCAGGCGGTCCAGGGTGGCGATGAAGGCGTCGAGCACCTTCGGATAGCTCCAACGCCCCCGCATGGCGAAGAGGTCGGGGATCACGACCCGGCACCGCTGGGCCAGCAGGTCGGCCAGCCGTCGATAGGTGGCCGGCCGCATGGCGTACCCATGGAGCAGGACCACCGGGGATCCCTCTCCGATGTCGACGGGGACCTCGAGCTCGATCACGGGCTCGAGTCAAGCAGAACTTCGACTCCGACGTGGTCGTGCGCGGGCGTGATCACGAGGGGAAGAACCCACAGGTCCGGCAGGTTGGGAGGGTATGGGCTATGCGCGCATGACCGACGAGGAAGTCTGGGCGTTCCTGGATTCGTCTCCGGCGCGGCCGGCGATCCTGGCGACGACCGAGGACGATGGCCGGCCCCACGCCGTGCCCGTGTGGTACGCGCTCGACGGGCCGATCATCGTGTTCACCACGGGCGCAGAGACCGTGAAGGGGAGAGCACTGCGACGCGACCCCCGCGTGGCGATGTGCATCGACGACGACCACCCGCCGTTCTCGTTCGTGGCCGTGGACGGTGACGTCGAGCTCTCGGAGGACCTCGGCGAGGTGCGACGGTGGGCGACGATCATCGGCGGGCGGTACATGGGCGACGATCAGGCCGAGACGTTCGGCCTCCGCAACGGTGTCCCCGGCGAACTGCTCGTGCGGGTCCACCCGAGGCGCGTGACGGCGTTCAAGGACGTCGCCCTCTGATTCGCCCCATCGGCCCGGCCTGACCCGGATGACGAAGAGCCGGGAACCTTTCGGGTGGGTGGCGACCTCTTAAGGACGGACCCTCTCCCGGAGAGGACACCCGGACCCTGTTCGCCAACGCATCGGAGGTCGGACGATGGCGCACGTGCATCTCGCAGACAAGGCGGACCGACTGGTCCCCAGGCTCGCGCTTCGCTACTCGAAACGGCGCTTCGGGCGAGTCGTGGAACCGGTGGCCGCGGCTGCACATCACTCGGGCGTTCTCCTCGCCTGGGGTGGACTCGAGACCGTGGCCGAGCATGGCTGGCGCCATGTCGACCCTCACCTGCGCTGGTTGGCCGTCCAGGCGTCGGCCGGCGAGATCGGCTGCTCGTGGTGCACGGACTACGGGTACTACGAGGGCCTGCAGCAAGGGATGGACCCGAACAAGGTCCGTGAGGTGCCTCGGTGGCGGGCGAGCGACGCGTTCGACGAGCGCGAGAGGGCGGTCCTCGACTACGCCGAGTCGGCGACCGCCACCCCGGCGCGGGTGACCGACGAACTCATGGAGCGACTTCACCATCACTTGACCGAGGTCGAGATCGTGGAATTGGCGGCATGGGTCGCCATGGAGAACTTCCGATCGCGCTTCAACGCCGGGCTCGGTCTCCGGAGCCAGGGCTTCTCCGATCACTGCGACCTCCCCGCGGCCGTGGAGACTGCTGCCGGCACCGGGTAACGGGAAGCTGGCGCCGCCACCGTGTGACCGGTCGAGACCAGGGTGCCGGCAGGGCGCCGTCGGCGAGCAGGCCCAGCGTGGTCATGGGTCCCACCGGCCAGAGTGACCATGCTCGGGCCCCGGTGACCTGACGGCTACCGTGACGTGGAACACGCACACCCACGACGCGGGAGGCCCCGTCACCATGAGGGAGGCGACTGCTGGCGTCGATCTGGGAGGCACGAAGATCCAGGCCGTGATCGTGTCTTCCGGCGTTGTCGTCGGGCAGTCTCGACACCAGACCCCCAACACCGACGCTGATGACGTCGTCGCTGAGATCGTGGCCAGCATCCGCAGCGCGCTGGAGAGCGCCGGGATGGAGCCCGCCGACCTGCGCGCCATCGGAATCGGGACACCGGGCTCCGTCGACGTGACGACAGGCCACGTGTCCAATGCCCGCAACGTGCCCGGATTCGTGCACGATGTGGCTCTCGGGCCCACGGTGAGCGCGGCATTCCGAGGGACACGAGTCGTCGTCGACAACGACGTGCGCGCCGCGGTGATGGGTGAGTTCCGCAAAGGGGCCGGTCGACGCTTCCGAGACCTCCTGGGCGTGTTCGTCGGAACCGGCGTCGGAGGCGGGCTCATCCTCAAAGGTGAGCTCCACCACGGCCGTGGCAATGCCGGCGAGATCGGCCACACCACCGTCAAGCCCGGCGGCCGCCGTTGCGGGTGCACCCGGTTCGGCTGCCTCGAGGCGTATGCGGGACGACTTTCGATCGAGCAGACGGCGCGTCACCGGATCGAAAAGGGACAGAAGACCAAGCTGTTCGACATCATGGAGCGCAAGGGTCGTGACCGTGTCACCAGCTCGGTCATTGCCGACGCCCTCGAGCAGAACGACCACCTCACCGTCGAGCTCATCGACGAGGCCGTAGACGCGCTCGGCATGGCCCTGGCCAATGCGCAGAACCTGCTCGAGCTCGAGGCCATCATCGTCGGAGGAGGCCTCGGAGACCGCCTGGGAGAGCCCTTCGTCCGCCGCGTCGAGCAGGCCATGGTCAGGAACCTTCGCTTCCCCGAGCTCCCCCCGGAGGTGCTCGGCACCGAGCTCGGGGACCTGTCCGGCGCGGTGGGCGCCACGGTGTTGGTCGAGGAGCGCTTGACCGTGGTCCGTCTGACCGAGGACAGCTCGACCGAGGACGGCTCGACCGAGGACGGCTCGACCGAGAACCGACCGTGAGCGACGACCCACGCCTGTACGCCGTCTACTTGGGGGGCGATCCTGCCCCCGGCCGCCTCACCGAAGACCACGAGGTCGTCCTCGTGGTCGCCGGGAATCTTGCCGAGGCTCGGCGGCGGGCACGGGCGAAATGGGGAGGAACCACGCGACCCCATGTCGATGCCGTCAGACTCGTGGACGTGGTCGACGGCTTTGCCGTCACCCTCGATCCCACCAATCGCCTTGAGTCCGTGGACGTCGACCTGACCTACGAGCCCGAGGAGAGCTCGCCCACCGTCGGTTGAGCAGACGACGCCGCGGGCTACTGGGACTTGTCCGGCCGGATGGTCCTTCCCCGCTTGCGGGCCGGCGTCGTCGCAGCCGCAGGTCGATGAGTGGCGATGACCGACTTGCCGCCCGGGCTTCGTTGCGGTGGACGGCGCGGTGCCACGGGACCTGAGCGCAGGTGCTTGCGGGTCCCCGACCAAGGAGCGGGCGGAGCCATGACTCGGTCGGCCAGCCGGTAGGCATTGGACTCGTAGTTCACTCGCCACCCACGGAAGTTCGGCCATGCCTCTTGGGCCGACAGCTCCATCGGGAATCCGATCTCGGCCAACATCTCCACGGCCTGTTCGAATTCCTCGAAGGTCAAGGAGATGGGCCCTTCAGGGCTTGGATCGGGGTCCACGGGCCATCCCAGGGTCTTGGCGATCCGATTGAGGGATGTGAACCCCATGCGCAGGCAGAGCCGGGCTTGGGACGAGGCGCCGTCGGGTGACAGGGCCAGGTGCATGGCTGCGCCGTCGAGCACGGCCAGCAGACCGACGATCCATGAGTACCACGGCTCGGGCGACCGGAAGAGCAGGAGGACCGGATACGTGGTGTGGCTCTCGGCCAGGTCCGCCGCCCATTTCTCCCAATCGGCGTAGAAGCTGGGAAGGGCGTCGACGATGCCGACGAGTTGATGGCGAGCCAGCACTTCGGGACCCCACGCCGGGAGCCCCGCCCGGCTCTCGAGCATCGCCACCAACGACTCGCGACGGTTGAAGGCGTCGTAGAGGGAAGGGAGGTAGGCGATCTGCAGTGTCACCACCACGGCCCACGTCGCGCCGGCGGCGATGTCCACGGTGCGATTGGGCGGCCCCCCTGCGTGCGACGTTCCGACGCTGAAGAGCGTCACCGCGGCCTGGGTGAACGCACCGGAGAACGAGTGGGTCGTGGGCTCGAGCATGCACGCGTAGCCGAGAACGAAGAATCCCAGCCACACCGCCAGCTGGGCCAGGAGGGCCACGGGGGCGGCGGGGGCCAGCATGGCGTCTTTGACCTCGTAGCGCCGCGCGGCACGCGAGGCGGCAAGAAAGACGATCCGCACCACCCTGTTGACGACGAGCGACAGCCGCTCGATGCCCGCAGGACGCCTGGGGAGCACGAGGGTGAAGACGACGTTCGCGGCCGTGATCACCACGATCACCAACCCGATCGCGAACACGAGCCCGCTCACCAAGGCCTCCCGGGTGCCGTCGAAGTCGTCACCGCCACGACACACCAGATCCTTTCACGATGTCGGACCGTCATCGATCACCGGACGTGTGGGGGTTCGGACCGGGTTCCCCACTCTCGCCATGGGCCGACGAGGGGTTTACGCTGTCGGCGTGGGTCGGGCCGGCAAGCTGGGTCGCGTGCACTGCGCCATCGTGGCGGCCGTGGTGCTCGCCGCGTCACTGCTCGCCATGGCACCCGTGGCGAGCGGGAAGAGCATGTGGATCCCCAGCCAGGGGATGCGGTGGCAGTACCAGCTCCAGGGAAGGCTCAACACCACCCTGTGCGTCGTCCCGCAAAGGGGAGGCAGCTGCGTTCGACCCAACGTGTACGACGTCGACCTGTACGCCACGAACGGCGTGACGTTGAATTCCACCGCCGTTGCCGCCATTCACGCGGTGGGTGCCCACGCGGTCTGTTACGTGGATGCGGGCACGTGGGAGGACTTCCGACCCGACGCCGGTGCGTACCCGCCCTCGGTGAAGGGCAAGACCAACGGCTGGCCCGGCGAACGTTGGCTCGACATCCGGGCCACAGGAGTCCTGCTGCCCATCATCGACGGCCGCGTCGCAAAGTGCGCCGCCGCGGGCTTCGACGCCGTGGACTTCGACAACGTCGACGGGTACGAGAACGACACGGGGTTCCCGCTCACCGCAGCCGAGCAGCTCACATTCAACGAGGATCTTGCCGCCATCGCGCACGCAGACGGCCTCTCTGTCGGGCTCAAGAACGACACGGGCCAGCTCGGCCAACTCGAGAGCACGTTCGACTTCGCCATCAACGAACAGTGTGCGAAGTACAGCGAGTGCAACTTGTACAACGGATGGACCGCAGCCCGAAAGGCAGTCGTCGAGGTGGAATACCGCATCCAGCCGGCTCGCTTCTGTCCCGGCGCCGACCTCTCCGGGCGCGATGCGATGGAGAAAGGCCTGGCCTTGAGGGCCAAGCCCTGGAAGCCCTGTCGCTGACCTCCCTACCCGTTCGTTCTCGCCGCCACCTGTGGTGCGCCAGTCGTGGGAACGACCGGTCAACCGCTCCTGGAGCTCGATTCCGAACGAGATGGCCCCGTCGTGGCTGGGACCTGGGCCAGTCCGAGTCCGATCGGGACCAGGGCAGCGACGAGGAACAAGATTGCCGTCAGCACCAGAGGGGCGTGTGGAGCGATCGGGGTGAGCCCGTAGCGGGTGGCGACGATCCAGACGACGGACGACACCGGCAGCCGCCGGCGGGTGAAGTCGAGCATGAGCAACGCGACTCCGACAGCCAGGAAGTAGTAGTTGAGGAGCGAGATCTCGAAGACGAGCCGTGTGGCCAGGCAGGCAAGGGAGAGCCCGATGAGCGGCGCCGGGGCCAAGAGCCGGGCCCGGCTCCGCCACCAGGCCCACAACACCAGTCCCCCTGCCGCCAGGAGTGGCGCGTCTCGGGCGATCTCGAGCTTCACCTGCTCGTTGATGTCCAGCACGCCCACCACCGTCGGGGTCTTGACCAGGGTCACGCCCTCCACGTACACGGCGGTCATTGCCCGCACCGTGTCAACCGGGGCAGCCAGGTAGAACGGCACCACGCCCAGGGCGACGATCCCCGCCAGAGGGATCAGGGTGCGGGCCCGGGCCCGCCACCCCGGGGCGGCGGCCAGGACGGCGAACAACGGCAAGAGCGCGAATTGCTTGCACAGGAACGCCGCTCCGAACAGGACGCCGACCCACACCCACCGCCGCCGCAACGCCTGCGACAGACCGGCGCAGGTGAATCCCACGCTCATGAGATCCTGGGGGTGGAACGTCTGGGCGATGGCGTCAGACGATGCGGGCAGCACCGCCAGCGCCACCACGAGGACCGCCTCTGTCACCCCTCCCCCCGATCCCGTGGCACCGAGGAGCATCACGGCGCCCGCGCCGAGCACGATCCATCCGAGGATGGCAAGCACCGCTTGTGAGCGATACCAGATGGGGAAAGGCTTCCCGTGATCACCGCCGTGCTTGGCGGTGCAGGGCCCGAGGATCGAGAGAAAGTACGCATCACCGATCCTGCGCAAGATCGTGGGGACCGGCTTGTCGTCGCACCACCGGGCCGACCCGATCCACGGCCGCAGCGCGATCACCAGCGGAGCGGTGAGAAGGGGGTAGCCCGGCGGATTGGGAACGAGGGTGTCGCGCTCGGCCTCGGCCAGGTCGCCGTGGGAGATGGCCGTGGTGGGAAAGGTGACGGCGTGCGCGTCGGTCTCGGCCGGATTGGGCCCTCCTCGGACGAACAGGATGGCCACGAAGAGGCCACAGGCGCCCACGTACACCACGAACCGAACAGCATTCGGGAAGGGCTTCGATCCGACACCGGGCCGCCTCTCGGACACGACCGACCCCTTCCCTCGATCTCCCGGACACCTGACGGCCTTCTCGGCCTCCGACGCTGGGCCGGTTCAACCTGCAGCTGCGCACCGCAAGGTCTATCCGGCCCCCATTCCAGTGTCGCGGACACCACTCTTCGAGGTCACCGCAGAGCCACGCACCATGCCGTTTCGCTCAGAAACGACCGCGAAGCGCAGGGGCCATTGGACACGAGATCAAGTTCGGCGGGGTGGAGGTCGATGCCATCTCGGGCGGGAAGTGGAGGCACTCGATGTCCGGAACGATGTCAGCGGCGGTGAGAATCGCAGATCACCTCGGCCCCGTGGCGCCCGGCGCGCCCAGAACACCAGAGGAGCCGATCCCGACGACTCCCGCGACCGCGCCGAGGGTGCCCGGGTACGCGGACCGAGCCAGGATCGGTGATCTGGTCGAGCGCATGCGCGTCGCCGTCGTCGAGGCCACCATGGCCACGGACCTCGCTACGAAAGTCGAACTCTGGGAGTCCTACCGAAGGGCGCGAGCCGAGGCTCTGGCCATGCTCGGGTCGGGCTCGGACACACCGGGCACCGGCCGGCTACGCAGCATCTGATCGACTCGGCGCGACCACGCGCAGACCGTTGACGCCACCGCCGTGGCCGACCACCGCAGTCAGAACGTGGCTACTTCGACGGCAACCTCGCTTCCGGTGCCGTTGTCACCCCCGCCGCCGTTGCTGGCGCCCCGATCGGGGGCGGTGGGGGGATTGAAGGCGGTGGTGCGCAGCGGGATCTCCTTGATGAACCAGCTGAGTGCGAAGGCCAGCGCCGCGAAGGGCGCCGCCACGAGAAAGACCGTCTGCAAGGAATGGCTGAAGGCTGCCACGATCGGGGCCCTGACCGCAGGGGCCAGGCGATAGATGGCGGCGGGGTTGACGACGATGCTCGAACCGCTCACGACGTGGCGCGCTGCGGTGGGCAGGTGGTCCATCGACAGCGCCGAGAACAACCGGTTGTTGAACACGGCGTTGAGGGCAGACACACCGAAGGCACCGCCGATGGTGCGGAAGAAGGTGGCCGTGGCGGTGGCGGTGCCGAGCTGCTCGTATGGGACCGAGTTCTGCACGGCCACCACGAGGACCTGCATGACCAGGCCCACGCCGAGCCCGACCACCACCATGTAGATGGAGGTGAGCGCGAACGACGTGGTCACTCCCATGCGCGACAGGAGAAAGAGGCCCACCGTCAGCACCGCGCAGCCCACGATCGGGAAGACCTTGTACCGGCCGGTCCTCGTCACGAGCTGGCCGCTCAAGATGAACGTGAGCAGCATGCCCGCCACCAATGGCAACAGCTCCAGGCCGGCGGCGGTGGGCGTGGCGCCGTGCACGGTCTGCAGGTAGAAGGGCAGGTACACGATGGCCCCGAACATCGAGAAGCCGATGATGAACCCCACCCCCGACGCGGCCGTGAAGGTGCGGTTCCTGAACAGGACGAGCGGGATCAGCGGCTCAGGGGCCCTCGTCTCCACCACACAGAAGGCCACCAGCAGTGCCGCACTGAGCACCCCCAGGCCGACGATCAGGCCTGAGCCCCAGGGGTACTGAATCCCGCCCCACGTGGTGAGGAGGATCAGGGCGGTCACCCCCGAGGACATGAAGGCGGTGCCGAGCCAGTCGATCTTGTGCGGGACGCGCTTGACCGGGACATGGAGCACTGCGGCGATGGTGAACATGGCGATGATGCCGATCGGCACGTTGATGTAGAAGATCCAACGCCAGGACAGGTGCTGGGTGAACAACCCACCCGCCAACGGGCCGACGACGCTCGTGATGCCGAAGACGGCGCCGAAGTACGACATGTACTTGCCTCGCTGGCGGGCCGGGATGACGTCGCCGGTAATGGCCTGCGCCCCCACCATCAAGCCTCCGGCGCCGATGCCCTGCAGGGCGCGGGAGGCGATGAGGTCGGCCATGTTCCGGGCCAGCCCCGAGAAGATCGAGCCCACCAGGAAGATCACGATCGACAGCTGGAAGAGGTTCTTCCGGCCGTAGAGGTCCCCGAGCTTCCCCCACAACGGGATCGAGATGGTCGAGGCCAAGAGGTATGCCGTCACGACCCACGACAGGTGGTTGAGCCCGTGCAGGTCCCCTGCGATGGTGGGCAGCGCGGTGGAGACGATCGTCTGGTCGAGCGAGGCGAGGATCATGCCGAGCATGAGCGCCACCACGATCACGAGGATCCGGCGGTGCTCCGCTTTGTCGAAGTCAGGGTCAGCCGGCGCCGGTGTCGACGCCACCGCCGTCTCAGGAGCCACGGGCGTCCTCCATGTCGCGCTCCAAAGAGGCGGAGAACCGGCCCAGGAGGGCCCCGAACCGCGCCAGGTCCTGGTCGTCCCAGCCCTCGAGGAGCCGGTCGAGCCAAGCCCGCCTGGCCTTGAGGACCCGCTCGAGGGTGCGCCGGCCGGCCGGAGTCAGTCGGATCCGAGAGGCACGGCCATCCTCGGGATCGGCGTGCCGGATCACGAGCCCTTCGCGTTCGAGCTGCTGGATCTTGCGGGTCACCGTCGGGGCGTCGACACCGAGCATCTCGGCCAGTGCCGTCACCCTGATGGCATCGCCGTGGAGGTGCAGCTTGTACAGGGCG
>Ga0116219_10000982_pt1 | contig 28070 bp, 26 predicted proteins | sample Sb_taG_4_FD_91019 | JGI IMG/M metagenome (GOLD analysis project Ga0116219, IMG submission 91019) | Peat soil microbial communities from Weissenstadt, Germany - Sb_50d_6_BS metaG | ecosystem: Environmental > Terrestrial > Soil > Wetlands > Peat | place: Germany: Weissenstadt | collected 2010-09-21 | reverse complement strand
TTTCGTGGTTGGAAAAGTCGAGGCGCACAAGGAGCTTCACGGATTCGGAGGGTGCGGCCGCGGCTGGATCGGGCTGGTCTTTGCTCTTTCCCTTGGACTTGTCAGGCTGATCGGTTTTGCCGGGCTTGGCGCTTTCTTCAGCAGGAGCGGCGGCAGCGATGCGTTCAAATTTGAAGAGGAGTTTCTTGTCGAGGCGGTAGGCCTGCTTCCAACCCTCGAGTTTGTGGCGCGCCTGTTGCGCTTTTTCCTCGTCTTTTGCGAAGTCAAATTGAATATAGGTGTGGGGCATGAAATAAGTTTGCGGCTCGCGGGGGGAGTAAGTCAAGAAATGTCAGTGGATTGCGGCGCTTGCGGGGCGATGCGGCGCGGTGGTGAGGCTCCCTTGCTATTTGGTTTGGAGAGAGGGTGTGAGTTGGGGTATCCTGCCAACTCCCACTATGAAGAGGTCGCGGGACATTCCTATCGCTCCGGGAAAAATGGGGGCATGGGTGTGTCTGGTGGCGGTGGCGCTGCTGTGGACGCCGCTTTGGGCAACGACCTGGCAGGATAAGGGAATGGCGTGCTGCGATGGCAAAATGTGCGCGGCGCGCGGGCATGCGATGGCGCAGCACTCGTCCGGGAATGCAAGTGTGACGCAGGAATCCGCGCCGATGGATTGTGGCCATGGGAACCAGGCCGGAATGCACGCGTGCGACATGAAGTGCTGCCAAGAACAGGGATCAACGATTATCGCGGCGGTGATTTTCGTGTTGCCCGAGCCAGTAAAGATCTCTGCACCTGCGGAAGCAAGCCGTGCTCGCGAGCAGGTGCAAGCTGTGATGACCCCGCATTTGTTTGAACCTCCCTCTCCGCCTCCCAGAAGCATCGTCCCGAACGCATAACTCGTTCACATTTGCGCTGTTTCCACTCGAGCCGATGGGCTCGCAGCGGCGTAGTGCCGCCAGAAAAACTCATTGGGGGATTCGTGTTGATTTGCGGGCGCATATTGCTTTCGTTTTTTGGCGGATTGGTCTTGGCCGGGGCCGCATGGGCGACGGTGTTTGGAACGGTGCGGGGGATTGTGCACGATCCGCAGCACCGGCCCATTCCTGGAGTGGAAGTGGTGTTGAAGGCAGAGAATTCGGAGTATTCGCAAACAACAAAGACCGACGTCGACGGTGAGTTTCATTTCGATGCGGTGCCCATCGGGGAGTACAGCGTGAGGGTGGCACCGGCAGGGTTCGCGCCCCAGGTACAGAAGCTGGCGGTGCTTTCCGGGACGGCGCCGATATTGCATATTGAGGTGCAACTGGCCACGCAGGCGCAGAGTGTGACGGTGACTTCCGAGGCGCCGCCGGCACAAACGGAGTCGATCACGCCGACGACGTTGGTGACGCGGGAGGAAATCGCGGATACGCCGGGGGCTTCACGAACGAACAGCCTGGCGATGATTACGAATTATGTGCCGGGGGCTTATTTCACGCACGATCAATTGCACGTTCGCGGCGGGCACCAAATGAGCTGGCTGATCGACGGTGTGCCAGTGCCGAACACTAATATTGCGAGCAACCTGGGGCCGCAGATCGATCCGAAAGACATTGACGTGTTGGAAAGCCAGCGCGGGAGTTATTCGGCGGATTATGGCGACCGCACTTACGGGGTGTTCAACGTGGCGCCGCGAACGGGGTTCGAGCGAAACAACCAGGCGGAGCTGAACCTGAGCGCGGGAAGTTTCTACCAGACCGATGACCAACTGAATTTTGGCGGGCACACGAACCGGTTCGCGTATTACGCAAGCGTGAACGGAAGCCGTTCGGACCTGGGCTTGCAGACGCCGACTTCGGCGGTGATTCACGATGGCGCGAATGGGTACGGTGGATTCGGGTCGTTCATTATTAATGCGACATCGGCGGACCAGTTGCGCGTGGTGACGCAATTGAGGCGCGACTACTACCAGGTGCCGTTCGACCCCAACGATCCTAGCAATGTCGAGGGGACTTACCTGAGGGACTTCAACCGTGAAGCAGATGCGTTCGTGCTGTTTTCGTGGGTGCACAGTTTTAACCCGGGGCTGGTGCTGACGGTTTCGCCTTACTACCACTACAACAGCGCGAATTATGGCAGCGATCCCCTGGATGTGCCGAGCGCCGCGGCGCAGAAACTTGCGTCGAATTATGAGGGCGGGCAGGCGGTGTTTTCCTGGATTCAAAATCGCAACAGTTTGCGCGCGGGAGTTTCGGGGTTTGCGGAGCGGGCTGATGAATTCTTCGGGCTGAGCTACAACAATGGGAGCGGGCTTCGGCCAATTGCCGACACGGAGCATCCGGCGGGTGAATTGGTTTCCGTTTTTGCCGAGGATCAGTTGAAGGTGACTTCCTGGCTGACGATTAATGCGGGATTGCGGCAGACGCATTTTTCCGGCGGGGTGGTGGAGAACGCTACCGATCCACGGATCGGCGGATCGGTGCGAATACCGAAACTGAATTGGGTATTCCGGGCGTTCTACGGGCATTTCTATCAGACGCCGCCGATGCTCACGATTTCCGGGCCTCTATTGCAGTACATCACGGATGTTCAGCAACTCGGGTTTATTCCATTGCACGGGGAGCGCGACGAAGAGCATCAGTATGGCGTGACGATTCCCTTTCACGGGTGGACGGTGGACTCGGACACGTTTTTAACGCGGGCAAGGAATTTCTTCGACCACAACAATCTAAATAACTCGAATGTGTTTTTTCCGGTAACGATTCAAGGCGCGCGCATCAATGCGTGGGAGCTGACGCTGCGATCGCCGCAGATTCATGGCCGCGGCCAGGTGTATCTGACCTATTCGAACCAACTGGCGCTGGGGTTTGGCGATATCAATGGCGGGTTAACGAACTTTTCGTTTGGGGATGGTTACGGATTGCTGGACCATGACCAGCGGAACACGCTGCACATCGGGGGTAATGTGCGGTTGCCTTGGAAAGCGTATGCGTCTAGCGATGTGTACTACGCCTCCGGGTTTACGAACGGGAATGCGCAGCCGGGCGGGAATAGGCATTTGCCGCCGCATACTACGTTTGACCTGACTGTGGGGAAGGATTTTGGAGAGCGGTTTTCGGTTTCGGTTACAGGGCTGAATGTGGCGAACCGGCGGGTGCTGCTGGACAACAGCTTCACGTTTGGCGGGACGCACTACAACAATCCGCGCGAGATTTACGTGCAGATGCGCTATCGTTTTCATTATTGAGGTGGGGCGATGCGGAGATTCATTTTGATGCTGCTGGGATTTCTGATGATGACGAGCGTGGGGTGCCAGACGGCGCCGGTGAAGCGCTATGCGATTCAGGCGGAGGTGATCGCGGTGGACGTGCCGAAGAAGATGGTGACGATAAAACACGGCGAGATACCAGGATTGATGCCGGCGATGACCATGAACTACCTGGTAGCGGACGAAAAACAGATCGAGCCGCTGAGGCCGGGAGACAAGATCAGCGCGGATCTCGTCATGGGCGAGAACGTGGGACACCTGGAAAAGATTGTGCTGGTGGAGAAGGCTGCTGCACCCCCGCCGCAAGCAGCGCCGCCGAAGTAGAAGAAGATGAAGATTATCCAGGAGACCGAGAATCTCTTTCGGCTGACGCGATTCGGCATGGTGAATTGCTTTCTTGTGAGGGAGGATGACGGCCTGGCGCTGGTCGATACGAATTTCCCCGGCACAGCGAGAGCAATCCTTGGTGCCGCCGAAAAGCTTGGCTCACCTATTCGTAAGATCCTTCTGACTCATGCACATTTTGATCATACGGGTTCCGTGGATGATCTTGTGGCTGCATCGCCGGGAATTGAATTGTTGATCGGACTGAGGGAGCGGAGGCTCCTTGCCGGCGACAGTTCCCTGGAACCAGGAGAGAGCTGGAAAAGGCTGCTTGGATTTCCCAAAGTGAGTTCAAAGCCTACACGCGTGCTCGGCGACGGCGATCAGATTGGCTCGCTCCAAGCGATCTATTGCCCAGGTCACACACCGGGACACATGGCCTTTCTCGACGTTCGAGACAATTCATTGATTGCGGGGGACTCATTTGCGACTCAAACGGGTTTAGTGGCGGCTGGGGTGTTCAGCATCTTTTTCCCACTCCCGGCCTGGTTCTCTTGGAATGGAGCCTTGGCCGCGGAAAGTGCGGCGAGACTTCGATTGCTGAATCCAAACTTGCTGTGCGTTGGCCATGGAAAGAGTCTGGTTTCTCCCCGAAAGGAGATGGATAGAGCTATTGCGGTCGCCTTCCAGCAGCATCCGCGCAGAAATCCAGGTTAGATCTGTTGTTGCCTGTCCCGGCGGCCAAAGATAAACTTGAGTTGGAAATCAAGAATGGCGATGGAGTTCGCCAAAACCGCCGCGGCTGGAAGTGCCGGGGCTGATGACTCCTGGCTGCCGGAGGGCACCAGGAGTTTTTTGTTAGCGGGAGCCCGAGCAGCCAGACAGGAGAAACGTTGCGCTTATTGTTGATTGCGGTGTTTGGAGCCGCCGGGACGCTGGCGCGCTATGGATTGCAGGGGCTGGTGCAGGTGAAAATGGGGAGCACGTTTCCCTACGGCACCCTGGCGATCAATCTCACAGGGTGTTTTTTCCTGGGACTCATCGGGCAGTTCACTTTGAACCGCATGGTGATCTCACCCGAATTGCGCATGGCGATCGCGGTGGGATTTTTCGGCGGGTACACCACATTTTCGAGTTTTGGGTGGGAAACGGCGAAAATGCTGGAAGCGGGCGAGTGGATTTGGGCGACAACGTACGTGGCAACGAGCGTGGTGTTGGGGCTGTTTCTTTCGGTGGCAGGGATACGGCTGGCCAGCCGGTTCTAGGGTTGCAGCACGGCCGAAGAGGCTGTGGAAGGAGTGGCTTGGTTCGTCATTCCGAGCGAAGCGAGGAATCTCTCTTTGGCGAAACCCCAGGAAAAGAGGGATTCCTCACTCCGCAGACTCCGTTCGGAATGACGGAATCGCGCCTTTTCCGCAGGCTGTGAAGCCATGCTCAAACGAAGTGCACTACAAGGAGTGCGCCATGACACATCAGAAATTTGAAGGCGAACGGACGCTGATGCGCGTGCATATCGGCGAGTCTGACAAATGGCACAGCAAGCCGCTGCACGACGCGATTGTTGCGATGTTGCGCAAGGAAGGGTTTTCCGGCGTGACGGTGCTGCGCGGCGTGGGTGGATTTGGCGGCTCGAGCATCTATCACACGGACAAGCTGTTGAGAATGTCGCAGGACCTGCCCATCGTCCTGGAGGTGGTGGAAACGCAGGAACGCATCGAGCAGATCCTGCCGCGGCTGGATGAGATGGTGGACGGCGGGCTGATCACGCTGGAGAAGGTGCGAGTGATCTTGTACCGGCCGGCGTCGCGGCAATAAACGTCGTCCTACAAACCGGAGCAGGGCAAGATTCCTGAGACCTCATGGGCTAAAGCCCGCGCTTTCCGGAGTTTTTCGGCACGGCTGAAGCCGTGCCCTCCCAAAGGTATCGTTGCGACAGTTATTAATGACCTGCCGTGCCGCGAAGCTCGTTGGGCAATGATGCTGTGAGAATGTACACTGTCGGCTGTGAATTCCGAACAAACTAGCGCAGAACAAGCGAGCGGCGGGCACTGGCTGAATAGGACAGTGCTGGGCGTTGGATTGACGAGCCTGTTCAGCGACTGGAGTCACGAGATCGCGACGGCGGTGTTGCCGGCATTTTTGGCGGCGATTGGCGCGGGGCCGGCTTGGCTGGGGGCGATTGAAGGGATTTCGGACGGATTGTCCAGCTTTACAAAGCTTGCGTCGGGCTACTACACCGACCGGCTGAAACGTCGCAAGCCTCTGGTGATAATCGGGTATGGGGTCACGGCCGTGGCGACGGCTTCGTTTGGACTGGCTACGCACGCGATTCATGTGCTGTTTGGGCGGGCAGCGTCGCGGCTCGCGCGCGGAGTGAGGTCGCCGGCAAAGAAGGCGCTGCTGGCCGCGGACGTGCCGCCTTCCGCGTACGGGCGCGCGTTTGGTTTTGAACGGTTGATGGACACGGTGGGAGCGATTGGGGGGCCGCTGACCGCACTGTGGCTGCTGCGAGTGATGAATCACGCGTATCGCACGGTGTTTTTTTGGACGCTGTTGCCGGGGATGGCGGCGGTGGTGTGCTTCTGGCTGCTGGTGCGGGAGCGGCCGATTGGGACGCGCAAGCAAGTGTCGTTCCTGACGGGGCTGCGCGCGCTGCCGGGTTCCTTTCGCCGGTTTTTGCTGGGAGTGGGAATATTCGGGGCGGGCGATTTTTCGCACACGCTTCTGATTCTGTATGCGACGCGGATGCTGGCACCCACGCGGGGAATGGCCTGGGCAGCGAGTGTTGCGGTGGGGCTGTACACGCTGCACAACGTATTTTATGCGGGCTCGGCCTACGTGAGCGGCTGGATCAGCGACCACGTGCCGCAGCGAAAGGCGATTCTCGCAGGAGGCTATGCGCTGGGCGGCGTGACAGCGATATTTCTGATGGCGGGGTCGCATTCGCTGTGGTTGTTGGCTGCGATCTTCGTGCTCGCGGGCGTCTATGTGGGAACGGAAGAGGCGTTGGAGGATTCGCTGGCGGCGGAACTTTTGCCGATAGAACAGCATGGGATGGCGTTCGGGACGCTGGCGGCGGTGAACGCGGTAGGGGATTTTGTTTCGAGCATCGTGGTGGGGTTGTTGTGGTCCGAGGTTTCGGTGAAGGCGGCGTTTTCGTTTTCGGCGGTGCTGTTTTTTGCGGGGGCGATTTTGATTGCGAGGTTGCGGAAATAGGGGGGTGCGCTGATGGAAGAGGGCGGCGCGGTAGCAAACCCCAAGAGCACAGTCAGGAGTGACTGTGCCACGGGTGGCGGGTTAGGAGAGTTTGTCGGCGAGGGCTTTGGAGGCGCGCATGCGGCGCAGGACTTCGGCCTGAAGATAGCGTCGCAGATTTTCGGGGAGGATTCCGGGATCCGCGAGTATGCGAAGATCCGAGACGGTGAGGTCGGGCAAAAAGGCGAGCACGGTGGCGAGAGGCGCAGAGGGATTGCGCACAAGTGCGAGGCGCACGTTATAGGTCTGGGACCATTTGCGGTGGCTGGCGATGGCTTGCACGACGCGAAGAGAAGTTTTTTCGTGCGCGAGGGCCTTGAGCACCTGGGCCTCCGTCAGGAAGGGATTATTGAGGGCGATGGGCAGGACATTCGGGTGGCCTTCCGCGACAAGCGCGCCAACAACGTGCGTGGGACCGCGGCGGGCAAGAGCAATCTTTTGGCCCAGGGGCAATTGCGGGAGGCGTGCAACGATCTGGGCTTCAGCGAGGCGTTTGAGCTCCATGGAAGAGGCGGGTGAAAGGGCGAACTGGACAAGATCCATGAGGTACATGTCGCGCAGCAAGCGCAAGGCGACGAGCCGCGGGGCACGCGGATGAAAAAGCAGCGCGCGCTTGACGGAGTAGCTTTTCAGAAGATTTTTTCGTGTGCCAATGTTTTCGAGTATCTCCGTGGGAAGATCCTTGCGGGAAAGCAACAAGCAAAACTTGGCATCATCCAAGGCAGGATTATCGAGGAGCGCGGCGAGTACTTGGGACGCAGGGTGGTAAATCAGCGCGGTCAGTTCGTCACCCGTGGCGGTGAGAGCGAGTTGCAGCGCTTGCTCGAACTCCGGCACGTTAGTTCCTTCCCTCAATCGGCACCAGGAAGCGGAGAGCGAGGCGTGCGGCGGATTCACCAGGCGTAATCGACATGGCGCCAAATTCTGCCTGAGGAGCAACGGCGTGGAGGCGTTCGTCCACCAACTGGTCAAAGAAGAAGGAGCAGCCCATCATGCCGCCCGTCCTGGCCAAAAGGAACTTCTGATCCTTGAGCTGCAGGCGTTCGATAAGGGCGGCGACAAGCGTGGCGAGGTCGTCGGCAGCCGCCTGGAGCAGAGCCCGCGCGGCGGAATCGTCTTGATCCGCAGCTCGCAGAATCACCGGGAAAATCTTAGGGAAGACTTCATCAGGGACGCCGTGGGCGAGGGATTGGACTTCGTGCCAGGAAGTGGCGTTGAGTTCCTGGAGAATCAGGCGGCCCATCGTGGTATTGGCGCCCGTGCGATCGAACTCGTGCAAAGCGGCAATGGCAGCGCGGCGGCCAACATCAAAAGAACTGCCTTCGTCTCCGAGGAGCGGGCCGTGGCCGCCAATGCGGGCGATCTGGCCCTGTGCATCGCGCCCGACCGCTGCGGAACCGGTGCCGGCAATCAGGACAATCGCGGGACCTTCGCCGGTGGCCTCCAAGGTAAGTTCAAGATCGGTGCACACCACCACGGTTTTGCCGGGAAATTCTTCCTCGAGGAGGCGTTTCATTTTTCGTTCGGCATCCGGCTGGCCTGCGCCGGCGAGACCCGCGCAAAGAGCGATGACTTCCGCCGGCGGGATATTGGCGGACTGCAGGGCCCAACGCGCGGCTTCACAAACGGCAGCGAGCGCGCCGCCAAATCCGACGCGCATGGGATTGGAAGGGCCGCTGCGGCTGCGCGCAAGGACGTGGCGCGATTCGTCCATGAGGACGCATTCCGTTTTCGTGCCACCCCCGTCAAACCCGAGAACATAGCGCATAACCAAAGCATACGCGAGGCGGGGCATAGGTGCGCAAGGGCAGCAGGGGGAGTGCTGAAAGGGTTGCGGGTGCGGAGGAGTTGCGACGGAGTGTTGGCTTGACGGTGCTTTGCGCAGCCACTATTCTCGACTCGCTCCACGGAACTTCCCTGTAATTTAGCGCGACGCGGTGCTCATGCACATTCATCCGCTGGATCTGGCGATTGTGGTTGCGTACTTGTTGGGAGTGACGGCGCTGGGATTGCATTTCCGGCGAGGGCAACAGGACGCGCGCGACTATTTCCTGGGAGGGCGCACCGCGCCGTGGTGGGCGCTGGCGTTTTCGATTGTCGCCACGGAAACATCCACGCTCACGATCATCGGAACACCGGCGCTTGCGTATTCGGGGAATATGACCTTTTTGCAGTGGGTGTTCGGTTACATTGTCGGGCGGATCCTGATCACGATCATCTTCTTGCCAGGATATTTTCGCGGGGAGTATCTGACGGCCTACGCCGTGATCGAGAAGCGCTTTGGCAGCCGGATGCGCTCTGTTGCTGGGGTGACGTTTCTGGCGACACGGACACTGGCGGAGGGTGTGCGCGTGTCTGCCATTGCGCTGGTGGTGAGCGTGGCGTTGGGAACATCGGAACGGCTGGCGGTGTTCATCGTGATTGCGCTGACGGTGCTGTATACGTTTGAAGGCGGAATGAAGGCGGTGATCTGGACGGACGTAGCGCAGTTCCTGCTGTACCTGACGGGGAGCTTGTTCACATTGGGCTTGTTGCTGCATCGCATTCCGGGGGGATGGACGGAACTGAGGCAGGTGGCGGCGGTGAGCGGGAATAAGCTGCAAGTGCTGGATTTTTCCTGGAATTTGGCGACGAAATATACGTTCTGGTCGGGAGTAATTGGGGGCGCGTTCCTCACCATGGCGAGTCACGGAACGGACCAAACGATCGTGCAGAGGCTGCTGGCGGCGCGGAATCAGAAGGACAGCCGGCGCGCGTTGCTGGCGAGCGGCTTCATTGTGCTGTTTCAGTTCACGGTTTTTTTGCTGGTCGGCGTGGCGCTTTTTGTGTTTGCGCAACACACGCCGCTGCTGGCCGCGGGGGAGCGGACGGATCGGATCCTGCCGTTGTTCCTGATTCGCGAGATGCCGACGGGGCTGGCGGGGCTGCTGCTGGCCTCGATTCTGGCGGTGGCGATGTCCAACGCAAGCGGATCGTTGAATTCGTTGGCGGCTTCGAGCGTGATGGACCTTGCGGCGCTACGCGGTGTTTCCACGGATCCTGGGAATTTTCTGAAGCATGCGCGGAGGATGACGCTGGTGTGGGGCGGGGTGTTGATCGCCCTTGGGCTGGTGAAATGGGGACCTGTGCTGGAGGCCGGATTGACGGTCGCTTCCCTTCCGTTTGGAAGTTTGCTGGGGCTGTTTTTGCTGGGGACGTTTGATGGGCGTGCGAATTCGAGAGGTTCGCTGGCAGGGATGTTCGCCGGTTTGGCGACAGCGCTGTTTGTGTTTCGGTTTACGAAGATTGCGTTTACGTGGTACGTGCTGATTGGGTCGTGCGTGACGTTCGCCGTTGGCGCAGTGGTGAGCCGGATGATTTTGGAGCGACGGGTGGATGGGTGAGCAAGAACAAGGCGCCCGCTTCCCTCCTTCGGCGGGCAGGCAGAAAGCGGCCGCTACAAAGGCAAGCCCAAGAGCACGGTCAGGAGTGACTGTGCCACGGTGGCGGCGGGCGGAGGAATTGTGGCTGGGTGGAAGGGGTTGCGGCCGTAAAAGCGGCGCCAAGGCGCCGCACTCCAAATTGGGCGGAGGAGTATGAGCGAAAAGCAGCTGGAGCTCGTGCGCGGACTTGGGCCGTGGGCCTCGGCGGCCATCGTGGTTGGTACGATGATCGGCACGGGCATATTCCTGAAGCCGGCGGAAATGGCGCGGGAAGGCCGCTCGCTTTCGATCGTGTTTGCGGCGTGGATCGTTGGGGCGGTGCTCTCGATTTTTGGCGCGTTGTCGTATGCGGAGCTGGGCGCGGCGACTCCCGAGGCTGGCGGCGAGTACGCGTATTTGCGGCGGGGGTTTGGGCCGGTCTGGGGATTTTTGTTTGGGTGGATGCATTCGATCGTGGGGCGGCCAGCTTCGGCGGCTTCGATTGCCGCGGGGATGATGCGCTTCCTCAGCTTTTTTCTTCCGGCGGTGGCCGCGCCGATCTTCTCCGTGCACCTTGCGATTCCGGGCCTGACCGCATGGATCAAGCCGTACGATTTTGTTTTTACGTGGGCGCAGCCGCTGGCGGTGTTCTGGCTGGTGCTGATGACCGGTGTGAATTACCTGGGAGTGCGGTTGGGTGGAGGGGTGCAGGTTCTCCTGACGGCGATCAAGCTGGTGAGCATCGCGATTGTGATTGGCGTGGCGTTTGTGCTTCCTTCGGCCGGGACGCATGCGGGGGACCCGGTGTGGCCGGCGGCGGCGAGCGCGGGATTGTTCGGCGCGTTTCTGGCGGCACTGGCGGCGGCGCTGTGGGCGTACGACGGGTGGGAAGATCTAAACCTGGTGGGGTCGGAGGTGAAAGACCCGGCGCGGAATTTTCCACGGGCGCTGGTGGGCGGAGTGTCGTGTGTGGCGCTGGTGTATCTCTTGTTCAACGCGGCCTGCTTCAAGGTGCTGCCGTTTGCGAGCGTGGCGAATTCTGCGCACGTGGCGTCGGATGTGGTCGCGCGAGTTGTGGGGCATGGCGCGGCGACGTGGGTAACGCTCGCGATGCTGATTTCCGCGCTGGGTTCGATGAATTCCTCGATTCTGAGCGGCGCGCGCGTGCCCTACGCGATGGCGCGCGATCGGATTTTCTTCAAGATCGCCGATGGAATACATCCGAAATACCGCACGCCGGGGCGGGCGCTGATTTTTCAGGGAGTGTTGGCAAGCGTGCTGGCGCTGAGCGGAACGTTTGAGGAGCTGACGAACCTGTTCATTTTTGCGGGATGGATCTTTTACGGGCTGGCGGTGGTGACGCTGTTCCGGCTGCGCCGGAAGGAACCGGAGATGGAGCGGCCGTACCGCTGCTGGGGGTATCCGTGGGTGCCCGGGGTGTTCGTTCTGGGCGCGCTGGCGCTCACCGTGAATTTATGGCTGGACCGGCCGGGGCGCTCGACGATTGGATTGTTGCTGATACTCGCGGGGCTGCCGTTTTACCGCTGGTGGACGAGGGAAGCCGCTAACGCGACGAGCTAAGAGCGCGCTTCGGGTGTCTTGCGCAGGCTCTGCAAAGCAACACCGAGGCATAGGGCAAAGGCGGGGAGAATCACCCAATTTACCATCATCGCAGCGAGCGCAGTTCCCTTAATGCGGAAAGGGACATGCGGGTCAAGCACAAACGCCAGCGGAAAAATCAGCAAGAAAAACACTCCGAGAGCCAGGGCGGGAAGGGAGGCTGCGAAATAGACGCGCCAGCCAGATGCTTGCGCCCGCCGGGAGAGATACGCACCGATCGCACCGATCAAAGGCAGGCTCAACATCCATGGTAGATAAAGGACAATTCCACGCGGCTCACCGGGGTGAGAGACCATTGCCCGCAAGCCGGCAAGCTGCATGAGCGCCAGAACTGCGTATGCAGAAAAAAGCGTGACAAGCCCAGGAATCCACAATTGCGAGACGCGGTTTTGCATGAAAGCCTCCGATTTTGCCGCCAGGATGTCGCGGCGAAGTTCCTGCCAGCTGGAAACCTGATCACGGGTGAGGCGAACGGCATCCGATTCAGAAATGCCTTGTGCCCGCAGGGAGAGATAGTTGTCTTCGAGATGGGCGGCGAGCTCTTCTCTGACCTGCGATGACTCCGCCTGCGAAATGGCCAAGTGACCGAGGCGGTCATTCACGTAAGCGAGCCAGTCAGGCATGGTTCACCTTGGCGATGCGGCGCATGGCACGGAAGAGGTCAGCCCATTCGGCGCGAAGAGGCGCGAGCATTTTTCGACCCCGAGGGAGCAGGTTGTAGCAGCGGCGACGGCGGCCATTGTCGCTGGTTTCCCACTCGCCACGCAGCCAGCCGCGATTTTCCATGCGGTAGAGGAGTGGGTAGAGCGCGGCAAGAGTGAAGCTCAGTGCGCCTCCTGAATCCAGTGCGATGCGACGGGAAATTTCGTAGCCGTGGAGGGGTTGCTGCTCCAGGACGCTGAGGATGGCGAGTTCGGCGGTGCCGCGCTTGAGTTCGGTGCGAATCATGGCGTGTCCTCTTACATATAAGAGTCTTATATATAACGGTGCTTTTGTCAACTGTACGAAGGTACGGGCGGAGGCGACCGCTCAGCAGATTGCTGAGAAATACGCATCGCGGTCATTCCGAGCGAAGCGAGGAATCCCTCCTTGATCCAAATGCCAAGAAAAGAGAGATTCCTCACTTCGCAGACTCCGTTCGGAATGACGAATGGGGGTTTTTCAGCAAGCTCTCAGGGATAGAGCAAATACTTGCGGCGGACTTGATCGAAGGCGGCGAGGGCGGCGGCCCAGCCGCGGACGATTTGTTCCGGGGAAACGCCGGCCTGGAGATCGCGCACGGCCTGGTCATTGCCGATGAGTTGCAGGATTTTGGAGGAATCGAACTGCTGGGGATATTTTTTTTGAAGAAGAGCGGCAATTTCCAGGCCCATGCGCATAGAGCGCACCGCCGCGCGATCCGTGACCTTAACGGCGACGCCGCCGCAGCGCTGTCCGGCGTAGAGACCGCTGACGGGAATGAAGGGTTGGTTGGAAAAACGCAGACCGGGAAGATTCTTTGCGTTCAATCCCGCGGCAATGTCGTCGCCATCGATCCAGGGCGCTCCAAACTCCTCGAACGGAGCCTCGGTGCCGCGGCCCACGGAAACCCCGGCGCTCTGGAGAATTTCCAAGCCGGGATAGAGGATGGAGCCTTTCAGGGTGCGGAGATTGGGCGAGGGAGGGATCCAGCGGCTGCCGGTGCTTTCAAAGAAATAGTTGCGGTGCCAGTTTTTCATCGGGATGACGCGGAGATCGGCGTTGATGTGATTTTCGGAGTTGTACAATTGCGCGAGTTCACCGATGGTAAGCGCGTAACGCACGGGGACGGGAAAGTAGGCAACGAAGCTGGTTTTGTCCGCATCGAGCATGGGCCCCTCGAGAATGTCGCCGGTCAGGGGATTGGGGCGGTCGAGCACATAGAAGGCGATGCCGTGTTTCGCGGCTTCCTCCATGCAGTAGGCCATTGTGGTGGTGTAGGTATAGAAGCGGACGCCGGCATCCTGCACGTCGAAAACAAGCGCATCTATATCTTTCAACATATCGTCGGTGGGACGCAGTTGGTCGCCATAGAGGCTGTAGATGGGGAGGCCGGTCGAAGGATCCTTGGAAGAAGAGACCTTGTCGAGGGCGTGGCCGGCGATGCCGTGTTCGGGGCTGAACAGCGCGACCAACTGGACTCCGGGGGCCTTGGCGAGGACTTCGACGGTGGAGCGCCCCTGAAAATCCACGCCGGTGTGATTGGTGATGAGGCCGATGTGTTTGCCGCGCAGCGAAACGAATTTCTCGGATTCGAGAACGTCGAGACCTGTCTGAACACGGCCAACGCGGCTCCGCTGGGGTTTCGCGTGTTTCTGTGCTGCAACTGCAAAGGACGCGGCGAAAACGCAGGCCAGCAGCGAACAGACCAGCGCGAGAAGGAGTTGGCGGAGGTAGCGGTTCATACGTCCGATGGGTTCCATACCTTCCAATGATATTCTGGAACGCGGCGTCCGCACCTTCATTGTGAGCATGGAGTGCGCGTGCTATATACAGTCGAGGCGGCGGGCAGGCGGCCGGGGGATGATCGAAATATGAACAGGCGTGCTGCCGGAATGTTGTTTCTGCCATTTTTGCTTCTATTGCTTATGACACTGAACGCGCGCAGTGACTCACGAATTGCAGAATCCGCTAAAGCCACGGCAAGTGAAAAACCCGCCGCACAGAACGCCATCGCGGGCAAAGCCACGGCCGAGCAGGAGAAATGGGCCGAAACGACGCTCCTGCAGATGAGCCTGGAGGAAAAGGTCGGGCAGGTTCTCTTCACGACGTATCACGGCAGCTTCACACCCACGGATTCCGAAGCGTACGCGCAGATGATGCACGACGTGAACGAGCTGCACGTCGGCGGATTCATCAACATCACGCACGGATCGCCGCTAGGCATCGTGAAGAGCCAGGCGTACCCCACAGCCGTGCTGACGAACCAACTGCAGTCCAAATCGAAGCTGCCGCTGCTGATTGGCGCGGATTTCGAGCGCGGCACGGCGATGCGCCTGGATGAGGGAACATCGTTCCCGACAGCGATGGCGCTGGCTGCTGCTGGCAACCCCAAGGATGCGTACACTATGGGAAAAATCACGGCGCTGGAGGCGCGGGCCGTGGGCATCCAGTGGATCTACGCGCCGGACGCGGATGTAAACAACAACCCGGGTAATCCCATCATCAATACGCGGTCGTTTGGCGAAGACCCGGCGCGGGTATCGGAATTTGTGAGCGAATTCATTCGCGGAGTGCAGGAGAACGGCGGGCTGGCGACAGCGAAGCACTTCCCCGGGCATGGAGACACGGCGGGGGATTCGCACATTGATTTGCCGGTGATCAAGGCGGACCGGGTGCGGCTGGAACACCTGGAACTCGTGCCGTTCCGCGCGGCGATTGCGGCGGGCGTGGGCAGCGTCATGACCGGGCACCTCTCCGTGCCGGCGTTGGAACCCGATGCGAATACCCCGGCGACGCTTTCTTCGCGCATTCTCACGGACGTGCTGCGCAAGGAACTGGGATTTGAAGGGCTGGTGGTGACGGACGCCATGGATATGGGAGGGATCACGGTGCGTTTTGCGCCGGGAGATGCGGCGGTGCGCGCGTTTCTGGCGGGCGCGGACGCGTTGCTGATGCCGCCCGTGCCGGATGCGGCGTATGATGCGCTGCTGGCCGCGGCACATTCAGGGCAGATCACACAGGAGCGGCTGGACGCTTCGGTGCGGCGCATTCTGCTGGCCAAGGCAAAGCTGGGGCTGAACAACAACCGGCTGGTGGACCTGGATGCGCTGAATGTGAAATTTGGCAGTGCCGCGTATCAAGCGGAGGCGCAAGAGATTTCGGATCGCGGGATCACGTTGCTGCGGGACACGGCGCACCGGTTGCCGCTGGACGGGACAAAGCCGATTCGCGCGTTGCTGGTTTCACTTTATGCGGACCCGGAGCCTTATCCGGGGGAGGATCTGGAGCGGGAGTTGCGCACGTGCTTCGATTCGCTGATTGCGCTGCGCGCGGACACGAAATTTGTGAAGGCGGACACGCTGAAGTTGCCCGCGCCCGATCAATATGACGTGGCCATTCTGGGGTTGTTTGTGCGCGTAAGCGATCGCAAGGGCGATGTGGACGTGCCGACAGACCAATTGCCGCTGATCAACCAGATTTACAAAGGTGGGAAGCCGGTAATCACGGTGGGAATGGGCAGCCCTTATCTGATCGAGCGATTTCCGCAGGCGGAGACTTGGCTTTCCGCGTTCGGGATCAGCGACGTGGCGCAAATTTCGATTGCGCGGGCGCTCTTTGGGCAAATCCCGGTGCAAGGACATTTGCCGGTGACGATTCCTGGGGTGGAGTTAAAGGCGGGCTTCGGCATCGAAGTTGCCGCCAATCCGATGACGCTGCAGACGATGGACGTGCGCGGAGAAGCGCAACTGCAACCGGCGTTTGCCGTGGTGGAAAAAGCGATCGCGGACAAGTCGTTCCCCGGAGCGACGATGGCGGTGGGCTATCGCGGGAAGGTCTCGCTGCACGCGTTTGGAAAGCTGAGCTATGACGCGAATTCGCCCGCCACGAAGATTGACACGATGTATGACATCGCGTCGCTGACGAAGGTTGTGGTGACGACCACGCTTGTTGAGATGCTGGTGGAGGGCGACTTCCCTTCCCCGCTGGATCTGGACGCGCCCATCGAGCGCTATCTACCGGAATGGATTGACGGGCCACAAGTAGCGGGCCCGCATAAAATCGTAGTGAAGGATTTGCGGGAACTGGCCAATTGGCCCGGTGAGCAGCAAGTTGCGTGGCGGCACAAAGTGACGGTGCGGCACCTGATGACGCACACCTCGGGGCTGCCTCCGTTCAAGGAATATTGGCGCACATCGAAGGGGAAAGCCGAGACGCTGCGAATGATTTTCGCGGAGCCGTTGGAATACGAACCGGGAACGAAGGTGGAGTATTCGGACCTGGGGATCATTCTGATGGCGGAGATTATTCAGAGGCTGACGGGCAAGCCGCTGGATGAATTGGCGCGCTCGTTGATTTTTGGCCCGCTGGGAATGAAGAACACGATGTACCTCCCGCCGAAGAATTTGTGGTCAGAAATTGCCCCGACAGAGATGGACAATGAGTTGCGCCACCGGCTGGTGCAGGGCGAAGTCCATGATGAAAATGCTTTTGTGATGGGGGGAGTTTCGGGGCACGCCGGGGTGTTCAGCACGGCGCCGGATTTGGCGGCGTTTTGCCAGATGCTGCTGAACGGCGGAGTTTACGGGCACAAGCGGCTGTTGAAACGGGCGACGATTGCGGAATTCACGGTGCCGCAGGCGCTGGCGAAGAATACGCGCACGCTGGGCTGGGTGGTGCCGACCGAAGGCAGCTCAAGCGGGCATTATTTCTCGGCGCACAGTTACGGCCACACGGGATTCACGGGGACGACGATTTGGATTGATCCGGACCGGCAATTATTTGTGGTGCTGCTGACGAACCGCGTGAACCCGACGCGGGAGAATCACAAGATTGCCGAGGTGCGGCCGGCGGTGCATGACGCGGTGATGAAAGGGCTGGGATTGGCCACTGACGCGGCGCATTAAACCATGCCGGCAAAATGTCGGCGCGCCGACATTATTAAATAAATATATAGACAATTAATATTCGAATATGAGGGGAATTTTCCCGGTTTGGGAGAGATGTTGCAAGGTGAAGATTCGTGAGGACTTATTTTTTGTGTGTGCGGCGGAAGATGGGGAGCAATTCGCGGTCGAGCGGTGCGTGTGGCACGAGCTTTCGAACATTGCGCGCCGCCGACAAGAAAGAAGGGGGATTCTTGCCATCAGCCGCCAAACACCATCCGGCCGAGCTTGTCGCCGAGGCGTTTGGCTTCCTTCGGGTCCGTGGCGGTGCGAAATTTCTCGGCTAGCTCAAAAAACGCCTGTTCCTTGCGTTTCTCGGAATCGATGCCAATACGGAGATTCACTTGGTGACCCCAACTTTGGACAGGAATACCAGAGCTTTCTCCAGTGCGTCCGCAGTCCCTCTTCGATCATCCTCGATTATGAAGATTGGCTTTTCAGAATCGGGTGCGTTAACGGCTTTGACGTAGGCCGATCCAATCTCGCGCGTGCTGTGGATAGTGGTGTCAAATCTTGGGTCAGCAACATTCTTGGCCTCGAAATTATCGCTCACCGTCTGTTTCCACCAGACAACCTTATAAGTCGCCTTGTCCGAATCGTAGCAGATGCCTGGGTATTTTTTTGCGCCGTTCTTCGTCCACCACTTTTCCTGCTTCGGGCTCATTGCGGCCATACTTCCACCTGGAAGGTGTGGGTCTGACTGCGCAACTGTGAAGTACACCCTGCACTGCTGCGGATTTGCGGCGCTTGAGATAGAAAGAAGAACGAGCATGCTCAGGAGGTTTTTCATTTTCCTACCCGCTCCCTTCGCTTGTCAGGCACAGCTTTGCTTTGAATACATCGGAAATGTCCTAGCCTCGTCTCACAACAGGGTTCATCGGCAAAAAGGAATCCTTGCAATTTGGGCACGTCACTGGCGTATTGGGAACTCGTTCCTGTGGTCCCCCCTGAGAGAACTTCTCATCTGCCTCTGGCATCTTGTTGATTTCAACTTCGGTATGGCACTTGGGACACTTCGCGTACATAGGCATATAAAATGCCTCCTTGTAGGTGCCAGAACGGCCAATGATGCCATCCCAGCAAGGTCACTCTACCAGCATACCCGCATGGTAACTGACTGTTACCCCGGGAGCATAGAGCAGTGATGGCCACTGATAATTGCGGCCGCACGTCGTGGGGCTCAAACAAGAAGACTACCGCTCCAGCGGCCGAGGGTCGCGTAAAGAGCGAGACACTTGGAGTATGTCTTTGGCGGCTTGAGCGAGGTCGGCGGGCTTGCCTAGGTCGCGCCAATACGCATCATCGGCGGGATAGGCAAGGATTTTTTCGCCGCGGGCGGAGAGTTGCAGATAAGTATCGATGATGGAGAAGGCGCCTAGTTCCTCCATGAGACGAAAGAGACGCGGAGAGATGATGTGGATCCCGGTGAAGGCGAAGGGTTGCGGCGGGACCTCAGGGGCTGAAGCCCCCGCATTACTGACGTTTTTTGGCACGGCTGAAGCCGTGCCCTCCTTATGCATGCCCTCAGGAAGAGTAGTCGTGAAATTGCCGCGAACCAATTCTGGCTCTTGATCGAGGCTGACGCGGCGGCCACAGAGGCGGAGTTCACTGTCGAATAGCAACTGGCGGGAGCTTTGGCGGTGCTGAACTGCGAGCGTGGCTAGAGCTTGCTTTTCGTTGTGGAATTCGAGCATGCGGCGAAGATCAATGGTGCTGATTACATCCACGTTGTGAAGAATGAAGGGCTCTTCCGCGTGCGCGGAGTCCTGGAGGAAAAACCAGGAGGCTTTTTTCAGGCCGCCGCCAGTGTCGAGCAACTGCTCTTCGCGGGAGATTTCGATGTGCAGGCCGAAATTGTCGTGGGCCTTGAGGTAATCGAGAATCATGTCCGGGAAGTGGTGCACGTTGATGATGACGTCGCGCACGCCGAAGGAACTCAGGCGCGTGAGAGTGATTTCGAGGAGGGTGCGCCCGGCAACTTCCACCAGGGCTTTGGGGCGACTGTCGGTGAGCGGACGGAGGCGCGTGCCGAGGCCGGCGGCGAGGATCATGGCTTTCATTGGCCCAGCTTTTCCAGTTCGAGATGGCGGACGACGACTTCCAGGCCGTTGCGGATGCGCAGGCGCTTGGCCAATTGTTCGGCCAGAAAAACCGAACGATGCTGGCCGCCAGTGCATCCGAAGGAAACCATCAGGTTCTTGAAGCCGCGCTGCTGATAGTTGCTCACGCTGGCATCGACCAGCGAGAGCACTCCCGCGAGAAACTGGTGCACGCTCTCCTGCTGGTTGAGGTATTCGATCACCGGCGCGTCTTTGCCCGTGAGCGATTTGAAGCGCTCCTCGCGGCCGGGATTAAGCAAACTGCGTCCATCAAACACGAAGCCGCCGCCATTTCCCGTTTCATCCTGAGGCAAGCCCCGATGAAAGGAAAAGCTGAAGATGCGCACGACAAGATTCTGCGCTTCGGAGGCAAGGCCATTGAGCCTCTCCGAGGCCAGCATGCTCTGAAACGCCGCCATGAGCATGGGCAACTCGATGGGCAATTTGGTGTTGTGAAGCAGCCAGCGCAGGTTTTTCAAGGCGAAGGGGACGCTTTGCAGGAAATGCGTTTTGCGCTCGTAAAAGCCACGAAAACCGTAAGCACCCAGTGCCTGCAGGAGACGGACGTACACGTAGGCGTAGTAAAAGTTCAGGAACGCATCGCGGTCCACATCGAGAAATTCGCTCAGCCGGTCGAGATAAGCATCCAGGAGTTGCTGGCGGAGTTGCGGCGGCAGATCGGCCTTGGCATCGAACAACAGAGAAGCGATGTCATATTGCAGTGCGCCTTTGCGGCCTCCCTGATAGTCGACAAAGAATGGCTGGCCATCGCGCAGCATGATGTTGCGGGACTGGAAATCGCGATAGAGAAAGTAATCGCGGGGCGCGCTCAAGAGGAAATCGGTGAGGCGGCTGAAATCGTTTTCCAGGCGCGGTTCGCTGAAAGGAATACCGGCCAGCCGGAGAAAATAGTATTTGAAATAGTTCAAATCCCAGGCAATGGATTGCCGGTCGAAGCTGGCGCAAGGATAGCTGGCCGAATAATCCAAGTCGCGGCCCGCTTCGACCTGGAAGCGCGGGAGAACGGAGACGACTTGGCGGTAAACCTCAACCACAGGGGAAGCGATGCTTGTGCCATCGCGGTTCTTTGAGAGAAAGTCGAAAAGCGTGGTGTCTCCCAAGTCTTCTTCAATATACGCACCGTGGTCCAGATCTTCGGCATAAATCTCCGGCACTGGCAGGCCGTATTTCCGGAAGTGCCGGGAGAATTCGAGGAAGGCGACGTTTTCCTCGCGAACGCCGTAGAGAACACCGATGGCGCTGACCTTTTCATTGGAAAGACGGATGATCTTGCGTCCGGAACCGCCAAGGTCTCCCTGAACCGGCTGAATGCGCGCGGGGGGCGCATGAAAATGCTGCTCGAAGAGTTTCTTGAGAACGTCCATAGACACGAGTTCCGGTAAATCCGTCTTGCGAGCCGCCTGGGTGCGTGCTTTTCCATCATAGATGATTCTGGAGGATCGGATGCTGAGGAACACAGGAAGATGTCGTTGGCGTTAATTCGGAGCCAGCCCGGCTATAATTCAGGAATGCTCAACCCAGGCGAGAAGCGCCGGCTGACGGGACGCCGACAGACAGAACGAAGGAATCCAGATTCCAGGAATTTCGACTGCATGACGGCGATGCAAATTGTGCGGCTGATGAACCGCGAGGACCGCAAAGTAGCGGCGGCAGTGGCGCGGGAGTTGCCCGCGATCGCGCGGGCGGTGGAAGCGATCGTACAAAGGATTGAAAACGGTGGAAGATTGATTTATGTGGGCGCGGGATCGAGCGGGCGCATCGCGGTGCTGGATGCTTCGGAGTGTCCACCAACGTTTGGAACGCCGACGGAATTGGTGCAGGCAATTATCGCCGGGGGAAAGAAAGCGATGACGCAGGCCGTGGAGGGCGCGGAAGACCGCCGAGGCGACGCGGTGCGCGATTTGAAACGGATACGGCTGACGGGTGCGGACGCCGTTGTAGGAATTGCAGCGAGTGGAACCACTCCGTACGTGCTGGCGGCGCTGGCCTTCGCAAAGAAGCGCAAGGCGCTGACGATTGCGATCACGTCGAGCCGAAGATCTCCGCTTGCGCGTGCGGCAAGAATTGCCATTGCGCCGGAGGTGGGACCCGAAGTGATTGCGGGCTCGACGCGATTGAAGGCGGGGACGGCGCAGAAAATGGTCCTGAACATGCTCTCAACCGCGACGATGGTGCGATTGGGCCATCTGTACGACAACCTGATGATTGATGTAGCGCGGACAAATGAGAAGCTTCGGGACCGGGAGAAGCGGATCCTGATGGAAGCGAGCGGGAGGGATGTGTCTGCTGTGGAACACGCTCTGCGTCAGAGCAAACACAACCTGCGCCTCGCGCTGATCATGCTGAAGCGAAACATTTCGGCCGACCAGGCGAAGAAGCGGCTGGCCGCAGCCAGGGGCCATTTGCGGCGGGCATTGGGCGAATAGGCAGAGAGACAGGGCATGGACAGATTTCAAATTCGCGGTGGCAAGCCCCTGCACGGGGCGGTAACGATCAGCGGCGCGAAAAACTCCGCGCTGCCGGCGATGGCCGCGGCGCTGCTGACCGCGGAGCCGGTGACGCTGCATAACATTCCGATGGTGCGCGACATCGTGACCATGGCAAGGCTGCTGGCGTTCATGTCCGCAAAGGTGACGACGACGGACTTCCCCGCGGCGGACTACACCATTGAGGCGGCGCTGAATGGCGCGGTTGCTCCGTACGAACTGGTGAAGACGATGCGGGCGTCCATCCTAACACTGGGGCCGGCAGTGGCGCGAGCCGGAATTGCGCACGTTTCGTTGCCGGGAGGCTGCTCGATCGGCGCACGGCCCGTGGATATGCATGTGGCCGCACTGGCCAAGATGGGTGCAGAGATCAGCACCGACCACGGGTACATCCGCGCAAAGGCGCCAGGGAATAGGCGGTTGAAGGGCGCGCACATTGTGTTTGAAAAAATTACGGTGACGGGCACGGAAAATATCCTGATGGCGGCGACGCTGGCCGAAGGCGAAACGATATTGGAGAATTGCGCGCGCGAGCCGGAGGTAACGGACCTGATCCAGCTGCTCCGGAAAATGGGAGCGGACATTCGCGGGGACGATACTTCGACGCTGCGCGTTCGCGGCGTGGAAAAGCTTCAAGGTGCAGACCATGCGGTGATACCGGACCGCATTGAGGCGGGAACCTTTCTGGTGGCTGGAGCCATCACCGGCGGCGACTTGATCATTACGAACTGCGCCCCGGCGCATCTGGGCGCGGTGATTGCCAAGCTGGAGAAGGCGGGCGTACCCATTGAAACGCCGAGTGCGACAACTTTGCGGGTGCGGGGCGCCAAGACGCTGGCCGCGGCGGATGTGACGACGGAGGAATACCCAGGCTTCGCCACCGACATGCAGGCGCAATACATGGCGCTGGCGACACAGGCGGAAGGCACTTCGGTCATCACCGAAACAATTTTCGAGAACCGCTTTCTGCATGCCAGCGAAATGATGCGCATGGGCGCGAACATTTCGATTGATGGGCGGCGCGCGGTGGTGCGGGGGCCAGCCAAGCTGACGGGGACAACGGTGCAAGCGTCAGACCTGCGGGCGAGCGCGGGATTGGTGCTGGCGGGGCTGGTGGCGTCGGGAGAGACGATCATTGACCGCGTGTACCACATTGACCGCGGCTACGAGAGGATCGTGGAGAAGCTGCAGGCCGTGGGAGCGGATATCGAGCGGCTGCACGGCAAGGATTCGTAGAACAAAAGAGCACAGACTCATGTGCTGGTGCGACGGCCCGCCAATCATCACGGCACGCAGACCGCACGGCTGGTGTTCCAACCCACACGGCAAAGTTCCGCAAACTCTGGTACAATCCGCGGATTGCTTTGCACCCAGAAGCAGGGCAATTTTCAGTTGTCACTGGGGACCAATGGGAGGGACCACCATGCGGAACACCGAACTGCTTGAGAAGATCGATGCCGCAATCGCCGAGAAAAGCCTGTTGAAGCATCCCTTCTATCAGGATTGGCAGGCGGGGAAGCTGAGCCGGGAGGCACTGCAACTGTATGCGGCGCAGTATTACCGGCACGTTGAAGCGTTCCCGAAACACTTGCGCGTTTTGGCGGCGCGCACGGAAGGCCCGCTGCGTGACATCGTGGTGGAAAACCTGGCGGAAGAGGAAAATCCTTCGCGGCCGCACCCGAGACTCTGGCGCGATTTTGCGGCGACACTGGGCGTGAATGAGGAGGACATCACGTGCTGCCCGGCGCTGCCTGGAACTCAAGCGGTGGTGGAGACTTTCCGCGAGATCGTGGGTGACCGGCCGGTGGCAGAAGCGGTGGCGGCGCTCTATGCCTACGAAGCGCAGGTACCGGAGATCGCGACGACAAAGATTGAAGGCTTGAAGAAGTTTTACGGCGTGGATTCGGCGAAGGGCTTGGCTTATTTCACGGTGCACGAAGAAGCTGACAAGTTACATCGTGCCGCGTGGCGTGGTTGGCTCGAGGAACACGCACACGGGGACGAAGAAGAGATTCTGGCGACGACGAATGAGGCGCTGGATGCGCTATGGGGCGCGCTGGACGCGGTGCATTGCGCGCACGCGTAGGAATGGCGAGGGTGAGGAAAGAGAAAAGCGGAGCGGAATTGAGGTAGTTATCTTGCCGAAGTAAAAACGCCATTCAGGAGAATGGCGTTCCCGGCGAACCCAAGAGGGGCACGAATGTATCCTGCGCCCCTACAAAGACTAAGGCCCCCTTGGGGGGGCCTTTTTGTTCTGAGCGGATATCGATTAATGGGCCGCGGTTAGTTGCCTTCGGTGGTGGGGGCTGGTGTGGGTGTGCCGCCGCCCGGCACGACAGTCTTGTGGGCTTGCTTCTCGCGGGCTTCCTTGATGAGAGCTTTGCGAGAGAGGCGGATTTTGTTGCCCTCGATGGCCAGAACCTTGACGAGGACCTGATCGCCCAGCTTGAGTTCGTCGCGAACGTCGCGGATGCGATGCTCGGAGATTTCGCTGATGTGCAGGAGGCCGTCGGTGCCGGGGAAAAGTTCGACGAAGGCGCCAAATTCCGCGAGGCGCACGACTTTGCCGAGGTAGGTCTTGCCCATTTCGGCGCTGGCGGTGACGTCGCGGACCATCTGCAGGGCCTGATCGCCGCTGGCTCCGCTGGTGGAAAAGATGTGCACGGTGCCGTCTTCCATGACGTCGATCTTGACGCCGGTCTGCTCGATGATGGACTTGATCTTCTTCCCGCCCGGACCGATGAGATCGCGGATCTTGTCCGTGGGGATGCTCAACTTGAAGAGGCGCGGGGCATAGGCAGAAATGGATTCGCGGTGCGCGCCGAGAGTACTTTCCATGGTGTCGAGAATCTGCAGGCGGGCCTTTTTGGCCTGCGCCAGAGCTTCGCGCATCATCTGAATGCTGATGCTGGTGACCTTGATGTCCATTTGGAGGGCGGTGATGCCTTCGCGAGTTCCAGCAACCTTGAAGTCCATATCGCCGTAGTGGTCTTCGGCGCCGGCAATGTCCGTGAGGATGGAGTAAGTGCCGCTATCGCCGACGACGAGACCCATGGCAATACCGGCGCAGGCCGCTTTCATGGGCACGCCCGCGTCCATCAGAGCCAGCGAGGCGCCGCAAACGGTGGCCATGGAAGAGGATCCGTTGGATTCCAGAATGTCGCTGACGACGCGCATGGCGTAGGGAAAATCAACCTCGGGTGGCAGCAGGTTGGCAAGCGCGCGTTCCGCCAGCGCACCGTGGCCAATTTCACGGCGGCCCGCACCGCGCAGCATTTTCACCTCACCAACGCTGAAGGGCGGGAAATTGTAGTGCAGCATAAAGCGCTTGAAGGTGTCCTGCTCAAAGAGCAAGTCGAGGCGCTGCATATCTTCCTTGGTGCCAAGGGTCAACGTGGCAAGCGCCTGGGTTTCACCGCGGGTGAAGAGAGCGGAGCCATGCACGCGAGGCAATAGGCCGGCTTCGCAGGTGATCTGGCGAATCTGGTCGAACGCGCGACCATCGGGACGCCGCCGCGCCTTAAGAACTTCGTCACGGAAGATTTCTTCACGGAGCCGCTCGAACGCGCGCTTGGTGAAGGTCTGCTTTTCTTCGTCGTCTTCCGCAATGGGCTTCAGGATCTCTTCCAGGAGGGCGTCGACAAGGTGATAGCTTTCCTTTTTTGGATGCTTTTCGGTGTTGACGGCGTCCTGGAGCCTGGCGCCATAGGTTTTCTTAAGGCTGTCGTAGATGGCCTTATCGAAGGGGAAGGGCTCGACGACGACCTTCTTGGGCTTGAGCTGGGCGTGGAGTTGCTTGATGCCGCGCACGATCTTCTTGACCTGCTCGTGGCCAAACTCGAGAGCTTCGACGACCTTCTCTTCGGAGACTTCAAAGGCGCCCGATTCGACCATGACGATGCCGTTTTCGGTGCCGGCGACGATGATGTTGAACTTGCTGGTCTTCTGCTCGGCAACGGTGGGATTAGCGACGAGCTGGCCATCGAGGAGACCGACGCGAACGCACGCGATGGGATCGGTGAAAGGCAGGTCGGAACAATAGGCAGCCGCGGAAGCAGCAGTCACGGCGATGACATCGGGATCGTTGTCGCTATCGGCCGAAAGGACCAAGGCGATGACTTGGGTTTCCGTGCGCCAGGAATCCGGGAACAGGGGGCGGATGGGCCGGTCAATCAAGCGAGAGACCAGGATTTCCTTTTCGGTGGGGCGTCCTTCGCGCTTGAAGAAGCCGCCCGGGATTTTGCCGGCGGAGTAGGTGTTTTCGCGATAGTCGACAGTGAGCGGCAGAAAATCGCGGTCACTCGGCTTGGAAGCCATGCACGCCGTAACGAGGACGATGGTATCGCCGTAGCGAGCGGTCACCGCGCCGTTGGCCTGCTTGGCGATTTTGCCCATTTCGAGGGTCAGGGGGCGTCCGCCAACTTCAATAGAAACCTGATGAGGTGCGGGTACGTGATTGTTTTCAGCCATTTATGTTCTTCCTTTGACTCCGTTCGAGGAGTAGAGAGGCAGGCGGAGCCTGCTTGTAACTGGAAGATAAGAGGAAGGTTAGACGCGGACGGGATATTCCGCGAGCAACGACACCAGGAAAAGCGCCTAAAAGCCTGTAGATACAGGCCTGAGCGATTCACGCGCGGCAGAACCGCTGCCGCCGAACAGACTCCGACTGGAATTTGTACGATCGTGATGCCACAAGTTGCGCCAGCCAGGTCCTGGGGAGGCGTTACTTGCGCAGGCTAAGGCGTTCAACAATCTGGTGATACCGATCCGGGTCTCGCCGGTTGAGATAGTCCAGCAGGCGCCGCCGCTTGTTTACCATCATAATCAGCCCACGGCGTGATGCGTGGTCCTTGACATGCGACTTGAGATGCGTTGTCAAATAGTTGATGCGCTCGCTGAGGAGTGCAATCTGCACTTCCGGCGATCCCGTGTCCTTGACATGACTGCGGAATTGCTCAATCAACATAGCTTTCGCGTCGCTCAAGTGCCCCCCAACCGTCATCCCTTTAAATTTCCTCTTTTCTTCGACCGTTCTAAATTAGCATAGGAGTGTTCTAAGTGTAAAGTACTTGCAACACTGGCCGGTGGTCATTAGTCTGCGGTCAGTGCGTCTGCCAGGCATGGGGCGCATGAGTTGATAGCCAGGCACTGGTATCTGGACTTTGCAGTTCGCACTTTTGAATGTTCGGCCGAACCCGCACGGGAGCGGGTTGTCTTGGTCGTCGGATCTCCTGCAGTAAGTACCCGTGAAGCTCCGGATTCTCTCCCACTCTCGCGGGATAGATTGAACCCCGTTACCTCACTCTGCTACCTGCTCGTAAGCGTGTTCGCCGAGCTGTGACTCGTCCAACCCCACCTCTTCGGTGAGCTCAGTCACTTTGACAGGGGTGAATCCATCGATGATCCTCAACATGGCGTAGGTGAACACGAATGCCCATACGGAGGAGAACACCACCGCGGTGACCTGCTTCAGCAGGAACGTCGGGTCGCCGTACAGCAAGCCGTTCGCACCATCGGGATTGAATTGCTTGTTGGCGAAAATGCCCAGCATGACGATTCCGAGAAATCCGCCGACTCCGTGGACTCCCCACACGTCCAGGGCGTCGTCCCAGTGCAGCTTGTTTTTCATTTCCACCGCGTAGTAGCACACCACGCCGGAAACGATACCGATAATCACCGCCGTGGTCGGCGACACATAACCCGCCGCCGGCGTCACCGTCGCCAATCCCGCCACGGCTCCGGTTAGCAGACCCAGGAACTTCGGTTTCTTTTCATGCAGCCAGGACACCATCAGCCAGGCAATGGCGGCAAACGAGGCAGCCACGTCGGTGTTCAGAAACGCCACGGCCGTCACGGAATCCACGCGCATCTCGCTCCCGGCATTAAAGCCATACCATCCGAACCACAGCAACCCCGTGCCCAGCGCCACCAGGGGAATGCTGTGCGGTCCGCGATCCAGCACCCGCCGCTTGCCCACGTACAACACGGAAGCCAGGGCCGCCATTCCG
>Ga0116219_10000976_pt1 | contig 28148 bp, 21 predicted proteins | sample Sb_taG_4_FD_91019 | JGI IMG/M metagenome (GOLD analysis project Ga0116219, IMG submission 91019) | Peat soil microbial communities from Weissenstadt, Germany - Sb_50d_6_BS metaG | ecosystem: Environmental > Terrestrial > Soil > Wetlands > Peat | place: Germany: Weissenstadt | collected 2010-09-21 | reverse complement strand
TGCGGGATCGGTTTTTTGCTCATGGCAGACTCCTCACGAGAAGGTTTCTCGCCATGCTAAGCGCGAGGCACTGACTTCCGAGTGCTTGCGCCCAAGTGACTTCCGAGTGGTTGCACTTACCCGATGATGTCAGGATAACGAATACGCCAACGGGTCTCGCGGTCTTTGCCCAAGCCGTTAGGGGAGGACCAAGTTACAACTACCGACTGGAATTGTCGGCGAAACAACTGCTCGAATGCCTGTTCCAGCTTCCACCCGACAAGATCGCCTCGGCGATGGAGGAGCTACGGGACGGGTTCAACTTCGCTAAAGTCATCCCCGAACTCCAAAAACAGCTTGCAGCCGGTGCGCTGCAATCACAATCGTGCGAAAGCGAAGATGAGGACGACGAGGATGACAGCGACGATTGAAACCTGCTCTGAAAATGACCGCCCGCACATGATCGGCCGTACAGAAGAAGCAGCCATTTTCATGGTTTCTGGGTGAACTGGAGTTCATGAGCGGCTGACACCGCAGACGTTGACGCGACCCGGTTCCTTGCATGGGGAGCCGGGTTTTTTCCTGCGCTCGCTCCCCACGCTACACTCCCGCCCGAAGCGGTGCTGCCATCCCTGAGCGTCTTAACCGGACCCGGGCAACGACGCCTGGCTCCCCTTTCTGGTACGCTTCCGGCATGCCCGGCGAAACACCCGACATTATTTCTGAGATCGAGCAGATGACGCGGAATCTCCCGCGCCGGCACCATGTGCAGGACACGCTGGTCAGCTTGCAGGTGCAGTACCTCCAGACCGTCGAGCAAGTGCAGCTGGAGGCGAGAGACGAATACGAGGAGGAGATCGGCAACCGCATCCGCGTCCTCTATGCGCTACCGGCATCTGACGCAGGAAGACGTGCGCGGGGAGGCGGAGCAGTCCGTGCGGCCGGAGGTGAACGACGAGGCGGTCCGGGAGGAGCAGGAGTTGCTGCGGGGGGCGGCCAGGAAGTTGGTGGGATGGGCACGCGGTGGATAAATGGAAATGCTGCCGAGGCAGGGCTTTTTGCTTGGCGCAAGCATAATCCATGACGACAATCCGTCGAGGGAGGTGCCGTCGAATGCCGAAGATGACGAGGCTGCCGTCCTGCTGACCTACTCGGCGCCTCTACTCATGCGTATACTATAGGAGGGGATTGTGCTGACGCAGGCGAAGGTGGATGAGTTACTTGCGTTAGTGAAGTTGCTTGAAAACGCAACGCCGGTGCGTTTCCCGCTTCCTGGAGAAACTGCGCAAATCCCGGTAAAATCAGAAGATGGGCGCGAGTCGTTCCTTATCGACGTGAACCGCAAGGGAAAGATCAAGGTATCCAAATGTACTTATCAGGAACGCTACCAGGTAATCGAGATCCTCTTGCGACTCGACATCGACGGCCCGACGCATGAAAATCCAGACGGGACCGAAATCCCGACCCCCCATTTGCATATTTACAAGGAGGGATTTGCGGACAAGTGGGCATACCCGCTGCCGGCGGGTGTGTTCACAGACACCACGGACCTGGTCAAGACCTTTTTAGAGTTTTTGAAGCATTGTAAGGTCAGAGACGTACCCCAGGTACAGCGGGGTGTCCTCTAATGAATACCGAATGCGACAAGCTGGTGATTGCCTATCTCTCCTGGCTGAAGACGAAATATGCCGTCAAAGACATCGACGGCATCTGCGAAATTACTACGCCATTTCTTGATCGTCATAATGACAGACTCCAAATTTACGTTGAGCAGAAGAATGGCGGACTCCGCCTTACGGACGATGGCTACGTCATCGGCGATCTTGAGATGAGTGGTTGCGCGCTTGATACTGCCAATAGAAAACAGATGTTCGAGACGGTCTTGAGGGGCTTCGGCGTTCGCGAGCAGAATGGCGAGCTTATGATCGACGCGACGCCGGAAACATTTGCGCAGAAGAAGCACGCGCTCCTGCAAGCGATGATCGCCGTGAATGACATGTTCATGACGGCCAGGCAGCGAGTGGCTCGCCTTTTCATTGAGGATGTGACGTTATTTCTGGAGAAGCTCGAAGTGCGGTTCATCCCGAACGTGGAGTTTCGGGGCAAGAGTGGATACGTGCATCGCTTTGATTTCGCGATCCCTAAATCAGCAAGAATGCCCGAGCGTCTTCTTCGAGCGATCAATACTCCAACTCGTGATAATGCGACCGCATTTATCTTTGCCTGGACGGACACGAAGGAAGTCCGATCGGCCGACGCGGTCGCGTATGCAATCCTGAATGACCAGGAGAGGGAGCCTACCCCAGATGTCCTCGGGGCTTTTCAAGAATACGCGATCCGGCCTATTCTCTGGAGTCAGCGAGCAAATCACGAACACGAGTTGGCAGCATAAGACGAGCTTGAATTCGGCGGCAACACGCCGGCCTCTCGGCCAGCGGCTGGACGACGACCTGGTAGACCGGCAGCTTCCCCTCCCTCGCTGTCCGCCGGTTCACGAGGTGTCCCTTTCGGTGCATGTCCCGGAGCCGAGCCGAAACGGATGCCTCGGGATGCCGTGCGAGAAAGGCGATGCAGTCGATGACGCGCCTCATGCGGAGTCGCGGGTCTCGCGGATGATCTGGACGCCGATGTCCTGCACGCCGAACTTGGCGCGGATTTCTCGGCGGGCCGCTTCGGCTCGTTCCTGGACCCGACGCAGTAGTTCGGCGTTCTTCACGCCGCCGGCGGCGGCCTGGCGGGCGACCTCCTGCAAGTCGGCGAGCATGTCCGGGGTGGTTTCGACGGTAGCCATGCTGTTATTGTCTCGAGGAGGCCTTCGCTGTGGCGAGCGGGAGGGATTTATGTTCCACTGCCGGGCGGGTGCCACACCGCTGCCGGAGTATTGTATCACACCCGCCGGAAGTGACACAATACTCGCGCCGCGCGGCGCAACTAATGCCTTTGCAATGACTTGCTGCAACGGAGTATTGTTTCACCCACCCCGCGCGCTGACACAATACTCCGACACAAGGCCCCTGCCAGGCGAGTCCGCAGGCCACGCCCAGGCGGCCGACAGATCGTTCCTCTTCGACCGCCCTCACCAGCGAGTACGGCAGGCAGGGCAGAAGAATTGCTGCCGCTCGCCTGCTAATGGTGAAGGCCGCGCACGGCTTTTCAGCTTCAGCACGCCCCCTCCTCGCGCCCCTGGTATAATGGCGCTTTCCCAGCCACGCCCCTCGGGCTCACCGCCGGGACCGTGTTATGACCCCCCTCTCGCCGCACCTGCCCGCCGCCGCCAACGGCGCTCCGCCGGACGACCTCTTCGCCCACGTCCTGTCCGCCAACCCGTTCACCGACAACCGCGTCAACGGCCCGGGGCCCTGCGGCGCCGACGTGGGCGACATCCACCATGCGGCCTTCGCGCGGCTGACGGCCCTGGCCCGCGAAGCGCACACGACCCGCCGCGGCCTGGGGGCGGTCCTCTGGGGCGAGGCGGGCGTCGGCAAGAGCCACCTGCTCGCGCGCCTGGCACGTTGGGCCGGCGCGGACGGGCACGCCTCCTTCGTTTATCTGCACAACCTCCAGGCCAGCCCCGACGGCTTGCCCCGCTCGCTGCTCAAAGCCGTCGTTAGCACGCTGACCCGCGGCTGGTCGTCGCGCTTCGCGCGGACTCCCCTCTTCCGCCTCGCCGCCTCGTTCGCCCATGAGGCGTGCGGCTACGAGGCGGGGGCGAAGTCCTGGGCCGACATCGCCCGCGCCTGGGGCCGGCTCGTCGATCGCGAAGGTGCCGGCCACGCCGCCCTTGTCGATCGCACCGCCTATACCGTGCTGCTTCGCTTCCTCGGCTCGGCCTACGCCGCCGGCGAAGGCAAAAATGACGGCATCGCCGCTCTGGCCGGTCGCTGGCTGGCTGGGGATTACCTCGACCCGTCCGAGGCGGCACGCCTGCGCTTGCCGCCTGGCCCGGCGCGGGACGAGCCGGTCGGCCTGACCGATAATCAGCAGGTCAAGCAAGTCCTCGTCGCCCTGACGCGCCTCGCCCTCAGCGCCCACCAGCCGTTCCTGCTCTGCTTCGACCAGGTGGACAACCTCGACGACGAACAGATGGCGGCGCTGGCTCGCTTCCTCGAAGCGCTGCTCGACGCCGCCCCGAACCTGCTTGTCGTCACCGCCGGCGTCCAGGCGACGTTGCTGCACTGGCGCCAGGCCGGCGTGATTCAGGAATCGGCCTGGGACCGCCTGGCGCAGTTCGAGGTGCGCCTGCAGCGCGTCACGCCTGCCGAGGCCGAGCGCATCGTCGCCGCGCGCCTGGGGCGCTTCCTGGAGCCGTTCCGTGACCGGGCCATCTTGCCGCCCGACGCGCTCTTCCCGCTGGGCGAGGCGTGGCGCGCCGAGTTCCTCCGCGACAAGGCCGACGTGCGGCCGCGCGACGTCATCAATTGGGCGCGCGAGGGCTTCCGCCGCGAGCAGGAGGCGCTCGTCCGCGACGGTGGGACGACATGGCTGGCAACGTGGGGCCGTCGGCCGGGGGTCGCAAGCCCCCGGGCGATCCCAGTGCCGGACGAGGCGCAGCAGACCATCGACCGGCGCGTCGCCCGGCAACTCGCCGAGCAGAAGGCGCAGCGGCGTGATCGACCGGAGGCGCTGCCGCCGGATGCCGACAACCTCGCTGGACTGGTCGGGGCGCTGCTGGAACAGTGCCGTTCGCTGGGGACAGAGTACGCCGTCGAGGCTGTGGAGCGGCCGGCGTCGCGTTCGGGTGCCCGGCCGGCCTACGACCTGCTGCTGCGCCGCCGCGCCGCGGCTGGTGAGGAGCGCTCCTGGTTGGTGTTCGTGGTGACGACCAGCAGCCTCTCCACGACCGGGTCGCTGCGTCGGGTCGTCGAGGCTCCCGACCCGCCGGGGCGGCTGTTCCTCGTCACCGACCAGCGCTGCCCGCTGGCCCTGGGGTTGAAGGGCGAAGAGCACCTGGCAAAACTGCGCGAGGGGGGCGCCGGGCAGTTCCGCCATGTCGAGCTGACGCCGGCCGACGTCGCCGAACTGGACGCCCTGCAGGCGGTGGTCGGGCTGGCGCGATCGGGGGACCTGGAAGTCGAGATTCTTGCGGGAAAGCCTCGGCCGCTGAGCGCGACGGAGGTGACCGAGTCGCTGCACCGGCAGGGACGTTACCGGGCGGCGCCGCTGCTGCGCGACCTGCTCGGAGAGATGGCCCCGGCGCTGGCCGCCAAGCCGCCCGCAAGAAGAGGTGGCGTGGTTTCAGGTCCAGCCGCCGGGGAAGATCGAACCGAATCCGCCCCATCCCCAACCAATCCCCCCGACTGATCCCATCCACGGGAACAGCAGCGACGCGACGCTCACCGGCTGCAGATTGAACGGCAGGCGCACGCTCGGCGGGGCCACCGGCGACGACAGGCCGGCGATCAGCCGATTCGCGACCGGGCTCCCGAGTCCGGTGACGTAGTCATATCCCGGACTGGCGAGGTAGCCGTTGCTGCCGAGGACGACATCGTGGAAATCGCTGGCCGGGAGGTTGTAGAGTTGCGCCTGAGCCTGGTTGAGCGGGCCGAGGCCGACCTGCGCCCGCTGCTGGTCGGCCTGGGCGATCAGGCCGGCCCACTGCGGCGCGCCTGCGCTGGTGCCGCCGACCGCCTGCCAGGTGCCGCCCTGGTAGACCTGGACGCCCGTCTGCGGCGCCGCGTCGAAGGCCACGTCGGGGGTGGTGCGCCGCCCCGTGCTCTGTACGCCCTGCTGGTAGGCCGGCTCACTCTCGTACAGGCTCACCCCGCCGCCGCTGCCGGACCAGCCGATCTCGCCGGCGTATGTCCCCGCCGGGCCCGTCAGCAGCATGGTCCCGCCGACCGACAGCACGTTGGGCGACACGGCCGGCCAGAGGGTGCCGGCGCCGCTGTCGCCGCTGGCCGCGACGAACGTGATGCCGCTGTGACCCGGCGGTGTCGTCAGGATCGAGTCATAACGCAATTCCTGTGGGAACTCGGCGGTGCCGAAGCTCATCGACACGACCGACACGCCGGGCTGGTAGCGGGCGTAGTTGATGGCCGTCGTCAGGTCGCTGACGCTCGCCGAGTTGGCCTCGACGAGGAGGATGTTGGCCTGCGGGGCGGTCGCGTGGGCCCACTCCACATCGAGCGCCGTCTCCAGCGCCCATCCCGAGTCGGACGGCCCACTCGGCGCTCCGCCCGTCTGGTTGACGATTTGCAGGTTCGGGGTGGGCAGGCCGAAGGTGCTGTCGAAGACGCTGAGGTCCTGGGCGACGGTAGGGGAATTGTCGGCGGTCACGATGGCGATGGTTTGCCCGGCGCCGGTAAGCCCGGTCTGGTTGAAGCCGTAGGCCTGGGCCACCTGCGCCGGCGTGTAGCCGGCGGCGGCACCCATTTGGCCGAAGCGGTTGTAGGTAAGGGCCGGCGCGGCGCTGGGGACAGACGGCGTGTAGTTGTCGGTGCCGATCGCGCCGCCCGCGCTGACGGGAACGGCGTTCCGCTGCGCCTGGATGACGGCGAGCCGTTGCGCGAAGGGCAGGTTGAGGGCGTAGAGGGCCCGGAGGTCGCCGGAGCCGACACCGCCGACGGCACTGAGCATGATGCTGCCTCATGCGTCACGGGGCTTGCGACCCCTGTGCGTTGACGAGTTGGTAGGCGTCGGTCGCCTGGGCCACGGTGAAGGCGGACACGAGCGCGCGCTGGCGGAGGTTGTCGATCAGCAACCCCGGCAGCGTGGCCCCGTTGGCGGAAAGCCCGTCCAACTGGCCGAAGCGGTTGTACGTGGAGGCGATTGCGGCGGGGGACAAGGACGGAATGTACAGGTCCGTACCGGCTTGGCCGACTGGGCTCCCTGCGCCCACCGCTCCGGCGGCGCTGTCCGAGATGGCGGAGAGCGTTTGCAGCTTGGCCAGGTTGGCGGCATTCAGCGCGAGGAGGTTCTGCGAGTCCACGGCGTTGACAGCACCGAGCATGAGGACACCCCAGTTGAAAGGACGTGGGTCCGCGGCGAGTGCGGAGTCTCCCCGCGAGGAGGTCCGCTCACCGGTGAGTCTGATCCTTGGTGGAGCGATGAAGTGCAATCGCGATGCCGTCTTTTCCAAATGATGAGGTCGGCCTGGAGGGCGCGAGAGGGGGACGAAGCGTAACCTGAACCGGGGCTGACACTTGGGTCCGCGCCGCATCCGTCGCCCGACGAATGCGGCGCGGGCCTGGCGAAGGCGTTCTGTTAACCGGCGTTAACACGGTTTACATCAGGTGTTTCCGATTCACAATCCGGTTGCCGACCTCAGGGCTCCCGCCGGCTGACCGCTTGGGCCGCCTCGGGCGGCGGGTGCAAGCGGAACAGCGACGCGGTGCCGTTGGCGTTCGACGTCAGCAGGTACTGTCCACCGGGGCTGAAGGTCACGTCGTGGACAGTGCCCGAGAAGTGCCAGGTCGCCAGGCGTTTGCCACTGACGGTGCTCCACAGGGCGACCTGGTCGCCGGTTTCGACCGCAGCCGCCAGCTCACCGTCGGCGGAGAACACGACGGGGCCGCCCTCCTTCTTGCCCTGGAGGACCGCCTCGCGGACCGGCTTCAGTTCGCCAACGGCGTAGCTCATCTGCCAGACGCGCACGTGGTCGGCCTCGACGGTCGCCACGCGGCAGTCGGCCTTGAGGGCCTCCACCCACGCCACGCGCCCCGTACCCGCCCTCCGCGTGGTGATAATCGTCGGCGCCTTCACCCCGGAGAGGTTCCAAACGTACACGTAGCCTTGCTCGTCGCCGGACACCAGCAACTTGCCCTGTGTCCGATAGGCCATCGCACTGACCGCGACCTTGTGCCCCTTCAGGACACAGCGCTTCTTCGCCGTCCCCCAGCCCGGAGCCCAGACGTGAATCGTGCCGTCGAAGTTGCCGACGGCGAGCGACTCCCCGTCGTCGGCGAAGACGACCGACCGGCGACCCGGACGATCCTTGACCGTGTCCTCGAAGGGGATCAAGGGAGTCTCCGCATCGGGATTCGACAGGGCTCGGACGCGCACCCCCGTGTCCGTGTCGAGAAAGGCCAACGAGTTCCCGTCCGGGGAAGGGACGACCCATCGCGCGTCACCGGACCTCCCGCGGTCAAACTCCTTCGGCTTCTGGTCGGCGAGGTTCCAGAGGAGGAAGGATTTGTCCTGGCCGACGGTGACGACGCATTTGTCGCCCGGCAGAAAGGCGCCGCAGGACACTCCCTTCGCGTGACCGGCCAGCGGGGACTCGCAGCCACTCAGGGAATTGCTCGGGCGGAGGCCGATCCTTTGCTCGTCGAGGTACACGACGGCCAGAGACTTTCCCTTCGGGTCGAAAGCAACAGGCCGTTCGGGGTAGCCTTCCCTTATCGCGTCATAACCCGTAACCTCGCCCTTCGCATTCAGGTCCCAGTTACGGATCATCCCATCGGAGCCCCAGATTGTCCCCTTCGGCATGAATGTGAACGACTTCAACTCTCCCCATTCCCTCGGCCATTCCACCACCAACTTCACGTCCCCAGCGGTTCGCTTCCAGAGTGAGAGTCTGCCCTCGTGAAGCGTGGCCAGCGCCTTGCCGTCGGGCGCGAAGGCGATGTGCCCGTCGCCGCCGACCTTCGGGCACTCCCGAGGTCCCGTCCTTTTCGAGCGGCAAGAATCCGCGGACGACGCCGCAGAGACCGCCCCGGAGGACACGGCGATCGGCTCGGCCCCATCGACCGACCACAAGCGGAAGGTGCCCTGATCGCTGATGGCGGCCAACGTCTTGCCGTCCGGGGAATAGGCCACGTCGCCGACCGTCTTTTCGAGCCCCTTGAGCACGTCTCTGACGCTCGGCCGTCGCCGGTCGAGGTCCCACAGCTGCACGCGGCCGGTCTCGCAGCCGACCGCCAGCGTGTTGCCGTCGCCGCTGAACGCGACGGCGCCAGGCGAGTCGCCTTCCAGCTTGGCCCATAGCTTCGCGCCGTCCTTGCCGATGTTCCACAGGCAGACCGTGCCGTTGTCACAGCGCGCTGCCAGGCGCTTGCCATCCGGCGCATACGCCAGCGCTGCGACGATACCAGAATACTGGCCGTCTTCGGACGCCGTTTCGACGCGCAGCACTTCGCGCTCACTCACCGTCGTCGTGTCCCAGAGGCGCACGACCGCCAGGCCGCGCGACCCGCCGCCGCCGGCCAGGGTCTTGCCGTCGGCGCTGTAGGCGACGCAGGTCAAGTCCTCCCAGTGCCGCAGCCGCGCCTCGCCGAGCACGGCGACCGGTTCCTTCGTCGGCTGGGGGGCATCGACCTCCGGGGGCGGCAGGACTTCCCGGTTGGACGCACCCACCCTGACCAATTCGGGGGTCCACACGGCTGTGGTTCCCGCCGCGACGGGTTCCAGGACAGGTGGTGGCGGCGGAGGCGGAGGCACCTCAATACTGGCGAGCAGCGGCGGGGGCGCCGGCAGGGGAGGCAAGGTGGAGCGATCCGCCTGGGGTGCCCCGGTGGTGGAGGCATCTTCTGAAATGGGCGGCACGGGAACAAGGGAGGGCAATGCGATCGGCTCTTCGCGTTCCTTTGATAGCGCCGGGAGAGTTATCTTGACGGGTGGCGCATGTATCTTCGCGGGCGGGGCAATGACGCCCGCTTCTACTGCCTTTTCCGCGGGGGGCGATTGATGCGAGGTCGCTACCGACGCGACCGGCGCGGCTCTCATCGCTTCCTCCGCCCTGCGTCGGTCCTCGGCTTTCGCGTCGGCGTGTGTCGTTTCCGGCTCCGCGACTGCAACGGCTTTCGGCGGTCTCGTCGGGCCGCAGGCCTTCGGCAACCATCTGGAATACCCCAGGAACACGACCACCCCGACCCCGATGAGCAAGGCCAGGGTGCCGACCAGCAACGGCCGCCGGCGCCGAACTCGACCGCGCGGCGCGGGTGGGGAGGCGACCTGCCGCACCGGCGGCGACGGCTCCTCCGGCGCTGGACTCGCGATCCTCAGCGTGTTGAGGATCATCTGGCAGCGCTGGCATTCGGCCGCGTGCTCGGCGAAGCGCATCCACTCCGCTTCCGGAGCCGCGCTGTACAGGTAACGCTGCCAGTCGCCCACCTCGGGACAGGGAAGATCGGCCACCATGAGGCTCCCTCCGGGCGTGCTTGGACGGGGATGAGCGACGCCGCTCAATTGAAGCAGAGCCAATCGATGCTGCCCCACGGGTAAGTAGCAGCGGCCGCGACCGCCGGCGCCACCGGCACGGCCACCTCGCACCTCTCCGCCGGGGCGAGGGCGGGCGGCGTCGCCGTGATCGCCGTCGAGAGGTCCTTGCGCACGTCGCGCCACTCCCACCTGGCCACCTGCTGCCACAGCTTCCGGAAGTCGTTCGGCGACAGCAGGACGGTCACCACTTCCTCCTTCGACACACTGACCAGCTTGTAGCCGCGCTCGTCCTTGCTCAGGGAGAACTCGCGCGACCGCGACGGGTGCAGCGCCACCGTCGTCACCTGCCGCCGTTCCACGCGGATGCTGCTCGCCGTCGGCAGCGCTGGGGGCGCCACGGCGACGGCCTCGGACGCCGCGGAACGAGGGTCGCCGCCGTTGGGCTGCACGACGGTCTGGCACAGGCGCTGGAAATCCGGGTACGACAGCAGGACGTTGAGGACCTCGTCGCCCGTGACGCAGCTGACCTTGCAGCCGCGCGGGTCGCGGAAGACGAGGAAATCGCGGGGCTGACCGTCCTGCAGGTTGACGGTCGTGACGTGGCGCTGCTCGACGTGCATGGGTCTCCCTCCCTGGGTCGAAATGCTCTCCTCGGCCGGGAAGTTTATGAGAGGAGCGAAGTCGGTGTCAATGCCGCTTGCGGCTTAGCAATCTTTCCTGCGAAGCCGCAAGCGGCAAGAGGGTTGTTGATACAGTTTCTTAGCGTTCGCGCCGCCCCGCCGGCGGGGTTATAATGACCCTCATGCCAGGCAACTCCTTCGGCGAACTGTTCCGCATCACCACCGCCGGCGTCAGCCACGGCCCCGGCTACGTCGTCATCATCGACGGCTGTCCACCCGGCCTGCCGCTCGGCGAAGCCGACCTCCTGCCCGACCTGCGCCGCCGTCGCCCGGGGCAGTCGAAAATCGTCACGCAGCGCAAGGAAGAGGACGCCCCGGAAATACTCTCCGGCGTCTTCGAGGGCCGGACCGACGGCACCCCCATCGCCATCCTCTTCCGCAACACCGACCAGCACAGTCAGGACTACGGCGACATCAAGGACAAGTACCGTCCCGGCCACGCCGACTTCACCTTCGACGCCAGGTACGGCTTCCGCGACTACCGTGGCGGCGGCCGCTCCTCGGCGCGCGAAACGGTCTGCCGCGTCGCGGCCGGGGCCGTTGCCAAGAAACTGCTCGCCCAGCTAGGGGTGCGAATCATCGGCTACGTCAAGCAGGTCGGCTCCGTGCTCGCGAACGTCCCGGACCCGACGGCGGTGACGCTCGACCAGGTCGAGGCGACGCCGGTGCGCTGTCCCGACCCGGCCGCCGCCGCGAAGATGATCGCCCTGATCGACGAGGTGCGCAAGGACCAGGACTCGATCGGCGGGGTGAGCGAACTGATCGCGGTGGGCGTGCCGCCGGGGTGGGGCGAGCCGGTCTTCGACAAGCTCAAGGCCGACCTGGCCAAGGCGCTGCTGTCGCTGCCGGCGGTGACCGCCTTCGAGTACGGCGCCGGCTTCGCCGTGGCGACGGCGCGGGGCAGCGCGAACAACGACCTGTTCGTGCGCAAGGAAGGCCGCATCGGCACGGAGACGAACCGTCACGGGGGCATGCTGGGCGGCATCTCCAGCGGCGAGCCGATTGTCTGCCGCGTGGCGGTCAAGCCGACGAGCAGCCTGTCGCGGCCGCAGCGCACGGTGACGCGGAGCGGCGAGCCGACCGAGATCAGCACGCGCGGCCGGCACGACCCCTGCTTGCTGCCGCGCTTCGTGCCGATGGGCGAGGCGATGGTGGCGCTGGTGCTGGCCGACCACTGGCTGCGCTGGCGCGCGCAGTGTGGTGGGGTACATTGAGCACTCAGGAATCGTTTCTTTGAGCGGATACTCACCGGAGGGAGAGGGTTACCATGTCGGAGGTCATTGCCAACGGCACCGGGACGAGCACGGCCGTCGAACAACGGCTCCTCGACAAGGTGCGAAGCCTTCCGCCTGCCGCCCTGGAGGAGCTAGAGGTCTTCGTCGATCTCCTCATTTCACGGTCGGAGACGGGCTTCTACGCCGAGGGAGAGCCACCGCCCCCGAAGGTCGATTTGTCGGCGGACCAGGGGTTCCTGAAGCTGCTTCGCCTTCTCCCCCCGGGGGAGGCGCAGCTCCTCGATCAGTACGCGCTGATCCTCGCGGGCCGTGCCCTGAAGTGGAGCTACGACGACGCCGAGTCCCTGAAGGTCGCCGCGGAATTGATGGGGCGTGACCCGTTCCTCCGCCGCGAGGTGGAGGCGATCAATAAAGAATTCGCCTGTACCGACATGGACGGCCTGAAGGACTATTAATGGCCATTCAGCGCGGCGAAGTCTACTTCGTCAGCCTCGACCCGGCCGTGGGGCGGGAACAGGCCGGGAGGCGCCCCGTCGTCATCGTGTCGCGAGACGAGATCAATACCCTCCCCCTGGTCGTGGCCGTCGTCCCCGGGACGCGGGGGAGCCAGGTTCGCCTCGATCACTTCTCCAACGTCCGCGTCCCGGCCGGCGAGGCGAACCTGCCCCAGGAGACAGTCTTCCTGACCTTTCAGGTTCGAGCCCTCGATCACTCCCGCTTCCCGGATCCGCCGGTCGGTCGCTTGAGTGCCGCTCAGATGCAGCAGATCGACCGTGCCCTGGGATGGACATTCCGATTGCTGGCCGGGGGGGCGAACGTCCCTTGAGTGGCCCGCCACAAGGAAACGAACGGCGGGCGGCGTCGGACCTTTGCCACGCCGCCCGCCGTTCTCATTCCCCTCCTGATCCTCAGTGGATCAGCGTGACCGAGTAGCCGTCCTGCATGATGTTGCTGAACGCCTGCTGCAGTGCGCTGATGCGCGCCGCGCTGGTCCCGGCGTTGATGACCTGCGTCGTCGGCAGCGGCGTGCTCGGGCTGGCCTGGGTGCCGCCGACGTACTGGATCTGTTGCAGCAGGTTCAGCGCCGTCTGGGCGTTGCCGGAATACGGCGTGTTGAACAGGCTGCCGAAGGCCAGGCTGTAGATGCGCACCGGCTTGCGCGCCGTGGAGAAGCCGGGGGCGGAGGTGCTCGTGTCCGGCGAGCAGAGCCGCGTCGCTACCTCGATGGCCTCCAGGGGGGCGTTGGTCGTGTCGCCGGAGAGGTAAGGCGGGTATTCGTTCTTGACCGAACCGGGCGCGTCGTAGCGCACGTTGTAGTACGAATTGTACGGGCCCCCGTTGGTGAAGACCGAGGCCATGCTGCCCGGCTGGTACGCCGTGGCGCTGCAGACGCCGTCGGTCTCGAAAACGACCAACTTCTGCGCCCCCTTCCGCCCCAGTCCGCCGGCCTGGCCGTACGGCGCCGGGGAGGTGGCGAAGGTCCGCAGCGTGGCGTCGGACGTACACTTGCTGAACTGGTTGTAGGCCAGCATGAACCCCATCGCCGAGCAGGTTCCCCCGTACGCCCGCGGCACGTCCGTGATGGTCGTGTCGTAGGGCGACATCTCGACGGGGCTGGCGGGGTTCGCGAACATTTCCGGCGCGAAATAGAGCGAGTTGATGATCTGGTTGTAGTTCTGCCCCAGCGGCGAGCGGACGGCGTTGTAGGCCCCGGCCTGGAGGACGCCGGGCAGCGTGGGCGTGTAGCCGACCGGCGTGCTGAACGAGATCAGCGAAATCAGGTCGTTGGGGTGGTTGATCTTGATGTCGTCGATGGCCGCCTGCACGCCGGCCTTGCACTGCCAGGTCGGCGCCTCGTGGGCCGTGCCCGGCATCCAGTAGCGCGCCATGTTCATATTGCTGATGAAGTCCACCATCGTCATCGGCCCGAACCAGAACTGGGTCGATGGCCGCTTCGGGTTGTCGCGGTAGTCCAGGTAGCGGCTGTCGTTGAGCAGCGCCTGCACCGTCGCGTTGCCCGTCCCCACGGCGTTGATGTAGGTACTTAGCCCCGCCGTCGAGGGCCAGACGCCGGTCGGCGACGCCCCGGAATTCCAGCCGAACTGATCGACGTAGCCGGTCATGTTGCCCTTGTAGGCGTAGGTGGCGTACTTCACAGTCGTGCCGCCGTTGGTGGTGCTCCCGTAACCGCTCTGCTGGACGCCCAGCATCTCGTCGATGTACTCCTTCCAGAAGCGCAGGTCCTTTTGCGCCTGCGTGCCGGTCGGCAGCGGGTACGTCGGGGTGGTCGAGCCGGGGATGGCGGGGTGGACGGACGAGTTGATCGAGCTGGGGATACTCGAATAATACAGGATGCCGCCGGCCCGCAGCTGGGCCGGGAACGGGTTCGGCCCGCTGTTTTGCAGCCAGTAGACGATGGCGTCGTAGTTGATGCGGTAGGTGGTATCGACGTAGCTCTTCGTCGTGGTCGTCGTGACACTGCCGTCGGGGTTGGTCTTGCTGCTCGATGATGTGTCGAACTCGAACGACGTGACGGTCCCGGGGGTCTTGAAGGTGCCGTTGCCGGACCCGGTGGCGGTCAGGTTATTCTTGCCGTTCCACATCATGCTGTTGTTTTGCAGGGGCGCCACCGTCCCCACCACGGGGGCGGCATTCGGGGCCGAGGCCGCCGCCAGCACGGCCAGGCCGTTGAGGTTGTAGAACGCCCGGCCGTCGCGGATCGACAGAGGCGGGGGCGGTGGGGGGGGAGGGGAGGCGGAGAGCCGCCGCCGCCACCGCCGCCGCCACCGCCGCCACCACCGCCGCCACCGCCACCGCCGCCGCCACCGCCACCGCCGCTGCCGCCGGTCGTGGAGCTGGAGCTGGTGGTGCGCGTGCCGAGGTAGATCATCTGGAAGAAGCGCTGTCGCCAATCCTTGGCGCCGTTGTTCTGCGTGTTCGCCGGGGCGCTGGGGCCGCGCGGGTCGGGTGGCCAAATGAAGAACGTCTTGCCCCAGTAGCTCGGGCCGAGGGTGTAGCCCTTGAACGTGGCCGCGTAGCCAGCGGTGGTGCTGCCGGAACTGGTGTTGTCGATGAACGGCGCCGCGGAGGAGGGCGTCGTGCTGCTCGACCCGCCGGAGCGGCTGAGGACCTCGTTGAGGTTGTAGGCGTAGGCCGTGCCGCCGCCCTTGTACAGCGGCATGTCGCCGCTGGCATTGGCGACCGAGGAGAACGCCGGCGTGGTCGCCCCGAAGGCCGTCGTGTCCTGGAAGAAGTCGTTGACGATCGCCGGGCCGCCTCCGGTCGCCGTGGTGATGTTGCACTGGTCGATCAGTTCCCCGGTCGGCGCCGTCAGGGTGGGGACGCTCGTGCCGCTCCAGCCGCGCCACTGGACGTTGTTGTTCGACTGGGCGCTGGCGTACTGTCCCCAGGTCGGGACGACCGTTTCGGGGTTCATCGACTGGGTGCGAGGGACGATGCCGGTGGCGTTATCGACCGGCGCCCCAAGGAGGCTGCCCAGGCGCATGGAGCCGGAGAAATCGATGATGATGGCCACGTCCACCGGCCGGTGCGCCGCCGTGGAGGTCGCGCTGACGTTGAGCGACGACAGCCCGGCCGCCCCGGGGTCGGTGCCGCCGCCCAGGCGCATGCCGAGGATGGGGGCGAAGTACGAGGTGTGGCTCGCCGTCACCGTGGACTGCACCAGCGACCAGGCGTCCTGGGGATAGTTGTTGTTCGGGTCGAAGTCGATGATGAACTGGTTTTGCGTCGAGTCGTAGCGGTACTTGCCGATGGCGATCTGCGCCTGGCTGCCGGCGAGGGCCTGGCCGAGGACCGAATTGCCGTCGGCCGCCGATTGCGCCGCCGGCAGGGCGCCGGCGTAGTTGTAGTTGGATGTCGAGTCGCCGGTCAGCGAGCGCGCGCCGGCGATGGCCGCCGTGTCCGCGGCGTTCTGGCACTGCGTCCGGGCCACCTGCATCACGCCGATGTCGATCGCCAGGGCCACGAACCCCAGCAGGGTGATCAGACAGACCGCCACCAGTGGCAGGATGGTTCCCGCCCGCGGCTGTCGTTTCGCACGGTATATCATCGCAATTCTCCTCTCTGTTCGCGTCCGACGGGGTGGTTCGGGGCCGGGCGGCGGGGGAGGCCGCTCGCCGGCGGTCGTCAGTTGCCTTCGCTGTACATGACCGACGTCGATTGCATGGTGACGGAGTTCGACTGGTTCTGGTACTCGGGGAGCAGCATAGCGGGCAGGAACAGGAGCGTCGGCAGGTCGGGCGTATAAGTCCCCGAGACGGTGACGACGATGCCGTCGGTCGGCGACGCCTGGGTCCAGTCGGTGAAGGTTTGCCCCTGCGTGTACACGGGGCCGTTTTGCAGGGCGACGCCGCTGACCGACACCTGGAAGTTCTGGAGTTGGCCGTCGAGCCCGCACAGGTAGGTAGTCGCCTGGGCCTGCACCTGGGCGGTGGTTCCGGTGGCCGTGTTGGCGATGGCGAAGCGGGCGCCCTCGCGGGCCGAGTTCTCCACCAGCTGCTGCATCATGATGTAGCGGCCCCACTCGTAGACGTTGAACAGCAGGAACAGCGCCACCGACAGGACCATCGCCGTCTCGACGATCGTGACCGCCGGCCGCGACGGTCCGCCCTGACGTTTGACGATCATGGGGAAACCTCCTGTTATTGCAGCGGCGCCGCCGGGATGGTCGTGGGCACGGTGATCGGTACGTCCGACATGACGTACCAGTCGGCGCTGGCGTTGATCAGGCTGCCGGCCGGCACGAACGTCCCGAAGCCGACGAAGCCGTAGTTCTTGGTGGTGAAGCCCCCCGAGGTGAGGTAGCGGGCGTTGTCCATCGGGTAGGCGACGGTGACGCGGACGTGGTCCATCTGCGGGAGGACGTTGCCGTTGTAGGAGGACGGGTTCAGGGGGATGTTCCCCGCGGTCACGTCCACGGCGGTCACGGTCACGTTGGGATTGCCGTTGCTGTCGGTGATCGGCAGGCCGGCGTTGCTGAGGTAGGTTGTCACCACCCCCTGCACCTGGGTCGTGGTGTACTTGCCGCTCGAGGCCTGTCGGCCGCCCTCGCGGGCCGCGGAGTTGACCAGCTGTTGCAACTCGACCAGGCGGCCCACCTCCCAGGTCCCGACGATCAGGACGAAGAAGATGGGCATGGTGATGAGCAGTTCCACCGAGGCCGTTCCGCCCCGGCGCTTTGGGGTACGCGGTGCTGGCATGGATCCTTCTCCGTGGGACAGCGACCGCCGGCGCGAGCGAGGCGCACGACAGGTGCGGTCGGTTGACGAGGCAGCGTTATTGAGGGGGAGACTCGCGCCGGCTCGGCACCGGCGAGGAGGACGGGAAACGGGGCCCGGGACGCGGGGCCATTCTTTGACACTATAGCTCACGGATTCCCGCGTGGAACGAGGGCCGGCCGGAATTCCGCGTCAGTAATCGGTCGTGACGAATTGCCGCCCGGCGACGTAGAGCATGGCGACGGTGAACACCAGCGACGACAGGATCGACAATTCCGGGTGGAAGTCGCCACGGGCCTGGACGTTTTGCAGGGCCACCCCCTTGCCGAAGTGGTGGCCGGCGTCGAGGGCGTCGAAGAGGATCAGGCCGAGGTCGGCCGGCTTCGGCAGCACCCAGTAGCCGCCCTCGACCAGCCACGTCAGCGACCCCGGCACCTGCTGCACGTCGGGCACGGCGGCGACGAGGTGCCGGCCGTAATTCATGCCCCAGCATACCAGCCAGAACAACAACGAGCCGATGACGCAGACCACGGTGCTGCGCGTGCAGACCGCCAGCAGGGCCGAGAAGCTGAAGAAGACGGCGAAGTGCAGCAGCAGCAGCGGCACGCACAACAGGTAGGCCATGTCCCAGACGCCGGTGCGCAGCCCCAGCGCCGCCCACGTCCCGCCCACGAAGACCAGCGCCTGGCAGCCGACGAAGGCCAGCACGCCGAGATACTTGCCCGCCAGCAGGCTCCAGCGCGGGGCCGGCTTGGCGAGCAGCACCGAGGCGGCCCCCGGCTCGAGGAAGGTCGGCAGGAAGCCGGCCGTCCAGATCAGGGCCAGCAGCACGCCCAAGGCGTCGGCGACGCCGGCGGCGAGGACCAGCTGGATGAAGCGCACGCCATCGCGGCCGTCGCGCGCCAGCGGCAGCCGCACCGCCCCGAAGGCCATCGTCATCTCGGCGCCGGCCACATCGACCCCCGCCCGGGCCGCCTTCTCCGGGTCGGCCTGTGGGTCGTTGGCCGGCAGGAACTCCGCCGGCCCGTCGCCGTGCTCCAGCGACAACTGGCCGTGGACGCTGACGCTGAGGCAGAAGAGGATGCACACGCCGCTGACGGCGAGCATCACCCAGGTAATGCCCGAGGCCCGCGCCTGGCGGAAGGTGTCGCGCACCAGCCAACGGATCGCGTAGATCGCCGCACTCAGGTTCATGCCACCGCCCCCGCGTAAAGCTCTTGCACCGCCTGCTCCAGCGGCCTGGCGCCCGCCGTCAACGACGCCAGAGGTCCGAGGAAGTTGAGCCGCCCGCCGACCAGCACCGCCACGCGGTCGCACAGCGCCGCCACGTCGGACAGGGCGTGCGACACCAGGATCACGGTCCGTCCCTGCTTCCGCCGCTCGCCGATGACCTCGTGGACCAGGCGGCGGCCGAGCAGGTCCAGCCCCTCCGCCGGCTCGTCCAGCACCAGCAAGTCGGGGTCGTTGAGCAGCGCCTGCGCCAGCGCCAGGCGCTGCACCATGCCCTTGCTGAAGCCGTTGATCGGCTCGCGGCACCTATCAGAGAGGCCGACGCGCTGCAGCAATTCGCCCGCCCGGCGGCGCACCGTCGGCTCGTCGAGGAGCGTCATGGCGCCGTAGTATTCGAGCAGCCCGGCCGCGTCCCAGTAGCGCGGGAAGGCCGGGTTCTCGTGGACGTAGCCGACGCGGGCCAGGGTGGCGGCGTCGTCGGCCGGCCGGCCGAGGCGCGTGACGCGGCCGGCGGTCGGCCGGCACAGGGCGAGGAGCAACTTGACGAGGGTGGTCTTGCCGGCCCGGTTGGGGCCGAGCAGGCCGAAGACCTCGCCGGCCTCGACGCGAAACGTCACGTCGGCGACGGCCTGCACCGGGCTGCGGCGCAGCAGGCCGACGCGGTAGACCTTGCTGACGCCCTCGAATTCCGCGACGGCGGTTGCGGACACGGCGGCACCTGCTCAGACGAAGGATAGGACGGACGGGGGGGCGCTTCCGGCGCGCATCCGCCGTCGGGAATGCGACTCGCCCCAACTATAGAACACGATCCCGGGGACGGCCCGAGGGGCGGGCGCTGAGGAATGATAGAATCGCCATCGGCCGGCTTGCCCCACGAGAGACGTGCCATGTCGGAAACATCCACGAGGCCGTCGTCCCGACGTCCCGTTGCCTCCGCCGGTCCGGTCGGCGATACTACCATCTCCCGCCCGCCCGCCACCGGAGAGCCTTCCCGATGCCGCGATCCCTCCTCGCCGTCCTGCCCCTCCTTTCCCTCCTCGTGCTAACGGCCGGCGCCGCCGACGCGCCCGTCCCTCCCGAGCGCGCCGCCGAGCGCATGAAGCTACCCGAGGGTTTCCGCGCCGCCCTCGTCGCCGGCGAACCGCAACTGGTCAAGCCCATCGCCATGACGACCGACGACCGCGGCCGCCTCTGGGTGGTCGAGTCGCACTCCTACCCCAACTGGATCAGCGACGGCCGGCCGGGCAAGGACCGTATCCTCATCTTCGAGGACAAGGGCAAGGGCAAATACGAGGGCAAGGTCTTCCTCGACAACGGCACCAACCTTTCGGGCATCGCCCTGGGCTTCGGCGGCGTCTGGCTGTGCGCCTCGCCGAACCTGTTGTTCATCCCGATCAAGGCGGGCGCCGACACCCCGGCCGGCCCGCCGCGCGTCGTCCTCGACGGCTGGAGCCTCCAGGCGAAGCACAACGTCTTCAACAGCCTGACGTGGGCGCCGGACGGCTGGCTCTACGGCTGCAACGGCATCCTGGCCACGTCCAAGGTCGGCAAGCCCGGCACCCCCGACGAGCAGCGGCTGCCGCTCAACTGCGGCGTCTGGCGCTACCACCCGACGCGCGACAAGTTCGAGGCGTTCGCCTGGGGCACCACCAACCCGTGGGGCCTCGACTTCGACGACCGCGGCGAGGCCTTCATCACCAATTGCGTCATCGAGCACGTCTTCCACGTGGTGCCGGGGGCGCACTTCAAGCGCATGTACGGCCAGGACCTCAACCCGCACGTCTACGGCCTGATGCCGACCTGCGCCGACCACATCCACTGGGCCGGCGGCGACTGGACCAAGTCGCGCGGCGGCATCGGCGCCCACGACGAGATGGGCGGCGGTCACGCCCACGCCGGGGCGCTGATCTACCTCGGCGACAACTGGCCCGATGACTACCGCGGCCATCTCTTTACGTGCAACATCCACGGCAGCCGCATCAACCAGGATTTCTTCGAGCGGAAGGGCTCCGGCTACGTCGCCCGCCACGGCAAGGACTTCCTGATGGCCCACGACGAAAACTTCCGCGGCCTGGTGCTGCAACCGGCGGCCGACGGCGGCGTCTTCGTCGGCGACTGGCACGACACCGGCGAGTGCCACAACAACGACAAGACGCAGCCTTGGGGCCGCGTCTTCAAGGTGACCTACGGCGACCCCGCCCTGGTCACGACCGACCTGGCGAAGCTGAGCGACGAGGAACTGGTCAAGCTGCAGCGGCACAAGGACGAGTGGCACGTCCGCCACGCCCGCCGCATCCTTCAGGAGCGCGCCCGCGACGGGAAGCTCGGCGCGGCGGTCAAGCCGGCCCTGCACAAGATGCTGCAAGAGGAGAAGGACGCGCCGCGCAAGCTGCGCGCGCTGTGGGCGCTGTACGCGGTCGGCGGACTCGGCGAGAAAGACCTGCTCGGCCTGCTCGATCATTCCCAGGAGGACGTGCGCGGCTGGACGGTGCGGCTGTTGGTCGATGACGGCAAGGCGCCGGACGCCGCAGTGAAGAAGTTCGCGAAGATGGCGAAAGGGGACAAATCGGTGGCGGTGCGACTGGCGCTCGCGTCGGCGCTGCAGCGGCTGCCGCTGCAGCAGCGGGAGGGGATTGCCACCGCGCTGGCGGCGCACGTCGAGGACGCCGCCGACGCGAACATCCCACTCATGGTCTGGTATGGGGTCGAGCCGGCGGTATCAGCCGATCCCGAAGTCGGCGCGGCCTGGGGTTTGCTAGTCAGGTCCCGACTCCCGATCGTGCGGCAGTACATTGCTCGCCGCCTCACCGAGATGGGAAGCAAGCAGATCGAAGGGCTCGTAGGACTGCTGCGAGCCTGCGAACTCTACCGTCTCGGCTATGCGTCCGCGAACGAACTCCAGGGCTTGCTGGCTGGCTCCGAGGTCGAGGTGCAGCGAGACATCTTCCGCGGAATGTACGAGGCGCTGCAAGGGCGGACGGAACTCCCCATGCCCAAGGATTGGGCGGCCATGTTCAAGGCCCTCGCGGAGAGCAAAAGTCCCGAAGTCCGCGAAAAGGCGCTGCTGCTATCGGTAATGTTCGGCGACAAGGACGCGGTAGCGGCGCTGCGGAAGACCATCGGCGACGCCAAGGCCGAGGAGGCGGCACGGCGGACGGCCTTGCAAACGCTGGTCGAGGCGAAGGCCGCCGACCTGCCGCTGCTGCGCGACCTGCTCGGCGACAAGATCCTGCGCGGGCCGGCCCTGCGGGCGCTCGCCGCCTTCAATGACGCCACGGTCCCGGCACTGATCCTGAAGCATTACGCCACGTTCACCGACGCGGAGAAGGCCGACGCCGTCGCCACGCTGGCCTCGCGCCCGGCTTTCGCGATGGCCCTGCTCGACGCGATGGAGCAGGGGAAGGTGGACCGGCGCGACTTGTCGGCGTTCACTGCGCGGCAGCTCCTGGCCCTCAACGACAAGGCGCTCACAGAGAAGTTGACGAAGGTGTGGGGCGCCGTGCGCAAGCCGCAGGACAAGTCGGCGCTGATGAACCGCTACCAGTCGGTGGTGCCGCCGGGTGCGCTGGCGAAGGCCGACCGCGCTCACGGCCGGCAGATCTTCGCCAAGACCTGCGCCACCTGCCATACCCTCTTCGGCGAGGGGGCGAAGATCGGACCCGACCTCACCGGCTCGCAGCGCGCCAACTCGGAGTACGTCCTGACGAAGCTGCTCGACCCCAACGCGGTCGTCGCCCAGGATTACCAAGTCACGATCATCATGACCAGGAGCGGCCGTACGCTGAACGGCCTGGTCAAGGAGGAGGACGCCAAGACGCTGGTGCTGCAAACGCAGAACGAGGTGATCCGCGTGGCGAAGGCCGACATCGACGAGCGAAAAAAGTCGCCGGTGTCGATGATGCCGGAGGGGCTGCTGGCGCCGCTGAGCGATGTGGAGGTGCGCGACCTGATCGCCTACCTGGCCGGGGCGGACCAGGTGCCGCTGCCGAAGTGAGGGCCGCGGCGCCACTCGCGGCCTTGAAATGGTTTCCATACAAGCCCGACGCGCCAGCGAGGGGGGGCCCTTCCTCGTCCCTCGCTGGCGCGTCGGGCTTGTATGGAAACAACTCCTGAGCCTGCGACCCCACGGGCGCTCGCAGTTGCACGCAGTTTCTTCGCTTCACGCCGCATGGCCGGCGGGCAGCAGCGTCGGCCCGTCGTCGATCAGCAACCGGGCCAGGCGTTCCACCTCATCGCGCAGCGCGTGGACCTCGCGCTCCTGGTGGGCGCGCTGGGCCGTGAGCGCCGCCACCTCCGCCTGGAGTTGAGCGCGGGCCGCGTCGGCGCCGGCCTTGCCCAGCTCCCACTCCGCCAGGCGCCGCGACAGCTCGGTCTCGCGCTCGGCCAGCGCAGCGACCTGCTTGTCGAGTTGCTGCGCCACCCCCTGCAAGCGCTTCCGCTCGGCGTCGAGGGCCTGCCGTTCGCGGTCGAGGTTGCGGCGGGCGGCGGCCGTCGGTGCCGCACAGCGGCGGCGCAAGCGCTCCAGGCGCTTCTCGGCGGCGGCGGAGTCGGGCGCCCGGCCGAGCACTTCCAGCCGGTACTGCTCCAGCGCCAGGGTTCGCTCGGCCAGGGCCCGCTGCTGCTGCTCCAGCGACGAGCCGTGGTTGAGACACACCTCCCACATGGCCGCGTACTGCCGGCGGGCGGCGCCGCAGCGCTGCAGCTCGGTCCGCAAAAGTGCGATGTCCTTCTTGCGCCGCTGCACCCAGCGGCGCCGCAGGTCGGCCAGCGCCTCCCCCTGCTGCCGGGCCGCCTCCTCACGGCTGTGTAACCCCGCCAGCAACCTCTCGCGGTCGGCGTCCCAGGCGGCCTCCCGTGCCGTCAGCCGCCCCTGCCAGGCGTCGAGTTGAGTTTGCACCTGCGTCAATTCCGCGGCGCGGCGGGTCAGGTCGGCCTCGGCCTCGGCCAGCCCCCGCTGGCGCGGTTCGAGCTGCCCCTCGCGTTCCTGCAATCGCCGGGCGGCCTCCTCCACCTCGGCGAGCGCCGCCAACTGCTCGGCACGCCATTCCTCCTGCGCCCGCGCCAGCCGGGTGAACTGTTCGAGCAGGTGCATCCGCTGGTCGGCGAGTTCCTGCGCCAACCCCTCCAGCGAGGTGAGGCGCTCGCGCTCCTCGGCGTCCAACTCGGGCTGGGCCGGCAGCGGCGCCGTTGCGGCCTCGGCCGGCGCCGCCGCGGGGGGGGCCAGGAGGGCAACGCGGCGCTGCGCCTCCTGTTCGTGGACCTTGCGGCGAAGGTTGCGGACGCGCGTCTCCAACCCTTCGGCCTCCGCCTCCAGCGTCTGCCGCGTATCCTCCCAGTACTGCCACTGCTCGGCCAGGTTGTTCTCGTTGTCGGACACCTCTCGGGCGCGGCGCTGCAGGTCGGCGTCCTCGCGGGCGCGCCGCTCCTCCCATTGCTTGTGCTGCCGGCGCAGCTCGTCCCAGCCGTCCTGAAGTTTTCGCCGTCCCAGCTCGATCTCGCCGTTGAAGCGAAGGCGAGCCTCCTGCTGCGCCGCCCGGTCCGCCTCCAGCTTGCGCCGCTCCTCCGCCAGCCGCTCCTCGCGCTTCTGCAAGCCCGCCTCGGCATCCCTCCAGTGGAGCCCGTGGCGGCGCTTGAGGCGCCGGTGCAGTTCGGTCAGTTGGCGGCGCCCGGCTTGCAGCTTCTCCTGGCCGGCCTGGGCCTCGCGCCGCGCCCGCTGCAGTTCGGCGGTCGTCTGGGCGACGCGCTTTTCCTGCTCGGCCCGCTCGTTCCGCAGGACCATGCGCCCCTCGCGCACCTGGTTCTGCAACTCCACGAGTTTGCGGCGGCGCTCCTCCAGGTGGGCGGAGAGTTGCCCCTCCTGTCGCTCCAGGGCGACGCGGCGCTGCTGCAGGCGGGTCTCCTCCTCGGTCAGCGCCGCCTGCTGCGCCGCCACGGCCGCCGCCTGGATGCGCAGCGCGTCCTTCTCGCGCTCGGTCGCCTCCAGCAGGGTGCGCAGGGCCTCGCGCTCGCTCTCCAGGGCGGGCGGCTCGGTGACCTCGGGCGCGGGGGAGAGGGCAACACGGAACTGGAAGGGTCCGACCGCGAGCATATCGCCGTCGCGGAGCGGGCTTTCCGCGATGGGCTGACCGTTCAGGCGGGTGACGGCTCCGTGCAGGCTGCGGACGATCATGCCGCCGGGGCCGGGGACGACGGCGCAGTGGACGGGGTGAACGCCCTCGACGTTGAGGCGCACGTCGCAGCCCTCGGCGCGGCCGAAGAGTGTCAGCGCGGCCCCCAGCGCCTTGCGGGCGCCGCTGAGGCGGCCGTTGACGACGACGAGTTCGCCCGCCGAAGGAGGTGGGTCGGGGCGCGGCGAGGCTTGCGGGGTGGCGTCCATGCCGGGGAGTCCTCGGGAGGCTGACTAGGGGCCCCTTCCTTTATCGACTCGCCGGCCGCATCGAGTTGAGACGGAGTAGGCGCGGGAGGCTGGGCAAGGCCGCTCGCGGCTTGGCGCTCTGCTAAGCCGCGAGCGGCTCACGGTCACGGTTGGAGGACGCGGTTGACTACCTTGACGATGTCGCCCTCGCTGCGGGCGGTAAGCCGTTCCTTCGGCTGCTCGCCGCCGTTGAACAGGAACAGCTGCGGGATGTAGTTGATGCCGTAGCGGATGGCAATGTCCTGAGCGTCATCGACGTTGAGTTTGCCGACCTTGACCTTGCCCACGAACTGGGTGGCCACCTTGTCGATGGTCGGGGCGAGGGCGCGGCACGGACCGCACCACGGGGCCCAGAAATCGACGAGTACCGGCTTATCGCTGTTGACGACTTCCTGGTCCCAATTATCCGTCGTCAGTTCGACCACGTTCACATTGGCCATCGATCACACCTTTCATGCTAGGGTCCGGCTCGGTTCGCCCCGCCGCGGGCCGGGGGAGAAGACGCCCTCATTATACCTGGCGCCATTTCTCCCGGACATCGCCGGGCCTGCGGGGCGTCGTGTCCACCTTCTTCGACGCCGGCCGCCGCCGGAAGTTACAGAAACGTCATTAGTCATTAGTCATTAGTCATTAGTCCCGAGGCAATCACGCTACGGACTAATGACTAATGACTAATGACTAATGACTAATGACTAATCGACGTACGGATCGGCATTGAGGTCCTTGAGGATCTCCTGCCGCTGCTTCTCGTACACCAGCAGATCGACGCGCTGGCGGTAGTGGCGCTTCTCCAGGCGGCGCTGCGCCTTGACGAACAGCCGGTGGTACGACTGCCAGTCGAGGTTGCCGCCGCGGGCGCCCTCCTGTTTCAGGTCCTCCTGGCGGTCGGGGCCGAGGCCTTCCAGCAGCTCGTCTTCCAGCGACAGGAAGAACTGGCAACTCCCCGGGTCGCCCTGGCGGCCGGCGCGGCCGAGGAGCTGGCGGTCAATGCGGATCGCCTCGTGGCGCTCGGTGCCCAGGACGTGCAGCCCCCCGGCGGCGGCCACGCCCTTACCCAACTTGATGTCGGTGCCGCGGCCGGCCATGTTCGTCGCGATCGTCACCCGGCCTGGCTCGCCAGCGTACTCGATGATCTTCGCTTCCTGTTCGTGGAACTTGGCGTTCAGCACCGTGTGCTCGATCCCCGCCGCCTGCAGTCGCTGGGCCAGTTTCTCCGACTTCTCCACCGAGCGCGTGCCGATCAGGATGGGCCGGCCCAGCCCGTGCAGCCGCACGATCTCCTCGACGATCGTGTCGAATTTGGAGTCTTCCGTCGGGAAGACGCGGTCGGGCCAGCGCTCGCGGATGACCGCGCGGTTCGTCGGCACCGCCACCACCCAGATCTTGTAGACGCGACGGATTTCCCACCAGTTCTGGGCGGCGGTGCCGGTCATGCCGGCCAGCTTCTTGTACAGCTTGAAGTAGCTCTGGAAGGTAATCTGGGCCGCGTGGTCGGCGGCGAAGGTAATCTGCACGTTCTCCTTGGCCTCGACCGCCTGGTGCAGCCCCTCGCGCCAGTGGCGGTCGGGCATCTTGCGGCCGGTGAACTCGTCGATGATGACGATCTTGCCCTTGTCGATCATGTAGTGCTGGTCGAGGCGGAAGCGGTAGTGCGCCTGCAAGGCGCGCTCGACGTGCTCGAACAGCTTGTCCATGGCGTGCGAGTGCTGGCCGGTCGGCGGGTTCGACCAGCGACACAGGCCGCGCCCCTCGTCGGTCAACTCGATCTTCTGTTTCTTCTCGTCGAAGATGAACTGCTTGTCACGCTCCATCGCTCGCGCCAGACGGTCGGACCACTGGTAGACGACCGACTCCTCGGGCGTGGCCGGCCGCGTCTGGCCGGCGATGATGAGCGGCGTGCGGGCCTCGTCGATGAAGATGTTGTCGGCCTCGTCCACCAGGGCGAAGTTGTGCTCGCGCTGTACCTTGGGGTCCATCGGCTGCGCGTAGCCGCCGGCCGTCCACGGGGCCCAGAACGGCGAATCGCGCCCCAGCTGCCCGGCGATCTTCAGCCGGTCGCGGAGGAAGTCGAAGCCGAACTCGCCGGCGGTGCCGTAGGTGATGTCGGAGCGGTAGGCCTTGGTCCGGTCCTGGTCGCCCATCTTCTGCTGCAAGACGCCGACCGAGAGGCCGAGCGAACGATAGACCGGCCCCATCCACTCGGCGTCGCGGTTGGCCAGGTAGTCGTTAACGGTGGTGACGTGGACGCCCTTGCCGGGCAGGCCGTTGAGGAAGGTCGGCAGGCAGGCGGTCAGCGTCTTGCCCTCGCCGGTGGCCAACTCGGCCAGCGCCCCCTGGTGCATGACGAAGCCGCCGGCGAGCTGCACGTCGAACGGCCGCATCTTCAGCAGGCGCGTGGCGGCCACGCACACCAGGCCGAAGGCCTCGGGGAGCAACCGGTCCAGCGACTCGCCGCCGCGCGCCCGGCCGCGCAGCCGCAGGCCGGTTTCCCGGGCCTCGGCGTCGGAGAGGCGGTCGAACTGCTTCTCCCAGTCGCGGACGCGGTCGATCTGCAAGGCGGCCCGGGCGAGGCGGCGCTGCGACGGGGTGCCGAACAGCGCCTTGACGTGGTTGAGCCAGCGCGGCCCGAAACGGCCCACGGCGGAGCGGCGCGGCACCTCGTCGGTGCCCTGGGTGGGGGACGTGTGCGGCACGGTTGTAATTTCCACGGCAAAACGACCTCGTGAAGCCGATCCCCCGGTCGGAGCCGTCGAGGCCAAGGCGTCCCGCTGCCAGCCGCCGAGGGGAGAACCCAGAGTAGTGTACGTCACCAGAATAGCAAAAGTGGCGCCTGACTCGATAGCATTATTCGGCCGGCGCGAAAAAAAACGCCACTCGTCGCGGTTCCTTGCCAGTTTTCTGAGCAGCGACGCTAGGGCGTCATGCCCCCTGCGCTGGGGTCGGAAGACGACGGCCCACCGCGGCGCCCTCCCCGTCCTCGCCCTCCACTCTTGCCGCCGCCGGACGATCGCTTCTCCTCACCGCCCTCGACTCGGGAGAGAAGGCGGAAGCTGTCGTACTCCCCTCGGGTGCCGACGAAGAAGGCGTACCGCGCCACACTCTCGGAGTTGATCCACCACAAGCCGACTTCCCTGTCCTTCGGCTGGGGGCTCACCGGGGTGCCGTCCGCAAACCGGGCCCGGATGTCGCCGATCAGCAGGCAACGGAGCAAGGGGGGGCCGATAACCTGGACAACACCCGAAGGCGCCATGACGCCGCTGAAAAGTCGTTGGCC
>Ga0116219_10000965_pt1 | contig 28302 bp, 21 predicted proteins | sample Sb_taG_4_FD_91019 | JGI IMG/M metagenome (GOLD analysis project Ga0116219, IMG submission 91019) | Peat soil microbial communities from Weissenstadt, Germany - Sb_50d_6_BS metaG | ecosystem: Environmental > Terrestrial > Soil > Wetlands > Peat | place: Germany: Weissenstadt | collected 2010-09-21 | reverse complement strand
TGGGGCGCAGAAAATCGTCCAGCGCAGGCATCGGTTCGCCCGGCGCGAGAGGGACACGCTTTGTTGTCTTCATACCTCATTATACGCACGTCCACCCCAGATGACAAAGCCGTATTAAGGCGTGGCTGTCACTGAGGCCAACGTTTAAGGAGCGCATCCAGGAACTCAGAGCGCTACTCACGGATAGGACATTGGGGTTGTTGGCCATGTGCAGCGCTGACGCAGTGAAGAAGCTAATGGAGCTACTCAGCGATGAAAGTAAATCAATCCAACTGAGCGCTAGTGACAAACTGCTCACTCATGCGATCAAGTATCGAGAAGTGGATGAACTAAGGGCTCAGTTGGCCAACCTGCTCGCTCAGCTGGACCAGGCAGATGCCGAAAGGAGGAAGCCACAATGAGGATAAACATACGCACCTTGACCAAGCGCGTAGCGGCGCTAGTGCCGCCAAAGAGAATGGTCCGCTGGTGGAGCCTGATTGATGGTAGTGTGAAGGGCGACTTCGACCTTGACCGGCTGGACCCAAAGGATAGGCCGATACTAGACCTACTAATCGAGACGGCTGAGAAGTATCCCGATGGTATCGTCCCTGACACTATCGAGGAGATGCTGGCCAATGTAGGCAAGCTGCCTTGCGGACTCCGAGAGCTACCCGAACTCGCCCCTGATCCTAGATAACCCAGAAGGAGATTGACAATGCAGAACGTCAATGACTTCATCCGCCAAGAGGGAGGACCGAAGGTAGGTCTGACTAACTCCAGGGGTCACATCCACTGTTGGCTCCTGCGCTCGGGCGCGTGCATAACCACTGATGGGGTTATGCACATACCGCCCCAACCACCCGGTGGCCTGGAGTGCCTTCGCCTTCGCCGAAGGTATCATCAAGTGCTGCTGGATCAGGTCGGGGCTGGCCTGATCCAGTTAGAGGCCATTGCCCGGCCCGGAGCCTTTAACCAAGCAGCCGCCTGGTCCTGGCCGGCAGCAGGATCATGGCTTCGCGAACACGTCGGCCCACCAGTCCTCGACGTACACGGACAACCTGACGCAGCCGGTGCCATACGCCACCTGAAGAGCATCGCCGATCGGGAGCGAGCAGCGGTCTCGGAGTTGTCCACTCTGATTCAGGCACAGGAGCCCGTGAGTGCGGGGTGGCAGCCGGCCCCACGATGAGGAGGACACGATGACCCTGACGGTGAACGGAGAGGTTGCGACGGAACCGACCTTGAACGTCCCTAATCCCAAGTGCTGCTCTGTTGCTGGGACTCTATGTGAGGAGTGCCGGCACATGAGAGGAACAACCATGACAACCATCAACGCCGAATCGAATCCGGTGGAGAAATCAGAGCATGCCGCTTTGCGCTCAGTCCTATCGGAGGACGAGCCCGGCCGAATCTCAAGGACTGCGATCAGAGCTACCGCAACCGCCCAGGCTGGGGACAGCGCTAAGGCAGCTGCTCTTCACCGCAAGGTACAATCCATGCACCTTCAGGCTGCTGCCGCAGCTGAGGGCAAAGATGGTGACCTGAAGAAGCGCCATCTGCGGGCCGCCTTTCTCCATAAGAGAGCTGCGGCCTCACTCATGATGAGTGCTGGGAAGGAACAGGACGGCGATGACAGTGACGATGAGGAGACCGACAATAACCGCAAGAGGCGGGGCGACGACAGCGACGATGACAGTGACGATGATGACGACGATACCACGGATAACCAAAGGAGAAGGACAGTGAGAAACAACCGATCAGCGCCCCTAGTTCCGATGACGATGGAGGCACTCTGCAAGTCCATAGTGGCCAATCGCAAGGCGGAAGGTAGCAACTCGGACTACTCACCCCAGGATGACAGCGACCGCTACAGCACCGAGGATCAGTTCGACTACGTTCCCCCGATCACCAAGTCGCCGGGTGAAGGCGCGATCGACGATGACCACGACGACAGTGTGTCCCGAAAGTTGTTCGGGAGAGGGATGCCGATGGATGATAGGGAGCGCGAGAACAGGAGGAGACAGGGAATGGACCCCGACTCACCCAACGACACTGATCCGGACCGGCCAAGTATGGACGACTACCTGACCGCGAACACCAGCGCTCCATTGATGCCATCGGTTCCGCTCGAAGTCCTCGCGAATGATAACATCAGGCATCTGAGGAGGAGCCAGCACCGCCAAGGGAGGGCGCCGACCATCAACAAGGGCAGCACTGGAACGGGTAGGAATGAGCCCCTGATCCCACCGACCCTGAATTGGGACGAGGTACGAAGACAGCAGAGGTAGGACAGGGGAGGGTCAGGCCGATCCGGAGGGGGGCGGTGGTCGTTCTCGCGGTAACCATAGATACCGCGGGTCGAGACGGGGCTGACTTGTGGTCGAGCCGTCTTGGCGGCCGGAACGACCGCCGCTCCTCTTCTACTCTCGGAGATAAGAGATGTACTCGTTGCATGAGGTCTCGCGCCTGAATCTTGAGTGGCTTCAGAATCACCTTGACCAGTTGGGGCTCGGTGCCATTCGTGCTTCAGGTCTTGTCGATAACCTCTTCGTGGTCGATTCCTTGGCGGATAGTCGCGGTCCGCTGAGCGGCATCTACCACGTTGACCAGCGCGAAATCCTTGTTAACGCCTACTCAGATCGATCACTAGAGGAAACTGCCGTCCACGAACTGGCTCATGCGGCCGACATCATGGCTGGTGTTCGCATGGGACTTCCTCGCGGTTGCTGCGCCTCGAACCGATCCGGCACCGTCTTCAACATCGTGGCGCGCATGGGTCGTGGTCGCGTCTACTTACCTCTAGTCTCGACTCGCAATCGGCAGCAGTACGCTCGCGAGCGCTGGGGTGAGCTACCCGAGGCACTGGCCTGTTCGGTCGGCGCATGGGTGAAACAGCGCATGGCTGAGCGCGGGATGGCTCAGTTGACCACGAATGAGCAGCGCATCTTCGGTCGTTCTGACGTTCGCAATCTCCTCACCTACGTCGAGCAGCGGTTGTATCCCCTGCTGGTGGTGATGAGTCGTGGTCAGTCCTGCGTCCAGCCCGTGGCGCGGTTGCCTCAGCAGCGCCGTCTGACACGTCCGGTCCTGTCCCTCGGTCAGCGGGCCTTCGATCCGCGCACCCTGAAGGTCGGTCGCGTCAGGGGCCGCTACTTGCGCAAAAAGGGCGGGCGGTAGCAGGGATAGCAGGGATAGCAGGGATAGCAGGGTGCGACAGGATGCCCGCCCCTGCGCTTCGGCGCCGGGGGGTAAACCGGCTCCCACGCGACGCCCCCACGCAAGCCTGGGCAACGGGAATGGGCATTCCCGCGGGCGCCCGGTGCCGGTCAGGTGCGGGGCTTTCCGGGGGGTAGCGCGAGCGCTTCACGCACCCTATCCGCACCCTACGGGCGGTAAATCGGGGTACTTGGGGGCAATCCTTGGGATGAAGCTGGTAGGAGACTTGTTGTAACTTGTTACAAGGCAAGGGCTTGTGGAAATGTCAAATCGATTTAGCATTCATGAGGGATGATATTCCGGCTGAGGAGATTTGTTTAGCCGCGACCCGGAGGGGAGCGCGTCGGACGCGCTCCCCTCCGGGTCGCGGCTAAACGGGGCCGTGTCGCAGCATCGTGGCGGGGATGAGCAGCTGGAAGGAACTGCCGCGGCCCAGGTCGCTCGACACCTCCAGGGCGACGTGCAGTTCCTGCACGAGGCGATCGACCACGGCCAGCCCGAGGCCGCTGCCGCCGGAGGAGTCGCCCTTGCCGGCGCTGCCGCGCTCGAACGGTTGGAAAATCGACTCCTGTTCCTCGGGAGGAATGCCGACGCCGGTGTCGTGGACGCCGAGAGCGAGGAACTGCCGCGCGCCCTCCTGCCGCCAGGCCGCCAGGAACTCGACGCGCCCCGTCGGGGTGTAGCGAACGGCGTTGCCCAGCAGGTTTGTCAGCAGGCGGCTGAGGCGCACCCGGTCGGACTGGATCTCCCAGCCGCGCACGGCGCGCAGGTCCTGTAACAGGAGGAGCCCTTTCTGGCGGGCGGCGGCGGCCTGCTCCTCGGCCAGGGCGACGAGGAAGGGCTCCAGGGCGAACCACGCGGCCTCCACCCGCCGCCCCCCCTGCGACGGGCCGCGCGCCCAGTCGAGGAGGTCCTTGCCGACCGACATGGCGCGCTCGGCCGCCCCACGGATGCGTGCGACGGTGTCGGCCAACTCGTCGGGCAGCTCGGCCGCGGGAGGCAACTCGTCGAGGCACAGGCGGAGCGCCTGGAGCGGGTTGCGCAGGTCGTGGGCCAGGCCAGCCAGCATCTGCCAATCCGGCTCGGGCGGCCGCAGGATGACGCTGCCGACGATGGCCACCACCTGCCCGTTGCCGTCGCACAGCGGCGCCGCCGTCCAGTGCAGATGCTGCACGGCCGAGCCCTTGCGCACCAGGGCGAAGAGCGCGTCGGCCGGCCGGCCCTCGTGCCAGGCGACGATCAGCGGCAGGTCGGTGGTTGTGACGGGGGCGCCCGCCAGGGTCGTCAAGGGCTGGCGCGACGGATCGACAGCGGTGAAGGGCACCCCTTCCCCCTGGAGGCGGCGCGCGGTCTCGTCGAGGCAGTAGAGGAGCCGGCGGCGCACGTCCAGGTACACGTGCCCAACGGGGACGCTGTCGGGGCTGGCGGGCGGACGCAACTTGCCACTGCCGCGCCTGTGGGACAACGAGGCCATGCCATACCCCTGGCACGCCGGCCGACCGGGCCGACATGAACCGCGCAAACGACGTCAGGCGATCAAGCCATTCGGGAGCCACATCCATTGTGACCCGGCGACCGACCCTTGCACAAGAGGATTTCTGGGGGAACAGTCGCATTCTTCCGCCCGCCCGTAGCGGTAAGCGGGACGCATGCGGGTACGGCAAAAGCCCGCCCGCCGATCCGGACCTATATTTCGGCAGCGGTGTGAATCTCATCCTGTCCGTTCACGACCCCCTCAGGAGATTAGCGGAATGGTGCAACGACGGTTGTGGTGGTCGGTGTTGCTGCTCGTCGCCCTCGTCCCGGGCTGCGGGCAGGAGGTCGAGGACGATACGCCCCCGGCGACGCCGGAGGATCCGCCCGAGCGCCTGGGCGACAGCATTGACGTGTCGCTGTCCGACCTGCTCGGCAAACCGCGCGGCGAATTGGCGGCACTGGTCGATGACTGGGGCGGGCGGGCGCAGGCGCAGGAGCAGTTCCGCCGCGAGCGGCGCCTCGAACTGGCGCTGCTGCCGGGGGCCCGCTGCCCGCTGATCGTGCCGGTGCTGCGCGAGGCGCGCTTCGCACCCGAGGCCGGCCTCAGCTTGCCGCCCTACGTCGCCGAAGGGACGAGCGACAGCGACCTGGCCGTCCATCTGGCGCGGTACGGCGACGACGAGGCGGCGCGGAAGTTGGTCGATCCGGCCGACACCGAGGCCCGGCGGCGCATCGACGATTACCGTTGCGAGCGGACTTACCCGGTCGAGTGGGCGCGGCTCGCGGGGCTCATGCTGCACGTCGCCCAGGTGCGCCTGGCCCAGGGCGATACCGACGCGGCGACGGAACTGGTCGTGCTGCACCGGCAGCTCAAGGAAGTGCTCGACCCGACGGCGAGCCGCGGTCCGCTCGGGGCGGCGCTGCTGTCCCCGGGCCGGCAGGCGCTGGCCCAGGCCGCGGCGGCCTGGCGGGGGGCGAAGCGGACCGCTCTGCTGGCCGAGGATGTCGAGGCGGCGCTCGGCGCGTGGGGCGAGACCCCGGTGGCGCCGCCGGCGGTGGCACCGGGGATCGGCCGCGCCGAGGTGGCCCGGCTGCTGCGAAGTCCGGGGCAGGGGCGCGTCATCGCGGCGCTGACGACGGCGCGCGGGTTGGACCTGCTCGACCTGCCGCTGCCGCCGGAGGGGGCTCAGGCGCTCCTCGCCTTCTTCGACACCTCCGACCGGCTGAGCGAGGTGCTGGTGACGTACCGTCCCGGCGTGGCCGCGCTGTACCCGGGGCCGCGCGACCTGGCCAACCATCTGGAGCAGCGCGGCGTGGCCGGCAAGGAGTCGAAGGCTCCCGGCCTGGTGATCCGCAGTTACCCGGCCGGCGGGTTCACCTGCGAGGCGGTCGTCGTCTCGCGCGGCAACCCCATCGGCGCTTTCGCCCGTTTCGCAGGAGAAAAGTCCGCATCGGGGGTGCTGCCGCGCGACTTCGGCGCCGCCCACCTCGACCGCGGCTTCGAGCAGAACCGCCTGCGGCTGGCTCCCGAACAGAGTGGGGCCGCCTTGCGGACCGAGCGCCCTGCGGCCCTGGCGCAACTGAAGGGCCCGCTGCGCCGGGTGAAATTGGCCGGGGCGGTCGTGGAGCGCGCCGGCGACGAGGACGCCACCGCCCGGGTGCTGCTCCGCTACGCCACCGACGCGGGGGCCACGGTCCACGAGACGGCGCTGCGCCTGTGGGCCGAGGGCGGGCCGGCGCGGATCACCGGGCAGGAGGACGAGAGCGGCGGCCACCTGGTGCTGGCCTGGGAGGACGGCCGAACGAGGCTCACGATGCGCTGGCCCTACGCCAACGGCGAGGCGCTGGAGCTGGAGGCCGAGGACGTCAGCGGCACCGACGCCGCCCGCCGGGCCGCCGACGCCGCCGCCCTTGATCGGCAGGAGCGCAAGGCTCGCCTCGCGGCCGGCAGCCCGCTGACGCGCTTACCGTCCTTCCTCGATTACGAAGGAGTGCGGCTCGGCAGTAGCCGGGCCCAGGTCGAGCAGGCGCTGCCGCGGGGAGAGAGCGTCGTCAAGCGCAACGTCGCCGGCGGGATCCTGGTGACGCTGACCGGCGAAGCGCCGAAGGGATCGCCGCACGTCGCCCGGCAGTCGTTCGTCCGCTTCGACGCCGACGGCAAGGTGATCGAGCTGCGCACGCGCTACGGCGAGGGGGCGGCCGGCGGCAACTGGAGCCAGGCGCTCTTGAACGGGCTGAAACGCCGCTGCGGCGCGGCCGCGGAGTTGCCGGGGCCGTGGACACTGGTGTGGGCCGACCTGCCGGCGCGCAAGCCGGCGGCCCTGTACCGCTGGGAGGACGACGTCGCCGTCCTGACGTGCCAGCGCGACGCCTGGGGCGTGGAGGTGACGCTGCGCGACGCGAGCGGCCCCGACCCGTCGCTCGCTCCGCTGCCGCCACCGGAGTTCCTGCCGCACGGCCCGGCGGGTGAAGTGGCGCTGGGCGCCCGGCGCGACGAGGTGCTGCGGGCAGCCGGAGACAAGCCGAGGACGTTGGCCGACGGTGCCCTGGTGGTGGCGCCGCGGACCGCGGCGCCGTATGACACGCTGCTGGTCTACCTCGACGGCGACCGCGCCACGCGCATCGTGGCGCGGTATGCGCAGGCGGCGCCGCCGAAGGCCAAGCCGGCGCAGCTGACGAAGTTGCTGACAGAGGCCTGGGGCCGCGACGCGCGCGGCCTCGGCTGGCCGGCGCGGCAGGACGTGCCGGATGGGCAGGGGTTGCAGGGCCTCGGCTGGCACGACGAGTCCACGCAGGTGCGCCTTTTTTGGCAGGAGGCGGAGAACGGCCCGCCGCGCCTGTACGCCGAGTGGAAGGAGTTGACGACGAAGTAGTCAGACGATTTCCCTGCTCCGTTTAGCGGCGGCTCGCAGAGCCGCGCGGCTCTGCGAGCCGCCGCTAAACGACTCAAACGAAGGCACGCCGAAGCGGCACCTCTTCGTGTTGGGAATATTTCCATCAATTATAGCTGATTTCGAGCCGGTGCCACTGGTTCGTCAGGTAGGCAACGGCCCCGTGCTGACGGCCGAAGTACGCGCCTTTGCCGGCGAGGATGTCGGGCCAGGGCCGGCCCGGACCAATCACCCGGTAGAAGAGCGTGGCGGCAGGCAGTAGGACGTACATGGGGATGGGCTTCCCGGCTCGCCGACCCGGCGCTAGGCGGACCCGAGGGCCTCAGCCGGTCGGGACAGGTAGGCGATCAAGGCCGGCAGGGCGACCCGGCCCCCCTGGGCCAGCAGCCCCAGCAAGGCTTCTTCCCGCTTCGGAGGCGGCAAGTCCTCGATGGGCACGGCACCCCCTCCCGGCAAAGGGACCAGATAGTCTCCGCGCGCCGGTTGACCGAGACGCCGCCTCATCTCGGCGGCGTCGTAGTCGAAAACGGCGAGGGCGTCGTACAGCATCCCTTCGGCCCACCAGGCGGCTTCCTCCGCATCCGCGACGACAGCCGACCAGATCGCGCCCCTTGCGGCGAGTGCGCGGGCCACTGAACAGGACAAGCCCATCAGGCGGAGGATGTGATAGTTACCCACGCCCGCTTCGCGGGTGAACCAGCCGAGGCGCTCCGGCAAGGCTTCCGGGTACTCGAACTCGCCTCGCGAGCACCTGACCTTCTCCAGAGCTGACATGACTCACCTCAGACAACTTGATCGAGCGTCCCCCGACCGGTTCGGATTGGGGAACACCCGCGACACGGCACGACAGCGTCTGATGTTGAGTGTCGGCTGCGCTGCGCGAAAAAACAAGCGATGCTTCGGCCTGGTCGGTGAAACGACTGGGTCTCGCGCTCCCTGCACTGATGTCTTGCGGTGACGGATGCGATGACTATCCGAGACGTGCCGCCGAACGGTTTCTATCTTCCTGCTGCTTTTCCGGTGACTTTCGCCGAGGGCCACGCGATGATGTACGGAGGTACTGATAGCACCCCGGGGTGAGGGCTCGGATTCCCTCATGCCCCGGGATGACGCGGCGGGGGGTGTTCATGAGCGCCCGGAGGTTTACGGTGGTTTCCCTCTTCACGGGGGGCGGCGGACTCGACCTCGGCCTCGAGCAGGCCGGGTTTCAGACGGTCAGCGCGGTTGACTCCGACGCGGACTGCGTTGCCTCTCTTCGCAGGAACCAGCGCAGACGTCTTCTCGTCGGTAACGGGCGGACCTACCTGGACGGCACCCTCCTCATCGATGCGGGCGTCGAAACCCTGCACCCGGACCAACTTCGCTCGCCGGCGTGCGGCCCTTGCTGGACGCCCGACCTGATGGCCGGCGGCCCTCCCTGTCAGCCCTTCAGCAGTTCGGGCAAGCTGCTCTCGGTGGACGACCCGCGCGGCAGACTGTTCGAGCACTTCGTTCGCCTGGCCGCCGGGTTGCAACCGAAAGTGATCTTCTTCGAGAACGTCCGGGGACTGGTGACGGCCCGCGGTCCCGGCGGGGAACCAGGCGAAGCCCTGCGCATGGTCAAGGAAGCCTTCGAGAGCATTGGTTACGCTACGACCTTCGCGCTGCTTAACGCGGCGGACTATGGCGCGCCTCAGCGGCGCGTCCGCTGCTTCATGATGGCGACCCGCTGCACTGGCCTGCCGGCATTCCCCGAGCCGACTCATGCGGAAACGCCCGAAGGCGGGTTGTTCGCCGCTCGCTTGCCCTGGGTGACGTTGGGTCAGTTCCTGACCTCGTTCCCGCCCCCGACGGCGGATGAAATCGTGCGGCCGACGCCGCTCCTCGCCTCTCGACTGGCCGAGGTGCCGGCGGGATCGGGGCTGAAGAGTGCCGGCGCGCGCGAGGCCACTCGCCCCGGGGGACACTGGGGCTATCGGCAGGGAACCTTCATCGCGGATCTCGACGAGCCCGCCCGAACCATCACCGCCTCCGCAAGCCAGGACTGGATCAGGCTGCCGGACGGTTCGCTGCGCCGGCTGACGCTGCGGGAGTGTGCGGGGCTGCAAGGCTTCCCCCCCGAATGGCAGTTCGTTGGCCCCATCGCCAGCCGCTTCCGCCAGGTTGGCAACGCCGTCCCCTGCGTCTTTGGCAAGGTACTCGGCGAGGCGATGCGCGCCGCCCTGCAAGAGGGCGCCGGGCCGAGGCCCGCATCCGCACCCCTTCCGCGCGACCTCCTGGCAGCCATCGCCTACACGCGCAAGGAACAGGACCGTAACGGAGCGAGCCGGCGCCGAGTCATCCAGCGATTGCGAAGGGGAGAAGTCGATCCGGGCGCCGTCAAGGGACTGGGTTCCGCCGACGGCACGGGGCGCCGGTGAGTCACCGGGCCGGGGGGATGACGATGCTGACGCGCGATCGATTCCTGGCGGAGCTGGAGACAAGCCAGCGGCGGGAGGAGCAAACCTACAAGGAGTTGACTCAGGGACTATATCGGGGACTTCAGAGCCCGCTTAAGGCCCTGTACGATGAGATGGTCAGCGCGACGGCCAACCTCACCGCCGTCACGGCGCAGGCCATCCAGGATCACCCTGAAATCATCAAAATCCTGCGCTACTGTTTGGCGCCCGTCATCAGTCAAATGCGGCTTGGCCAGATCATCGGCATCAAGAGCACGGGGCCGTTCGAGAAGGGCGGGGCGAAGCCTGCCCCCCAGCAAGCCGCCGATCTGGTTCGCTGGTTTATCAACTATCTGGACCGGGAAAGGTTTCCCTGGACAGAGCCGACGCCGCCCGCGTGGTCGGAACCGGAACGGAGAATCGCCGAGCACTACGCGAAACTCTGCACCGTCGCCCTGGTGTCGAATCAGAACACGGCGACGCAGTACCGCAACCGACGTCAGGAAATGCAGGAGCGTGCGATCGCGAACGCCCTGGAGGGCATGGGGTTGCTCATCCAACAAGAACTGGGCCCGCCGGCCACCCCGAAGGTGCGGCGCAAGAAAGGCGAGCCCCCCGCGCCATTACCTCCGAGGCGCCCCGCAGGCATCCACCACGTCGAGGACGTTCGCCCCGGCCACTACGTCCGGGAGAAGACCATCCTCGCCGGTTTCGAGAGGAACCAGAAATCCGACCTGACGGCCCGCCCCGGTGCCGATCCGAAGCTCTTCTGCATCGAAGCGAAAGCCGTCGGGATTCGTATCGACTCGGCGAAGCGCCTCAAGGAGTTGAACGACAAGTTCACGGACTGGCAAGGCTCTGCCCTGCCGATAGTCACGATCGGCATCTGCGCCGGTTTCTTCAACCCGCTCGAGTTGATCGCAACCATTCGCGTGCGCGGTATTCCGATCTTCTTTGAGCATGACCTGACGCCCCTGGCCGACTTCCTGAGGCATGGGGAGTACTTCGGCTCCCCCTGGAATCCCCAATCACTTTTCCTGGAGGTTCCGCCGGCGCAATTGCAGGCGGCCATCGAGAAGATCGCGACAACATCCACCGAGGATGAGACCGACGCCGATAGCGAGCGTGAGGCCGTTGAGTAATCCCGCTCCACAGGCCCAGCGACACGGACCAGGGACCGGAGGGACGGTCCACGCCACCCCCGGCCGCGAGGCAGACGACGAAACCGATGCGGCCCGGAAGGAGGTGTAGCCGACCGCAGTCCCGCCGAATCGTATCACTCGTCTCGATCGTATCATTGGTATCATCAGGGGGCGAAACCGGTGTGCGTGCTACGAACCACATGAAACGGTTGCGGCGGCACAAGTCGTTGACTGGACAGGAGATCGGGAATCCCGATTCGTAACACGGGTGGTGTTACGAATCGGCGCCGCGTCGCCCGTCGCCCGGCGACACCCGGATGCCGTGGCACGGCCGAAGCGTCACCTGGGACTCGAAAACCGGGACGCGGATCGTTCAGGCCTATCGTCTGCACGATCCGCGTCCCGGTTTTCGCGCCGACGATTTTTGTTTCCCACCCGCCACGGGCACGCTACAATCGCCCGGCATCAGGGTTCTCACTCACCCCGGTCCCTTGGCCCTTTCCGAGATCGACCCATGAGCATGCGCCTTCGCCTTCCCCTCGTCCTGTCCGTGGTATTGTTCCCCCTCGCGGCCCGGGCCCAGGAGCCCCGGCTGGTCCTTCAGATCGGCCATTCCAAGGGGATCAACGCGGTCGCCTTCAGTCCGGACGGCAAGGTGGTGGCGACCGCCAGCGCCGACCAGTCGATCAAGCTGTGGCACACCGCCTCGGGCGCCGAGCTGCACACCCTCGCCGGCTTCAACGGCGAGGCCACCGGAGTCGCCTTCAGCCCCGACGGCAAGCTGGTGGCCGGCGCCAGCCGCGACGAAATCGTCCACGTCCACAGCGCGACCACCGGCGAGTTCCTCTTTTTCATTCCCAAGATGAGCGGTCCTCTCTGGGCCGTCGCCTTCAGCCCCGATAGCAAGCACGTCGCGACCGCCGGCGACGGCTCCGTGTACCTCTGGGATATCAACGAGCGCAAACTGGGCCAGGCGCACCGCATGTTCGCCTCCGGGGGGCACGCCCTGGCCTTCCACCCCAAGGCCCACGAGCTGGCGGTCGCCTGCGGGGACAGGACCGTCAAGGTCGTGGAAACCGATGGCGGCAAGGTGCGCCACGAACTGACCGGCCACAAGGGGCCCGTGCTGGCGGTCGCCTACAGCGACGACGGCAAGCACATCGCCAGCGCCGGCGAGGACGGCACCGTCCTCCTCTGGAAATCGACCGGCGGCGACTCGGTGTCCACCTTCAAGGGGCACGCCGGCAAGGTCAACGCGATCGCTTTCAGCCACGACGGCAAAACGCTGGTCAGCGGCAGCGACGACAAGACGATCCGCTTCTGGGACGTCGCCACGGGCAAGTTGCGCGGCCCGGTCAAGGATTTGCCCCACACCGTCAACGCCCTGGCCTGGACCGCCGACGGCGAGACGCTGGTGAGCGGGACGAAGCAGGTGCCGGCCGCCCGCCTCTGGCGGGTCAACGAAGAGCACTCGGAGGCCCAGCCGGGCCACCTCCTCCACGGCGCTGCCGACAAGGTCTACAGCGTGAGTTTCGCGCCCGACGGCAGCGGCCTGGCGATGGGGATGGACGGGACCATCGCCCTCTGGCGGCTGGGCACCGCCCGGCAGTTGTGTACGCTGGAGGCGCACGCCCGGGTGGCGGCCGTCGCCTTCAGCCCCGACAGCCGGCTGCTGGCCAGCGCCGGCTCCGACAAGTGGCTGAGGCTGTGGGACGCCCATGACGGCCGACTGCTGCACAGCGAACTCCAGGCGGGGGTCAGCGGGCTCGCCTTCAGCCCCGACGGCAAGGCGCTCGCGGTCGTCGGCATCGAGCGCTCGGCCCGCCTCTTCAACGTCCGCGGCGGCAAGCTGCACCCCGGCACCGAACTGATCCTCGAGGACAAGCCCGAGCAATACTTCTCGGTCGCCTTCAGCCCCGACGGGAAGGCGCTCGCCGCCGGCACCGCCGGCCAGGTCCGCCGGTGGAACCCGGCCACCGGGAAGCCGCTGCCGGCACTCAAGGGGGACGCGGCCCGTTACTACGCGGTCGCCTTCAGCCCCGACAGCGCTACCCTCGCCGGGGGGTGCCAGGACGGGACGATCAACCTCTGGAACGTCGCCGACGGCAAGGTGCGCCGCCAGCTCAGGACGGAACTCTACGGGGACCACTACATGGCCGGCTGCGTCGAGTGCGTGGCCTTCCACCCCGACGGCAAGGTGCTGGCCAGCGGCAGCGACGACCGCACCGTCCGGTTGTGGAACGCGGAGACGGGGGCTCAGCAGGGCCTCGCGCTGCGCCGCCACGGCCACGCCGTCAAGTCGGTCGCCTTCAGCAAGGACGGCCAGTTCCTCGTCTCGGCGAGCGGCGACGGCCTCCTCTCGGGCAACGGCGACGGCCAGGTGAAGCTGTGGTCGTACCCGAAGGCCGGCGTCCCGAAGCTCCTCTGCACCCTGGTATCCTACGCCAACGGCAAGTGGGCGGTGGTCGATCCGCGCGGCCGATACGACGCCTCCAACGGCGGGGACGTGCCCTGGCTGCACTTCGTCGTCGATAACCAGCCGATCGCCCTGAGGCAGCTCAAGGCGGCTTACTACGAGCCCCGGCTGCTGGACAAGCTCCTCGGCTTCAACAACGAGCCACTGCGCGAGGTCAAGAGGGAGATCAAGGACCTCAAGCTCCCCCCGCGCGTCGCCGCCCCGTCCTTCGACCGCAAGAAGAAGGAACTGACCGTGAAGGTCAGCGATGCCGGGGGCGGCGTCGGCCGGGTGCAGGTGTTCATCAACAACAAGGAATGGCTCGCCGACGCCGGCGTCCCCAAGGGCGGCGGCGAGGTCAAGCTCGACCTGTCGAAGGCCCCCACCCTGCTCGGCAAGGGGGACGAGGTGCGCATCGTCACCTGGAACACGGACGGCGACCTCGCCGGCCGCGGCCTGACGCGCGAGTTGGACACCGACGCCCCCGTCAAGCCGCCCGACCCGGAACTCTACGCCATCGTCGTCGGCGTCTCCGAGTACAAGGGGATGCGGCTCAACCTGAAGTACGCCGCCAAGGACGCGGATAACTTCGCCGCGGCGCTGGCCACGGGAGGCAAGGCGCTGTACGGCACCGAGAAGGTCCACCTGACCCTGCTGAGTACCTCGAAAGCGAAGGGAGCCCTACCGCCCACCAAGAAGAACTTCCAGGAGGCGTTCGAGGGGGTCCGGAAGGCGGCCCGGCCGCAGGACATCTTTGTCGTGTTCCTGGCCGGGCATGGGCTGGCGCTGCCCGAAGAGGACCTGTACTGCTACCTGACCCAGGACGCCGAGAAACTCGACGGCAAGGAGTACGGCAAGGCGGAGGTGCGCCTGGCCACGGCGGTCAGCAGCGAGGAACTGGTGGAGTGGATCAAGCAGGTGCCGGCGCTGAAGCAGGCGATGGTGCTGGACACCTGCGCCGCGGGGGCGGCCGTCACCAAGCTCACGGAGCGGCACGACGTCTCCGGCCGCCAGATCCGCGCCATCGAGAAGCTGAAGGACCGGACCGGCTTCCACGTCCTGATGGGCTGCGCCGCCGACCGCGTCAGCTACGAGGCCACCAAGTACCAGCAGGGGCTGCTCACCTACGCCCTGCTCCGGGGGATGACGGGACCGGGGCTGGACGAGAAGAAACAGGTCCAGGTGGACATGCTGTTCCGCTTCGCCGCCGACCTGGTGCCGGAGCTGGCGCGCGACGTCGGCGGCATCCAGCAGCCGATGCTCAGTTCGCCGCAGAACGAGAAGATCCCGGTAGGGAAGCTGACGGCCACGGACATCAAGCTGCCGCAGGCCCGGCCCCTGATCCTCAAGCCGCGGCTGACGAACCCTGCGGTCGGCGACGACGACCTGGAACTGGTCCCGAAGCTGCGCGAGCGCCTCAGCGACGGCGCCGCACGCGGGGCCGGCGGCAAGGGCGGAGCCGTCTACGTGGACGCCGACGAGATGCACGACGCCGTGCGCCCGGCCGGGACCTACACCGTGAAGGGGACCGACGTGACGGTCAACGTGGTCCTGCGGAAGAACAATGAAACCGTGGCCGACCTGCCATCCATCCAGGGAACCACGAACGACCGCGACGGCCTCGCCGACCGGATCGCGAGGGCGATCGCCGACTGGCTGTCGAAACAGTGATGCGATGGCCGGAGTTTCGCCGCGAGCGCCGATTCATCGATTCGCGAAACGATGAATCGGCGCTCGCGGCGAAACGAGGGGTCAATTCGTGACCACTTTCACCAGGACGCCGTCGGTATGGTAGTTGCGGATTTGAATGTGTACGACCCCATCCTTCCTGGGCTTCCAATCGAACTGCATGCTGTGTCCCACCTTGTGCTGGATTTCATTCCCCTCGGGATCGATGACCCGGACGTCGAGGGGCACGCCGACGTTGAAGAGCTTGGCCACGCAGACGGAGGCGACCTGGCCGCCGATGAACTTCCGCGTGAGATCGGCGACCGGCTTGTCGGCCTTCTTGTCGGTGGGGAGGATGATCCCCTGCCACGAGGTTCCCCCGTTGGGGGTCCCACGGCTCTTCCCGGACACCATGTCATCCGTCTCGGCGATCAGTTTCTTGACCGTGTCGTTGGCGGCGGTGGGCATGGCCTTCGCTTCCTTGAAGAGCTTCTGCAACGCCTCCTTCTTCACCTCCGCCTTCTTCTCGGGGGGCGTCTCCTTGCCGGCCCCTTCAACCTTGATCTCCTCGCCGCTGGGCTCTTCCGTGTTGAAGAGGATGTCGATCCCCAGGAGCAGGGCCTTCGGGTCGTTGTTCCGCCGCCCGTAGTCGATGAGGTCGTTGGCGGTCCCGATGTCCTTGACCGCCTGGGCCGCCTTGGCGGCATCCTTCTCTTTGGCCTCCTTCTTCTCCTCGGCCCACGAGCGCCCGCCCGGCGCCAGGACGGCCCCCAGGCCGAACACGGCCACCAGGGCCGCCACACCGCACAGCGATCGCATGCTTCGCATCGTCACACCTCCACTGGGGAAAGAATTGTCACCCGGTCCGCCGCACCCGCGGCGGGGGCGTCACAAGACGCGAATCTCACGTACCGTCCGGTTTTCACCGCGAGGACACGGACCCTTGTGATACGCGGTGCCGCAAGCCCCGTCAACGAAAATCAGGCCGCCTCCCGGTGCCGATTCCACAAGCATGAACGCACTTCCTCCCTCACCACGGACATCGGGCGCCGCTTTTCCCGAAAAAGTTGCCGCGCGGCGTGTCCGAGACGAGGGACTCCTTACGGGGGCGGCCCAGAACGTCTTCGTCCGGCAGACAGTTGAATCGCGTTCGTATCTGTGTTACTTAAGAGGCGCTCACAGGAGGCGAGCCGCCGGTCTTGTCCCGGCGGGAAGAACCCCCGCCGCTCGCCAACGCCTCGGTGGCTCGAGTCACTACTTCGGAGGTCACCCATGTTCGTCCACCGCTGCCTTTCGCTCTTCCTGGCGGCCGCGCTGGCCGCGCTCACCGGAGCCTGCGCCGGCGAGCCGGCCAGGCCCGAAACGCCCACCGAGCCAGGCAAAGCCGAGCAGCCGCCCGAGCCGGCCAAGGCAGACAAGCCGGCTGAGTCCGCCAAGCCCGACAAGCCGGCCGAATCGACCCGCTCCGACAAGGCGGAGGTCCGCAAGAACGCGCACGCCTTGCTCGTCGGCGTCACCTTCTACGAGCACCTGCCCGAGTCGCGGCACCTGGTCGGACCGGGCAACGACGTCGAGATGATGTACACGGTGCTGACCGAGAAGTTTCACTTCAGCCCCGACCAGATCGTCAAGCTGTCCGAGAAGGAAGGGAAGGACAAGGGCAAGGACTTCCTGCCGACCAAGGCCAACATCAAGCGCGAGTGGGCGCGGCTGGCGCAGGTGGCGAAGGAAGGCGACTACGTGCTGATTCACATGGGCGGCCACGGCAGCCAGCAGCCCGAGGATCCCCCCGCCAAGGCGAAGCTCTTCGGTGACCCGGCCCTGGTGAGCGAGCCGGAGCCGGACGGGTTGGACGAAATCTTCCTGCCGCGCGACGTCGGCAAATGGGAGGGTGGCAGCGGGACAGTCCAGAACGCGATCATCGATGACGAGGTCGCCAACTGGCTCAAGGCGATCCGCGGCAAAAAGGCGTCGGTGTGGATCATCTTCGATTCGTGCCACTCCGGCACCATGAGCCGCGGCGGCGATGACACCGAGAAGACGCGCGACCTCGATATGGAGAAGGACCTCGGCGTCAAGCCGGAGGCCATCAAGAAAGCGGTTGATGCGGCGGAGGCGCGCGAGAAGGCGAAGGGAGAGAAGGCGCGCGGCGGGCCGCCGCCGTCGCCGTTCAAGCTGGCGGAGAATGGCGGCCTCGTGGCCATCTATGCCGCCCAGAACATCGAGGTGACGTTGGAGCGCGAGATGCCGCCGATGTCCAAGAGCGGCAAGGTCTACGGGCTGCTGTCGTACACCATCGCCCAGGTGCTGATGGAGGCATCGGAGAAGTCGCCGCAGCAGATGATCACCTACGCCGAGCTGGCGCGGCGCGTCCAGGCCCAGTACGTCGCCTGGGGCCGCAGCTTCCCCACGCCGCTGATCGAGGGCGAGGACAAGGACCGCGAGATCCTGGGCGACAAGATTTGGCCGGGCCGCTCGTCGATCCAGCTGAGTGTCAAGGGCGACGGCCTAAAGATCAACGCCGGCGCCATCCACGGGCTGACGCCGGATAGCATCCTGTCGGTTGCCCGGCCGGCCGGCAAGGGCAAGGACGAACTGGGCTACGTCAAGGTGACGGAGGCGAGGCCGTTCGATTCCGACGTGGAGCCGTGCGACAAGGACGGCAAGGACGCCAAGACCGAGTTCCCGAACGCGGCCGTCTGCGAGAAGTACTTTATCGCCGCCGGCGACCAACGGATACGCGTGGCTGTCGATCCCATCGACGAGAAGGGCCAGCGCATGCCCGCGGAGTACGAGAAGTTGCTGCGTGAGAGCTTGAAAACCGTCGAGAAGGAGTCCGCGGTCGTTCAAGCAGTCGAGAAGCTCCAGGAGGCCGACTGGCTGATCCGCCGCCAGAGCGACACCGAGGACCGGATCATCCTGGTCCCCGCCGCGGGTTGGTCGATCAGGAGCAAGCAGCCCGGGGCCGAGTCGAGCGTCAACAAGGAGGCCGAATCCGACGCGCTGGGCCCCGCTGAAGCGAAGGAGAAGAGTCACGCGGTGGCTTGGCTGGCGGCCACCCTCGAAGCGATCAACCGCGCCGAAACCGTGAAGCGGTTGGGCGCGACCGGCGGCAGTGAGGGCAGCGATCGCGGCATCAAGGTGAAGGTGGAAGTCGTCCGATACAAAAGCAGGACCGATCGCAAGGATCCGATCCCGCTCACCTGGGAGGGCGGCCAGCTGCCGGTCTACGCGAATGACTACCTCGGACTGCGCCTTTCCAACCCGGGCCGGAGTCCCATCGACGTCACGGTTCTCTTCGTCAGCTCCAAGTACGGCATCGAGCCCCTTTTTCCGGTGAGTGGCGACCTTAACCGCCTTCAGCCAAACGAGTCACTCCTTCTCCCCGGCTTTTTCAAGCCCAATGACAAATCGTCGGGGCTGGAACACATCGTTGTTCTGGCGGTCAAGGCTCAGGGGCAGCCCGTCGATTTCGGTGTGCTGAAGCAGAAAGACCTGGAGGTTGCCGGGAAACGAGACCTGCCCAAACCAATCCCCAAAGACGCCCTCGCGTGTCCGGTGGGCCAACTGCTCCGGCGCGCCGCGGCGGGGGAAGGGAACTCGCGCGGCCTGACGCGGGAAGAAGTCGAGGACTACGCTGCGGCGATATTCCCACTGCAGACACATAATGAGAAGCGACCCAAGGAATCGCCCAAGAAATGACCGGCCTTAGCGCGGCCCGCCGTGCGAGGTAGAATACATCATCCGGCGGCGGCGCCGGCCCATCGCAAAACCTTCGGGGGCGAGCGCGCTCGCCCCCTTGCTCGTTTGAGGGTACCCATGCAGGACGCCTCTTTCTCCTTCCTCAAAACCATCCTCGAAACGCCCAGCCCGTCGGGGTTCGAGCGGCCGGTGCAGGACCTCGTCCGGGCCTGGGCGCGGCAGTACGCCGACGACGTCCGCACCGACCGTCACGGCAACGTCATTGCCGTGCTCAACGCCGGGGCCGGGCCGCGCGTCATGCTCGCCGGCCACTGCGACCAGATCGGCCTGATGGTGCAGCACATCGACGAGAACGGCTACCTCTACGTGCAGCCGATCGGCGGCTGGGACATGCAGATCCTGCTGGGCCAGAACCTGAGCGTGTGGGCGAAGGACGGCCCCATCGCGGCCGTCGTCGCTCGCCGGGCGCCGCACCTGCTCACCAACGAGGAGCGCAACAAGGTGCCGCAGTTCCAGGACGTCTGGCTCGACGCCGGCTTCAAGGACCGCAAGGAGGCCGAAGGGCTCGTCACGGCCGGCGACCCGGTGACCTTCGCCCTGGGCTACCGCGACCTGCGCAACGGCCTGGCCGTGTCACCCGCTATGGACGACAAGGTCGGTCTGTGGGTGGTGATGGAGGCGCTGCGGCTGCTCAAGGGTCGGCCGCTCCAGGCCGCCGTCTTCTGCGTCTCGACGGTGCAGGAGGAGATCGGCCTGCGCGGCGCCACGACCAGCACCTACGGCATCCACCCGACGGTCGGCGTCGCCGTGGACGTCTGCCACGCGACCGACACGCCGGGCAACGACAAGAAGCAGATCGGCGACACCAAGCTCGGCGGCGGGCCGGTGCTGTTCCGCGGGCCGAACGTCAACCCGCGCGTCTTCGAGCGGCTGCACGAGGCGGCGACGGCCCACGAGATCACCGTGCAGGTCAAGGGGGCGCCGCGCGGCACCGGGACCGACGCCAACGCCATGCAGCTGAGCCGCGACGGCGTGGCCGCGGGGCTGGTCGGCATCCCCAACCGCTACATGCACAGCCCCGTCGAGGTGGTCCACCTCGATGACCTGGAGCAGGCGGCGCGGCTGCTCGCCGAGTTTTGCCTCGCCGTCACGCCGCAGATGGACTGGACGCCGTAAGGCGCGTTTCGATTTCTCGTTTCGCGCTCGCGCGAGCGCGAAACGAGAAATCGAAACGCGAGTGGCGGCTAACCTTGCGGCCGCGAGTGCCCCTCCGCTATCGTTGTGCAGATTCCAGGGGAGAGGGGTTTTCATGACCGACGACCTGTCGCGCGAAGAAGTCCACGAAACCGTCGATCGTGTGGTCGAGGAGTTGCTCGCGGCGGCCGGCGTCCAGGCGCCGCCGGTCGATGCCATCAAGATCGCCCAGGGCCACCTCGGCATGATCGTCTGCCTCGACCGGCGGCAGCGGCAGCGCGGCCGGGCCCAGCGCGCCGGCGGCCGCAAGCAGATCTTCCTCCGTCCCGAACCGTCCGAGGAGCGCCACCAGTGGACCGTCGCCCACGAGATTGGCGAGCATTTCAAGGCCGACCTCCTTGGCCGCCTCGGCCTCGAGCCGGGCCAGACGCGCGCCATGTCCGGCGAGTCGCTGGCCAACCTGTTCGCGCAGCGGCTGCTGGTGCCGACCGGGTGGCTGCGCGACGACGCCCCGGCCTGCGACTTCGACCTGCCGCAGCTGAAGTCGCGCTACTCGACCACCAGTCACGAGGTGATCGCCTGGCGGCTGCTCGACCTGCCGCACGCGTGCATCATCACCGTGGTCGATAACGGCCACGTGCATCGCCGCCGCAGCAACGCCTGGCCGGTCCGCAAGGAACTCCAGCCCGCCGAGGAGGAGTGCCAGCGCTACGTCAACTACTACAGCCGGCCGCACGCCCTGGCCCGCGACGGCTGGACCGTGCAGGGCTGGCCGGTCCACCAACCCGACTGGAAGCGCGAGATCCTCCGCAGCGTCGTCGAGAGCGCAGAGTGAGCGGCCAAGGACAAAGCACAGAGGACGAAGTACAAAGAAAGAGAGCCCCGTGCGGGCTTGTCGTTCGTCCTTTGTCCTTTGTCCTCGAGGGAACGGAGTGTCCCGCACCATCTTCGCCTTCAACGGCGACCTCGAATCGCGCCTGGCCCTGCACTGGCTCGTCCACGAGCGCGGCTTGCCGGTCGTCGCCCTCTCCCTGGACCTGGGGCAGGAAGTCTACCTCGAGCCGCTCGGCGAGTTGGCGCTGGAGCTAGGGGCGTCGTCGTCGCTGGTCCTCGACCGGCGGGCCGAGTTCCTGCGAGGGTTTGCCTTTCCGGTCCTCCAGGCCGGCGCCCTCTACCAGGGCGGCTGTTTCCTCGGCTCGGCGCTGGCCCGCTACGTCATCGCCCGGGAGTTGGTGCGCGTCGCCCAGGAGGAAGGCTCCTCCCAGGTGGCCCACAGCGCCGCCAGCAAGGGCAACGACCAGGTGCGCATGGAAGGCGCCATCGCCGCCCTCGACCCGCGCCTCGAAGTCCTGGCCCCGGTGCGGCTCTGGAACCTGCGGACCCTCGAGGACAAGTTGAATTACGCCCACCGCCGCGGCATTCCGATCGAGGAGCCGCCCGCACGACCGGTCACCATCGACCGCAACCTGTGGGGGGCGATCATCTCCCTGCCCGACCTGATCGACCCGTGGGAGGCGCCGCCGGCCGACGTCTTCGTCCTGACGCGCTCCCCGGGCGACGCGCCGGACCAACCGCACGAGGTGGCGCTCGGCTTTGTGCAGGGGGTGCCGCACAGCCTCGACGGCACGGCGCTGGAGCCGCTGGCGCTGGTACGCGAGCTGAATCGCCTGGGCGGGCTGCACGGCGTCGGCCGCAGCGACGTGCTGGAAGATCGGCTCTTCGGCATCAAGAGCCGCGAGCTGTACGAGACGCCGGCGCCGACCATCCTGCTGACGGCCCATCGCGACCTGGAGAGCCTGGTTCAGAGCCGCGAGTTGCTGCAAGCCAAGGACGGCCTGTCGCGGCGCTACGCCGAACTGGTCTACACCGGGCTCTGGTTCCACGACCTGCGGGAATCGTTGCAGGGCTTCGTCACGCAGACGCAGCGCTTCGTCACCGGGGAAGTGCGCGTGGAGCTCTACAAGGGGAACTGTCGCGTGGTGGGGCGGCGCAGCAGCAACAGCCTGTACGACGGCGAACTCGCCAACCAGGCGAACCTCGAGTGGTTCGACGGGCAGTGGAGCGAATTGGCCCAGGGGTTCACGTCGCTGTGGACGCTGCCCTCGCGGCTGGCGGCGCGGCGGCAACCGGCAGAGCCGCGGGCGCCTGGGGGTTGGCCGGCCCCTTGAGCGCCGCAATCGCCCTTTACAAGCTTGACATCGCCCGCCAAGATGATGCATGCTAGATGAAGCGGCCGTCGTTCCTCTGCGGGGCGACGGCCGGTCGCGTTCCGCAAGTTGCACAGGACTGAAGCGCTATGTCGAACGAACGGATCCCGATGTCGCGGGAAGGCTACGACAAAAAGAAGGCGCAGCTCGATCACATGAAGAACGTTCAGATGATCGAGATCACCAAGCGCGTGGCCACGGCCCGCGACATGGGCGACCTGAGCGAGAACGCCGAGTACCACGCCGCCCGCGAAGACCAGGGCATGCTCCAGGCCAGGATCCGCCAACTCGAGGACGAACTGGCCCGCGCCTTCATCGTGGACCGCAAGAACCTCCCCAGCGATACCGTCGTCTTCGGCGCCCGCGTCAAGGTCAAGGACCTCGACTTCGACGAGGACGAGGAATACACCCTCGTCGGGCCGGGCGAGGAAGACTACGACAACAACAAGATCCTGACCACCAGCCCGATCGGTCAGGGACTCATCGGCAAGAAAATCGGCGACACCGCCGAGATTCAGGTGCCTCGCGGCGTCCTGCGCTACAAGATCCTCGCCATCTCCTTCGGGGCCTGACAACTCCCCCAGGCCGCCCGTCGGCCACACGGCCGGCACGCCCAGTGTCCGCGCGGTTCACAGAATCTTTGTTTTTTCGTTGACGTGGCCGCGGATCGGCTTACGATTCAAGATGGGATGGATCAGCGATGATCGGACCGCCGTACCGTTGGGACCACGTCATGGCCGACCCGCGTCTGAACAGCGTCCACCTCGAACCGCCGCGCCGCGCGGACTACCGCCGGGCGCGAGAGGAGTTGCTGCGCGCGCGGGGGATGAACACGCTGGCCGTCGAGGCCAACCCCGACGAGGCTTCGTCCGGCAACCCCCACACCGTCATCCAGAACGCGGCCGACGCGCTTCCCCCCGACCTTCACTACTGGCTGGTCGATAGCGAATACATCTACCCCCTGAAGACCGGCATCAACACCGTCGGCCGCTCGCCGGACAACGACGTGGTAGTGCATGACTGCTACATGTCGCGCCGCCACTGCGCCATCCTGGTTCACGCAGGCGAGGGCTGCGAATTGCACGACACGGCCTCGAAGAACGGCACCTTCGTCAACGGCAAACGGATCGCCGGCCCCACGCGCCTCCGCACCGGCGACGAAATCCGCATCTGCGACCAGCGCCTCGTCTTCGTCGCCCGCACCCATCCACCCGAGAACCAGTCCCCGACGCACACCCTCGCCGGCTAGCCGCTTGCGGCTTGGCATCCGCTCGCCTATCCTACCGACGGACGTCTGCTTTTGTTTAGCCGCCGTCATCGCTTTATCGATTCGCGAAACGATGAACGATTTCTCGTTTCGCGAAACGAGAAATCGACGGCGGCCGCTAAACCTCTGCGTCAAAGGGGGTACACACGTGAAACTGTTCCGTCTCTTGCTGGCGCTGCCGGTCCTGGGGCTGGTGGTGAGCCTGGCTTACGTCGCCCAGGCCACCGAGTCCGCCGGCGCCAAGATGACCGCCGCCGCCGACAAGTTCCTGGGTTCGCTGAGCGGCGATCAGAAGGGCAAGGCGGCCCTCGACTTCGACGACAAGGAGCGTTTCAACTGGCACTTCACGCCCTACCAGGACGGCAGCAAGAAGCCCAAGCACCGCGGACTTCCCGTCGAGGAGATGACCAAGGACCAGAAGGAGGCCGCCCTGGCGCTGCTCAAGGCCGGCACCAGCGGCAGCGGCTACGAGAAGGCCACCACCATCATGAGCCTGGAGACGATTCTCCTCGACCTGGAAAAGGGCAGCGGATGGCTCCGCAACCCGGGCAACTACTTCTTCACCATCTTCGGCACCCCCTCGAAGACCGGGCCCTGGGGCTGGCGCGTCGAGGGGCATCACCTGTCGCTGAATTTCACCCTGGACAAGGGGAAGGTCGTGTCGGCCACGCCCGCCTTCTTCGGGGCCAACCCCGCCGTCTACATCGGCGGCCCCAAGAAGGGTCAACAAGTGCTTCCCGAAGCCGAGGATTACGCCAAAGACCTCTTCAAGTCGCTCGACGACGATCAGAAGAAGGTGGCGCTGCAGAAGGAGGCGTTCCCCGAAATCGAGGAAGCGGCCAAGATCGCGACGAAGGTCGGCGAACCGAAGGGATTGACCGCGAGCCAGATGAACGAGAAGCAGCGTGACCTGTTGCAGAAACTGCTCCAGGCGTATGCCGACCGCATGCCGGCCGATGTGGCCGCGCTCGAGATGCGCCGCGTCAAGGACGCCGGGCTGAACGGGGTCCACTTCGCCTACCAGGGCGGCCTCGCCCAGGGGGAGAAGCACACCTATCGCGTCCAGGGGCCGACCTTCGTGGTCGAGTTCCTCAACGTGCAGGACGATTCGGCAAAAAATCCTGCGAACCACATCCACAGCGGCTGGCGCAGCCTGAAGAATGACTTCGGCCTGACCGCAAACTAAAGTCCTCGCTCAGCCGCGAGCGCTGATTTATCGTTTCGCGAATCGATCAATCAGCGCTTGCGGCTAACCTGCCGGAGAATCCGACATCACGCCGTATTTTCCGGCACACGATTGGTGCGACACTTCCCTTTCGTCTTTCACCTCATTTTTCTCGTAAGGATCGTTGTCCCAACGACTTACGAGTCTTCTCCGATTTTTCTTATGTCCCTGGCGTGCCACTTGCAATCCCCCCTCACATCTCAGCCGGGCCGGTCAATCGTCGGGGGCCCCGGTCCAGGACAACAAGGATTGAATGAAAGAAAGAAAGAAACGCCCAAGGTGCCTACATCACGGCGGGCGGCTTCGCCCAAGCCGCCCGCTGTGAACGCCCCCGGCGGAACGTGAAGAGGGTTGTCCCTCGCGCACCGGGGAGAGCAGGCCGCGGGGGCCGGAGTGTTGGAGGGGTTGCCCTTCGCCCAACCCTCCTACCTCCGGCCCCCGCCGGACCGGCGGTCCTCGTCTTTTCGTACCTCCTTCTCCGCTTGCCTTCCCTTCCGTTGCCTCCTCTTTCCAATCGGCGTATGCTGCCGAAGAAGGTGGGTCCAACTTCATCCGCAGGAGAAGACCGTGCCGACCGGCGTTCCGCACAAGCAATCCGCCGGCACTCTGCTCTACCGCCGGACCGAGGCCGGGGTCGAGGTGCTGCTCGTTCACCCATCCGGCGGCTACAACCGGCGCGCCCCGTGGAGCATTCCCAAGGGGATCCCGGACGAAGGCGAAACCGACCTGGAGGCGACCGCCCGCCGTGAGACCCTCGAGGAGACGGGCGTGTCGGCCGGGCCACTCACGCCGCTCGGCTTCATCGACTATCAGAAGAGCAGGAAGCGCGTCTTCTGTTTCGCCGGCCCGGCGCCGGCCGATGCCGCCCCGCACACCGCCTCCTGGGAGGTCGATCAGGCACGTTTTGTGCGGCTGAAGGAAGCACTGGACCTGCTCCATCCCGATCAGCGGGTCTTCCTCGACCGGCTGGCCGGCCATCTGAACAGCGCGGAGGCACGGCAGTAATGGCTCACCCCTGGCACGACGTTCATCTGCCAGAGGATACCGAGACGTGGTTCCCCCTCTTCATCGAGATCCCGATGGGGTCTACGGTGAAGTACGAGTGCGGTGACGCGCCACAGGCGGAGAAAGCGGGCGGCGCCTCAGTCGCTCGGGCTGGCGAAGTTGACCCCCGGCTCGCCGGCGCAGGCCTCGCAGATGCTGAAGTAGCAGCGCGAGCAGCGCAGCGTCGAGCGCAGCTCGACCAACGGCCCGCTGCACACTGGGCAGCGCGGTTGGGCGGACTGTTTGGCCCCTTCCTCGACCTGCTCTGTCCCGATCCGCTCCGACGTCAATGGCATCGGCTCATCCCTCCCCCTGGGCGTCGCTATCCTGATCGACCATGTACTGGCGTATAGATTAGCTGTTTTCCGCCGGCCCATCAATCTCAGCAGGGGATCGGATCGGGTTTTCGGTATCTTGGCCGCTTGGCGGGTGCAAACCCTTTGTGGTGCGGGGGCGCCAGGAACGGCCCGTAGCGGCAAGCTGCCAGCTTGCCGGCCCGAAGAGTTGGCAAGCTGGCAGCTTGCCGCTACGGGCCGGCGGCCACAGTCCCCGCCCAGCTCGCCGTGTCCTCGATCTCCGCCCGCCGCCCGATGAAGAGGTGGTAATCGCGCACCGCCAGGTCGGCGTAGGCCAGGGCGAACGCCAGCAACCGCTGACAGAACACGTCGGCATCCTCCAGTTCCGCCAGCGGGTTCGTCGGTCCGACCGCGCCGGCCACCGAGCGGGCGTGGATGCGCGCCAGGATGCGCGCCTGTACCGTCGCCACCTCCGCCACGCCGGCGGCGCCGCGCAGCTTGTTGAAGTCGATGCGCTCGGCGGACGGGCCGATCTCGCGCGCCTGGAACGATAGCCCGCCGTCCAGGGCGACGCCGAGGAAAGCGCTGCTCGCCGCCTGCGACCGCCGCTGCACCGCGATGACGCGCTCCGCCCGCCCCGCCAGCGCCGCCGCCCCGGTCTCGCGCTGCCGGCAGGTGTCGTAAGCCGACGGCAGCGACTCCTTGAACTCCAGAATCACGTTGCGTGCCTCCGCCGTTCCCTTGCCGGCGAGCAGCACGGCGTAGCGGAAGCGACCCATGCTGCCGATGCCGGCGACGCGCCCGGCCATGTCCTCGACGGCGTAGTAATCGTCGGAGCCGGTCGGCGACCCGGGGCGCTTGCGGTAGTCTTCCAGCAGGCGCCGCGCCTGGACCTCCTGGTCGGCCGGCAGGTTGTAGTACTGCCGGCCGCGAACGAAGTGGCGGTGCTTGCCGTCGTACGCCGTCAGCTTCTCGATGAACGGCGGGCGCCTCGCCGCTGCCATCTGGCTCACCAGTTCATCGACCGCCCGCGACCCCGACGGCGAGCCCTCGGTCGCGTCCAGGCCAGCGCCGCCCCGCTTGACCAGGTGCAGTACCTCGGCGGCGTAGGTCTGCAGGAAGGCCACCAGCACCGACACCGACGGGCCGAACCCCAACGACTCCTCGCCCGCCGCCAGGAACAGGCTGGTCGCCAGCCGGGCCACGTCGAAGGTGAAGCGGCCGCGCGTCGTCTCGTCGAAGTCGTTGACGTCGTAATGGACCTTGCCGTCGGCGGCCTTGAAGGTGCCGTAGTTCTCGCTGTGGATGTCGCCGACCAGGTCCAGGTCCGCCCCGCCGGTCGCCAGCGCCGGCAGGGCCTCATTGGTCCGGTCGAGGACGTCGCGGGCGAACAGGTGGAAGGTGCCGCGGAAGAAGCCGAAAGGCGAGGCCGCCATCCGGGCCACCTTCAGGCGCAGCAGCTCCGGGCCGCGCGACACGAAGGGGCGGTTGTAGGTCATGAATTCGGCAACGGGATCGCGCACGGCCATACTCCTCGATGCGGGGGACGAAGGACCGACCGCAGGACATTTTCCCACACCGCACGGCTGAGCCCAACACGAAAAACGGCCGGTCGGCGCGGCGAAAAATCGTGAGAGCAGCTCACTGCCGGCCCGTTCCCATCGTAGTGTTTCTCAGAGCTAACCCTGCTCATTTGGATCCCATCACCGAAAAGCCAAACCCGTCGCGAGGCGGGGACGGAAAGCCAACGGGCCTCCAGGTGGAATACGGCAGGGACGAGGCAAGCGGCCACCGGAAGACCAGCGCATCCCCCCGCGGGCGTGTACTCCCCCACTCGTCATTCCCCCCCTTGATCCTTGTTCCCGCAAACCGGGAGGCGGCCGGGTTGTCGAAAGGATGAAGTGCCTATGCGCCGGGCGTGGATGCGCGTCGTCGGGGTCGTGGCGGTCGTGTGCTTTTGCGGCGGGGCCGGAACAGAGGCCCGCGGGCAGTACTCGCGACGGACTCCCATCGTGGAGGCCGTGCAGAAGACGCGGGCCAGTATCGTTTCCGTCAAAGCGGAGAAGAAGGGGAGTTGGGGCCGGAAAGAGACCGGGGGGACCGGCGTGATCGTCGGGGAG